>Ga0209156_10003684_pt1 | contig 11445 bp, 10 predicted proteins | sample GraSoiAngelo_124_FD_185881 | JGI IMG/M metagenome (GOLD analysis project Ga0209156, IMG submission 185881) | Grasslands soil microbial communities from the Angelo Coastal Reserve, California, USA - 14_0927_05_20cm (SPAdes) (version 2) | ecosystem: Environmental > Terrestrial > Soil > Grasslands...
ATAACGGGAACCGGAGCAGGCGCGGCGACGGGCTTGTTGCGGTACTTCGCCAGCGATTCACCCGGAAGAATGATCTCTTCCTCAGAGACGCTGGTCACGGAAGGCACTGAACTGCGCGGAGCTTCCACGCGCCGATTGTCGTAGCTGCGCGACTGTCCGCCGCGATTATCGTATCCGCGCGATTCGCCACCTTGGGGCGACGCATATTTCGAGGGAGGAAGATTGCGCCCTCCGGGACCACTCTGTGGGCGTCCGCCGCGATGGCGACCGCCACGACGACCCCAACGGCCGCCGCGACCGCGATCCCCGCCACGGTCTCCGCCGCGATCGTTACTGCGGTCGGCGCCGCGGCCAAAATTCTGTCCGGGACGGTCGTTACCGCCGAGGGCAGGATAGTTTTGCGTGGGATTGTAATGGGGCGCGAAATTCTGAGGCGCGGACGCATTGGAATCCGGCTGGCGCTCCTCTGGCGCTTCGGCGTGATGCTTCCCCGACGGAAGCATGCTGCTCATCTACTGAATGAGCTTCGTCCCGATGGAATTCCTCACGGTGGGCTTCTTCGTGGTGCTCGCTGGCCCGGGCCAGAGATTCACCGGGAAGCACTTCCACGGGAGAACCAATGGCAGGGGGCAGTGACGCCACGGAGGTTTGAGTGTGCTCATGCGGGTGCCCGTGATCGTAATCCTCGAGATTTTCGAAAACGTCGCTGACGTACAGGAAAGCATCGCCGTCGAGACCAATGTCCACGAAAGCGGACTGCATGCCGGGGAGGACGCGGGTGACTTTTCCTTTGTAGATGCTGCCGACGAGCGCAAATTCTTTTTCGCGCTCGATGTAAATTTCGACTAACTGGCCTTCTTCAAGAATGGCGACTCGCCGTTCGTGGGAGGCCGCGGAAATAACCAATTCTTTGGACATGAAAACTCCTTGTGCGTGATTCCGGCGTGGCCGGAATCACCCTTCTGTGCAGCCCCAGCTTGGCCGGGGCCGACAGGACGCATCGCCGCGAGCTTGTGCCCGACGGAGTTTCCAAAAATCGGAGCCGCCCCCGGCAAAGCCGGGAAGCACGTTGGCCACACTAGTAGGGAAGTGGCTTGGCGTTCGAAGCCAGAGGGGTCGGTCCCGACGAGGTCGGGGCCACTCAGAAGATAATTCCTCAGTCTTTCGAGGCTGGTCCGTCGCCGGAAACGAGCCGGGCGATCGGCGGACGATGCTGTCCTCTTCTCCGGTGCGCTCCGAGGAAGCGGAGACGACACACGGCACTGGCGGCTCGATCAGTTGACGAAGCGGCGAAGTCGGACATTCATCACCAGACCAATCGCCAGAAACACAAACAACGTGGCGGAGCCCCCGTAACTCATCAAGGGCAACGGGATGCCGGTAACCGGCATAGCGCCGATAACCATTGCCACGTTTACCAGCACATGGAACCCAAGCGCCGCTGCGACGCCCATGACCAGAAACATTCCCGCGCGATCTTTCGCGCGTTGAGCATTCTGCACTAAACGCAACAGAAGCGCCATATACAACCCGAGGGCCAAAAGCACGCCCTTGAATCCCTGTTCTTCAGCCCACGCCGACATGATGAAATCCGAATACCGGACGGGGATGTAGCCCAGTTGATTCTGACTGCCATTACTGAACCCTTTGCCCCAGAAGCCACCCGAGCCCACGGCAATCTTCGACTGCAAGAGTTGATAGCCAGAGCCTTTGGCGTCTTCTTCAGGGTGCAGGAAAGAAGTGATTCTTTCCCGCTGATACGGCTTGAGGATTCGCCGGCTAACGGGAGGATAGAAAACAGCGCCCACCAGCAAAATCCCTGCCAAGGAAAAGATCGCCGCATGTTGCCACTGCAAGCCCGCCAGAAATGCGCCAACCACAAGCAAGGGAATCAGCACGAGAGCCGTCCCCAAGTCGGGCTGCTTGAGTATCAAAACCAGCGGAACACCTACCAATAATCCTGCCTTGATCAGATCACGCAGATCAAGCTGATCAGAGCGCACTTCCGCAAAGAAGCGCGCCAACACTATGATTATAATCAATTTGACCAATTCTGACACCTGAAGAAGCTCTCCGATGCCCGGGACGTTGATCCAGCGCTTGGCGCCAAAGCGGGTGTGCCCGACGAGGAGCACGGCTACCAGCGCGGCGATGCCAAGGAGATAGAGGGCAGGGGCTTGGTCGAGAATCAGATGATAGTCCAGGCGTGAGAGCGCAAACATCAGGACGAAGCCGATGACCAGCCAGCGCACCTGCTTCATATGCATGCCGGTCAGCGAGCTGCCGTGCGTGGCGGAATAGATTTCGATTACGCCAAGCGCGCAGATGGCCGCCAGAATGGCCAGGAGCAGCCAATCGTAATCGCGCGTTCCGGGTGCGTCTTTCATCGCGGACGGTGAAGGTTCAAGGCTGAAGGTTGAAAGCCAGGACCCAAGCCGCTACTGCTGTGAGTGCTGGTCTTTTGCGTCCCGACTTCATAAGGCTGAATCATAGAGTCCTTTATCGCCGTGGATCCGTGCTGGCGCTTACCGGAACGACAGCGGCGCTTTCGTCCGGCTTCCCAGCAGTGCGCGGAACCCGCACTGCCGAAGCAACGGGAACTTTGCTCGATTCGGGGGGCCGCTTGGATTCTGCGGTTTCCTGCCCCTGAGTCTTTTTGTTTTTCTTGTCGTAGTAGGCCTTGATGACGTCTTTGACCACGGGGCCGGCTGCCTCGCCGCCGTGTTTTCCGCTTTCCTGCACCAACACGGCGACAACAATCTCCGGGTTGCGACGCGGCGCGTAGCCAACGAACCAGGCGTTGTCCTCGAATTTTTTCTGTTTCCCAAACCGTTCTCTGGTCGCATAACCGATAACTTGCGCGGTTCCGGATTTGCCAGCGACTTCGATTCCGGGGAGACGGACGTTGCGCGCAGTGCCGCCTTCTTCGTTGACAACGCCGTACATCGCGTCGGTTATTTTCTCCACGGTCGGCTCGGAAAGCGCGAACCGCTCCTCGCCCACGTTAGGCGCGTCTTTCAGGAGATGGGGTTGCTTGAAGACGCCCCCCATGGCGATGCCGCCGATCATGCGCGCGAGCTGCAGCGGGGTGGTGATGACAGCGCCCTGGCCAGTGGATACGGAAATCGTTTCACCGGCATACCACTTGCGATGAAACACGCGCTCGACCCATTCCGCGGAAGGCATCAGCCCGGGCTCCTCCGAGGGTAGATCGATTCCCGTCTTGCGTCCGAGGCCGAACTTGGTGCCGTAGTAGGAGAGGCGGTCAATCCCGAGGCGCATTCCCACGTTGTAGAAGAAGATGTCACAAGACTCGAGGATGGCTTTGTGCAGGCCCACGACGCCGTGAGAGCTCTTCCCGTATACCCAGCACTTGAACTGCCGGCCGTAAAAAGTAGCGTAGCCCGGGCAAAAGGTCGTGAAGCTTTCCGGAGGATTCTTGTCCTCCAACATGGCTGTGGCGGTCACAATCTTGAAAACCGATCCCGGAGCAAGCTGCGCTTGAATGGCGCGATTGAGCAAAGGACGATGCGGATCTTCGTTGAGACTTTTCCAGTCATTCGCCGAGATGCGCACGGCGAAATCATTGGGATCCAGTGCGGGATGGCTCACCATCGCCAGCACTTCTCCGGTACGCGGATCCAGGGCAACTGCGGCGCCAGGCCGCGCGCCTAAGGATTGCTCGGCGACCTGCTGCAAATCGTAGTCGATAGTCAGCAAAATCTGTTTGCCGGAAATGGCTTCCTGCGTGGACAGACGCTCCACTTCTTTGCCGACGCTGTTTACAACCACGCGCCGCATGCCGTCGGTGCCCTGCAGCAAGTCGTTGTACTGGCGCTCCAAACCGGTCTTTCCGGCGAAATCGCCGGGGCGAAGTTTGTCATTGCTCGCTTCGATCTGCTGCTCGCTGACTTCGCCGACGTAACCCGCAACGTGAGCAAGGAATCCGCCCGGCAAATAACGCCTGCGTTGCACGGGGATCATTTCCAGAACCGGAATGTCCGAACGGTGCGATTCGATGAAGGCGACGTCCGCTGGTGACGCGTCGGGCTTGATGATGATGGGCTGGAATTTCGGCAGGTTCTTCGTATTGTTGAGTTGCTCGCGCAAATCATCCAGAGGAATGTCTAAGCCTTCCGAAATACTGGACAGATGCTTTTGCACTTGTGCCAGATCATCGCGAAGGAGGAGCACGCTGAAGGACGGCCGGTTGTCCACAAGCACACGGCCTTCCCGGTCCAGCATGCGGCCGCGCGGCGCAATGACGGGAATGTAGCGCACGCGGTTGCGCTCGGCCATGGAGCTGTACTTGTCGGCGTCGATGACCTGGAGCTTCCAGAAACCGAGCAGCAACACGCCGATCATTCCCACAATGATGTAGGAGGCGATGGCCAGCCGCGCTTGCGGCAATCGATTGTCGTTGCGGAACCAGTACGACACGAAAACCCCGCGCGCGAGTACTTTTTCTCAGGGCTTTCCGCCCGCTCCGGCCCAATTTGATTCCACTGGCCGGACTGAACTCGCGTCACGAAAAAATCTGCAGCGTGGGTTTCGAGTTGACCCCAACTTTGTCAGGGTCACGCCGAAAATGTCCGTCGAAAATTTCCTCGAACCTGGGAACCGAAAAAATCTCCCGGGACTCCCGAATCACCGCCGGACCGAAGCTGCCTGAAGCAGCAAGAGTCTTTTCAAACGTATCACCTGCCGGAGTGGGCCGCAAGCCGTCCTGGAGGACAGGTTCCAGAAATGCATTAGAATTTTTGCCGGACCGCCGCCTTCGGCGGGTTGCTGTGGCCGCTGGTATCAAGCTATTGTAGGCAGTTCATTTATGAACGCTGAAACGAACAGGAAAAAGCCGCTGCGGCTGGCGTTGATCGGCATGTCCGGTGCCGGGAAGACCTTCTGGACAAAGAAGTTAGCAGCAAATGGGTATCCTGCAGGTTCGTGTGACGACCGCATCGAGCAAAAGCTCGCGTCACGGCTTGCGGCCGGGGGTTACTCCGGGATCAATGGCGTGGCCGCTTGGATGGGCTGGCCGGACTCCACGACCTATGCCCAGCGCGAGGCAGAATATCTGGCCGAAGAGATCCATGCGCTGGATGAAATTTTGACGGAACTCGAGAGGGAACCGGAGAAATCACTGGTGCTCGATACCACGGGAAGCATCATTTACACCGGAAACGATTTGCTGATGCGCTTGCGCCGGCAAATGACAATTGTGCATCTGGCGGCTTCCGCCGAAGAGCAGCAGTTGTTGATCGAGAGATATCTGAATGATCCCAAGCCGGTGTTGTGGCGCGGCGCGTTTCAACCACGGACCGGAGAAAAACCGCGGGAGACGGTGGCACGATGTTATCCGGCGCTGATTGCCGGGCGGCGCCAGAGCTACGAAGCGCTGAGCCATTGCACGCTGCAAGTCGCTGCGTTGCGCGATGGATCTCTGGATGCGCCAGCGTTTCTGAAAATGATTCGGGACAGGACGGGAAGCCCGCGATGAGCGAAATTCATTGAGATACCGGAGCACATCGCGCAAAGCCCCGCTCACCTCCCTGCGCGGCGCCGTGCTGCGTGGGCTTGCGCCGGATGGCGGCTTGTACATGCCGGCAGAGATTGCCCGGCATTCGGCCGAGGAACTGGAGGAATTTCGCCGGCTGCCGTTCACGGAAGTCTGCTTCCGCGTGGTGCGGCCTTTTGCCACGCCGGATGTTCCGGAAGAAACACTCTGGCAAGTCGTTAGCGAAGCCATCAACTTTCCCGTGAAGCTGGTTTCGCTCTCGCCGGGGCTGCACATCCTGGAGTTGTTTCACGGGCCAACGCTGGCGTTCAAGGATTTTGGCGCGCGCTTCATGGCGCGGCTGATGGGCTATTTCGTACGCGGCGAAACGCGGCTTCTCACCGTGTTGGTTGCGACCTCCGGAGATACCGGAAGCGCCGTAGCACATGGTTTCCTGAACGTGCCGGGAATCCGAGTGGTGATTCTCTATCCTTCGAAGCGCATCAGCGAGGCGCAAGAGAAGCAGTTCACCACGCTCGGCGAAAACATCACCGCGCTGGAAGTCGCAGGTACATTTGACGATTGCCAGCGGCTGGTGAAGCAGGCGTTTTCTGATGAGGGATTGAACAAACGCGCCTTCCTAACTTCCGCGAATTCCATCAATATCGGGCGGCTTCTGCCGCAGATGTTTTATCACCTGGCAGCTTACCGGCAGTTGCCGGTGGCGTCGGTGCCGCTGATCGTTTCCGTTCCCAGCGGAAACTTTGGCAATCTCACGGCCGGAATTTTCGCCAAGCGCATCGGGTTGCCGGTAGCGAAATATGTAGCCTCAACAAACACCAATGATGTGGTGCCGGAATACTTGCGGACCGGACAGTTCCATCCGCGTGCAGCGCAGGCCACCTATTCGAATGCCATGGACGTGGGCAACCCGAACAATTTTCCGCGATTGCTTGATTTGTGCCGCAACCGACTCGAATACGTGCAAAAGGAGATTTGGGGACACCGGGCAACGGACGAAGAAACGTTGCAGGAGATGAAGGCCATCCATAAGCGCTTCGGCTACATCGCCGACCCCCACACTGCCGTGGGCGTGCTCGGCTGGGAGGCGTACAAGCTTGAACATGCGGGGCCCGCCCAAGGTTTGGTGTTGGCCACGGCGCATCCCGCGAAATTCGCAGACATAGTAATTAAGGCCATTGGCACTGCACCGCCTCTGCCGGATCGTCTGGCCGCTTACTTGAAACGTAGCAAGCTTTCGCTGGCGATATCGAGCAGCTACGATGAATTCAAACAGTTTCTTCTCGCCCATTGAAGAACGAAAGGGTAAATCGCGATCGAGTAGCAAGGAAATCGAATCGCTAGTTCCTGCGGAGGCGATCGAGAAGAAGGAAGAGGAACACGGCAACCAGCCCGTTGATGAGCGCGGCGAAGATGAGGTGCATGTTAAACCACGGTTCGGGCTGTGCGAGAAGGATGCGGCGCGTAACCACGATTAAGCCCTGATGCGCAACGAAGAACGTGGAAGTGAGCGCGAACCGCGCGGCGGGATGCTCGGTATCGAGCCGCGCACCAATCGAGGAAGCAAGATATCCAATGATGGTTTTCGCAATGCCGTAGAGACCGAGCGGAACAGTAGGGCCGCTCAAACTGTCCTGCAAGAGACCAACGACCATGCCCAGGAGAAGGCCCGTTGAGGGATTGCGCCGGCTGAGCCCGAAATAAATCGTCACGAGCAAAGGAAAATCAAGAACGGCGGCCCTTGCAAAATGAATGGGGAATGACGCCTGGATTACCAGCGCCAGCAGCGTGGCGATAATGATGGCGCCCGCGCGAAACTTGTGAACTTCAATGTGCGATTCGCCGCGGATGTCGAATGCGTCGTTCATCGCCTTACCGCCGGCGGGGATGAAGATGCGATTGGCGCGGGCTGGGCATTGGAAGGATGCTCTTCACCTTTCGTCTCGAGGGGGCGCAGAGACGGAAGGACTAGCACTTCCTCCAGGCGCTCAAGATTGGCAGATGGCTTGATGCGAATCTGCTTGAACGGATTGCCAGGCTTGATTTCTGCGACGGTGCCCACCGGAAGATCGCGCGGGAAGATGCGATCCATGCCGCTGGTAATCACGCGTTCCCCAACATTAACATCATCGTCGTTCGGGACGTATTTCATGACCAGCAGAGGTTCACCCTGCCCCCCAACGGGGCTCTGGATGCGAGAATTCGCCAACATTGCGCCAACTCCACTCTCCTTGTCCGTGAGCAGAAGCACCTGCGATGCATTTGGATAAGCTTCGACGACTTTGCCGACCACGCCGTCCGGGGTAATCACTCCCATGTTTTTGTGAATGCCGTCGCGCTCGCCGCGGTCCAGTTGAATCATGAGGCTCGCTGTTCCCGCGCCCGTGCCAATCACCCGCGCAGTAATCATCGGAACGTCGGAGTGCGATTTCCGGAAATTCAGCAGCAGTGCCAGGCGGTCGGCCTCCGCGGCCTTGCCCTGAAGCTGCGCGACTTGCAGTTTCAGGGCATCATTCTCGCGGCGAATCTGCTCGTTTTCCTTGGTGGTGTTTTGCAGCGCAAAGTAGTGGCGCCAGGCGTTGCGGAACCATCCGAAGCCGGAGGAGCCAGCTCGCTCAAACGGTGAAACGGCACCCACGGTCCACACCCGAATGAGCCGTCCTTCTGAGTCGCGCTTGATCTGGACGGCAAGCATCAGCACCTGCAAAACAATGACTCCTGCGAGAAGGACCAGTGATTTATGGCGAGAAGGAATGGCGACCATTGTGCAATATTCTCTTCGTATTTTCTGGAGCGACCGGTGACTGCTGGCTGGCGGCTGGTGACCGGTGGCTCGCGATGTCCGTGATCAAGCCTCAGTGCTCAGTTCGAGAATTAGGAATCCATTCCAAATTTCAAGGACTGAAAACTCTTTCTCAATCGATACAAACCTGGCGCAGTAGTTTGAAGTCGCTCAGCATTTTTCCCGTGCCGAGCACCACGGACGCCAAAGGATCATCCGCAATCGAAACCGGCAGGCCGGTCTCTTCGCGGATGCGCTTGTCGAGATTCTTCAGCAGCGCGCCACCGCCCGTCAGAACGATACCGCGGTCGCTGATGTCGGCGGAAAGCTCCGGGGGCGTACGCTCGAGTGCGACGCGTACGGCGTTGAGAATGGTCGCCACACATTCACTCAGGGCTTCGCGAATTTCGCTGTCGTCGATGGTGACGGTTCGCGGCACGCCTTCGATGAGGTTGCGGCCTTTCACTTCCATCGTAAGCGGCTTTTCCAGCGGATAGGCGGAACCAATTTCCATTTTGATCTGCTCTGCCGTGCGTTCTCCGACGAGCAGATTGTACTTGCGCTTCAGATACTGCATGACGGCTTCGTCCATTTCATTGCCTGCCACGCGTACGGACCGCGAATATACGATGCCACTCATGGAGATGACCGCAATATCGGTGGTCCCGCCGCCAATGTCCACGACCATGTTGCCGGAGGGTTCCTCGATCGGCAGTCCGGCGCCAATCGCTGCAGCCATGGCTTGCTCGACAAGGAAGACTTCGCTGGCGCGCGCGCGATACGCGGAGTCCTGCACGGCGCGCTTTTCCACCGGAGTGATCTCGCTCGGGACGCCGATAACAATTCGGGGATGCACCAGCACGCGCCGGTTGTGCGCTTTCTGGATGAAGTAGGTCAGCATCTTCTCGGTGACTTTGAAGTCGGCGATGACCCCGTCTTTCATCGGCTTGATGGCGACAACGTTGCCCGGCGTGCGTCCAAGCATTTCTTTTGCTTCGCGGCCGACAGCCACAACTTCTCCGCTGGCCTTATTGATGGCCACGATCGAGGGCTCGTTAACGACAATGCCTTTGCCGTGTGCGAACACGAGCGTGTTTGCAGTACCCAGATCGATGGCGAGGTCGGAAGAAAACAGACTGAACACCGACCTCATGTTGTAACCGTTCTTATTCATCCCCCATCCCCCTGCGGAGAAAGACTCTCCGTTGTCCGGCCGGCAATAGCGCTGACCGCACCGCGGCCAGCCCTCAATTCCTATTGTCTCCGGACACCACGACCAGCGCAAAGGCGCTTGGGTCTTTCTTCGGAACTCTTACTTCGGAACCACGATGGACACCTGCTTCGTTGCCGTCCCGCCCCGGCGATTCGCCCCGATAATCGAAATCGTGTGCTGACCCGGAGCAAGCTTATCGGTGAAGTGCCGGAAATTCCCATCCGGCGCGATGTTTGGCACGGATTGTCCATTGATAATCAGAGCCGCGCCGGGTTCCGTCCGGCCCACGATCTCCGCCGACTGTCCAACAACCTGCGTGCTGGTAATCTCCAGGACCATGTCCTGTGTCTTGCCTTGCGCCACGAGCGTGAACTTGAAAATTGTGCTGACTTCGCTGGTCTGCTTCTTTCCATCCGTTGCAGTGACGCTCCAAAAATAGTCGCCAGGATCCAGACCCGTGACGTCTATGCCTGTGCCTTTGGTCGGAGCTTCTTTTACCGTTTTGGTGAACATTGCAGTGGTGCTGATTCGTAGAGTATAGGATACGGCATCCGGAACGGGCTTCCACTCAAAATGAACGGGGTAAAGGCGCGGATTTTCCGCGGTGATCGGCGAGAGATTCAACGGTTCGACGAGGTCGGGAGGAGCTAGCACCGTGGTTTTTTGAATCGGACCGCCCTTGGGAATCGTCAGTTTTTCGTACGGCGCGAGATCAATCTTTTCCTGGCCACGTTGCACTTGCGCGCTGCCGCTTGAAACGACGAATTCGCTTTCCTTTTTCTCAGGATCAGATTTGACTGCCGCGCGGCTGTTGGAATGCAGTTGGGCGGTAGCATCTTCCGCACTGACCGCGGCCTTGGAGTCAGGGGAACTCCAGTTTGGCGTTGCAAGGTCGACCTGGCCATGATTGATTTGCATTGCCACGCTGGTGGGCTTGTCGTTCTCCGTGGAATTCTCCTCGACGGTGACGAGCGTATCCGGCTTCACGGTGTAAGTCGTGCCGTCAGCGAAGGTGATGCGCGCATTGGCGTCGGTCCCGGTCTGAACGAGATCGCCCTTGTCGAGGGAAGTGCGGTAGTCTGCTTCCACCCATTGCACGGAATTCACTTTCTTCACCTGGACTTTGCCGTCGAGATTGACGAATTTCGCGTGTTTCAGGTCAGCAGCCTGTGTTTCCATTTCAGGGTCGCTCACCGCCTTGTCCAGTTTCTTGATCATTATCTGGTACAGATCGGGTTTGATCATGAAAATGCCGGCGGTAATGATCGTCAGGGTCAAGAGTACGTAACCGATCACCGTCTTATAGGTGACCGCCTTCCAGTACACCTCGACGCGCGGCGTCCTATCGTGGGCCTGGGCGAACTTTGGATCGATGGGTGTCTGTGTCGTCATCGTTGAATGTGCTGCGAACGCTCCAATTTTTCAATGTAGCACAGCGGTTTCCGTATGCAGGAATTGCGGAGCCTCGCGTAGTCAAACTGCAAATAGTGGAGCGGCGCCTTGGACACCTGACCTTTGCCTGTACCTTCGTGCAGTCTCTCCGCGAACCATAGTGGCTCTTATCTCCGAATGAAAAAGCGCTGCTTGTCCACACCGGCAGGAACCGCGACGTCAAAGAAACCCACCATCATTTCGTCGTAGGTCTGTTCGCCCCAGTGTACCTCGGCGTCCGCATCCGGATTGTGCGCATTGGCCTTCGAATTGTCGTACCACGCTACAGCTTGGAGTTCCGTTCCTGCTTTCAGGAAGCGCGGCTCCGCCAACCGGTAGCTCATTTGCCAGTGGAAGTAATAATTGACGCGGAGCAGTGGCTCGATTTCGTAATGGGTGCTGCCATCCGGGCTCCTTTTCCCGTGCATCAGGTTGTACTCGAATCGCTTTCCACGGAGGTGCATGTGTGGGAAAAAACTAAGCAGCGTAGCGTCGTTGGGTAGC
>Ga0209156_10003688_pt1 | contig 11437 bp, 9 predicted proteins | sample GraSoiAngelo_124_FD_185881 | JGI IMG/M metagenome (GOLD analysis project Ga0209156, IMG submission 185881) | Grasslands soil microbial communities from the Angelo Coastal Reserve, California, USA - 14_0927_05_20cm (SPAdes) (version 2) | ecosystem: Environmental > Terrestrial > Soil > Grasslands ...
GCTTCGGCCGCCCGCGAGACGCAGGTCGTCGCCTCGAATCGGCGTTGCCGGGCCGCTGCAACCGCGGCATCCGGGATGTGCATGAAATAGCTTCGCCCCGAGTTGATGGCATCCGCTTTGCTCTCATCGATGTCGAAGCCGATGACGCGGAATCCAGCCTCGGAAAAACGCAGCGCGAGCGGCAGCCCGACGTAGCCCAGCCCAATGACGCCGACGCGCGCGGTGCAATTCGTGAAGCGCTCAAGCAGCGAAACCGCGCAAGCCGTGCTTTCTGAGATCCTGTCCATCGTATAGATTCTCGTATAGACCTGTCCGACTCAAGGCCGACGCTTCACTCGCCGAGCAACTCCTTGAGCAGGAGCCAGAAGAAGTACGTGCCATCGATGAAGTAGCGTTTGAACATTCTTCTCGGCTCCTGCAGGAACCGGAAAAACCACTCCAGCCCGCACTGCCGCATCCACATGGGTGCGCGCTTCACCTTGCCGACTGCAATGTCAAAGCTTCCGCCCACGCCCATGGCGAACGGAACCCTCATTTCTGCCTGGTACCTACCGAGAAACTGCTCCTTTTTGGGTGAGCTGATGGCGACGAACAGCAGATCGGGCCGGCTGTCGGCAATCAGCCTGACGACGCTCGCCTCCTCTTCGGGTCTCCAGTAGCCATTCCGGTAGCCAGCGACCTGCAAGCGCGGGAATCTCTTTTCGTAGAGGGCCTTGACGGCCTGCACGATCTCCTCCTGGGCGCCGAGAAAGAAAACGCGCCATCCCCTCTCGGCGGCGCGCTCTACCAAGAATTCGAACAGATCGATCCCCGCCACCCGTTCCTTAAGCGGCTTCCCGAGCAGCCTCGATGCCCACACCACGGGCACGCCGTCCACATTGATCAATGCGCACTCGTTGATGACGCGGCGCAGCTCCGGATCCTTGCTGGCCTTGCGGAGCTTGTCTGCGTTCACCGCCGCGTGCTGGTGGGGAAGCCCGGACCGGATGAAGGCCTCGATCCTCTGCAGCGTCTCTTCCATCGAGAGGTTGTCGATGAGGCAACCCATCATTTCAATGCGGCCGTTCATGCCAGCTCCCGGCCCAGGATCGCCACGATGCGCTCCGCTGCCCTGCCGTCCCACAGTGCCGGGCGACGGCCTTGCTTGCTGCGGCCTTCGAGTATCTTGAACGCCTCGATCTTCACGTTCCCGGGATCGGTGCCCGCGACGACATTGGTGCCTTGCTCAACGGTGATCGGCCGCTCGGTGTTTTCGCGCACCGTGATGCAAGGCACGCCCAGCGCTGTCGTTTCCTCCTGTAGGCCGCCGCTGTCGGTCAGCACGAACTTGGCTTCCTTCCACAGGTTCAAAAAGTCCATATAAGGCATCGGCCTGGTGAGCACGACCCGCTCGCCGAGCGAGATGCCGAACTTGTCGAGGTTGCCGCGCGTCCGGGGATGCGCCGGAAACACGAGCGGGATCCTGTCAGCCACCATCCGCAGCATCGCAGCAATCCGCTCGAGCGCCTCACGCGTGTCCACGTTGGAGGCGCGGTGCAGTGTCACCACGCTGTAGGTGCCGAGTCGACTTTTCAGGCCGGCAGACTCGAAAGACGAGGTATCGGTAACGGCAAGCTTGTCGCACTGGTACATCAGGTTGTCGACCATTACATGGCCGACATGGTGAATACGTTCCGCCGGTTTTCCCTCGCCCAGCAGGTTCTTTACCCCGCTTGGCTCCGTGACAAAGAGCCAATCGGAGATCGAATCGGTGACGATGCGGTTGATTTCCTCAGGCATGGCCATGTCACGGCTGCGCAGCCCTGCCTCCACATGTGCAACCGGAACGCCCATCTTCTTGGCAACGACAGAACAGGCCAAAGTCGAGTTCACATCTCCGACCACGAGAACGCAGTCCGGTCGGTCGGTCTGGCAGCATTGTTCAAAGCCCAGCATGATTTTCGCCGTCTGCTGGGCGTGCGAGCCGCTTCCCGCACCCAGGAACTCGTCGGGTGCGGGGATCCCAAGTTCGTCGAAGAACACATTGTTCAGCTCGTGGTCGTAGTGCTGGCCGGTATGGACGATCTTGAAGCTCAACGAGTCGCCGTGGGCGCGCAGCGCGCGCACGAGCGGAGCGATTTTCATGAAGTTGGGACGGGCGCCGGCGACCAGATAAAGGACTCTCAACGCGCTTCCCTAGCCGTAGCGCGTTTTTCGACTGGAAGTCGCGTCAATACGCATTTTGGCCCCTGAGGACCACCCATACCGTCTTCGCGATGATGTACAGATCCAGGCGCAGCGACCAATTGCGCAGGTAGTCGAGGTCGTAATCAATGCGCGACTTCATCTGCGCGAGCGACTCGGTCTCCCCGCGGTGGCCGTTCACCTGGGCCCAGCCGGTGACTCCCGGCTTGACCTTGTGCCGCTGCATGTAGCCCCTGATCAGCTTGCGGTACATCTCGTTGTGCGCCACGGCGTGCGGCCGGGGTCCGACGATGCTCATGCGGCCCTGCAGGACATTGACGAACTGCGGCAGCTCGTCGAGCGAGGTCCTGCGCATGATGGCTCCCAGCCGCGTCACGCGCGCGTCGGCCTTGCTGCACTGCCTGATGGTGTCGCCGTCCTCGGTGACGGTCATGGTGCGGAACTTGTAGACGACGATTTCGTCGCCGTCGAGGCCGTAGCGGCGCTGCCTGAAAATCGCCGGCCCGGGTGAAGTCAGCTTGACGGCCAGCGCGAGCAGCAGCAGCAGCGGCGAGATCAATGCGAGGATGAGGAGCGCCAGCACGATGTCGCTCCCGCGCTTGACCAGGCCGTCGACGCCGGAAAACGGCGTATCGCAGACCCCGACGATCGGCATGCCGCTTACCGAGTCTATGCGCCCCTGGATCAGATCGGTGACGAACATGTCGGGGACGAAATACACCGAGGCAGTAGTGTCGCGCAGCGACTCGAGCAGCGACAGGATGCGTGGCTGTGAAGCCATCGGCAGCGCCAGGTAGACCAGCTCGATGCGGTTTTTCTTGACGAATTCCGGCAGCTCCTGAATGCTGCCCAGCACCGAGAAATCATCGATCCCCGTGAGGCGGTCGCGCGCGCGATCATCCACGAAGCCGACCACGTGGATGCTCGAATAGCGATCGGCGTTCAGGCGCCTGGCCAGCTCGACACCGGGCTCGTTCATCCCCGCCAGGACCGCGCGCTTGCGCCCGCCCTCGAGCTCGCGGACCGCCGGAGCGATCCAGCGCAGCAGCAGCATCGAGCCGACCTGGCACGCGAGCGCCACCCACCACCAGGCGAGCAGCGTGCGGCGATCGAAATACTGCAGCAGATCGCTGACGTAGCCGAAGAGGACAAGCAGCCCCGACAGCGCCAGCCATCCCAGCAGGAGGTTCCTGATCGCGCGCCGCGCGGGCTGCGACAGCCGCGCTTCGCTCGGGAAGGTCAGCGAGAAAACGATTAATGCCAGGATCATGTGGGGCGCGCGCAGCTGCCCTTCGATCAGCAGCGCCACGCCCCACAGCGACAGCACCAGGACCAGCGGTTCGAGCGTCATCTCGAGCACGTTGAGCAGCTGGGCGCGTCCCACCGACATGCGGCCAGCCCTGCGGAACGCGACCCGCGCCGGCACCTGTGCCACAGCCCCGTAGTCCTCCGCTACTTCGCTGCGGCCTGAGCCGGGTTGCATACGCCGATCTTCCTGAAAATCCGCTGCACGCGGTTTGTCCCGTTGCAGGGACTGATAGCGCGCCGCCATAAGCAGCTCTCAGCCCGGGTTACGACGGAAGCGATAGCCTGTTCCGCGCACCGTTTCGATCAGCCGATCGTGGCCGGTCGGCGCGAGCGCCTGGCGCAACCTGCGGATGTGGACGTCCACGGTGCGCTCCTCGACGAAGACCCGGTCGCCCCAGACTTCGTCGAGCAGCTGAGCGCGGCTGTACACGCGCTCGGCGTGAGTCATGAAGAAATGCAGCATGCGGAACTCGATGTCCCCGAGCTCGATGTCGTGGCCGCCGCAGCTCGCCCGGTGCACGACCGATTCGAGCTTCAGACCGGCTATTTCGATGACGTCATCGCCAAGCTGGGGCGCGCACCGCCGCATCACGGCCCTGATGCGCGCCAGCAGCTCGCGCAGCGAGAAAGGCTTGGTGATGTAGTCATCTACCCCGGCGTCGAGGGCTGTGACCTTGTCCGATTCCTGCGCGCGGGCAGTCAGCATGATGATCGGGATATCCGCGGTGCGCTGATCGCCGCGCAGCCGCCTCGCAAACGTCACCCCGAGGGTCTCGGGAAGCGTCCAGTCGAGCAGCACCATGTTGGGCCGCACTTCGCGCATCAGCGTTTCGGCCGCCGGAACATTGGCTGCGCGCAGCGCGCGGTATCCGGCCTGTTGCAGATTGACCGCGATCAGCTGCTGCATTTCCGGCTCGTCTTCGACCACGAGTATTGTGCTGCTCATAGATTTGTATGGATCCAGTTAAAGAGAAATGATCATGCAGGACAAAAAGATAGTAGGGCATGGCTCTGTGGCTCACTATCGCGCAAGCTTGATCTTTTGGTAGCGCTCCAACGATTTGGAGTAGCGGGGGAACTACAGACCGAAAAGAAAACGCTAACCGTTCGCGTGCAGAGCGCGCACTATTGCCATGGCGAACGCCAATTCGCTCGTGCATGATCGGGGTATGACGCTAATGGGTCCGAACGGACTAAGGCCGGCCATCATTTCTCGACATGCCCGCTGCGAAAGATCGGAGCGGGTCATGGCCACCATCGTGATCGTTGGTGAGGAGACCACTAATCACCGGCTGGTAACGCTGCTCGGGGGTCACGGCCACCGCGTGCTCGAGGCCGCCGACAGCGAGCAAGCGCTGGCCATCGTCCGAGCTGAGAAACCTGACCTGGTCCTCGCCGACACCCTGGTCGGGAACATGGACGGTTGCCAGTTGGCCCAGTCTCTGCGCGCGGAAGCGGGCCCGGCCCGGCCGCGGCTGGTTTTCCTGACTGCCGCCGACATGGAAGCCGACGCGCGCGCGCTGGCGCTCGCCTGCGGGGTATCTGAGCTGATCGTCAAGCCCGCCGAGCCCGAGGCGCTGCTCGCGCTCATCGATGCCGCGCTCTCCGGGCCGCCACCGCAGGCGGGAAAGCCGCCCCCCGAGCCGGGCTCTGACGAAATGCATTTCCACGCGATCATCGGCAAGCTCTACCAGCGGATGGCGGAGCTGGAACGGCTCAACGCCCAGCTGGAGCAGCACGCGGCCGGGCGCACCGAGCAGCTCGAAGTCGCGAGGTCCGCCCTGGAACAGGAAGTGACCAAGCGGTTATGGGCGGAAAGGGAGCTGACGCAGGCAAACCTCCGTCTGCACGACAGGGCGGTGCGCGACGCGCTGACCGGCCTTTACAACCGCGGCTACCTGGAGGAGTCGCTGGATCGCGAAGAGAGCCGCGCCAGGCGCGGCAACCAGTCTCTCGGCGTGATGATGATCGACATAGATCACTTCAAGCGCTGCAACGACACGTTCGGCCACGCGGCGGGTGACACGGTATTGCGCGCGGTGGCTCAGCACATGCTGTCGCTCGCGCGCGGCGAGGATATCTTGTGCCGCTACGGCGGCGAGGAGTTCGCGCTGGTCATGGCGCACGCCTCGCCCGGCACGATGCTGGAGCGCGCCGAAAAAATATGCCTGGGCGTGCAGAACCTCGAGATCGAAAGCGACGGGCGGCGCGTTGGGCCTGTCACCCTGTCCGTGGGCATCGCGATATTTCCCGATCACGGCGACAGCGGACAGGCGGTGCTGCAGGCCGCCGACGCCGCGCTGTACCGGGCCAAGGCGGCGGGACGCAATTGCGTGGTGATGGCGAACGAAGTAACGCCCATGACCAGCGGCGGCGCCGTTCCGCCGGGCGGTCACCGGACGGCTTGACGATCCCCCAGCTGCGCCTCGCGTCGCTCTTCTTGCTGACGCCGTTCAGCTTGCTGACGCCGACCGGGCTCTCGGCGCCGGTCATTGAGCCACGCAAGTGCCGTCGCCTCGTCCGGAAAGCTGCGCACATTCAACCCGCGCTGTCGCGCAATCACCTCAATGTACTCGTGGGACAGGCGCAGATCCCTGGTATCGCCCACCAGGGCGATCTGGCCTGGCACCGTCGCTGACAGCTGTTCAAAGCACTCCACGAGTCCGTGCGCGACAACCTGAAATATTGACTTCGACTCACGAACCAGGATCAGGACGCGAGAACGCCGGTGAGTCGCATTATTGCGAATCACAGCGTCAAGAAAAGCACGCGTTTCCTCTACCGTTTCTCGTTCGAATAATTCCGCCCGGAGATAGCCCGGTTCGGCGGTGATCTTGTACATAGTTCCGCTTGGTTACTCCAAGCTTACGATAAATGTGTGTTACAGAGGCGAGACAAGCCATAGCTCGGGTGGGCCAGATCTCTTGAAGCTGCGCCCCGAATTTATCGGAATGTCCGCAATTTGTAGTTCGAGCGCTACATCTTCTCGCAGGGTCGGTCAAGGCTTGGCCCGCCGCTCAGCGCCCGGTGATGCGTAAAACTCTGTCAGGAATTTCCGTCTGTTTCCCCTGTTACGGTCATAAGTTGTCAAGAGCAGGCCGACTCGCACGCACGCCGCGCGCGATCTTCTAAGCTGCCGCACTGTCAAGGGTTTCCGAATCACGGGGAGCGAATGGGAGCGCGCAGAGTGGATGAAGAATTGACCTGGAAGGTCGGGCACGAACCTGAACACGAGCCGCGGGAGAAGGTACTGCCAAAAGCATACTTCTATTGGAAGAAAAAGAACGGGCAACTCGTGCGCTCTGCCGAATTCACGCAGTCGGAGCTTGAAGCCGAGATCGAGCGGCTGAGCGGGGCCGGAGAAGATACGACGGAGTTCGTGCTCGCACTGAAGATGCTCGCTCTTTCCCGCGGCGCCCGATAAAAAAAGGGCGCCCGAAGACGCCCCTGTAGTCTCCAGAGAATACCGCCTTACGCGAGGTCGGTGCCCGCCGGGATGAGCCGACCGACGATCACGTTCTCCTTTAGGCCCTGCAGACGGTACACGGGCTGTCCGCGTTAGTTTTTCTCACGCGTGGCTTGACAATTTACCGTTTGAGCAATCTCCCGGCGGCGCGCATCCTTGCCTCCAACAAGGAGAGCCACCATGAACAGAAGTGCACTCAGTCAACGTATCCTCGAAAAACTCTCCGCTTACTTCGCATCGTGCAGCGAGAGCTTCGTGAGCGAAGGTCAGGAATTTGCGCTCTAGTTAAATCCTGCCGGGGCTGGAGTAGAGCTCGTGGTCCACGTTACGGCACCTCGCTAAGGTTCAAGAGACCTTGGACTTCAGCGTAACCGCAAGCGGTGTTCCGTACTGCCTGAGGCTGGTTTAGAAGTTTTCCCGGATGAAGATGACTTCTTCCGAGCCCTTGAACGTGCCGAAGGTGGCGCGAGCGCTTGGGTTATCCGCGTAAGTAGCGGAGCCCGCCCAGTTGCCTTGCAGGTAGGTGCGGCTCGCGCCTGCCGCCGATACGGTGCCGCCGCCGACGCTGGTGCAGGTCGTGCCGCTCGAGGATGTGCCGAGGTTGGCGGTGAGGAGCACGCTGCCGTTATTCGCGTTGCCAGGCGGCGGAAGTAGCAGCCTTATGCGTCCCGAGCTGAGCGCACCGCCCCCGCTTACCGCGGTCTGGCAGGCCGCAAGGTTCGCGGTGAAGCTGCTCATCTGCACGTTGTTGTTCGCAAGCGAAGTGCAGCTATCGTCTTTGTTGGTGATAAATACGATACCGGCGCCTGCCGTCACCGCATATTGCGCTTCCACCTGCACCGGCAGCGGCACGAGCTGCGAACCGTTCGCATTCCTGAGCGCGAGCCGGCCGAAGCGCATCTGCCTGCCGCTGCCGAACGCGATGCCGTTGCCTGCGGTCGCAGTGCCGAAGGCCGCCGGATTGCCGGCGTAGGCGACGCTGTCAGCGTCGATCACATTGAGCGCCAGGGCGATATCGGCGTTGAATGGCGCGACCGGCGTGGCGCGCGCGAAGCGCAGCCCGGTGCCGGAGCCGAAGGTGAGCGCGCCAACGCCTGCGGTGAACGTCCCGATGACCGGATCAGCCGTTGTCGCCGGTAAACCTGTAGGGTCCAGCGCGGGCGTATTGCCCCCGCCGAGCGCATCGAACCGCGAGTAGCGGCTCAGCTGGGTGGCGGGCATCAAGGTCGAATTCGTGATCCTCGACCAGGCGCCGGCGTACAGCGTCGTCGTGTTGTTCGCGAGACCCTGCGCCGTCACCATGATCACCGGCGCGGTCGTGTAGTTGAGGGGCTGGCCGAGATAGGTGAAGCCGCCCGCCGTGCAGGCCGTGCCGAAGGACGGCGTGTTGAGCGCCACCGCGAAGTGATCGGGCACGAAGCGCCCGACGTCGAGGGTCGCGCTGCACACGTAGCGGCCGCTCGCCGTGCAGTCGCCCGTGGTATCGGCTGCATCCACGCTCGCGAAATCCGAGTCCACGAGCTGCAGCGTAAACGAGCCGACGTTGTCGTAGGACGCCACATCGGAGGTGAGCTGCCCCGCCACGAACGTCGCGCCGAGCGTCAGCGTGCCGAAGGTCGCGGTGCAGGCAGCACCGACGCACGCGGTGAGCGTCGCGGTCGGCGCGCCGGTGTAATTGGTCGTCGTAGCAGGCGTGCCGGCCGCATTGACCGCGGTCGCGCGCACGCTGAATGGCCGACCTGCCTTGTGGATGGGCGTGGTCGCCGCGAACGTGAGGAGGTTGAAGACGCGAGCGCCCGGGGTCCCCGTCGTCTGCCAGTCAGTGTCGGTGACGGCAAAGCTGGCGAGCGTGTTGGGACGGATCGCGAAGGCGTCGCTCGAGCAGGCGGTAATCGCCGGCGCACCGGTCGGCGAAGTCATGCGCAGGCGCAAATTGCGATAGGAGTTTGGGACCGTGAAGCTGATGTTCTTGCGCCCACTGTCGCCGGCGGCAAAAGTAAGATCGGAGAGCGTCTGGATCAGCGTCCAGGTCGAGCGGCAGTTCTCGCCGACGAGCGTCCCCCCCAAAATATCGCTGGCGTCGACCACCTCGACCCCGACCGTGCCTACGAAAGCCGGTGCGATCAAGTCTTTCGCCGCATTCAAGGCGGCAATGTCGAGGTTGACCGATGTGCCGGCGATCTTGGTCTTAATCACACCGGTAGTGGCGGACGTGCCGGTTTCAACTCCATTGAAGCTTCCCAGCACACGCCGCAGCGCGAGGATGTGCGCATTGCCGTAGCCTGTGCTCGACGAGGTAGCGGTCTTGCTGATATTCGAGGCTGGGGCCGCTTGCAGCACCCAGCTCATTTCGAAGGCCTGGCTTCCGCCCTGCAGGTTGGCCGTTTCGTTCATGCCCGGTGGCGGGGACCAGGTACTCGTGGCGCCCACGCCGTACGAGGTGATGATCATGGTGTTGCTATAAGTCGTGTTCACGCTCGGTGTCGCGTGCGCAGTGACGGACGCGGTGTCGTTCTGCCCGTTCTCCTCAGCGATAGCGATCAGCGGATCGGCGCCCGAGAACGCCTGGATGCCCCCGGCCGCGCCGGTGTGGCTGGCCGAGAACGTCCAGCCGTAGGGCCCCAGGTCGCTTGCGGGTGCGCCCGCGAGCTTGCTGTAGACGGCGAGCGAGTTGCTCGTACCACTCGCTTGGTTCGTGCGCCGCACGAGCGCCCAGCCAGCAGGCGGGGTAATCGTCACGTCGTACGGCCCCACCGCGATCGAAGCGATCATCACGTCGTTCTGCTGCACGCCCGCGGGCTTGGCGATCGTGAGCGTGTTCGACCCGCCGGACGCCGCGGGACGCAGCGCGAGGATATGGGCCGCACCCGTATAGGCCGTCGCCCCGGCTATGGTTGCCGTCTTTGTCGGGATGGTCCCCTGCGTTGCTTGCAGCACAGTGCTCGTTGCGACTGCTCCTGTTAAATTTATCCCCGAGCGGAAGTCGAGGGTTTCAGTCATGCCTGCGGGCGCAGTCCATCCGGTGACGGTCCCGTTACTGACCATGTGGGTGGTGACGAGCAGTCTATTGGGTCCCGTAGTCGCCAGGCCGCTCGGCGTCGCATGGGTCAAGGCGCTCGCGGTGACCTGACCATTCTGCACGTCGATGGGGTTCGTGGTGTCCACGCCGGAGAACGATTGAATACCGCCGACCCAGGCGTTTGGACTCGGGTTGGAAAGGTCGAAGACGTAACTCGAAACGCTGGCATCGCTCGCGTCGGCCGCGCGCCAGTAAATGGCCAGCGAGTAGAGGGGGGCTGACGCTTGGTCGATACGTTTAACCAGGTTCCAGCCTGCCGGTGGCGTGATGGTGATGGAGGGCGAGGCGTTGTTTGCGAAGGCCAAAGAGGCGATCATCACGTCGCCGGCCACCGTACCGGGCGGCTTCCTGATGCCCCCGGGCCGCATAGCGAAGAGGCGGTATGCGCCGGCCTTAGGGCCCAGTGTGGCTTGGCGGTTAGTGACCGCTGCAACCGGACCCGCGGTGGCTTGCGTAAGGTAGGCGATCGACATCGACGTGTCAGCGCCCGCACCGCCTGCCACGGCCATGGTTCGCCATTGCGGCTGTCCGCCCGGCTGTGACCATCCGGGGGTCTGGAGGGACCACGTATTGTCATCCGCCGAGTACCAATGCGCGAATACCATCGCGTTATCGGTAGTCGTGGTGAAGCCGGAGATGGCCACATCGTACGGCGACGGGAGGGCGGCGGAAAAAGTGCCGCTCAAGTAGTTAGTACTCCCGCCGCAGCAGCTATAGTCGTTCACTGGTTGTGTGCCCACACCTATCGTATCGGCGCCCCGCAGTACGATCATCCACATTTGGTATGTAACGGCGGTCGCCCCCCAGCTGAAGGCGGGAATATTGGGAGTACCGCTCCACGACCCGTTGAAGATGGTCTTGAATACCCTTGCGGTTGGATTGGAGCCTATCTGGCCGCCAGGAATGCTCCACCACGTTTGCCCGCCCGACACGGTGTTCTGAATGAGGGTGCTCGAGGGCACCATGGCGGAGACGAAGAGGAGTATCACGTCTTTATTCTGCATGCCGGCGGGCGGGACGATCGCCGCGCTCGCTGCCTTCGTAATCGAATCGTCGCTCGCCGGCATCCGGGACTCGCCCACGATGGTCATCGGAGCGCCTCCTGCTGCGGCGGCGCGCAATGCTGGTATCCCGCCGCCGGGAATGGAGGCGAAGGTTGAGTTGCGGAAGGCGATCTGCGCGTGCGCGGCGCTGACGAGCGCCATGCCGGCGAGCGCGCCCATCAGCAGCACGGCGCGCACGATCCCGCGCTGCCGGCGCGGCAGCGCTTGCCTCAGGGTGGTTCGCGTGGCGTTCAGAAGTTTTCCCGGATGAAGATGACTTCGTCGGAGCCCTTGTAGACCCCAAACGTCGCCCGGGCAGTGGGGTTCACATTGTAGAGGCCGCCCGTCCAGTTGCCC
>Ga0209156_10003690_pt1 | contig 11433 bp, 9 predicted proteins | sample GraSoiAngelo_124_FD_185881 | JGI IMG/M metagenome (GOLD analysis project Ga0209156, IMG submission 185881) | Grasslands soil microbial communities from the Angelo Coastal Reserve, California, USA - 14_0927_05_20cm (SPAdes) (version 2) | ecosystem: Environmental > Terrestrial > Soil > Grasslands ...
CACACATCACCTTTTAGCGGTGGCAATGGTACCATCAGCCAGGGGATAGAATGCCGTGTGCACGCGACCCAGCCATCATGGTAAATGGCGCGGTTACCAAACATCTCGAAGTATTGGGTTGTATGCCGGTCCTTAGCTTTAGGATCATCAAAAGTATAAACCATCGAAGGTCCGTCAAAAGGAAGTTGCTCGGTGCCGTTCACCATCTTCGGAAAAGGCAAACCCGCAGCCTCAAGCACAGTAGGTGCAATATCTACTACGTGGCTAAACTGTGGGCGGATCTCACCTTTAGCTTTGATTCGTTCGGGCCAATGCATTACCATTCCATTGCGGGTGCCGCCCCAATGCGAAGCAATCTGCTTGGTCCATTGGAAAGGAGTATCCAAGGCATGCGCCCAGCCAATGGCATAGTGCGGGAAAGTATTTGGGCTTCCCCAGTCATCTATATGGTTCATCATTTGGGAAGCATTCCCAATAATGCCATTCAACGCCATCATCTCATTGTAAGACCCTTCAGGTCCACCTTCGGCGCTCGATCCGTTATCGCCTACAATGTAAATGAAAAGAGTGTTATCCAGCTCACCGATGTCGCTCAGTGATTGAACCAATCTCCCGACTTCATAATCGGTTTGCTCGGCAAACCCTGCGTAAACTTCCATCTGTCGTGCCAAAAGCCTTTTCTGGTCAGCATTCATCCCATCCCATGCCGGGATTTCTTTGGGGCGGACTGTAAGCTGTGCATCTTGTGGAATGATCCCCATTTGCTTTTGCCTCGCGATTATCTCTTCTCTCAGCTTGTCCCATCCCTCATTGAACTTGCCTTTGTATTTGTCACTCCATTCTTTGGGAACATGATGCGGTGCATGGCAGGCGCCGGGTGCAAAGTAAACGTAGAATGGTTTATCCGGAGTAAGTGATTGCTGTGCCTGAATCCAATTAATTGCCTGGTTGGTCATGTCGATCGTAAAATGATATTTAGGGTCATGCGGCGGTTCTACCCTTGCGACACCATCGAAAATGGCAGGAGCCCACTGATTGGTTTCACCACCAATAAAACCATAGAACTTATCGAAACCGGAATGGGTCGGCCAGCGATCGTAGGGTCCTGAAACCGACACTTCCCAGGGTGGCGTTTCATGATATTTCCCAAAGGCCGCGGTGCTATAACCGTTCTGGCGGAGCATTTCAGCCAGTGGCGCTACGCCATTAGGACGTATCCCGGTGTTGCCCGGAAAGGCAGTAGCCAGCTCCATGATAGCTCCTGCATTGTTTACGTGGTGGTTACGACCCGTAAGCAATGCCGTGCGTGTGGGTGAGCAAAGAGCCGTCGTATGAAAGCGGTTGTAACGCAAACCATCTGCTGCCAGCTTATCAAGCGTCGGCATGTTGATAGGTCCGCCAAAAGCGCTCGAGGCAGCGAAACCGACATCGTCAAGCAAAACGATGACAACATTGGGTGCTTTTGCTGGCGCTTTCACTTCGAAGCGCGGTGGTGCTTTGGCATCCCTGGCATCAAGCACTGTTGATTCAGGATACTGCGGTTCTCGAATTGGCAGCACCGTACGGTCCAGTTCGTCCGTGGATTGCCCCAGAGCCGAGGCCGCGATGATTGTCAGCCCATAGATCAGTATGAGATTTCGTGCGCGTGTCGTTTTCATTGCTGTGTCCGTTCTGCGTTCTTTGAGACCGAACAGCGCGCGGGGTCCGGTTTAGCGCCCGGCGCGCTTTGCCGCAATCGCTTTCTTGATGTCCTGCTCCCGGATGGCCTGCAGCTGTTGGTACTGCGCGGGGCTAAGAATTTTCTGCAACTCCGGCGCGCTTTCGCTGTGGATGGCGTGGAGTTGCTTCATCTTCTGCATTCCGGAAAGCGAAGGATCGTTCTTGATCGCCTCGAATTTTGGAGCCTCGGCCTTTAGGATGGGCAGCACCGCAACCTCTTGTTGCGGCGTCAGCTTTAGCTGTTGCGCCAAAGCGATCATCTTCTTCTCCGCTTCAGGATTCTGGGCAGGCGCGACTGGCGCGAGGATTAGAAAGGCAAGGAGGCAGGCAGCGGATGTCAGGAGTGTGAAGAGTTTTCTCATGGCCGCAATTTGCCTAGCGGCGCGCGCTGCGCCTATGAGACCTTAGTCGTATGAAAAAGCGACTACCGGCTGGCCTCGTTGTTGTGCTGGCTCTTGTAATTGCGCGCCATTACTCCTCGCGCTCATGCGTGCCTTTCTGCTGGCAAGCTCCCCTTGCCGGCGAGCGCGATTGATGCTCCCAACAGGTATGCTATCAGCCGTCGCATTTCCTGTGACATCGAACGAGGTTATTTCGCCATCCGCCTGCGTAAGTTGTGAGCCCGGGAGGAGGGTTAGCCGTGCGACCGTGTGAAAAGCTGCTTCCGCTTCGTGCCATTCAACACTCGCGTTCTCGATCCAGAAGTTAGCGTCCAAATGCTTGCCCCAATAAGTCATTTTTTCAGCATCAAGGAACTGGAGTCCAAAGTCGAAGCTGCTCATCCTGGTATCTTCTTTAACGTGCCGGACTAACTCGTCCTGTAATCCGTTCGGGTTGCTCCTTTGCAAAGGCATCGCCGGATTATCCGGGGACGGTGTCGCCGACTGCTTCACCATATCGTTAGGTCCATGGCGAAATGGCACGTTGCTCCAATAGCGCAGTTGCTGGTAAGGCTTGATCTTTTGGTGTGTTTGGAATTGTACTAATGTAAGCGTTCTCAGCACTCTTAGCTTGTCCTTGAACGGCAGGGACCACAGTCCGACGGCTGGATTGGATGCCGTCAGGAGCTTCATGATGGCCAGGAATGCGGTCGAGTCGTTGATCGGCAGAGTCGTCGCATTTTGCAGTGAGAAATCCTGCCGGCCGCCACCGTTCGCGCCAAGAGCAGCCACGCCATTCCGCGTGAGGTCCACCGAGAAAGACAATGAACGGACGTCGGCCTTAAACTTCGAATTGGGCTTTGGCGCAAATACCCTTTGCGTGAGTTCCACGCCTAAGTGGCCGGTGTTGCTGAGCGGCGGCTTTCGCCTGCATCGCGAGAACTCTTTCGGTGATTGCCTCGATGATAGCCTGCTCTCCGGCGACAGTTCGCTCAGCGTCGCTACTGGTAACTCCAAAACATCGCGTTAGGAACAACATAGGGAACTCATTATAATTTGGAGATAAACGTAACGGCGGTGATGCTAGGCAGGAAGCAGTAGGCCGCGGCTTTCGTGGTAATGAAGCTGGTGAAGCCTGTGAGCTCAATTGGAGGCGCGCCATTCGCCTGCGGAATAACGAAGATACTCTCTGCTGGGTCCTGAGTGCCAATAATAGGATCCTTCGCCTTGGGATTAAGTCTGACCGAGCCGGCAAAGGCGCTGTCATTGACCCATTGGCTTAGCACGAACTCATATTGGTTCTCGATGCTTGAGTTGATGAAATAGCCGAGCAGCCCGCGCTCGATCCCGTCGTAGGGTTGCCTCGGATCATAGGTCGGTCCGTACGGCATGCCTCGACGGATCAGCCGGTGAGTAACATTGCTCCCGCCGGCCTGCCCTTGGCCAGTGACCGGCTCACCTCGTGGATTGACGCGGCGCATGTGCGCGCCCACAGGACAGCGCAATCCCTTTGGATCGCCTGACCCATCCGCGTTCACGTATTCGAAGTTGTTCAATTGCTCGGATGGAATCCCGCCCACAGGGCTGTCGGTTTCAGGCGACAACGCCAGAGGAACGCCGTTGCGCCACCGTCCGCACATCTTGGCAGCCAGCAGTTCAGGATCTATTTTGTCCTTGTTCGATTGCAGGAAATTTTCGAACCCAACAACATCCGTCATGATCATTTTGAAGACAGCAAAGCTGCCGTTCAGGCCGAGTTCACGAGGCTCCGGCACGATGTAGTTCTCGGCTTCGTCTCGTAAAACAAATAGCCAGGGTTCGCAGGGTTGCTGGTGATCCTGCCGGGATAGTTCTGGACCGCCGCGAATAGTAGTTACGCTAACCCCATCGGTGTAACCGAAGGGAACCTTGGAAGTGAAGATAGGCTTCCCATCCTTCATTTCCATCAACGCCATCCCGTCTTGACGCCAGATCTCGCGAAAGGCATTACCCTCGGCAAACAGCGCAGCCAACCGTTCGCTATAGCTCGTCATTGCTTCCGGGCTGATGGCGTGCAGCGTCAGCAGGACGTGATCGGTTCCCTTCCCAAAGTCGCCGATCCAGTTCTGCGGATCACTTGGTCCCGTATCACCCACCAATTTCGCGCGCGCAGCCGCACCGGCGATAAACGCACCGAAGGAATTGAATGAGAGTGTCGGGACGCGATCCTTGATCTCAAGCGCCATCATTCCCTGCCAGGTAATGCCAAGGTTAAGGCAATAGTCGGGCTTGTGGCGTGAAACCTCGGCGGCATTGTCTCCCGGTCCAGCCTCGAACCCTACCTGCCATTCTTCAGCCGTCGTGATCTGCGGCGCATCCGACTCATCGCCGCTAACGAGCCGTCCGAGTAGCTTGCGAGCCTCTGCGGGCACGCCCACTGTGAGTAAGAAGTGCCGCACCATCGGCATCCTGTAGCCGCGGAGGATGAACCCTTGAATATCATCCAGGTCGAGCCCCGGAGTCTTATGCTCGCTTCGCCCAAAGAGATGACCCATAATGCCCGCGGCTTTTCTGGCCGGCGGGTCATCTACTTTGATTCCCTGGCTCATTAGTATCCTACGTAGCCATCGCGAATCGTTGCGAGCCTGCCTGTGATTTGCTATCGGCAATCAGCGCATGGATGTCCTGAACCGTCAGGCCTGGATAGGCCGAGTAGAACCCGATAGGAGTGCGGTTTGCCCCCGCCGCAAAGTCAATGAACTCCTGAAGATGCTTTCTGCAGGGCGTGGGTGGCGCGTTCTTGGTGAATTTGAATAAGAGATCGAATACTTGACCGATATTCTTGGTGAAGTCCGCGATGTAGGTCTCGAATGTACCATCATACACAGTAAAGAAACCGATCTGGTTATCCTCGAGCGGCATGAACTGGGCGAAGTGCGGCGTGCCGACTTTGTCCAGATCTTTGGTTGTCCCTTTTCCCCTCGCGAGCAGGAGAAGTTTTACTTCGGCGAAGGCAATGGCTGATTTGATGGGCAGAATCACCAGGAATGGGCGTTGTTCGCTGGTGTCGTGAACATCTGCCGCGGATGCCAGAGCCTTAATCTCCCTGGCGGTTACGTCGGGGTAGGCGGTGTAGAGATTTAACGCATGGAGTAGATGCGCACCGGTCCACTTGACGAAAGCCTCTGCGTTAGCCGCGACCGGAGTAGGTGGCGGGCTAACTACGTGCTGGAAGATAGCGTCGAAAACTGGTTCGGCCTGCGCCGCGAAATTCGCCATGAGCTGACCGAATTCGCCATCGAAGTCGCCGAGAAACAGCAGCGTCTTCTCACTTAACAGCGTGAAGCGCGAGTAATGGATCGTGCCGATAGTATCCGCCGCTGCGAACAGTTGCGGCATCAGTGGTGGAAGCTGGTCCGCTAGCGCCTTTGCGTCCGCGGGCGACTTCAATGGGAAGCTGAGAGTAAAGTGGTTTTGGCTCATAGTGTGATTTTCCTTCGTTAAGCGTTGCCAGCCGAGACTGGCAATGCGCTTTTTTGTATTCCTAAGCGAATCCGCAAGACTCGCATATTGGACCTTGGTCTCATGTGGTACGTTGCTTGAACCCGCTTTTTGGTGAACCAGGTCCGCCAGCGCCTTTGCGTCCGCGGGGTGCCTTCAAGGGGAAACTGAGAGTAAAGTGGCTTTGGCTCATAGTTGGTCTCGTTAGTCGTTGGCGTTGGCGTAAGCCTCCGCTTGCGCCTTCTGATCCGCTTCCGCCAACTGCGACGGCCCGAGCTTAAAGGTCAGCTTGTCGATCGTCCCAGTGAATTTGAACGGCAGCTTGTAGCTGTCGTCCACTCCCGTACGCGTATCGATGCCGACATCGAAAGTCTCGTCGATTGTCATCATCAGCGGAATCGTGTGCTCAAGTTTCTTTTTGGCCAATTCCTTGCCATCCACGGTCAATACGCCGGTGCCACTCTTGCCGGGCCCGGGTCCGTCGTATTTAAAGTCGAAGACTAGGGTGTGCTTGCCCGGAGGAAGCGCCCGGCCAAAGAAGTCCTCGCCGATTTTCCCACCGATGCCGCCTTCCCAGCGGAATCGTTCCAGATCGAGAAGGTTGTAAACAAAGACTGGTTTGCCTTTTTGCAGGAAGAAGCCGTAGCCGCCGAACCGGCCGCCCAACGTCACGATCATTCCTTCCGCACCGCCTTTGGGAACAGTAATCTCGGCGGTGATGGTGAAGTCTTTGTCCAAAACGTCGGGAGCATTGCCGAGAGGAATCCCGGCGTTCTCACCCGTGTAGGTGAACTCCGTTTTACCGGCGACCGCGCTCGGTCGCGGCGTCTGCAGGCGCACAAATGCAGTGTTATCCAAAGGCAGGACGTTGTACTTCGCCGCTTCCGTCAGAAACAACGCCTGCATTTCCTTGAGTTTGTCGGGATTTTTGTCGGCGAGGTCGTTGTTCTGCGTGAAGTCTTCGGTGATGTGGTAGAGCTCCCACTTGTAGCCGTTAACAACATCGGGCAGTTTGCCTGTGGCCAAGTCCCAGGGCGGAGCGAACGGGGTGGTGTTGGCCATCCATCCGTCGTTGTAGATCCCGCGGTTGCCAGCCATCTCGAAATACTGCGTCGTCCGCGTGGAAGGCGCCTTGGCATCGGCAAACGTGTAAGCCATGCTCACACCTTCGATAGGTCTTTGGGTAATGCCGTTGACCGTCTCCGGCGCTTTGATGCCGGTGGCTTCCAAGATCGTCGGCACAATATCGATGACATGGTGGAACTGGGTGCGAATTCCGCCGACGTCCTTGATATGCCCGGGCCATGAAATGGCCAGGCCCTGCCGGGTGCCGCCGAAATGCGACGCCACCTGCTTGGTCCACTTGAAGGGCGTATCAAACGCCCACGCCCATCCCACCGCCATGTGCGGATAGGTCTTGTCCGAGCCCCAGTTTTCGTAATGCAACAACTGCAGAGCTTCAGGGGCTTTCAGAATCCCGTTGTAGGCGGTCAGTTGATTAAATGCGCCATACAAGGTGCCTTCCGGGCTGGTCCCGTTGTCGCCACAAATGTAGATGATCAGCGTGTTGTCGAGTTTGCCCAAGTCCTCGACTGCCTGAATGACACGGCCAATCTCGTTGTCGGTATAGGCAGCGTAGCCGGCAAAGACTTCCGCCTGGCGCTCGAAGAGTTTTTTCTCCAACAAGGAAAGCGAGTCCCATTTCGCGATCTCATTGGGCCACGGAGTGAGCTGGGCATCTGCTGGGATCACGCCGAGCCGCTTCTGGTTCGCGAAAATCTCGTCGCGTAATTTTTCATAGCCCATGTCGAACTTGCCTTTGAACTTCGCGATCCATTCCGGCTTCGGCTGGTGCGGCGAGTGGGTGCCGCCGGGCACGTAGTAGAGGAAGAACGGTTTGTCGGGTGCGGACGCGTTCAGATCGCGCATATGCTTGATGGCCTCGTCGGCCAGATCGGTGGTGAGGTTGTAGCCGGGCTTTCCGACAAACGGGAAGATCTGCGTATGATCGCGGAACAGGTAGGGCGTCCACTGGTCGGTCTCGCCACCCATGAAGCCATAGAAGTACTCGAAGCCCATCCCCGACGGCCATTGGTCGTAGGGGCCGGCGACGCTGTACTGATAGGTGGGTGTATTGTGATTCTTGCCAAACCACGATGTGGAGTAACCGTTATCCTTGAGGATCGAGCCGATGCTGGCATTCTCAATACCGATGATCGAGTCGTAGCCAGGATAGCCCGTGGACAATTCGCCGATCACGCCGGAGCCCACAGAGTGATGGTTGCGGCCCGTGATCAGCGCCGCCCGCGTGGGCGAGCAGAGCGCCGTGGAGTGGAAGTGGGTGTAACATAATCCCGCCTTGGCGACGCGATCCAACGCGGGCGTCGGAATGACGCCACCGAAGGTACCCGAAACGCCGTAGCCCTGGTCATCCGTCATGATGAGGAGGATGTTGGGGGCGCCTTTGGGCGGCACGACGCGCGGCGGCCAGTAAGGTTTGGAATCCGTGGCGCTCTCCTTGATCACGCCGCCGAACGGCATCGGTGGTGGGGGGATTTGTTTCCCGTCGATGGTGACGGTGGCGCTGGGATCACCGGGTGTGCCGTTGATTTGCTGAGCCCAGGCGGAAGTCGCGACCGCCATCACGGCGGCCATGAACATCACGCTCATGAGGATGTATTTGTTTGGTTTCATAGGCAATTGACTGAGTTGAATCTTTAACAACTGATACCGGCGCTGATTTGCGGCGGTGCGGGATCGTCTTTCTCGCTAGGGTATTTTTGCGTCCACGCGCGGCTTCCTTCGCGAGATTCTCGGACCCGGCGTTCCATTCGGCCATTGGACCTAGGTCGTACAGAAATAGCGCGAGGCGGCTCGCGGGTCTTCCGATTAAGTTATGCTGTTCGTCTTCGTGAGGTCTGCGTGACAAACAGAAACTACTTTTATTCGCTGGCCTTGTTGTCTCACTGCGCGTCTTCAAGTTTCTTGATGTCCTGCTCCCGGATGACCTGCAGCTGTTGGTACTGCGCGGGGCTAAGAATTCTCTGCAACTGCGGCGTATTTCCGATCGACTTCCGCCACAAGATCATCGATTACATTCTAGGAAGCGTCGACTTAAGCTGGGATAGCTCTAAATATATTGAATCCGATCCGACATTGCACCGAACACCGGTTGTCTTTCTGACGGCCTCGTGACGAAAGGTGAGGGAAGATCGGGCCTGCAGATTCAAGGACATCCATTTCTCATCAAGCCGATCAGCATTCCGGAGTTGGTCTCGGGTAGAAACGGCCAATAGCCCAGCGCGGCTCCGCCGCAACCGAAGATTCTAACCGCAGATGACACCGATGGCACGAATGTGATGAACAGAAGGAAACCAAGGCTGTAGAGGTGACAGGAAAGGCCCTTTGTTTTCTTGGTTATCTTGTGTTCAAAGTCTTTTGGGCTACCGCCAATCCGCACGAAGAGAAGGTTGAGCCCGCCAAAAAGCCAAAGGACACTAAAAATTCGGATCGAGGCAACAGTCCTACTTTTGATCCGCGTCAAAAAAATCTTCTCAAGATGCGATGAATCTGGCCCATAGCAGTGCAGGTTAAACCTTCCGCAACCGCGTCTTTTAGCTTTTGAGGGATTCGTTAATTACTCGTGGTGGAGTAGCGGTATCGAACACCCGATTGTGGCGTTCTCAGCCGCGGGATAGTACTTTAGAAGGTTCCAGGCGTTTCTCCGTCTTTTCTCCTGTGCAATCACTTCAATATTTATTGTTCCTACCAGCAATTTTTCGCGGGTTACTACTGGAACTTCGCCGACCTGTGCGTTGAGCATCATTTGCTCCGCTTCCGCAACTGTCTGGTCTTCGAAGCAATAGGGATTGTTTGTTTCAATTTGTGCTTCTAGCGGTTCTGTCTTGGGATCGTGCCCGAAACCACCCACCTCCCGGTTCATTTGGTTCTTCGACACCGTCCCCAATAATTCGCCGCGTTGATCGATTACAGGTGATGAATCGGTTGCCTGCGCCTGCATTTCCTCCAAAGCCGCCTTTACAGAAACCTTATTAAAAATGCTCTTCGCAGGCTCGATGATGTCCTTGACGATGCGTGCTTGGAGATTCGCACTCCAGGAGTCGTTAGTGTTTATCTGTTCCATAGTCTTAATAAACAGGCCGGTAATAGACGCCGGGAGGATACTGGTTGTAATAGGCCGCACTGGTGGCGGCTGCTCCTACAGCTGCGCCAGTAACCGCCCCAGCAGCAAACCCGCCTCCGTAACACCCCCCGTAGTGGGCTCCGCCATAGCCGCCGTAATGATAGCCGCCACCGTAGCTGGCCGAGCCGGAGTGACTCGTCGAGTAGGTGTTTCCGCCGCGACCGGTGTAGCTGGTCGAGCCGCTGTGCGACGCACCGCCCCAGCCTCCCGATGTCGAACCGGAGTGTGAAAAACTGCCGCCGCGCGAGCTGCTGCCTGAGAAAGATCGTGAGCAGCCCCACGCGAACGCTTCAACCGGCTGAAGGACGAGGGCCGCGGCGGCGATAAGGGTGAGGGAGAGTATTTTGCATTTCATGGCTTTTGTTCTCGGTTGAATTTTGCTATTCAGTTTTTGGAAGGGCTTATATTTCAAAAAATTACTGGACGCGCTTCATCTTGATTTGCTTGGTGTCTGGGAGCGGCTTGCCGCTTACAGTCTGATCCTTGGACTGCCATGTCACGGTGTCGCCGTCGACCGCCGTGATGATGTGAGTGGCGCTGACCTTGCTTCCGTCGCTCAGAGTGGAGTTGGCCTTAACGACCCATTTTGTGCCGTCCTTCGTCCAAACGGAATCGCCATAACCGCCGTCGGCCTCGAAGCTCCACGAGTGAATCTGTTTTGCTGCCGGGTCCCAGCCAATCCATTCCGTGCCGTTATCCAGGATGTTGTCTTTGAACTCTACCCCACGCGTTGCGACGATGAAATTCTGCCCCGGCGCCCACTCGAAAGAGACTCGACCAACTGGTCCGTTAGGTTGTTCGTCACCCCACTCCCCGATCGCCCACTCGAGCCCTTTCAGGTGCTCGTAATTGGTCGGCTCGCTGTAAGCGGCCTCGCGTACGCTAGAAAGCAGCCACTTACCATCCTTTTTGATCAGCACGTTAGTATAGCGGGCGCGGCTCGGTGCGGAGCCATCGGGTGCGAGCACGGTCGAGGTGCCGTCCTCGATGGCCAGATCGGGTGCGGGAAACCGCAGCGAAGCCACATCGATCCGCACCTTCAGCCCTTTTCTGGTGGCGAAGAGGTCTGCGAATGAGTCCTGGATCGCCTTTTGTCCCTTAAGCACCCGGCTGTTTTCATCTACATAATCGCCGTCCGGAGTCCAGAAAGCGGCAACCGCCTTGGCGTCGCCCTTGTGGAAAGCTTCGACGAAGGCCTCGGCAGTTTTGGTGATCTCCCCTGTCCGGGGATCGCTTTCCGCAGCCCGCAGAGCCGGCATGCCGCACAAGGTAACGCTGGCAAGAGCCAACAGGAGAGAATGTGGAATCATCTTCATTTTGTTTCGAGCTTCTTAAGGTTTATAAGGGGTTTTAAGCATTGCATCGGTTAAGAACTATTTAAGTTTAGCCTCGCTGTGCTCCCGGTATATTGGACCTTGGTCCCATGGCCCTTTGGGTCGTATGCCGCTTCCGCCGCGCTGTTGCGATCCTGACCTTTAATCGGATCACGGCGCAACACCAAGCCCGCCGGGATCAGCGTTCGTCGCCGTTATCGCTCTCTGCTGCTGGTTTCGTCGAGGAATAAACTGACACCAGGCGCGAGATTAGGACCGCCATGTAGAAAAGTCCGGTGATGGCTTCCGTAACTGCCAACATCCGGGCGATCTTCGA
>Ga0209156_10003701_pt1 | contig 11396 bp, 16 predicted proteins | sample GraSoiAngelo_124_FD_185881 | JGI IMG/M metagenome (GOLD analysis project Ga0209156, IMG submission 185881) | Grasslands soil microbial communities from the Angelo Coastal Reserve, California, USA - 14_0927_05_20cm (SPAdes) (version 2) | ecosystem: Environmental > Terrestrial > Soil > Grasslands...
ATCTTGAATCCGGGGGTATCAAAGCTGGCGGCAACGTAAGCACGAATCGCCGCCTTGCCCTCGAGCACAGGCTGTCCCGGGAAAATGAGGACAGCATCATCGCTCCAGTAAGAGACAACCTTTTCGATATCCTTGCCTGCCGTGGCGAGATCCGCCCATTCTGCGTCCCTGGCCAACAATTTTTCCCCTTCGGTTTTGGAATCGAACTGTCGCTCAGAACAACTATCCAGAGTCATTCCGAGCAGAATCAATGATAAATAACGCGATACTTGCATAAGATAGTCTGTAGTCAGTAGTCTGTAGTCACGTCAATCCGTTCGCCTCAAAGGGTGCGCCTCAGTATTGAACACGACTTTGTCGAAATCCAAAGTATCCGGCGGAGCGAAGAGAAGATAAAAGTATTTGAAGGTCTCGGCCAGGACGAAGCTTTCCATTTCATCGCGCTTTGCTTTCGTGACCACATCCTGAAGCGCGGTGTAGCCAGCATCCACCCGGCAATATTTCACAAAGTCCTCGAAGATCTTCTCTCCCATCTTTCGGTATCGCGGATCGTGTGTGAAGTGATGCAGATAATAGGTCGATTCCACGATCTCGGGACGCAGATGGTAGCCGTTGTAAACAATCTGCATCGTTTTGTAATCGATGATCTCCGGTTCGATCCCGTGCATGTTCCACATTTTGAACGATGAATCCTGGAGTCGCCGCGCCCGCGCGACGTCGCCGGAGTGCGTCAGCACAGCCGGAAAGAAAGCGTCGAGCGCGCCATATTGCGATGCAGTGAGCCTGCCTGTGTTCATGTCGGCGTGGCCGTACCACAATTCGCCACGGACTTCGTCGGCAAGATATTTGTTAACCGCGGGAATGCTCGCGTGCCACATCTTCTGACAATCTTTGTCGCCGAATAAGAGCCAGCATTTCCAGAGATATTCGTAGTAAGAATCGATTCCGCCACTGATGTGACTATCTGCATCCATCCACCCACCGGTCTCGACGTTGATGGTCGAGCCAACCAGACCGATCGACGAGCGGCGCTTGAATGTCTCCACCAAAGCACGCTTGGCTTTTTCGTAGTAGATCGGTTTACCGGTTAGTTTGCTCAGCGTCCCGAATTCCAGCAACAGCGTCCCCGTCTCGGCCGGGTTCGTTTTCGCATCGCGAACCTGGCCGGTTTTCAGATTCACGTAAACGTAAGGAAGTGCCGTAGGCGAATTGAAAACGGCTAACAGCCGATTGCCTAAATCGTCAGCCAGATCGAGCAGTTGTTTATCATTCGTTAGTTGATAACTCGAGAGCAAGCCACCGAGCAAACGGATGGTGATTTCGAAATTCTTGACGTAAACGTCGCGATCGAACGAAAGATTCTTCACGATGAGCTCTTTCGCCTTCGCGGCTTCCTTATCCAGCTTCATCAGGATGAGCGTGTCCAAGGCATCGACCGGCGTCATCAGCAGCGATTGGCCGTACCAATCTTGCGGCGTCTTGCTCAGCGGCTTTAACGCATCATGTCCCCAGGCGTACTTCTCGTAATTAGTCCACGCATGCAGAAACTCAGTGCGAACCCGGGTTGCGACTTCGCGCGCATGCGCGTCCTCGCGCGATCGGTTACATCCGACGCTGCCGAAAACGATAGCAGCGGCAATAACCCACCCTGCCAGCTTCAAGGAAGTGCAAGCCATCAGCATGTACTTCCCACGACTCGCCGCGGACCTTGGCATTCCACGTGCGACATGCTCAACTTCTTGCGGCGCGTGAGGTAAAGCATCCCAGTGCCTCCAGCCACGGGGATCAGTTCTAAGACAGAGCAAGACGGCGACGTTTGCGCCGGCCAGGAGTTCGCTGTACCCGCCTCTAAGCGGCATGGCGTTAGCCTGAGAAAATACGTCACCTCAACACATAAGCTAAGCAAATAGTTAGCTCCAGCCTCGCGGCCGTAAATATGGCTGCCAGATCACCGTTGGGGACTTGCTCTGCTATCACCTTGAGCTGTGCGCCAGCGGCATTCAAGATCAAGATAGGATTATCATGGATCGCCTGTTGTGCGGCTTCCAAGCTCGCGAACGCTTCAACAGTGTCGGCAGGCGTCGCCATAGCAGAAAGTGGATGTCGAAGGTTTGCGCCTCAAAGTCACCAACAGTTTCCTCGAGGCCAGGCATCCGAGGCATATTTCGCTTTTGTAGATTCGGCACCGCGTACCATGGCAAAACGTATATACCGGTAAGTGCCTTATCAGGTCTTCCAATGGAAACATGCGCGCGTACACGAGTGCGGAGCCAATTGCAAAAGGCATCAAGATGAGACAGGAGAGCCATAATGGAATTTCGCCTAGCGAGACGGAGCTCAGCTACCGCCGGCGAAAGCGAGCATACTTCGTGGTCTGTGGTCAGTAGTCATGTTGTCGATGTCTTGACCCGGCCAGCGATCCTGTTGGCCTCCTCCCAGAACACCGTTCATGGATTGGAAATGATGGTGTTCTGGTCAAGCACCAACAACCACTTGCCATTGCGCTTTACTATCAAGTAGGTCTTTATCTGCCTTTCGTTCTCGTGCTTCACACCATCTTCCGGCGTTACGTAACTATCGCTCGTATGAACTGCATCAACCAAGGCGACGTCAGGCGTTACAAAGTGAACCGTCACGTTGTCGATCGTGATTGAGACTCCCTTTAACATGGTCTTGTGAATGGCTCTTACCTCTTTAAGACCTTCATCTCGTCCTCTCGTAATTCCGCCTCCCGGATTGATATGCACCCAGTCATCGGTTGTATATGTAGGTGCGTTCTTAAAATCTCCGTTGTTGTAATTAGCGACGAAGGCCTTCACGACTTCTCGCACTAGCTGTTCATCGTCAGCGCCCCATGCAACCCCAAGCAGACATAGCAAGCCAGCTGCGGACAGAAGAAGCTTCGCAATTTTATCCTTTGATGGTCATCACAGAACACCGATCCAGGGAAATTTTAACAGGCACGGAGACGCGTTGCCCTCATTCTTTCTGCACTATCTCCATCACCTGTTTCAAAGGCTCCGTACTAACTTTGCTTGTCCCTGTAAAGGGATGGTCAAGAATATATATCAGAAATAAAATCAACGTGATCGTTACCGTGAGCGCGGCCGTAATCATGTACTGCGCCTTTATGTTCTTCATTCCAAAGAAAAAGGCGTATGAAACTGTGATCGTCCCGCCAACAAGTAGGACTAACCAGATCACAGGTGGCACCTCGTTCTTGCCTGCAAATATTCTGAGTCGGCGGTACTGAGCGAGGTTATTTATTCGCTTCAGTGATTCGGCATACAGCTCATTGTTGGAAATCGATTTCTCATCTATTCCGTAAAACACCGTAATAAGCCTCGCCATCGCTCGGTTGGAATGAAGATTTACGTCGCCCTGTGACATTCTTTTCAGCTCATCATTATAAACGGAGGCGGTATAATCTATTAATCCTTGCTGTATAATTTTATTGACAGGGCTAGGGAATGCTTTCGAGATGTGAAAAATATCATCGATCTCGTTGGCTTCCAATTGCAGATTCTTGGTGGCGTCGTCATATCCACTCCAGGTAACAAACACCACAAAAGCGACGACTACCCCGTAAAGCAGGCCGAACGCATTGAAGATTATCGCTGCTACTTCGTGGTTCTCTTTCAACGCTTCGGTCGAATATTTCTTCCGCACAAACCGAAGTCCGGCTAGTGCGACCGCGGTGGTAATAACCGAGACAATCAGAAATGAGATCGCTGACGGCAAATTAAGTAGAAATTGCATACATGTCGTAATTTCGACCTGCACTTTGGGGTCGAGTTGATGTGACCCAGTCCTCAGTCGTGTAACTCACTGCCTGCGCCCACCCGTGAGAGTTGAGGTCAGCGTAGGACGACTTCACGAGGTCGTGCATGCGCTGGTTCGCAGAGGCGCCGTTCATTTTGAAAGAGTTGCGTCGCGATGTTCCACTTTAATGGTCAGGTTCGGTTTAACGCCGGCTACCGCAGGCAGGACATGATTCAGAATCTGCTCCGCCGTCATCCGGAACGTTCGGCCGCGCGCGCTCACCTTTAACCAACCGGCCTTGTCGCGGTAATAACGCTCAGTGAAATTCTTGGTGCCGATCGAGATGGTATAGCTGTTATTGGTTAGCTTCATATGAAGAAGGCCTAACGAGGATAAGCGCCGAGCGTCATAGCGTTACAGCGTGGCATCGGGTTGCTCGTCTCAGCTTGACGAGGGCGAATACTGTGAGCACCGCGCTCATCAACAGAATCCACGTGATGATTTCAGTTCTATCGATGCTCATGGCTTTACGCTTTTGTGAACGGTTTACTTTTCTTCCGGGAAAGCGACCGACCCGGTATCGAGACTGTAATAAGCACCGACCACCTTGAGCTCACCGGAATCAACCTTGGCTTTGAGAACCGGCGCGGATGAACGTAATGCTTGCACGACATTCTTTACGTTCTCACGCACCGTCGTCTCGAGGTCGCCTTGGACTGTCGCTTCAACCGCTGGTTGGATCGCCGTGACCAGCGACTGGATATGAGCGGGTGCCTCGCCTTTGGCAGCGATCGTCTCCTTCGCAGCCTTGACCGCGCCGCAGCGCTGATGTCCGAGCACCACGATCAGGCGCACGGACAGATGATCGACCGCGTACTCGATGCTGCCCAGGCTGTGATCGTCGATCACGTTGCCGGCCACGCGCAGGACAAATAGATCGCCCAGCCCTTGATCGAACACGATCTCAGGCGGGACACGCGAGTCAGAGCAGCCAAGAACGACAGCAAACGGATGCTGACTTTTTGCCAGCTCCTCGCGCCGCTTTGTCATGTCCGGATAGATCAAGCTCGCATTTTCATAGCTGTTGGTTGCCAACCGTGTTCTTTCGTTGATCGACTCATGTGGATGCTGCGGTTTGCCTTTGGTGTAACGTCCATTGCCCTGTTTGAGCCGGGAGATCGCTTCAGTGGGAGGAACGATTGGTTGGTCGGCGTGATCCGGATCGGCGGCGCGGACAAACTGGTTGTTACCAGCTAAACCAAGCAAAACCAAAAGCAGCGGGATGCGCGTCTTTGTCATAATGTTCTTTCTTCCTGTTCGTTAAAACTGATTGGATGGTCTGGAAAATGGCTCAATGAAAAACAAGATCAGCTACTGCTACCGACAGCGAGCATAAAATGAGAGATCAGAGAATAGAAGTTCGGAGGTCAGTATAAACCTGGCTTTTGGAGTTGGCTGCGGCGCCTTTTTAGGCCTTCTCATTGTGATATTAATTGCGGGGAGTGTCGGGTTCCGGCATGGACATTCCACCTATAATGCGCCAATCGTTTCCGGTCCTGCGCCACGCGTGCGTGATACGGATGGTATTCGCCGCTCCATTGCCATCCTTGTCCAGCCACTTAAACGTTATCCAGTAACATGCGACCGCGATGTCCTCAGTAACCTGAATCGAGGCGGGTTTGAATTCACCGGTCTTGAACGCCAGTCCCTTACTGGTTTGCGAGGTAATCCAGTCTGTAATGTGGTCTTTGTGAACGGGCGCGGCACTGACTGACGGCCAGCCCAGAAAATCCTTGTGCCACAGGCCGGAATAGGCCGACAAATCATTTTCCTGAACGTAGCGCCAATAAGCCCGCTCAAGTTCCCAGATGGTTTGCTCATCTTTTGATGCCTGCGATGAAACTGCCACATCAGACGCAAGTGCTACCTCGGCAATGACGAGCAGGGCAACGAGAGCGGCGGACAAGAAGAAGTGTCGTTTCATGAGAAAGGGAAACGTCTAACGTACGAAGCTCAGCCGCTCCCACACCGACGCGCAGCGGCGGCGTGACGTTGACTGAAGCGCGTTGTTAGGCACAAGCCCTATCACTTCAATATTTTCCAAAGCGAACGCCCGTCCTGGTATTGAATGTCAGCGATGCGCCATCCCATTTTCGTTCGCTGAAGTGCGAAGATGATCTCTTGGTCGACCCCTATATTCTTAAATCGGGCGGCCACGTACGCTGAGCCTTTTTTATTAGGGAGCACGACCAGCTTGAAAGCCGAGATTTCAAAATCCTGCGCATTGTAGAGGGGGTCGAAGTCGATCTTACCCACTTCGCCTTTTGAGTCCTCTTGGTCCTTAAGATAGAGGTCAAGGAGCGGTTTGTAAAAATAGTTTGGAAGTAGTTTCTTGCTGGCTGGGTACTGCAATGGGTCGGACTTTCCAGAGTGTTCCTTATAAAGCTGGGCAACCAATTCCTTTCCTGTGTCGAGTTTTGATGACCCCGGTTGCGCCGAAGCGAACCCTGCGACCAGCGCCAAATTTGCAGCGAGTACAATTATCTGGTTCATAAATCCCTTGTGCCTAACGAGCAAAAGGCCAGGGACCCGGCACTTTGAGAGGAGGCGAGGCATTGTCGAGTAAGATACCTCACGCTCTATACGTGTCGTTAGGCTGCGTTCTCACTGGAAGGTGTCTGCCTGGGGATCCCAAAAGGCGTCGTGCAGGCCGAGCCTGGCGAAGATCTCGCGCATCTCATTGGCTGCCGGGCGACGGGAGACGGGCTCGAGCCGGGCGCCATACCAAGTCACTGCCAGCTGCCATAATTGGTCCATTCGCACGATCGGTCGGGGCTCGACCGCTCGGGCCCTGCACCATTCTCGAATGAGTTCTTCCGACCGAAAGAAGAGCATATTGTTTCAGGTAAAGACCAGATCATCCCACCACTTGGCCGCAGGGACCAGGCAGTGAAAGAGCCACGTCGAAGGCTCAGGTCCGGTGAGACCGACAGACAGATTCAGCGGTTCGTGGCTCTGTTCGCACCGCGAGCGGACCGTTCCCGGACGATGAAGGGCTGCGGGAATCCCGAGAGCGTCCCATGCGCAGTTAGCAAAGTACTCGATGCCGTCGACGACAACGCGATGCTGGGTAGGCACGCCGGAGAATGGCGGAGCCATGCGGATGGTAGTCCCATCACGCTCAAGAAAGAGGAGGCGACTGGCGCGAAGGCGGGCATAGGCCTGAGCGACCTCGTCGGTCGAGGTCTGGACGCGCTGAGCCACGGCCTGGATTGACGGAATGCGGCCCGATTCAGCCGTAAAGGTGTAGATGGTCAACTTGACTGCAGTATCGAAGCCCATGTGTGGTCTAGGATTACACAAAAAGAGCCTAACGAGCTCAAGCTCAACTGCTCACGGGTTCACTGCAGCGTCGCTGCTGCTGAGTGCACTTAACGAACTCAAGCTCAGCCCCGAAAGCATTCGGGGCTGGCTATCTCTGGAAATAGTTTAATCATGACCCAGCACTTTGACATTTAAGGTGCACATGTTGTCGGTGATCGCAACAGAGTGCTGGGTTCGCTGCAGCGCATCGATTTCCCAATCGACAGGGATCTGAAAACAGTTCTTCCAGACGACAAACTTCCCCAACCTCAAGAAATGCTAAATTCACGGTATAAATCTAGACCCTTAGCGAGCCACGGAACGCCCTGGCGCTATAGTAAGACTGCGCACCGTTGTGATACACGAAGACACGGCCGAATTGCGCCTATACGACGAGCACTTGGTTGCCCTCCGGCTGCTCGAGATTGGACCACTTCAGAGATTGAAAAACATCAGGGGCGTCGCTTTCCCGCTGCAAGCATCGAGCAGGCTTTCTCGATCCGGCGTCTATGTGTCTCCGGTTGTTTGGCCGAGTCTATCCAACTAATAAAGTCCCTGCGCTCGATTGGCGTGAGATCGCTCCACTGAGCCTTCGCCACCGGGGCAGCCGCGAGAGCTTTGCGAAGATCCACTGGCAGTGTGGCCTCTGATTCTTCTCCAGCCGGCTTAGACTTCGTTTTGTTCATTTATTGATACTCTGAAATAAAATAAACTTAAATCTTGATTGGTTTGCGAATCTATTTATCTGCGACAGTTGACCCCTAACGAGAAAAAGATCAGCCAGCGCGCGAATTGCAAGTGGGCTTTCATGAAGGTGTGAATCCTACGCATGTGAACAGTCCGCGGTTCGCCGCAACGTCTGGTTAGCCCGATTCGAATGTGCCCCGAAGCTTAAATCTCTTCTATCGCGCAACAGCGCCCAGAAGCCTCCCCATAGCGCTACGACAATGAAGACGTCCGACCACTTGTCCGGATCTTGAGTTGCGCCGGGGATGCGGAAAGAGTTGAGAACGGGCGGTAGGTGAATTGTTACCGTCCAGAGCGCGAACATCAGTCCCATACCTAAAGCCGCCCATCGTTGCAGAAATCCAGTGGCGAAGCTTACGCCCGCGGCTATGAAGGCGACGCCGAAGAAAACAGTCCAGAACCAGTGCCAGGGAATCCAGCCGGGCACCATGCTGGCAATGAAGGTGAGAACCTGAAAATGGGCGATGCCAAAGACGATGAGCGCAAATGCAGGAAGATAGCGGCTCGCCCTGTGAAGCCATCTCGGAATGCCGCCCAATCCAGGCGCGAGCCACGCCAGGCTGCCAATGGCGATTGGTTCGAGCACATTGGTACGCCACTCGGCGCTCATGAGATTGGGACGTCGCGGCAGGTCAAACGCGAGTCCGCAGAGTAACATCAGAGCACCGAGTGTGATGGAAGATACCACCAAGGTGCGTCGCAAAAGCAGGGCCGCCCCGCACATGACTAAGATTGCTCCGACGAGGTAGGTCAAACCCGGAATAGCCGGCAGCCACGGAATCACTGGCACAACCTTATGATCGGAGAGGTACGAGCAGATCAATGTTTCTACGCCTATCCCAATTATCGCCAACGAAAAGAGCAGGCGACCAAATCGTCCCATAATACATTGCGCGCACGCACGCGTAGTGCTGTCTCGGCTCACCGGCCTGCGTAAAGCAACTTGTTATGGCAGCATCGGGCCACCGCGGAATGCTAGGAACTCCGGACCACCATTACCTTGCGTACCCTCATCTGTGGGATTCTCGTTGTTTCCGCACTGGCGTCCGTCGCGAAGAGCGTTCGGTTCCTTTGATCGAACGCAATCGTGCGCTCGAACTACGCGGCACGCGGGCCATCCATCCAGGCCCGCGAGCCACAAAACGCCGACCGCAAAGGGCCCCGATGCTCAACTCAGCGCGCCGGCATTGCATCTCCCCACGCCGAGGGCGATGAGTTGAGTGGAGTGACTCGCGACGGGGAAGCGAACGCCTTCATTTCCGGGCCTGCCGCATTTGTCGGCGGTGTGCCTGTGACGCGAGCTATGATTCCGTGGGCAATCCCGGAAGCATCAACGTAACGACCACAGATAAGTCCCTGGTCATTGATTCCGTTAAGTGATGTAAAGGTCGATCCGGGATAATCGAAAGTGAAAAATTGGTTTGGCGGGACAAAGAAGAGTCCATGAGTCGCGCCTGAGCTGTCCGCATATCTGCCCACCACCCAGTTCCGATCATTAAGTCCAAACAGGACTGTCCCAACGGAGCCCGAAGGATCGATCGGGAAGTGCAGCGTCCCATTGGCATCCCGGTAGTACCCGTGAAGGATTCCTGCGCTGTCTATATAGTATCCCACCACCAACCGCTTTGAATCATTGATGTCGTAAGCAAGGGTCGCGACAGCTGCCGGGACGCTAAACAACGTTAAGGTTCCGCCAACGCTGACGAACGCCTGCTGAATCCCGCTGCCATCAATAAACGTGCCGGCAAAGTCGGCGGGATTGTTTATCCCAAGCACAGCGGTGAAGACCGCGCCGGGAACATCGTATTCTGTGAAGGTTCCGCCCGACAGGAAAAACCCGTGATCGTTGCCATCGCTGGTGGCGTAGTCACCGCAGACTGTGCGTGAGTTATTGATGCCTCGTCCTTCGGTAAAACCCACGGTATCGTTAGGGTCGACGATCGGGTCGCTAAAGCTACCATCGCTGAACCGGACAAAAGCTCGCGTCACCCCGTTCGAATCGACGAAGACGCCAACGACGTCGCCTCTTTCGTTAATCTTTTGCGGCAAGGTCGAATTTCCGGCCCCGGGATAATCAAAAGTCACAATGACTTCGATAGAGCCCGAGTTCGCTGCTTGCTGAGCGAACGTCCCCATCAATGGGAACACGAACAGAACTGCCAGAATGCTGATAAATATCTGTTTTGGTTTCATGATCCTTATTGCCTCCTTAATTGAATTTCCATTCCTAAAACGCGGATGTGGCAACAGCACAATGCCCAGTTGGCGAATTTCGATGTGACCAGTTTGCGTGTTATCTGGGTTCACTGTTAACGGCAGCATCTCATCTTGAGAAAGCATCCTCAGGATGCGAAAATCGCGTCGTGAAGATGAATGGCGCGATGGACGGGCGCAGCGTCTCATCCGTCCCAAGGCACCGGCGGCGGCGTCTAGTCATGTCGTTCGAAATGTTGCGGCTGGATCGCGCGTCATCCGAGCCGCTTTACCAACAACTGTATCGGCAGATACGACAAGAACTTGAGAGCGGAAGTTTTGATTCAAGCGCTTCCCGTGTGCCTTCCTCACGAGTTCTCGCTGCAACTCTCCGGATTTCGAGACCGACCGTAAACCAGGCGTTCTCAAAGCTGCTGGCAGAGGGCTATCTTCAAACCCGGGAACGGTCCGGTATCTTTGTCGCCGATCACTTACCGGCAACTTTTCTGAAGGCTGCCAGGCCGGCGGCCACCGCGCGCACCGAGCATTCCCCGCGTGTCGCCCGACGAGTGACCAGAATGACCGATTTTCGCAGCGGCCGACAACTCGATGTCGGCGTGGCCGGCCCGCCGAACGTCACATTCGTCGCGGGGTTGCCGGCCGTGGATGAATTCCCGATTGCTATTTGGGAACGCTTGCGCGAGCAGGTTTTGGCAAAAAAGGGAGCGCACCTATTGCGTTATGCCTCGAGCCGTGGCGAGACCGAACTACGGAAGGCAATCGCTGCTTACTTGTGCGACTTCCGCGGCGCCAATTGTCATCCCGACCAAATCGTAGTCGTGGGCGGCATGCAGCAGGCGATGCTGGCATGCGCGCTCGCGTTAATCAATGAGGGTGAAGTGGCATGGATCGAAGATCCCGGCTTCCATCAGGCACGTAATGTCTTCGCTTTTGTCGGGGCCAAAATCGTTCCGTGCCCGATCGATCGTGAGGGGCTGGTAATCGGGAAGTGCTCACGGCAAAATTCTCCCAGGCTCATTTTCGTCGCGCCATCGCACCAGTTTCCCTTCGGTGTGACGATGAGCCTGAAGCGGCGGAAAGCTCTGATCGAGTTCGCAGAGTCACGCGACGGCTACATCCTGGAGGATGATTATAATTCCGAGTTTCGTTTCGATGGGCCGCCGCTGCCATGTCTTCAAGGTTTGGACCACGCCGGCCGGGTGATTTATGCCGGCACGATGAGCAAGATCCTTTACCCATCGCTGCGCCTCGGTTTTCTGATCGCACCGCCCCAACTTGTCGACACCCTCGTCAAGGTGCGCGCTGTCATG
>Ga0209156_10003702_pt1 | contig 11395 bp, 8 predicted proteins | sample GraSoiAngelo_124_FD_185881 | JGI IMG/M metagenome (GOLD analysis project Ga0209156, IMG submission 185881) | Grasslands soil microbial communities from the Angelo Coastal Reserve, California, USA - 14_0927_05_20cm (SPAdes) (version 2) | ecosystem: Environmental > Terrestrial > Soil > Grasslands ...
GGGCCAGGCGCTGCACGTGACGCTGGAACGGCACCATGCGTGTGCGCATGAGCCCGTTCTGCAGCTCGGTGATGGTGCGCGCCTGCTGCTGCAGCACCGTCTGCGTGTCCTTGGCGAGGCTCTCGAGGAGCTGCTGAATGCTCGCCACGTCGTTGGCCGTCTCGGCCAGCGCCCGCGAGTACTGCTGGATGGATGAATAGCGGTCGAGCTCGAGCGGATCGAACTCGCTGCGGTGCGAGCTTTCGTCCTCGTGCTTGTGCAGGATCTGCGCCTCGGTCTCGATTTCGAGACTGCGCAGCTGCTCCTTCAGGCGCGTCACCGTACGCGACAGCTCACCCAGGTTGAAATCGAACGAGCCGAGCTGCTGCTCGAGGCGCGCACGCGCAATGCTCGCCTCGCCCGAGATGTTCAGCATCTGGTCGAGCAGATCCGCGTCCACGCGCGCCATCTCCTGACGCTCGCCGCCCGCCACGGGCTCGCGGCCGGGCGGCACCGGCTGTGGCGCGAGCAGGCCCTCCGCGGTGTGCGGCTCGGGTGCGCGCTCATGCGTGAGCGCCGGCGCCGGAGCGGGCGCTTCGCCCGATCCTGCATCGGCGATTTCCGCGTGCAGGGGCTCGACGTACACCGAGTCGGCCTGCCCGGCCCGCCGCTCGTCCCGGCTCAGCGCGAGCTCCGCGTTCAGCCTCACGAGCATCGTGGTGTCCGACCCGGCTGCGGGCGCCTCGGCCGGTGGGGGCGCGGTGCCCGGCCCAGCGGAGCCCGACAGGACCTGCAGGCGCGCGATGATGGCGCGCGCAGCTGCTACGGGCCGGCCGTTGACGACCTGCTCGCGCATGCGCGCGAGCTCGTCCAGGCTGGCCTGGATCACATCGAACACCGCGACGTCGGCTGCGACCGTGCCATTGTCGACCGCCATGACGAGGGTCTCGAGCTCGTGGCTCAGATCGCCCATGGGCGTGATGCCCGCCACGCGCGCGCCGCCCTTGAGGGTGTGCAGCGGGCGCTTGAGGCCCAGGCGAAAGTCCGCGCTGTCGGGCTGCGAGCGCCAGTCGGACAGCGCCCGCTCGGAGGCGTCGATGAGCTCGGTCGCCTCGTCGGTGAAAATGGCCGCCACCTCGGGGTCGAACTCGACCGCCTCGTCGCGCGGCTGCGCCTCCTGGGCGGGCGCTTCGGCCGCGCCGAGCGCGGGATAGACACCGGTGTGCGCGCCGGCGGCGGCCATGCGCTCGTCCAGGGCCCGCTCGGCGCGCTCGATCCGCTCGAGCAGCTGCCAGTGATTGACGAAGTAACCGGTCGGCTCATCCAGGTGCGTCGCGACGGATTCCATCGCGGCCATGCAGTCCGCCAGCAGGGTGAGCTCCTCGCTCCCGAGCCCCACCCCGCTGCCGTAGGCGCGGCGCAGCCAGTGATCCAGCGGTTCGGCCAGTCGAATTCCGTGGCGGGCCTGAGCCATTTTCGAGCTGCCCGAGAGCGTGTGGCAGGCGCGATAGACGTCCTCGGGCAGGGTATGCGGCTCGGGAAGCTGCGACTCGCGCGCGAGGTAACCGCGCACCGTCGCCACATGTGCGGCGGTCTCGCGCGCATAGATATCGCGCAGCGTGTCGTCCGGCACCGTCTCTCGTGCCGCCGTCATGGCGGGGGCGGGCTGTGCGCCCGGCGCGAGGCTGGGGGCGCGCGCGGGCGGGGGCCGGCCAGCCGCCGCGCCGGAGCCAGCGGGGGCGCTGCCTGCCGGTTGCCGCTCGAGCGCTTCCTCCTCAGCTTGCTCGGCGCTGCGGGCAGGGGCCTGGCGGCCCGCGGCGAGTGCATGGGCCCGCGCGGCGATGGCGCTCACGTCGGTGCGCAACGGCTCGCGGGTCTGCAGCTGCGTGATCAGCTCGGGCAAGGCGCCGACCGCCGCCCGCAGGACCTCGAGTATCGGCGGGGAACGGCTCAGGGTCTGGTCGAGCAGGCGGTTGAGCAGGTTCTCGATCGCCCACGCAAACTCGCTGAGCTCGCGTGCGCCGACCATGCGGCCGCTTCCCTTGAGCGTGTGGAATGAGCGGCGCACGGTGACCAGTGAATCGCGCTCGAGCGGATTGTGATCCCAGGCGGGGAAACAGTGCTGGATCCTGGCGAGCTCCTCCTGCGCCTCCTCGATGAAGAGCTTCAGCAGCTCGGGGTCGGCAGGCTCGGCGAGCGCGGTACGCCTGCGGGCGCCCGAGGGCGCCAGCGTCGGCGCCGCGGCGCCCACTGCCGCCGCGTCCGGTCGCGGCATCTCCCGTAGCGCGAGGCTCGGAATCTGCACCGTGGGCGCATAGGCGCCGGCGCCGGACGGCGCCACCGTGGGCACCGCAGGGGTCGGCTGCTGCTCGAGCGCCTGCACACACCCCTGGGCGTTGTCGAGCATGTACCAGGGGTCCGCGCGTCCTGCCTGCACCGTCTCCATGTAGTACTCGACGCTCACGATCGCGTCCGCGAGCCGGTCCACGAAGCCCGGCGGCAGCACGTGAACGCCCGGTTGCATGACGCGCCGCAATTGCCCGGTGATCCCGTCGATGATCTCCACCGCGCGCGGCTTGCCGAGCAGCAGCAGGCCCGCCTTGATGCCGCGCATCAGGTCCTGCCAGCTGTCGAGGCCCGCCGCATCCAGCGTGCCACCGACGCTCTGGGTGACGGCTTCCTTGATACGCGCGAGATTGACGATGCACTCGCGCAGCACCGCCGCCTGCACCTGCTGAAATTCGCCGTCCTCGGCGGGCCGCGGCAGCCCCGCGTCCCGCGGCAGGATCATGCCGACCAGCTGGCTATCGAGCTTGTCCTCGACACCGATCAGGGTCGCGGCGATCTCGACCAGCGTGGCCTCATCGGCCTCGAGCGCGCCGGCGACGACCTTCTGCAGTCGCTCGGTCTCGCGTTGCACGTTGGCGCGCAGCTCGCCGAGGCCCAGGACCCCGAGGGTGTCGCCGATCTTGCGCAGCATCTCGACCTGCGACTTGAGCTCCTGCGGCTGGCCGGCGCCGCGGCGCACGAAGATGTCGAGGACGTCCTTTACCTTGGCGAGATCCTCGCGGATGGCCGCGGCCACCGTCTGCATGAGCTTGACACTCGGCGCCGACAGGTTCTCGCGCTCCTGCTCGATGCTCTCGTCGACCGGCAGGAGCTCCGAGAGACGGAACGAGGCGCGCACCGCGCTTACCCGGGCGCCCGAGGATTCGGAGCGTCCGATGTAGTACAGCAGATTGTTGAGCAGCTCGACCGGCGGTGACTGCGCATAGCGCGCCTCGCCCTGCTCGTAGAGGCGGCGGATCTCGCGATCGCCGAGCCCCAGCAGCCGCTTAATGGACTGCCCGCTCTCCAGACCCTTCTCCTGCAGCGCTTCGATCACCGCGCCGATCACCCACCACAGCTGGAACACCGGCTGGCGGGTTGCAAGCTGCTCGAGCTTGCGCGCCACGGCGCCGAGGATCGCCAGGTTCTGTTCCAGGCGCTCGCCGCGGATCCAGCCGATGAGGCCCACCTGGTAACGGGCACGGAGCCGGCGCGCCCAGTGCTCGATGGTCATCGGCGCCTCGCCGGGGGCGGTCGCCTGCGGTTGCGCCTGCTGGTCGGACTTGAGGTTGAGCAGCAGCAGCGTGCCTTCGGACAGCAGCGCATTGCCGCGCACGGCGCGCAGGTCGTTCAGCAGCGGCAGCAGCACCAGCGCCAGATCGCGCCCCCCCGCCAGCACCCGCTCCAGATAGCTCGGCAGCTGCACCATGGCGCGCATCAGCGCATCGAGGCTTTCGGCCTGACTCTTGCGCTCACTGTGGGTCGCCAGCAGGTACTGCGCGACGTGCTCCATCTCCTCGGCGAGCAGCGCCGCGCCGTAGATCTCCAGCACCCGCAGCACACCCTGCACCTGGTGCAGGTCCTGTGCGCAGCGCTCGAGCAGTGTGACGTTGTCAGGCTGTTCGACGTAGGTCTCGAGGGCGCCGCGGGCCTCCGCCAGCGTGGCGTTCACTTCACGACCGACGAGATCGAATGTCTGGGAGGCGACTTCAGGCATGCAGTGGCTCTCGCAATAGAGTCTAGGAGCCGCCCAGTGCGGAGATCTGCCGCACCTTCGCCGTATTCAGCGTGGCATCCTCCACGCGCCTTATGGCGCTGTTCGAGACGAGGCGCTCGTCGGGGTTGGCGGGCAGGCGGAAGCCCGCGGCGGACTTGCGCAGGCCGGCGGACAGCTCGGCCAGCTTGGCGATGGCGGCCGAGGTCGCGTTGGTCGATTCGGCGGTCTGGGCGCTGATCTCCTTGAGAGCCTGCATGTTGCGCGCGATGTTCTGTGCCGCGTGGGTCTGCTGGCGCGCGCTGCCGGAGATATTCTGCACCAGGCTCGCGATCTGGTTGGAAACCTGCTCGATCTCCTCGAGCGCGGCGCCGGCGTTTTCCGCCAGCAGCGCGCCGCCGACCACGTCGGTGGTGCTGCGCTCCATGGAAACGACCGCCTCGTTGGTATCGGTCTGGATGGTGCGTACCAGCACCTCGATCTGCTTGGTGGCGTTGGCCGCGCGCTCGGCGAGCCGTTGTACCTCGTCGGCCACCACCGCAAAGCCGCGACCCGCCTCGCCCGCCATGGAGGACTGTATCGAGGCGTTCAACGCCAGGATGTTGGTCTGCTCGGCGATGTCGTTGATGAGCTCGACGATGTTGCCGATCTCCTGCGAGCTCTCGCCGAGGCGCTTGATGCGCTTGGAGGTCTCCTGGATGGTCTCGCGGATGGCGTTCATGCCGTCGATGGTGCGGCGCACGGCGTCGCCCCCCTTGTGCGCCACCTCGACCGAATGACGCGCCACGTCGGCGGCGCGCTCGGCGTTGCCGGACACCTCCTCCACGGAGCCGGCCATGCTGGCCGCGGACTCGGTGGCCGAGCCGATCTGCTTGGATTGCGCACCGCTCGCCCTGGCGAGGTGCTGCGACAGCGCCTGCGTCTGGCGCGTCGCGCTCTCCAGCTGGATTGCCGAACCGTTGATGGTGGTCACCAGGCCCCGCAGCGCGTCCACCGCGTAGTTGATGGAATCCGCGATGGCGCCGGTGATGTCTTCAGTGACCGTGGCCTGCACGGTGAGATCGCCGTCGGCGAGACTCGAGAGCTCATCGAGGAGGCGCAGGATCGCCTGCTGGTTGCGATCGCTCTCGCGGCGCTGGGCATCCGCCGAGACGCGCTGGCGCTCGACCGCGCGGCCCATGCGCAGCGTCGCGACGAGCGCCGCGATCAACAGCGAGAGTCCCGCGGCCAGCAGCAGCAGCGGCGCCCACACGAGCATGCCGGCGGCGGCGGACGGCGCGGCGGCGGCGGCAATGTCGCGCGCATCCAGGGCGATGGCGCGCGCCGCGGCCTGCGCCGCCGGCAGCGCGGGCGCGGCGGCCACGGCGCGGCGCACGCTGGCGCTCAAGTCCGTGTAGATGGCGTCGAGCGCCTTCAGGCGCTTCAGGGCCTCGGGCGCACTCACGCGCGGCAGCGCCAGAGCCGAGCCGGTGCCCGCGAAGCCGGCGATGACCTGCCCCAGGTAGTTGCTGCTCTCGGCGATGCGCTGCGCCGCCTGCCCGGGATCGGCCGCGCCCTGGGTGAGGGCGGTCACATCCAGCTGCAGGCGTTGGGCGCGCGCCTCGAAGCGCTCCAGGGTTGCCGTGACTGCGGGGGCGAGCGGCGCGGGCAGGCTCGCGCCGAGTGCGCCGGATTCGGTGAGCAGCCGCGGCACGAGCTGCGCGGTCTCGCGCGCGGCATCGCCCGCCTCCGCCAGGGCACCCCGCGCACTCAACAGCGCCGCGGCGTTGCTCATCAGGCGCGTGCGGCGCGCATCGCTCGTGAACGGCGCGGCGGGATCACGCGCGGCCGCATCCTCGAGCTCCTTGCGGCGCTGCTGGAAACGCGCCAGCGCCGCCGCATCGCCGGCCACCGCGGCGCTGGCGTCGAGCGCCAGGCTGTAGAGCGCATCGACCGGCAGCGCGCGAGGGCTGGCGGCCGAGCGCGGCTGCAGCAGGGCGTAGGACACGCCGCTGCCGATGAGCAGCACCGCCGCAACCGCCAGCAGCAGGGCGAGGGCGGTCGGCGGGCGCACCGTGACAACCGCAGGGCTCATGCTGCGGCCTCCGTGAACGCCGGGCTCTCGAGCACCGAGCGCAGGCTGAGGACCGGCCATTGCTCGTGGGCGCGGCGAAACGCCCCCGCGAGATAGCGCTCGCAGCGCGCCACCGTGGGGGGAGCGTCGCCGGAGAATTCGTTTTCCGCGAAGCGGCGGAAACCCAGCACCTCATCCACCAGGAGCCCCGCGGGAATCTCGCGGTGATTCACCACCAGCACGCGGGTGTTGCGCGTGACCGGCGTCACGCCGCTGCCGAGGAACTGGCGCAGGTCGATGATCGGCAGCAGCTGGCCGCGCACGTTGGCGAGGCCCTTGATCCAGGCCTTGGCTCCGGGCACCCGCGTGGTGCTCGCCGGCACGCCCAGCACCTCGCGCGTCTCCTCGCGCGCCACCAGGTACAGATCGCCGGCCATGCGCAGTGCCACCCCGACCCATTCGCGCCCCGAGCTGGCCTCGGGATTCGCCTGCGCGGAGGTGGCGCGGCCGCGCCGCTCGAGCTCTGCGAGCAGCTCGAACGGCCGGTCCCGCAGGGACTTGAGCTCAACTTCAGGTGGCGGGGACGGCTCGGTCATGGGTTCGAGCTGGCCCGTCAGCTCGACAGGGTCGCCTGCGCCTTGGCGACCAGCTGATCGGGCGATACGGGCTTGATCATGTAATCGACCGCTCCCTGGCGCAGCCCCCAGATGCGATCGGTCTCCTGACCCTTGGACGTGACCATGATGATCGGAATCGTGCGCGTGCGCGGATCGTTCGCCAGCGCGCGCGTGGCCTGGTAGCCGTTCATGCCGGGCATGACGATGTCCATGAAAATCAGATCCGGACTCATCTCACGCGCCAGGCGCACGCCCTCGGCGCCGTCGGCGGCGGCCGCGGTGCGAAAGCCATGCTTCTCGAGCGCCTTCTGCATGACGTGCAGTTCGGTGGGCGAATCGTCCACGATCAGGATCAAAGCCATGACCACCATCTCCCGAGGAAGGCCTGCGCAGGGGGCGAATCGTCCACGATCAGGATCAAAGCCATGACCACCATCTCCCGAGGAAGGCCTGCGCAGGGGGCGAATCGTCCACGATCAGGATCAAAGCCATGACCACCATCTCCCGAGGAAGGTCTGCGCAGGGGGCGGGTCGTCAACGATCAGGATCAGGGCCATTGCGATCATCTCCCGATATGTGTCTCGATCGCGGAGAGCAGCTCGTCCTTGGTAAAGGGCTTGGTGAGGTAATGCTCCGAGCCGACGATGCGACCGCGCGCGCGATCGAACAGACCGTCCTTGGAAGACAACATGATCACGGGTATGGAGCGGAACACCTTGTTGTGTTTGATGAGCGAGCAGGTCTGGTAGCCGTCCAGCCGCGGCATCATGATGTCGACGAACACGATGTCAGGCTGATGATCGGCGATCTTGGCGAGCGCATCGAAGCCATCGATCGCCGTGAACACCTCGCAGCCCTCCTTCGCCAGCAGCGTCTCGGCCGTGCGGCGGATGGTCTTGCTGTCGTCGATGACGAGCACCTTGAGCCCCTGTAACTTCGAGTTGCTGCCGCTCACGGTCAGGCGATTCCTTCCATCACGGTTTAACGGCCCACGGACCTGAGAAACCACGCGCGCGCGTGGCGGGTTTTGACCCCCGCGAAACGTGGGCTTTGCGCCAGCCACCACACCAGCCGTGTAGTTTTACGGGCCCCCCCACAACGGGGCAAGCGCAACCGGGTTTTAACATATCGGTATACCCCCTGCTATGCCATGCGCGTCACGTTTTTCGAAGGTCGGCCGCGTTTTCAACGCCTTCCATCGCCGGGGCAGACATATTCGCGCTGCACTGAGCATAATCGGCGCTTGAAGGCTTAGGGGCTTGGCAGGACCGGATGACCGCTCTCAGGCGACTGGGCGTGGTGATGGATCCCATCGGCGCCATCAGCTACGCGAAGGATTCGACGCTGGCCATGCTGCTTGCGGCGCAGGCCCGCGGCTTTGCGCTTGCCTACCTCGAACAGCGCGATCTGCTGCTGCGCGACGGCGTCGCGTACGGGCGCATGCGCGCGCTCAGTGTGCGGGCCGACCCCGCGAGCTGGTTCACCCTGGGGGAGCCGGCCATCGAGCCCCTGAGCGCCCTGGGGTGCATCCTGATGCGCAAGGATCCGCCGTTCGACACCGAGTACATCTACAGCACCTACATCCTGGAGCGCGCCGAGAGCGAGGGTGTGCTCATCGTCAACCGCCCGCGCGGGCTGCGCGACATGAACGAGAAGGTCTATACGGCCTGGTTCCCGCAGTGCTGCGCGCCGACCCTGATCACGCGCGACATGGGGGAGATGGCGGGCTTCCTGCGCGAGCAGCGCAAGGTCGTCTGCAAGCCCCTCGACGGCATGGGCGGTCGCTCGATCTTCGTGCTCGGCGAGGACGATCTCAACGCACGCGTGGTGTTCGAGACCCTCACCGACTACGGCCAGCGCTTCGCGATCGTACAGCGCTACATTCCCGATATCGTGGAATCGGGTGACGCGCGCGTGCTGCTGATCGACGGGGAACCGGTCCCGTACGCGCTAGCCCGTATCCCCGCCGCGCACGATCATCGCGGCAACCTGGCCGCCGGTGCCCGCGGCGTCGGCCGGCCGCTGAACGAGCGCGATCGCTGGCTCGCCGGGGAGATCGGGCCGGCGCTGGCCGCGCAGGGCATGCTGTTCGTCGGCCTCGACGTGATCGGCGGGTTCGTGACCGAGATCAACGTCACCAGCCCCACCGGGATCCGCGAGCTGGACAAGCAGTTCGGGATCCGCATCGGGGAGCTGCTGATGACGGCCATCGAGCGGCGCCTCACCGGCGCGCCGCGCCGCGCGCCCGCGAGCGCGGCCGCGGGCTGAAGCGAGCCATGGCGCGCCGCGCGCTCATGCTGCGGGAGGGCAAGGCCCCGGTCTGGGACCGGTTGCTCACCATGCTGTTCCTGGCCGGCCTGCTGCACGGACTCGTCATACTCGGGCTCACCTTCAGCGCCAGCGCGGGCGACCGGGGGAGCGCGCCGGGACTGGAAGTGCTGCTGGTCTCGGACGAGCTTCCGGAGGCTGACAAGAACCCTGAAGCGACCTACCTGGCGCAGCGCACGCAGCTGGGCTCGGGCAACACCCGCGACCCGGTGGCGCCCCACAACCGCTCCTCCTCCGCCCCCAAGGTGAGACACGAAGGCAGCCCCGAAGGCGACTCCCTCACCTCGAGCGGCGCGACCTCCGGTGGCCAGGACGAGCGCATCCTCACCACCGTCGCCTGGAACACCAACGTGCGCTACCTCACCGACGCGGGCAGCGACGCGGTCCGCGAGCGGCCGCTGCTCATTGACGAGCCCTCGGTCGCACAGCCCGGACCGCAGGATGAGGAAGGGCCCGTGAAGCTGCGGGGGCCGGAGCGCGAGGAGCTGTGGGTCACGCCGGACACGCGTGCGGCAACCCTGGCACCCTACCTGGATGCCTGGCGGCGCAAGGTGGAGCGCATCGGCACCATCAACTATCCGACCGCGGCCCGGAGCGCCGGCACTCAGGCAAGCCCGGTCGTCGAGGTGGGCATAGCGGCCGACGGCAGGCTCGACCGGGTGGTCATCCGCCGCACCAGCGGCAACCCGCAGCTCGACCAGGCGGCGCTGGCCATCCTGAGGCTGGCGAGTCCCTTCGATCCGTTCCCGCCCGAGCTGGCCGCTCAATACCGCGTGTTGCGCTTTGCCTACGAATGGCAGTTCGTCGGCGGGCGTGTCGCCCGCGGCACCCTGTCAAGCGTTCCTTGAGAGTCGCAGGCGCCATGCCCATACTGGGGACATGGGCGGCAAGCACAGCGCCACGGGCAGCGGCGCCCGGAGTGAAGGGGCCGGTGGCGAAGGCACCGGACTGGCCGAGGCCGAGGGCGGCAGCCTCACGAACCATCTGCTGATCGCCATGCCGCAGCTGGCCGACCCGAACTTCGCGCAGACCGTGGCGCTCATCTGCGAGCACACCGACAAGGGCGCGCTCGGCATTGTGCTCAACAAGCCGCTGCCGATGAAGCTCTCGGATGTGCTCTCGCAGATGAAACTCGAGCCCTCCAGTGAGCACATCGCCGCGCAGCCCGTGCTGCGCGGCGGGCCCGTGCACACCGACCGCGGCTTCGTGCTGCACCGGCCGGGCGGGCAGTGGGACCACACCCACAAAGTGTCGGATACCATCCAGGTGACCACCTCGCGGGATGTGCTCGCGGCCATGGCGCGCGGTGAGGGCCCGTCGGATGCCTTCATCGCTCTCGGCTACGCAGGCTGGGAGTCCGGCCAACTCGAGCGCGAGTTGCGCGACAACGCCTGGGTGTCCATGCCGGTGGATCCGCGGGTGGTGTTCGAGTTGCCGTTCGAGGAGCGCTGGGCCGGTGCCTGGCGGCTGCTCGGGATCGACGTCGATCGCCTGAGCCCGGAAGCCGGCCATGCGTAAGGCATGACCCGCGCCAAGACCGTCCTCGCCTTCGACTTCGGACTCAAACGCATTGGCATCGCCTGCGGCGACACGCTGACACGCAGCGCCGCGCCGCGGCCCGCAGCCGCCGCCCTCCGGGGGAACCCCGACTGGCAGGCCATCGCGCGTGAAGTGCGCGCGCTCACCCCGGGATTTCTGGTGGTGGGGGCCCCGTATAATGCCGACGGCAGCGAGGGCGACTTAAGCGCCGCGGCGCGCCGCTTCGCGGCCGAGCTCGAACGCCGCTTCGCGCTACCCGTTCACCTGGTCGATGAGCGCTTCTCGTCCCTGGAGGCGAGCGCGCAGCTCAAGGCGCGGCGCGCGAGCGGGAAGCGCCGGCGGCGCGTGCAGCGCGCGGACGTCGACAGCGCCGCCGCGGCGGTGATCCTGGCACGCTGGTTTGCCGGCGAGCGGGGCTGAGTGCGGCGGCCGGTGCGGGCGGGCGCCTTCAAGAGGACGCGATGTCGGGGAGTGTGATGACTGACCAGCTGCGCGCCGACGGCTCACTGCGCCACCTGCTGACGCTCGAGGGCCTGCCGCGGACACAGATCGAGCGGCTGCTCGAGCGTTCCCAGGGCTTCGTGCGCCCCCTGGGCGCGACACCGGCGATGAGCCGCTCGCTCGCCGGGGCTACGGTGGCGAATCTGTTCACCGAGCCCTCCACCCGCACGCGCGTGAGTTTCGAGCTGGCCGCCAAGCGCCTGGGTGCGCAGGTGGTCAATCTCGAGGTGCAGCTGTCCTCGCGCGTCAAGGGCGAGAGCATGCTCGACACGGTGTACACCCTGCAGTCCCTGCACGTGGACGCCTTCGTGATCCGCGACGCCGAAGCGGGCGTGC
>Ga0209156_10003710_pt1 | contig 11385 bp, 6 predicted proteins | sample GraSoiAngelo_124_FD_185881 | JGI IMG/M metagenome (GOLD analysis project Ga0209156, IMG submission 185881) | Grasslands soil microbial communities from the Angelo Coastal Reserve, California, USA - 14_0927_05_20cm (SPAdes) (version 2) | ecosystem: Environmental > Terrestrial > Soil > Grasslands ...
GTAGCTGGCGACCAGGGCAATCGCGCCAAGTACGACAGTTACGAAGGCAAAGGTTGAGAGATCACGCGGGCTAACGTGATAGAGCATTGCGGCAAGCAAGTGCGTCGTCGCGAATGCAAATGCCAGACCGATGAGCGTGCCGGTCAAAATTAATTTGGCGGCGTGACCGACAACCAGGCGCAGGATATCGTGCCGTTGCGCGCCCAGGGCCATGCGCACACCCAGTTCGTGCGTTCGTTGCACGACCAGGAACGACATGACCCCGTAAATTCCAATCGAAGCCAACGCGAGCGCAAGCGCCGCAAATAGTCCCAGGAGCCAAATGGAAAGTCGCCGCGGTGCGACCGAGTCGCCGACTACCTGCTCCAGGGTACGAACATGAGCGATCGGCTGGGCCGGATCGACCTCGCGCAGCGCACTGCGAATGGCGGAGATCAAACGGCCCGGATCCTGCGAGCTGCGCACGACCAACACAGCCTGGCTGTTCGGTGTTTGCGTGATCGGCATGTAATACTCCGGCAGCGGATCATAATCCAAACCGCGATGCCGCACGTTCCCGACAATGCCGATGATCGTTGCCCATTTTTCCTTCATCACCGACGCGCCAATATTGATTCGTTTCCCAATGGCGTCTTCGTTCGGCCAATAACGTTTCGCCAGAGCGGCGTTGATGATTGTAACCGGCGGTGCATCCGCATTGTCCGATTCGCGGAATTGCCGGCCCCGCAGCAGTGAAACTTCCATCGCCTCGAAATATCCGGGCGAAACCTGCCGGAATTCTTCGTCTGGACTTGGGTTCTTGTCGTCGGAGGTGCGGCCTTCAATGTTGAAGGAAGAATCGCTGTTCGTTCCGCTCATCGGCAGAATGTTAGTGAAACCGGCATTTTTGATTCCCGGGATGGAGGCGATTCGTTTCTGCGCTTCGCTATAAAAACGTGCCTGGCTTGCGTTGTCGGTATAGGTCAACGCCGGCAGCGAAATCTCCATCGTAAGGACGTTGCGCGGATTAAATCCGGCATCCACGTTTTGCAGTTGAACAAAGCTCTTGATCAAGAGGCCGGCGCTGGTGAGCAGGACGAGCGCGAGCGCGACCTCGGTGATGACAAGTGCTTGCCGCAAACGATTGCGTCGCGCGCCTGAGCTCAAACCACGGCCGCCTTCCTTTAGCGTTTCGGTCAGGTTCGGATCGCCGCTAACTAACCCTGGCACCAAACCGAAAACAATTCCGGTCCCGACCGCAATGACGAAGGTTGCGATCAAAACATGCCAATCGAGATTGACTTCACCCAGACGCGGGACGGTTTGGGTGCCGATGCGCTTGAGCAAATCGAGGCCCCAAATTCCGAGGAGAACTCCAGCGATGCCACCGCAAAGGGAGAGAAAAACGCTTTCGACCAGGACCTGGCGAAGCAAACGCCAGCGGCCGGCGCCAAGAGCAACGCGAATTCCCATCTCGCGCTCTCGTGAGGCAGCGCGCGCCAGCATCATCGTGGTCAAATTCGCGCACGCGATCAGGAGCACCAGAAAAACCGCGGCCAGTAAAATCAGGAGCAACGGTTTCATTGGCCCAAGCACGACTTCGTTAAGCGGGAAGGCAGTGATTCCGAAGCTGTCATCCTGCGGATAATTATCCGGATAATTCTTTCGCATCGTTGCCGTGACGGTATCGAGCTCGGCTTGCGCTTGTTTTGCCGAAACACGATGAGCAAGACGTGCAACAATGGCGTAGCCGCGGGAGTAACGAATTTTCAATTCCTGCGCGGTGAAAGCCAGCGGCTGCCAGACATCCGCGCGTTCGCCGAACTGCGCACCTTGGATTCCAAAAAGTGGAATCGGAAATTCGAAACTCGCCGGCATCACGCCGACGATGGTGAAGCTGCGACCGTTCGCGATAATTTTACTTCCGATAATCTGTGGGTCGCTATTGAACCGGTTCTTCCACAGCCGTTCACTGATGATCAGCACGTCGTCGTGTCCAGCCGTGCAATCGGCCGCCTCGAAGACGCGTCCGCGAATCGGCACCACGCCGAGAACATTGAAAAGATCTGCCGAACCGACCGCACCGAAAATGCGTTCGGGACGATCACCGCCCGCAAAATTGAACGTCCCCGGCTGAAACACCGCCATCTTGTCGAAACTGCGGCAGTTCGTTTGATAATCGACGAATTCCGGCGCGGACACGGGAATGGCATCGAGATGTTGGGCGCGAAAGTGCTCGAGCATTAAAACGATGCGCGCCGGATCGCGATACGGCAATGGGCGAATCAAAAGCGCATTAACGAGACTTAGGACGGCAGTGTTGGCACCGATACCAAGGGCAATAGCGACGATGGCCACGGCGGTGAAGGCCGGGTTCTTCAGCAGCAAACGAAAGGCAAACCTTAGATCGTTTAACATGGCGCAGCCCTTTTATTCATAACGCAGCGCCTCCATCGGGCTCAGCCGCATGGCAGCGCGTGCCGGCAGATAACAGGCAAGTAACCCGGTTAGGCCAAGAAGAAGAGAGATGACGCTGAACGTAGCAGCGTCTGTCGCGCTTAAGTTGAAAAGCAAACTGACCAGCAGCCGTGTCGTGCTCCAAGCCAGAATTAATCCAATAGCCACGCCTGACAAAGTCAGCTTGATGCCGTGGCCCATAATCAGCCCGAGGATATGTTTCGGTTGTGCGCCAAGCGCCACACGCAACCCGATTTCACCCGTCCGATGGCTCACTGAATAGGCCATGACGCCGTAGAGCCCGATGGACGCGAGCAATAGTCCCGTGACCGCGAGCGTTCCCATCAAAATCGCGCCGAAACGTTCGGTAACCAGAACACCGCTCAGATTCGCGTTCATCGTCATGATATTTGAGATCGGCTGATCGGGATCGACGCTGCGAATAATGTCGCGAACCGCTCCGATCAACGAGTTTGGATCGGCGCTCGCGCGGATGACGAGATTGACTGGAAAATTGTTTTCGACCTGCGCATAGGGCACGTACCAAACCGGGCGATTGATACGGTAATTGAATAGATCCTCCTTCACGTCTTTGACTACGCCGACCACGGTCATCCACGGAAAGGTTTGTCCGGCACGAACGCGCCGGACTCGTTTGCCGATGGCGTCTTCTCCCGGCCACGCTTGCCGCGCGAATTCCTGACTGACCACAACCACGGGCAGACTTTCAGCGCGATCGTTTTGGTCGATCAACCGTCCATTGAGCAGTGTAACACCAAGCGTTTCAAGATAGTCAGGGCTAACAACGCGATGCGAAGTAATCGGAACTTCATTTGGGTTCGCTGGCGGCCGCCCCTCAACATTGAAGATTGCGTCGAACGCAATTTCTCGCTCAAGCGGAATGTTTGTTGTGATTCCGGCTGCGATCACTCCAGGCAGATTACGGATGCGCTCGAGCACTCGATCGCCCAGCGCGACTCGTGCGCGATATTGCGAGTATTTTGAATTCGGCAGGACCATTTTCATGGTCAGGAGATTGTCAGACTTGAATCCAAGCTCGACGTATTGCAGTCGATGGAAACTTTCCACCATCAGTCCACCGCAAACGAGTAGCGTCAGCGCGATCGCAATCTCGGTCACAATCAACGCATTAAACCAGCGCCGGCCGGACGCAGTGCCACCACTACGTTGGTCGCCCTGTTTTATGCGCGGCATGAGCTCATCCGCGCCCGCGCCTCTCAGCGCAGGGAGTAGTCCAAATATGACACCGGTAACTAAAGTAATAATCAATGCGAACACCAGCACCCGCTGGTCGAGCTCGAAGTTATGGAAAAACGCGGCAAAAGAAATTCCGCGAATCGGATTGAGCGCAGCCAGAATCGGCAGCAGCCAGTTCGCCAGAACCAACCCAGCCGCGCCGCCAAGCAACGCCAGAAGCATGCTTTCGGTGAGAAGTTGCCTGACGAGACGCCAGCGGCCAGCACCGAGCGCACGACGGAGTGCGAGCTCGCGCTCACGAGAAATGCCACGCGCCAATTGCAGGTTGGCCACGTTCGCGCAACAGATGAGCAAGAGGAAGCCGACGCCGGCCATAAGGATAAACAATGCGCTGCGCACGTGGCCTTCCAGATCGCCAAGCAGTTCCTGACGGAGGGAGATGGCTTTCACGCTCCAGCCCCGGCGGAAAGCAGGATATTCCTGCTCCAGTTGACGATCGATCGCCTTCAATTCGGCATCTGCCTGCTGCAAACTCACCCCCGGTCTTAAGCGCGCTACGATTTCGTTGTTCGTCGCCGCGCGATCGCTCAATGGCAGGTTGTCAATGTTGGTCTGGAGCGGTATCCAAATTTCAGCGGCAGCGGGCAGATCGAATCCGGGCGGCATCACGCCGAGAATGTTGTAACTGCGCCCCTCGAGATTTAACGATTGACCAAGGGCGACGGGGCTCCCAGCAAAACGTCTTTGCCAAAGCGCATAGCTAATGAGAGCCACCGGCGGGCCGCCTGGACGGTCTTCTTGAGCGGAAAATGTGCGACCAAGGACCGGTTCGACGCCCAAAGTCGTTAGATAATCGGCCATGACGGTGGCACCGCGCACATGTTCCGGTTCGCTCAGCCCGAGCAAATTGAAGGAACGTTGGGTGGCCACACCGCTGCTGACAAAGGAGTGATTTCGATCCCGGTAGGCGGCGTACTCTAAAAATGACGATCCAAAAGGATCGAACCCTTCCCGCAACGCGATGCTAAAGACTAACCGGTCAATGTCTTTGACGGGTAGCGGACTAAGCAGAAGCGTATTGATCGCGCTGAAGATCGCAGTGTTTGCACCAATGCTGAGGGAGAGCGCTACGATTGCGATCGCGCTAAGGGCAGGCCGTTTAAGTAAAATGCGCGCGCCGTAACGGAGATCGGTCCATAAGGTTTGCATTGTCAATCTACTCGTACCGCAACGCTTCCACTGGATCGAGCTGGGTGGCGGTGCGGGCGGGCAGATAACACGCCAGCAAACCGACAATCAGTAAAACGACAGAAACGACGGCGAAGCTCAGTGGGTCGTGCACGGAAACGCCTTCGAGATTTCCCTGCAAAAGTCTCGTTAGAAAAAAGGCAAAAACAACGCCGATGGCAAGGCCGAGCGCAATCAAGCGAATCCCGTGGACGGTAACAAGTCGCAGGACGTCGGCAGCCTGGGCCCCGAGGGCCATGCGCACCCCGATTTCCTGGGTGCGCTGGCGAACGGAATATGCCATCACGCCGTATAATCCGATGGCGGCAAGGAAAAGGGCCAGGCCTGCGAAGACGGTAAAGAGCGTTCCGAAAAACCTCCGTTCCCAAAACGATTCTATCACCACCTGGTCCATCGTTTTCACTCTGTAGATCGGAATTTCCTTGTTCACCGCCAGGACCGCGGTGCGGGCAAGATTGGCAAACGCTGCCGGATCGGTTTTTGTCCGCAGCATTACCGACATGAACCAGTCGGGATTCTGATATTGCGGGACATAAACGCAGGGAAATTCGCGCCGCTCCGTCAGCCGATCATATATGACGTTGTGCACGATCCCGACAATCGTCGCCCACTTCGGCGGCTCATCCAGTTTTTCCCGAAGGGCCAGTTGATGGCCAATTGGATCGATATTCGGGAACCATTTGCGCGCGGCCGCGTCGTCGATCAGGACCACGCGCTGGCTGTCTTTGTTATCGGCAACCGTAAAATCACGCCCGCGTAAGAGAGGTATGTGACAGGTGGCAAGATAGCCCGGCGTGATGGCAAGGCCGTGCGCCATTCGCGCATTCTGTAATTGCTGCGGTTCAGGTTCACCTTCGAGAATGAGGGCGCTCACTCCAATGTTTCCCGACGCTGGAAGCGACGTGGTCGCCGCCGATGATTCCACTCCCGGGATGCTGGCGATTTGTGGCATCAACGCGGAAAAAAATCGGCCGGAATCTTCCTGTTTGAATTGTGTTGGCGGCAGACCAACCCGGAAGGTCAAAGTGCGCGATGGATCGACTCCGATATCGGTCCCCTGAAGTTTCAGAAAACTGCGAAGCATCAACCCGGCACCTACCAGTAAGACGAGGGCCAGGGCCACTTCCGCCACTACCAGACCGTTGCGCACACGCTGGCCTTTGCCGCCGCCAATGCCACTGCGGCCGCCTTCCTTGATCGCATCGACCAGTTGCGGACGCGATGCTTGCAGCGCGGGGAACAATCCAAACAACACCGCTGATCCGACCCCGAGGGCGAGCGCAAAAGTGAAAACGCGCCAGTCAAAGTCGAAGCGAATCCAATACGGAAGCTCAACGGGAATTGCGCGCATGACCAGATCGATTCCCCAAACTGCGAGAATGAGTCCGAGCCCGCTACCGACCACGCCCAGCAATAAGCTTTCTGCCAGCAGTTGCCGCACAATGACGCGACGCCCAGCACCAAGCGCGAGACGAATCCCAATCTCTCTCGCGCGCGAAGCTCCCCGGGCCAGCAATAAATTTGCTACGTTTGCACAAGCGATGAGGTGCACGAAAAGCACCGCGCCCATGAGTAGCAGCGTCAAAGTTTTGGCGTCTTTCACTGCTTCCTCACGGAAAAATTTCACCCGCACACTCCCACCGGTATTGGTTTGGGGGTGTTCGGCGGCGATGCGCGCTGCAATCGCTTGCAACTCCGCCCGCACCTGCTCGATCGAGACCCCGCGCTTCATCTTCGCGAAGCATGAAAAATTAAAATTGCCGTGCGGATTCTCTTTCTCCTCGATTTGCAGCGGCATCCACAAATCGGACGCCTCCGGAAAACGCCAGCCTTTCGGCATCACCCCGACAACGGTGACGCGCTTGCCGTTTATGGTGGCGACGCGGCCAATGATGTTGGCATCCGACCCGAAATGGTTTTGCCAAATCTCATAGCCAAGTAACGCTACGGGCGTCGCGCCCTTCCGATCTTCCTCAGCGCGAAAAGTCCGACCGAGCGCGGGCTTGACCCCGAGAAACGAAAATGCGTCAGCCGTAATGTACGCGCCGAGATAGCGGTCCGGCTTCTCGCCGTCGCTTAGAATCATCGTTGCGATGCTGGTCGTGCCGAAGCCTTCGAGAGTCGTCGCCTTTTGTTTGAAATCCAGATAGTCCGGATAAGCGACGCCGTTGTCGTGGTCGCTGCTGACTTTGGGAAAATACTCGCTGACGTAGAGAACCCGTTCCTGGTCCTGAATGTAAGGCCAGGGTTTAAGCAGGAGCGCGTTAACTACCGAAAATGTCGTGGTCGACGCGCCGATGCCGAGCGCGAGGGCGAGCGTCGCTATGATGGTGAATGCCGGTGTTTTGACCAGCATTCGCGCGCCGAAACGAACATCGTTCCACATGCGGCGCGCTCCAGCTATGCCGCGATGCGATTGTCTTCCACCACGCGACCGTCGAACAAATGCACCGTTCGATCTGCATGCTGCGCGAAGCGCGCGTCGTGCGTTACCATGCAGATCGTCGCTCCGCCGGCGTGCAATTCTTTCAACAGATCCATTACCGCTTCGCCATTGCGCGAATCGAGATTTCCGGTCGGCTCATCCGCGAGCAAAATCGCGGGTCTACCGGCAAGCGCGCGCGCGACCGCGACACGCTGCTGCTGCCCACCGCTGAGCTGGCTCGGCAAATGTTTGGCCCGATGGCCCATCCCGACGCGCTCGAGCGCCTGCGTAACCGCGCTCTTGCGATCGCCCGCGCTCATCCCGCGATAAGTCAGCGGCAGTTCCACATTTTCATAAACGGTGAGATCGCCGATCAAATTGAAGCTTTGGAAAATAAAACCGATCTCGCGGTTGCGAATACGAGCCCGCTCCGGGAATGAAAGATTGGCGACTTCCGATCCTTTCAGCGCGTAACTTCCGCCGCTCGGGGTATCGAGCAGGCCGAGGATCGAGAGCAACGTCGATTTTCCGCAACCCGAAGGTCCGGCGATGGAGATATATTCGCCATCCCGAATATCAAGGTGAATACCGGAGAGCGCGTGGGTTTCCACTTCGTCAGTGAGAAACACTTTCGTCACGTCCTGTAAGTGAATGAGAGGTTTGGATCCGTTGTTCATGGTTATATTTTTGATTGCTGATTTCTAAATGCTGATTCAATTCAACCGAATTCGTTCGTGGGCGTCCCACGCACTGGTATCGGAAAGAATGACCTGGTCGCCTGGTTCCAGGCCGTTGATGATCTCGATGGAGTTCACTGAGCTGCGGCCTAGTTTAACCGGGGTCCGCACCGCTTCGCTGCTGCCGGAAACAAGTTTGAAGATGCTGACGGTGTTGTTTTCCTGGCCAAACGCAGGTCGGCCGACATAAATCACATCGTCCAAGCGCTCCAGCTCGATTGTACCATCAATCGTTAAGTCTGGGCGCGCCCCCCGCGGAAGTTCACCGTCAATCTGCGCATCCACTTTCACCGTTCCCTGCTCGACCGCAGGATCAACTCGCGTGACATGGCCTGTAACCACGCCGTTGCGGGTATCGATGGTCGTTTTCTCGCCAATCTGAATATCCTTCGCCTGGGTCTCGGCGATTTTAATTTCCGCTTTCAATTTCGTCGGGTCAGCCACCCGCGCGAGATTGTCGCCGATCTTTACCCGCTGTCCCACATCCACCGGCATCTGTTGCAGCACGCCGTTCATTCCCGCTTTCACGTGCAACGCTTCCACCTGATCAAGCTTTAACTGCGCGGCTGCTTTCACCTGATCCACTTCAGCCTGTTTCGACGCCAATTGCGGTTCGATCGAATCGCGCGCGAAATTCAGACGCTTCTGTTCAATCGCGTCACGGTTCGACAGCTCCGCCGCTTTCACTTGCGCAGTCTTGTATTGCAGCTCGGCCACCAAACCGTTTTTCTTCAGCTGTTCGTTCATATCACTCTCTATCCGCGCCTGCTCATATTCCGAATGCACCCGCGCGGTGGTTGATTCCTGATCGAGTAAATCGCGTTGCAGCTTCGCCTGGAGCGTCGTGAACTCCGCTTCCGCCCCCTTCAATTTCGATTCCGCATCATGTGCGGCTTGCTCCAACTCCGGGCTCGACAATTCCAAAATCACCGTGTCCGCCTTCACCTGCGTCCCAGGACGAACGACAATCTTTTCCACCCGGCCTTCGGTATTTGCCGGAATCCAACGAATCTCTTCCGGCACGAGGGCGCCAAGGCCGCGCACCTCGCGCACCATCGGGCCGCGTTTCACGGTATCGACCCACACCGTCGAGCGATCGACACTCGGGACCGCCGGTTTCAAATGCGACAGAGCGACCGTAATTACGATCAACGCCAGCACGCCGCCGGACGCGAACAGGATCCGGCGGCGCCGTTTCTGTTTGGCAATGTGCGGGCGCGCGATGTCCATCCCTGAGCTTACCGGGGAAAATCCAGCCGGTCGCACAATTGTCTCTTCCGCTTGCGCCTCCGATTTCTGTCGCATCATTTCCAACTTAAAGAGTGGTAATTGCGCCCAGAAAATCTGCGAGCGCGTGCATGTTGTTCAAAATTGGAATCGCCGCCGTGATAATGATCGCGACGAACGCCGCTGCTTCGACGCGGAATTCGTAGCGCGCTTCAGTCCGGAAATACTCGCCGCTGATATTGCGGAACGATGAAAATCTTGGCCGCAGGCAGCTGCCCCGATAGCTCTGCAGCGCTACCGTTTGATAATTGCAATCGATGGAGGGAAACGCTCCCGCATTTCTCTCCGCAACGTCCGCTCGCTTGCTCAAATTATTTTGTTCAACTGTCGGTTTCATTTCTTTTTCCTTTCCCTTGAGATGCGTTTCGAATCGCTCTCGGATTCAAAAAATAAATTGTGTCACGGTCCGCTATTGCAATGCCCGTGCCAGCTGGCCAAAGAGATTTATAAGCGACTATTGATCAGCGGCTTGTAGTTGACGACCCAACGACCGGACGGTGTGCCTGGATTCGCTTGTGGGAAAATGCCGTCCCGATTTTGGAACTACTCTCGGTCATCCTGAGCGAAAACGAGGGATCCCGTAGAAGTTACTTTTAAGGTTTCGCAATGGGGTCCCTCGACTGTGCTCGGGACTATTTTGGCAAGCGCAATAACGCTTCGGCCCCGGGCGCGCCCACCCGATTCGCCAGGCTTAGCGTTCCGCCGTGCGCTTCCGCGATTTGTCGCGAGAGGGCCAGGCCAATTCCAGACCCGCCCGGTTTGGTAGTGAAAAATGGAACAAACAAATTTGTCGGGTTCATGATTCCTTCGCCTTCATCGCGCACAAAAATTTCCACGCACTCGCCTGCTTCCTTCCAACCGATCGTTACTGCGCCGCGCGTTGGCAACGACGCTTCGGCGGCGTTATGCAGCAAATTAATCAGCGCTTGTTCCACTTGCCCTGCATCGGCACGAATCGAAATCGCCGGACCACCTTGCCTCTGCACCGGCAATCGCATTTCCAAATTCGCCGCCCGAGTCACCACTTCGCCAATATCCGTCTCTTCCTTTTGCGGCGGCGGCAATCGCGCCAGTCGCGCGTATGCCTCCATGAAACGACTAAGTGAATCCGCCCGGGTGGCGATGACGTTCAACCCACTGCGTGCGTCTTCGTGCCAGTCAGCCGGCAATGGATCGCGCCGCAACAAATTCTCCAGACTTCCCGCAACCGATTTGATGGGCGCGAGCGAATTATTCAATTCATGACCGAGAACGCGCACCAATCGTTGCCAGGCGATGCGCTCCTCTTCCCGCAGAGTGCGGCTCAGATCCGTCAGCACGAGTAATTCATTAGGCAAACCGTGCTCGCGAAAAGTGCTGCGCCGCACGCCCCACCGTCCAGTCGCGCCCGGAAACGCGAGCGTGAGCGGCGCGTCCTCATCCGCCTCCAGACAAACATCCAGGCGAAGTTCGCGCGCGGTTCGGCCGAGCAATTTGTCTATCGGTCTCTTCAACAAGTTTTCTCCGGCGCGATTAACGAGACGTAGCTTGCGTTCCGGATCGAAGGTGAAGACAGCGACATCGATCTCGGCCATGATCGTGCGTAAAAGTGCAGTGGCCTCGAAAGCGCCGAGGCGTTGTAGGCGCAAGGTTTCGCCCAGTTCGTTGACCTCGAGCAACGCTTCACCCAGAGCATCGTTCGCCCGCGCACCCCGGGCCCGGATCGAGTAATCGCCCTCGCGCAAGGCCGCGAGCAAGTTCGTCACTGTCTGCCAGGGACGGATAGCTTGCTCGCGCATGCTCACGATATAACCAAACGCGAATCCCGCGATCACGAGCGTGAGAGTCCATTGCACTTTCGCGCTGTACTCCCCGAACCAAAGCAAACAGAGCGCGATCAATGCCGCCGGCGCCGCCGCGCCTATGGTTAACCAGGTGAGACGATCTTCGTACGAAGTCCGACGCCGCGGTTTGCGACGCTCGTTCATGTTGTAGCCGCGGCTCTGTGAGCCGCGTTTTTCTCGCGCCTCATAGAGGCGCGGCTACAAAACTAAA
>Ga0209156_10003713_pt1 | contig 11372 bp, 10 predicted proteins | sample GraSoiAngelo_124_FD_185881 | JGI IMG/M metagenome (GOLD analysis project Ga0209156, IMG submission 185881) | Grasslands soil microbial communities from the Angelo Coastal Reserve, California, USA - 14_0927_05_20cm (SPAdes) (version 2) | ecosystem: Environmental > Terrestrial > Soil > Grasslands...
CCGCGAAGGACCCCAGCAGGCTCAGCTCGGCCCCCACACTTGTGCTGGCGGCACCGCTCTCTCCCGACACACGCGCCACCGTGCCGCTGAGGTTGAACAGAGCCATCCGGGAGCCTTCCGCGGTCACGTGGCCCAGCGCCACGATGCCGGTGATCGCGATGGTGCGGAAACCTGCTTTGTCGCCGCCCGCATCGACCGCGGTGCCGAAGCCACTCATGACGGGGCGGTATGAAAGCGGCAGGCCCAACGTCTGGGCTGCGACGCAGATGGGGATCACCACGGGGGTCACGTAGATCATCCATCGGGTTGTCACTGGGTACATTGCCAGACCTCCCTTTTTCGCTGTTCCAGCATCCCGCCACGACATGAAGGTGGCGCAGGGCGGTCAAGGCGAGGTCAAGTGGACGTCGTTTGACTCTCCGGCCGTCTGGCTGGAACTTCTCACGCGACTGGCCAATGTCCACCTTCTTCGAGGGGGTGCGTACCGCTCTGGCGCAGAAAGGCTACCCGGTCGACCGCGTGCTGGGGAGCGGGGGCATGGGCATCGTCGAGGCAGAAGGAGGCGGGCAGGCCGCTGGAAGTTTGTTGGCGTCGAGGCGACCGAGGGCATCCGTAAGAAGTACGTCGGCCGGTTGCGTCGCCGCTCCTTCTTGGCACGGCCGGCGGCCTGGCGACCACAACATCCTCATAATCTCGGCGTCAAGACCCTGCCACGTCACTCTCCTCGTTGCGTTCTGGGCCTGACGGTGACCTTGGCATTTCCGCGCACGCCATCGGCTGTTGCAGAGATCCTTGCCTCTCCCACCTTCTTGCCAACCACCCATCCGTTTACGACGGTCGCGACGCTGGTATCGCTGCTCTCCCAATGGACTGTGTCGGAACTCGGCACGACCTGACCCTTGGGCGGCACGAGGTCGGAGTTGAACACCACCGTGTCACCAACTGGGACCGTGTCGGCGGCAGGTCTCACGTACATGCCAGGTTTGCGCGTGGGCTAGCGGTCGCGTGGCGGCTCGCCCGACGCCATGGCCCCGATTGTATCCCGAATGGCTCTGCCCACGGCACACGCTAATTGGAGGGCAAGCGCCGAGCAAATAGCCCCCGCTGCGATGAAACGACGATGGCTCATGAGTCCTCCTACCCTGATAATGATGCAGGCCGCGCTGTCCGTCGGCGAATCAAGCACCGAGGGGTCAAGGGGGCGTTAAGAATCGGAAGCCAGTTGTGGCCCGGAGGGTGGGAGCTCCGGCACGAGGGGTCTCATCAGGGCGCTCTCTGACTGTGCAGCTCAGGCCCGAGGACGGCGCGGAGAAACGTTCAGCTCATCCTAGGAGAAACGTTCAGCTCATCCTAATAGTGCGTCTTCAAGACCCACCACCGCCACTCGCGCTTCAGTGGCGGCCCTCTGCGCTTGACGCGTTATTGACGGGCAACACCGATGTTCCACCCGCGCCTTCACCTTGAGGGGCTGTCATGCGCTACGTCGCGTTCTGGATCATCGGCCTATGCAGTGCCTGCTCCCCCATCCTTGGCCCTGGCGGGAGCTGGACCCCATCGAAGCCCCTCTGCTGGGAGTGCCCGCCTCCGAATGACACGACCGCCTGGCCTTTGCCTTCCCCTCACGTCGACCTGACGTCCGTCAGCGTTAGGCCAATGCAGCTTCGCGCAGGGGACCAGTTCACCGCCTCCATGACGGTGGCGTACTCAAACTGCGGCGGTCCAGTAGGATTCTCTGTGACCTACGCGGATCGGCAGTATCCCGCAGCGTCGGGAGATTCGTCGTTCGCGCTGTCGCTCGCGGCCGTCCTCGGCGATACGGTCGTGACCTTCCAAGCATCCTGCAGCTATGTAACCACGCCGCCAAGGGCGGTAACGATTCAGGTGCTCCCTAGGGAAGCTCTGCACAAGTGACTCTTGCGCGAGCACGCGAACGAGTTGGTATTGAATGTCCGACGACCACCGCACGAGGCCCCGTATGAGCACGCAGCGGACGTTCGCCGGGCTGGCCTGGAGCCAGAAGGGCCCGCTCCGCGGCGGCACGCCCTCGCCGCGCTGCTCCGAGCACCTTGACGGCCGGGGTCGAGTCGCGGCATCCATGACATCGACACTTGTGTGGTGCCTCGTTCTCAGCCTCGCGCTGCCCTCCGCGGCAGACGCGTCCGCTCGGGTGCTTCAGGCCCCGCACATCACGCCCGCCGGCGATCCTACGGTGAGGGACGACACCATCTACCGCCTCGCGGTGGATCCGGGCCAGCATCCCGGCGAGGACTACGTTTTCCTTTTCACGGACGGCGTGGCGCGCTTCGAGCAAGACGGTCGGGGCAGCCGGACCCGCCGCCAGGTCGTGCAGCTCCTCAGCCCGCAGGGCGTGAAGCGCTGGGGCGAGCTCGAGCTGACCTACACCAACGCCAGCGAGCGGCTCACCCTCAACTGGGCCCGCGTGGTGCGGCCGGACGGCACGGTCATCAGCGGTCAGCCCGTGCGCGAGCAGGAATCGGCCACTCCCGTAGCGGGTGACGCGCCCGTGTACTCGGACGCGCGGGTGCGGCGGATCTCCATTGCCGGCCTGGCCCCCGGCATGCTGCTCGACTACAGCTACACGGTGGAGCGGGTGCAGGCTGCGATGCCGGGCGACTTCGGGGAGCGGTGGTACGTGACGCGCCCCCACCTGGTGCGGCGGGCGCGCTTTGTCCTCGACGTGCCGGCCACGCTCCCCGTCCGCATCAAGGAGCGCAACCTCGGGTTCGCCCGCCGCACCGTGCAGCTGGGCGGGCGGCGCGTCTCGACTTGGGCGACGGCCGAGGTCTCGAAGGTCGAGCGCGAGGCGTTCGCAGCCGACTCGAACGGAGTCGACCAATGGATCGCCGTCGCGGCGCCCGTCAGCTGGGCGGACGTGGCCCGCTGGTATGCCACCCTGGCGCGCGACCGCTACGCCGTGCCCGCCGCGCTCGATTCCGCGCTGGGGCGGGTGGTGAGCGGCGCGCCGAGCCTGGACGATTCGCTGCGCGCCCTGCATCGCTGGGTGGCGCAGGACTTCCGCTATGTCTCCCTCTCGCTCGGAATGGGCGGCTACCAACCGCGGCTTCCCGGTGCGGTGTTCGACACGAAGTACGGTGACTGCAAGGACAAAGCCACGTTGTTCATCGCGCTGGCGCGGCGCCTGGGACAGCGGGCCTACCCGGTGCTGCTACGCAGCAGCGGCGGGATCGAGCGCGACCTGCCATCGCTCGCGGCGTTCGACCACATGATCGCGGCGCTGGAGCGACCCGGAGGGAGCGGCTACGTCTACCTTGATCTCACGGCGGAGCTGGCTCCGTTCGGGACACTGCCGCCCAACGAGCAAGGCGAGTTCGGCCTGGTGGTGCGCCCCGACGGCCGGGGCGAAGAGGTCACCCTGCCCTCCGAGTCGGCGGCCGCGAGCCAGGCCAACAGCCTGCTCGAGGGCCACCTTGCGCCCGACGGCAGCGTTCGCGGGCGCTTCACGGTGGAGGCCACGGGTCGCGCCCAATATGCGCTGCGGTACCTGTTCGCGCACACGCCGACCCCGACCGAGCGCGACCGCTTTGCTCGCTCGCTCCTGGGCGAGCTGTATCCAGACGCCGTGCCCGACAGCGTGGTGCTGTTCGACGGCCGCGACCTGAACGCCGCGGCGCAGGTGCGCGTCGTGTTTCACGGAGGGCGCGCGGCGACGCGCTCGGGTGACGCGGAAATTCTCCAGCTGCCGTTCCATGAGGCGCCCGTGTCGCAGCTGCTCGCGCAGCTGGAGTCCTCGGGACCGCGGCGGTTCCCGATCGATGCCGCCGGGGTCATCGGGCCCATCACGTCCTCGGCGGAGCTGCGCGTGACGTTGCCGCCGGGCTGGCAGGCGCGCCTCCCGGCGGCCGCGACGGCCGCGAGCGTGTTCGGCAGATACACCGCCGAGTATCGCCAGGACGGGCAGGAGCTGCGCGTGGTCCATCGGTTCAGCGGCACCAGCGGCATCCAGCCACCGGAGCGGATCGGCGACCTGATCGCCTGGCTGCGGGACGTGGGCAAGACGGACGTCCACTACGTCGTCGTCACCCCGTGACCGGGCGTTGAGCCGGGCGCGCCGCGGGTGCGCGCTGGCGTGGCTGTGCGCGGTCGCGCCGCTCGCGGCGCAGCAGCCGCGGCCCGCAGGGCGCTTTCTCGCGGCAGGCGCCGCGCCGTTCGCCCGCGGCCGGATCGTGATGTTCGGCGGCGCGAGCGATTCAGGGACGTTTTTCAATGACACATGGGAGTGGACCGGGACCGCATGGTTCAGGCGCGTGAGCCCTCCCGGGGCGATGAGGCCCGCGGCGCGCGCCTGGGCCGCCGCTGCGTTCGACGCGGCGCGAGGCCGGCTGCTCGTGTTCGGCGGCAGCACCTTCAGCGACTCGTACCGGGACACCTGGCTGTGGGATGGGAGCCGCTGGATCCGTGCGGACTCCGCGACCGGCCCCGAGGAGCGTGCCAGCGCCGCGATCGCCAATGACACGGCGCGCCACCGCTTGGTGCTGTTCGGCGGCGGCAACACGAACGACACATGGGAGTGGGACGGGGGTCACTGGATTGCGATCGTGCCCGCGGGTCCCCCGCCGCCGGCACGCCGGCGTCACGCCCTGGTCTACGATGCGGCGCGACGACGGATCCTGCTGTTCGCGGGCGTGGCGGCGGACGGGAGGCTGTTGGACGACACCTGGACATGGGACGGCGTGCAGTGGACCGCTCTCGCCCCCGGCACCTCGCCCCCGCGCCGCAGTGGCGCCGCGGCCGCATACGATCCGGGACGCGGCCGGGTGGTGCTGTTTGGGGGGGCCGACGAGGGCGACCGGAAGTGGGGCGATACCTGGGAGTGGGACGGGGCAGCGTGGAGCCAGCGGGCCACCAAACCGGCTCCTCCGCCCAGAGAGCTGGCACTGCTGGCGTACGACGCCGCGGGCAAGCGGATGGTGCTGTTCGGCGGCCTCGATACGCTGGGGCACGCGCTCGACGACACGTGGGGGTGGGACGGCCAGCGCTGGTCGCTGCTCGTTCCCGGCACTCGGACCGATACGGCAGCCTTGCACCTGGCGCGCGCGTTCTACTGGACCCGGCGGGACGCCGCCCGGCTGGTTGCGGCGCAAGAGCGCTATCTCGGTGACGAGGGGCGCTACGCTCGCTCCCTCGCGGATCTCGAGCTCGATACCGCTCGCTACTCGGTCATGGCGCTGACGGAGGTGACGGATTCGAGCTGGGCCGGCTCGGTCGCGCGCGGCCCGGCGCGGTGCGCCGTCGGCGTCAGGAAGGATGCGCCGCCGCGGATCGCGTGCATTCGGAGGCCGGGACGGGTTCTGACGGCGACCGAGGCCCGCGACAGCGCCCGGGCCCAACTCGGGCGCGCCCTTATGATCCGAGAGGGTGCGCCGGACGACCGTCCCCGGAAGCGAGATCTCCTGTTCCAGGCCGTCACGCTGTTTCGCCTGGCGGGGGATGCCGACGAGGCCCGACCGCTCGCGGAACTCGCGACCCTGGACGATCAGGCGGGGCGGCGTGACTCGGCACTCGCCCGTCTGCGGCTGGCGCTTAAGCTGGCCGGCCGCCGGGGGGGAATGCGGAGCGGCATAGCGACCGTCCCGGAAGCCGCGATCCTGGTCCAGATGGGGGAGATCTATCGACACGACGCCGCGTTCGACTCAGCGCTCGCGTGTTGGCGCCGCGCCCTGGCGCCGTATCAACAGCAGCACTCGTCACTCGAGGGCTCGGTGCTCATGTCGATCGGCGCCGCTGAGCTCGATGCCGGGCGGGCGGATTCAGCGGTCGCTGCGTTCCGGGGGGCGCAGGTGGCCGCGTTGCGGGCCGGCGACACCCGCTCGCAGCGCGACGCCCTGCTCGGCTGGGCGCGAGCACTCGACCGGTTAGGACGGTCCGACGAAGCGGCGCGGTATCGGGCGCAGGCAGCGAATCTTCCCCCGTAGGGGGTTACCACACCGCCACCGGCATCGATCGTGCTCGTTCCCCCCTCACCACATGGTGGAGAGGGGGACAGGGGGTGAGGACCAGGAGGCGCCGCGCGGCTTCGGTCAAAAAAAGGAAGGATGGCGCCCTGGCAAGCACGCACTCACGTCCATTACCCTTGCGCCGGCTGACGGGTCGCCCGCAGCTGAAGCGCGACCTGTTAGGCCGGCGCGCCCAGGAGGATCCCGATGAAAACTGTGCCCCTGTGGAACGTTGGCCTTAGCCTGATCGGCTTCTTCGCGCTGGTGCAAGCGCTTGTACTCTTCCCATACCTCGCTACGTCTGGTGCGGTCTTGGTGCAATACGTCCAGGGCCGCGCCTTGGTCCTCGTCATTACCATCCTCATCACCATCCTCCCATTTGGGCTCCTCATCTTGCTCGGCGTGCTCTCAGTGGCACACCCCACCGCAGTGGCTCGCTTCCTGTGGCCAGGTGCTGCGGCGGAAGAGCAGGCCCCGGAACTTCGCGACGAAGTCGCCGTCCTCATGTTTGCCGCCGTCGGCATCCTTGTGTTTGCCGGGGCTCTCCCCGAACTATTCCGTGCCACCCTCAGCATGCTCGTCTCAAGCAGCACTGAAGGGTCGCGGCTTCAGCCGATCGCCGGCGGGCTCGCTCGAGCGCTGCTTGGCGTGTTCCTCTTCTTCCGACCGGGAGCCGTACTGGCGTTTTGGCGTCGCCGGCAGCCGCCTGCAGAGGAGGCTTGACTCCCTTGAGTGCTGGCCCCCCTAACGAGAACGGCCGGGCCGGTCGCCCCCACCTTCAGCGCGATCCGGTAGCCCATTCCTTAGGCGGCACGCCGTTCCCCCGATGACCTTCGGCCTCATCATAGTAGAAAGAGCCAGCGCTCTTCGAGCCGTCGGCTACTTCGCCACACCGAGCTCTCGCCGGGTCTTGCGGGGCGCGTTACCCCTTGCGATCACAGCGGGCGTGGGCATTCGCATCGCGCTCAAACTGTCATGGTCCGAAGTCATTCTGCTCGGCGTCGCGATTGGGGTGGTCGCCGTCGTGGCGGCCGTCATTTCACAATTTCTGAGCCGTCACTTTCGGCAAACGTGGTGGTTTCGCAGTGACAGCGTCCACGTACAGCGTGGCCCCGTCACGCGCCGCATCCAGTGGGAGGCAATTCGTCGCTGGCACCTGACTCCCGCCTTGGAATCACCCGGCTGCTATTTCCTCACCCTCTGGCATGGTTACGGCGAAAGCGAGCGAGCCAGCACGATCATGACTCCCAGCGATGTGCCTCGTGAGCAGATCGAGCGAGTGCTGCAAGGATACCCGCGTGTCGTCTGACGAGTGAGGGTGGCGCGCGCTACCGCAACCCGTGCACGGCTTCTGGCCGGTGCCCGTGGGCCTGTTCGTGGTCGGGTGAGTGGTTCAATTCGTCGGCCGCGGCTTCGAGGGAAAGCCCCCGGAGTTGGGTGGCGACCCCGTCGAATCGTCGGCGGCTTGGAGACCTCGAATGACAGATATCTGGCCGCTGCTTCCGGTTCTCGGCGTCGCGTCCGCGACGATTGCGCTGTTCGCCCGTGTCGATCGGCTGCCGGGGCCGGTGGCGTTCGGCCTGGCGTTACACCTGGGTCTACCCGCCCGGTGGGAAGGCGAGGCCGCTGCCTGGCTTTTTTCGCGCACCGAACGACGGATGAGGCGCCTCGGGTGCACGATGTTTCTTGTGCTTCCGCTGGTCGGAGTGCTCACGATCGGCTGGCTCAAGGGCGCGGGAGCGCTCCTCGCCGCCGGGATCGCGAGTGTATGGATCAGCACGAGAGCTCGCTCGCCTGCGGGCCCCCTGCTCGAAGTGGCGGCCGCTCGAGCTCGGGAGCGCGCGTCGAGGTTGGAAGAGTCGGGCTATGCGATCAGCGCGCGCGCGGCACAAGACTTGGCGGAGCGCATTGATCGGTTTCGACGCCAGAATCCTGAGCTGACCGTCGGCGACATCGGTCGCCTCCCTGAGCGGCATCGACCGACGCAGGTTGCCGACACGCTGGAGGCATGGTGGCGTGGCCGCTCAACCGGGGTCTATTGGGACGATGCGGACATGGACTTCCCCGCCTGGCTCACGAGTGAGGAGTGGATGCCGTTCGCGGATGACCCGAATGAGCAGCGGCGCGTACAGCTGCTCGAACGCGTGAAGCGAGAGCTCATCGCGGGCGGTGGAGAGCGGTATGCCGATGAGACTCGTTTTGCCGCGCTCCTCGCGGAGCTTCGGGCCTTCGAGGAGTAGCCCCACTTCGGGCTCAGGGAATGCAACACAGGACTATGGTCAGCCAAGAGGCCATCCCAGCACGGGCCAATGTTCGGTACGCCAGTGGAATCGCGGCCGCCGACAGAGCAGAACCCAGCAGGACCACGCAGTATCCGGGGACGCCTGCGACTTGGCTACCGATCACCATGCTGACCGGGAACCCGACTAATCCGAAACTGAGCGTAACGAGTGCGCGAGCACGAGGAGTCTTCTAGAAGTCGCCCCACGCCCGGAGCCGCTCGGCGGTCCTCGGGCTCACGCCAGCCTCGATGTCCGTCCAAAGGTCATGCCAGAGAGTCACAAGGTCCGCGGTGTTCTGACTTCTTGTTGCATCCTGGCGAGCCCGCGATGCCCACTCCAGTACTTGTGCACGGTCAGCCAATGCTCGTCCATGCCCGCCCCGCGCACATGATTGACGAGCTGGGTGCGCACCCAGACCAAGGCGTCCCGCGCGCGACCACTACGCCGCCCTTCACGGAAACCGCAGGTCCCAGCTCTTCGTCGCGTCGCCGATGACGGCGCCCAGCAGCGCGGTGCCAAGCCAGACACCCGTGAACGTGGCGTATCCTTCGCTCATGCACGCGTTGTTGAGGAACGGGCACTGCTTGGCCGAAATAGCTGAGTGATCATGACCAACGCTACCGGCGGGCGCTCAAGCGATGGTAAAGCGCCCCGCGGACATGGCTTTACTCGTGCTTGATAGGGTCTCGGCAATTTTGTCACGCATCAGCCGATTCCGCCAACGGAGGCCATTATGCAGGTGAGTCACCGGTCCACAGCGCTGGTCCTTTTGCTGATGCGCGCAACCGCGTGCGCCGAACGTCCCAGCGCTCCGACGGCTCCGTCCATGGAGCCGTCCCGCATCGCCCTCGATGCCTCGGCGGGCGCTCCCGCGCCGACGCCACTCGTGACGGTCCAGCTTCCTACTCAGACGGTCTCTCTGTGGCCGTTTACCGGCTTCGGATTCGGCGTTCAGTCGGATCCTGTGAACCTCATCTGGATCGGCCAGGCCGATCCTCGCGCCTTGCGCGCCGCGCTGCTGCAGCTCGACGGCGAGCGCACGGCCCTCGGCTTCCCCAACGTGTTCCCCTTCAACTGCACCTGGCACGACGAACCCGAAGTGCAGCCGGAGGTCGCGTACACGGCGGCGAGCGGCTGGATCGGCAGTCCAATCATGCTCGAGTGTGGCACGTACGGCGAAGCACGGTTTCACCTGCGGTTCTTCGACGTCGGGGGCGGCGTCACCGTCGGGGGCGCGCCTTTCGAGGTGACCATCCCCGGCACGCTCGATCACCAGACGATCAGCTGGGCCCTTGCGGAGCAGTTCGTTGTGGCGGACTTCGTGCGGACCGGCCTGCTCGATCCGAGCCAACCGTACGTCACGACCGGCCCGCTCAATCCCGCGCCGTTTGGCACGATCCCGGCAGTCATTTACAACGGCATTGCGGCAGCGCTCCGCCAGGCAATCGGCGGACCGGCGAGCGATGTGAGCGCCGACGTCCCGATCCCGAGCAGCGGTCATGCGACGATCCTGAACCTGCGGGGCAGTGTCGCGAGCCAGCCGCTGGTCACCGGACGGCGCTGGCTGCAGCAGTTCGATCAAGTCATCCCACAGCCGTTCTGTGCGCCGGGGCCGAATGCGTTTCTGTACGTAGTGGGGCCGGTGACACTTCAGCAGGAGATCGCGCTGTCCTCGTCCGGCACGTACCAGAGCAGCTTTCATGCGGAAGGCCGGCTGAACGTGACCCCGGTCGATCCAAGCACGGGTGTCCCGATGGGCGCCAGCTACCAGGCGGTGGTTCTGGAAACGCACACCAGCCTGCTGAGCGATGACGCTGCTTCGACGGCGTTCTTCACGCGCCGCAGTCTGTTGCCGTCGACCGCTCCGGGGCATGGAACGTTCGAGTTCGGCTTTGCGGTCGGGCCGGACGGGATCACTCGTGCCACGGCGCGCTCGCGGTGCGGATCGTGAAACGGTTCCTTGCCGCCTTCGTGTGAGTTTGGTGCATCCCCTCTGTGACGGAGCACTCATGAGTCCCCGAACTGTGGTCACGCTTCTGCTCGCCAGCTGCGCCGTCACGTCGTTCGCCGGCTGCCGCAACCTTTTCCAGCCGTGCGGTCTTACCCTTGTGGTCACGCCGAACTTCGACTCCACCTCCGTCGGAGGAACCGTCACGTTCCGCGCGGCGGAAGGTGGGGGCTGCGGCCTCGCCGCGAGGGGAACTGTCCCGCGAGGTGCGGCCTGGCGAGTCCACGACACTACCGTCGCCCGCATCAGCGCGGTTTCCTCCGACGATGTGGTGACGGTGCGAGGAGTCCGGGCCGGTCAAACAGCCATTGTCGCGTCGTGGCAGGGACTGATGGGTGTGGCGTACTTCCAAGTGAACTGAGGAGCCGGAGCGGCGTCTAGGCCTCGGGACTAAGTGGCCTGAGTACGGGACAAACGATACTGGAACCCTGCTCTTCTTCCAAGCCGACGACCACGAGATTGACTGCTACCGCTTCTGATCAATCACCAGACCGTCACCAGCGCCGGAGGGCCCAAACGGGCCGTCGGAAAGCGATTGGGGCGCTGAGGGTTGGGAAGCTCCCGAGGCAGGACTCGAACCTGCGACCCGCCGGTTAACAGCCGGCTGCTCTACCAACTGAGCTACTCGGGAATGAGCGGCGGACCAAATATCGTCAGCAGGGGGAGCTACTTCAACCGTGGCTCGGGTGCGGCGTGCTCCGGCCCGTGGCGGCGCGCCGCCATTTGTGGGGTTCCGCTCCGGCTCGTCTTGGTGCCCGCCAGTCCACCGCGTGTCCCAGCACCCAGGCGGCATCGTACAACCGCTCGAGTTGGTCCCGCGTCCAGGCGCGCGGTCGCGTGTCCATGACGCACAACGTCCCCAGGGTGCGGCCGGCCGCGTCGAACAGGGGGACGCCGGCATAGGCGATCACCAGGCCATCCCGCACGGCGGGCGTGTTCGCACCGAGTGGATGCGCGCGGGCGTCGCCGATCACGAGCGGCCGGCGCGACGCCGCGACGTGGCGGCTGAACCGGTGGGCCAGGAGCAGCACCAACGGGGCGGGCAGACCGGCGCTGCTCGTGACCACGCCGTGCCGCGGCCCCACCAGCGAGAGCGACAAGATCGGC
>Ga0209156_10003716_pt1 | contig 11371 bp, 12 predicted proteins | sample GraSoiAngelo_124_FD_185881 | JGI IMG/M metagenome (GOLD analysis project Ga0209156, IMG submission 185881) | Grasslands soil microbial communities from the Angelo Coastal Reserve, California, USA - 14_0927_05_20cm (SPAdes) (version 2) | ecosystem: Environmental > Terrestrial > Soil > Grasslands...
CATTGCGAGAGGGCGAAGCCGGCAATGGCGGCTCCGCCGACCACGACGAGCAGGATGATCAGCTGGATCCGGCCCTTGCGGCGGGTGGCCGACTGGCCGCGCGTCGCCTCCCTGAGCAGGGCGGATCTGAGCTGCAGCAACGAGGCCGACAGCGTCGCGGTGCCCGCGATGATGGCGGCAAGCACTGAATCGGGCATCGTCAACACGGGGCGACCTCAAGGCTCGGTGCGCCACGCTAGCACGGTGTGTCCCCGAAAATCGCGATGCTGGTCACAGGGGCGGCCTGTCGCGTCGGCGCGACGCGTCTACGCCGTGCCGCCGCCGGCCTCGAGCCAGCGCTCGAGCGGCCCTGAGTCCACGTTCAGCAGGTGCAGGCCGAGCTTGGTCCGCCGCCACAGAATGTCCTGCGTGGTGCGCGCAAATTCCTCGCGGCACAGGTACTCGACCTCGCGTTCGTACAGCTGCGGCAACAGCTCGCTTCCTAAGTCCGCGAGCGTGCCGGCGGTGCCGAGCAGGCGCTCGAGGCGCGTGCCGTACGCATGGGCGTAGCGCCGGCGCATGCGCGGGGGCAGCCACGGATAGCGCCGCTCGACCGTGCGCAGGAACACCGCGAGGCTGCCTTGCGGCAGGTCGCCGCCGGGGAGCTTTGCGCCCGCGGTCCAGGGGGGCGCGCGCACGCCGAGGGCCGCAGCGAGACGGTTCACCGCGTCCTCGGCCAGGCGGCGGTAGGTGGTGATCTTGCCCCCGAACACCGACAGCAGGGGCGCGGGCTGCTGCTCGAGCTCCAGGGCGTAGTCGCGCGTGACCCGCATCGGGTCGCTCGCTTCATCGGCGAGCAGCGGCCGCACGCCCGAGTAGCTCCACACGACATTGGCCGGCGAGAGCTGCTGCCTGAAGTAGCGGTTGGCGAGCGTGCACAGGTAGGACACTTCCCCGGCGTCGATGGCTACCGCCGCCGGATCGGCGCGGTAATCCACATCCGTGGTGCCGAGCAGAGTGAAGTCGTGCTCGTAGGGGATCGCGAACACGATGCGCCGGTCCTCGTTCTGGAAGATGTAGGCGAAGCGATGAGCGAACAGCCGCGGTACCACGATGTGGCTGCCCTTCACGAGGCGCACCTGGCGCGCGGCGCGCACCGGGGTGGCCTCGGCGAGGAACCGGCTCACCCAGGGGCCGGTGGCGTTCACCACCGCGCGCGCCTCGATGACGCGCAGCTCGCGGCCGCAGCCGAGCGTTGCGCACCAGAGGGCGCCGCGCGGCGCCAGCCGCTCACAGCGGGTGTGGGTGAGGATGGTGGCGCCGCGCGAGCGCGCATCGAGTGCGTTCAGCACCACGAGTCGCGCGTCGTCGGTTTGTCCGTCGGAGTACAGGAAGCCACGCCGGTACCCCGCCTTGAGCGGTTCGCCGGCGATATGCGTGCGCAGGTCGACGGAGGCGGACCCGGCCAGGCGCGCGCGCGCGGCCAGGTGATCGTAGAGCAACAGCCCGGCGCGGATCATCCACGCCGGGCGCAGGTGCGCGGCGTGCGGCATGATGAATTGCAGCGGACGCATGATGTGCGGCGCGGCGCCGAGCAGCACCTCGCGCTCCTGCAACGCCTTGCGCACCAGCGAGAAGTGGAACTCCTCGAGATAACGCAGGCCACCGTGGATGAGCTTGGTGCTGGCGGATGAGGTGTGTGAGGCCAGATCGTCCTGCTCGCACAGCAGTACTTTCAGCCCGCGTCCGGCCGCGTCGCGGGCGACTCCGGTGCCGTTGATCCCTCCACCGACGACCAGCAGGTCGTAGCTTGCCGCCCTCGGGTCGCTCACGCGCGGCGCTGCGCCCGCTGGCCGTAATAGTCCGGATAGTCCTCGGAGAGCCCCTTGAAGCGGCGGTGAATCCACAGGTACTGCTCGGGGGCCGTACGCACCTGCGCCTCGATCATGCGGTTGAAGCGCTCGGTGTCGGCCGCCGGGCTGTCGCTCGGGAAGTTCTCGAGGGGCGGATGGATGATCGCGCGGTAGCCCTGCGTTCCCGGCAGGCGCTGCAGGAAGTACGGCAACACCGCGGCCCCGCTCATGCGCGCCAGGCGCGAGGTGAGGGTGTTGGTGGCCGCCGGGATGCCGAACATCGGCACCATCTCCGCGCCCTTCTTGCGATAGCTCTGATCGGGGGCATACCACACGCACTCGTTGTTCTTCAGCGCCGTGATGAAAGCGCGGATGTCGTCCCTGGGGATGCCCTGGGAGCCGTAGTTGTTGCGGAAGCGCTTGAGCGCGTACGCCAGCACCTCGTTGCGGGTGGGCCGGTAGAGAAAGCTGACCGGCGCCACGCTGGCGAGCGTGCGGCCCGCCATCTCCATGGGCGTGAAATGGGCGGTGAGGAGAATGACGCCGCGGCCGCGCGCCACGGCGGCGCGCAGATTCTCGGCGCCCTCGATGTGCACGATGCGCGCCAGGCGCGCCGGTGAAGCCCACCAGGCAAGCGGTATCTCCAGCAGCGCGATCCCGAGACTCTCGAAGTGCCGAGCGAGCAGTCGCTCGCGCGCCTGCGGGGACAGTTCGGGAAAGCACAACTCGAGGTTGCGTCGCGCGGTCCTGACGAAGCCGATCGGCAGGCGGCGCAGCAGCGCGCCGAGCGCTGTTCCCACCGCCACCATCGACGGGAACGGCAGCAACGCCGTTACACGTAACAACCCCAGGCCCGCCCAGGTGAGCCAGTACCGGGGCGCGAACAGCCGCAGTCGCATCGGCCCCCCTAAGGTCTGCGCGCAGGCCTTGTAGCATCAAGAATAACCCATCCGCCGCACGCGGCTGTGATCCAATGCGCCCGATGAGCAGCGCCGGCACGCGGTATCTCGAAGTGCGCCTCGCGCGCCTCAGCCTGCACCGCGGCGGGCGCACCGTCCTGAAAGGCATCAGCTGGACAATACGGCCAGGGGAACGCTGGGTGCTGGCCGGAGCCAACGGCGCCGGCAAGACGCAGCTGTTGAAACTCGTCGCCGGGATCGTGTGGCCGAAAGCAGCGGCGCGCGCGACGCGCCAGTACCTCCTCGGCCGGCAGCTCAGCAGCACCCCCTTTGGGAGCAAGGACGAAATCGCCTACCTCGGGGCGGAGCGGCAGGACAAGTATCAGCGCTACGGCTGGAACATGCCGGTCGAGCGCATCGTCGGTACGGGTCTGTATCGCAGCGACATTCCGCTCGATGCGCTGAGCGGGGCCGACCGCCGGCGCATTCGCCGCACGCTCGAGCGTCTGGCGGTGGCGCACCTGGCGCCGCGCCGGTTGCTGTCCCTGTCCTACGGGGAGCGGCGGGTGATCCTGCTGGCGCGCGCTCTGGTATCGCGGCCGCGGCTGCTGTTGCTCGATGAGGTGCTGAACGGACTGGATGAGATCAACCGCGCGCGCGTGCTGCGCTGGCTCGCTCGCCAGACGGGCCGCCTGCCGTGGGTGCTCGCCACGCACCGCTTGGAGGATGTGCCGCCGAGCGCCACGCACGCCCTGCTCCTCCGCCGCGGACGCATCGTGTACCGCGGGGGGCTCCGCCGCGCGCCGCTCAAGCGCTGGCTCGCTGTGCCACCGCGCGAGTCGCCGGCGCCGAATGCGCGCCGTGCCGCACGCCCCGGCGGACGCAGCCTCGTGCGCCTGAGCGACGCGCGCGTGTATCTGGAGGGACGCCGCGTGCTCGACGGGATTTCCCTCACGGTGCGCGCCGGTGAGTTCTGGGTCATCCACGGGCGCAACGGCTGCGGCAAGACGACGCTGCTGCGCACGCTGTACGGCGATCACGGCGTCGCCGTGGGCGGCGCGATCGAGCGCGCCGGGACGGGTGCGGGCGTGGCGCTGGATGTGTTCAGGAAACGGGTGGGCCTCATCGCTCCACATCTGCAGGCCGATCATCCGGCGCAGCTCACCGTCGCCGAGGTGGTGCAATCCGGGCGCCATGCGAGCGTCGGTCTCAACGATGCCCCGAGCGCGGCCGATCGGTCCGCGGCGCGGCGCACGCTGGCGCTGTTCGCTCTGACGCGGCTCTCGACCCGCACCCTGGGCGAGCTCTCCTACGGACAGTCGCGGCGGGTGCTGTTTGCACGCGCCTGGGTGCGCGAGCCGCAGCTGCTGCTGCTGGATGAGCCCTTTGCGGGCCTCGACACTCCTACGCGGCGCGCCCTGACGGCGCGCGTGCTGGCGCTGGCGGCGGGCGGGACGGCCGTGGTGCTGAGCGCTCATCGCCCGGGCGATTGGCTCGGCTGTGCAAGCCACGAGCTCGAGCTGGCGCGGGGTCGCGCCGTGTATTGCGGTCCGATCCGCCGGCCCCTCGGGCGGCGGCGGCTCGCCGGGGCGACACGGTGAGGCCGCGCGGCGTGCGGCTCCTGGCGTGGGTCGCGCCGCTCGCCCTGAGCGGCGCAATCGCCGTCGCGCTGTTGCCATGGCGGCGAGACGCCGGCGCACCGCCGCCGCGCGAGCTCCTCGCCGGCGGTAACGAGCCGCCCGCGCCGCGCGTGGCGCCCGAGCTCGAGTCGCTCGACCGCAACGCCCTGCAAGCCGCCGCCGCCTACGCCGGCGAGCACGGCTCCCGGGCGCTGATCGTCAGCCGCCATGATCACATCGTGTTCGAGCGCTACTGGCAGGGCAGCAGCTTCGAGACCCTCACCGACGCACAGACCTTCACGCCGCTGCTGGCGGCGCTCGCCGCCGGGGTGGCGATCTCGCACCGCCGGATCGGCTGGCCGGATGAGCCGATTGGCGCATTCATCGCCGAGTGGCGCCAGGACCCCCGTGGCGCCATCACCGTGCGCAACCTGCTGCAGAGCTCGAGCGGCCTGGCGCGCTCCGCGAGGGCGCGCGACGGCGGCACGGATCTCATCGCCGCCGCGCTCAGCGAGCCGCTTGCCGGCACGCCGGGCATCACGCGCCTCGAGCAGCCCGCGGACGCGCAGTTGCTGGCGCTGCTTCTCGAGCGCGCCACCCATCAGCGCTACGCGCTCTACCTGTCGCAAGCCCTGTGGCGGCGAATCGGAGCAGCCGACGCCTGGCTGCGGCTCGATCATCCCGGAGGCGCGGCGCACGCGGACTGCTGCCTGCTGGCGCGCCAGGGCGACTGGATCCGCATCGGGCAGCTGCTGCTGCGCGATGGCAACTACCGCGGCGATGAGGTCATTCGTCCCGGCTGGGTGACTCTCATGCGCACGCCCTCGCGGGCCGACCCACGGTACGGCGCCTACCTGCGGCTCGGATCCCCGGCCGCGCCCGGGCATGAGCCGTACGCCGCACGCGACCTGTTCGCGGTGCAGGGCGAGCAGGGTAATCGCCTGTGGCTCGTGCCCTCGCTGCAGATCGCGATACTGCGTACCGCACCCGCGGGGCGCGATGCCAGCTGGGACGACAGCCGCGTCCCCAACCTGATCATTCGCGGGGCGCGCGACTACACCCCGCCCGCGCAACCGGGCGCGGACGTGTCGGTGCTCGTCCCCGCCCACAAACCTTAGAGAGCGATCTAGGCAAGATGCGCCGCCAGCTCGGAGCGCTGTTTGTCTTCTGCATCATCGATACGCTCGGCTTCGGCATCCTGGTTCCGCTGGTGCCGTACATGGCCGATCGCTTCGGCGCGGCGCCCGCTTTCATCACGCCGATCCTCGGCAGCTACTCGCTGTGCCAGCTGCTGGCGGCGCCTCTTTGGGGGCGCCTCAGCGATCGCTACGGGCGGCGGCCGATCCTCATGAGCAGTCTCGCGGGTGCCTGCGTGTCGTACGTGTTGCTCGGCTGCGCGCCCAACGTCTGGTGGCTGCTGGCCTCGCGCATGCTCGCCGGATTCATGGCCGGCAACATCGCCGCGGCCTTCGCCTACGCCTCGGACATCAGCGCTGCGCCGCAGCGCGCGGCCACGCTCGGCCTGATCGGCGCGGCCATCGGCGTCGGCTTCACGCTCGGCCCGCCCCTGGGTGGTCTGCTCTCGGGCCGGGATGCCGCGCGCGCTGATTTCGTGGCGCCGGCGGTGGTGTCGGCGTGCCTGAGCGTGCTCGCGATCGCGCTGGTGAAATGGGTGCTGCCGGAGAGTCGCACTGCCGCGCAGCGGCGCGAGCACGCCGATGAGCCACGGCGCGGATCATGGCGGCTGCTGCGCGAGCGCCGCTCGCTCGCCCTGCTCGGCGCCGCCACCCTGGCCGTGACTTACTCGCAGTCGATCCTCGAATCGATTTTCGCCATCTGGGCGCTGCAGAAGTACGGCTTCGGGCCGCGCACCGTCGGTTTCCTGTTGTTCGGCGTCGCCCTGCCGGCGCTGCTGATGCAGGGCGGGGCGGTGCGCATCCTCGCGCCCTGGCTCGGGGAGGCGCGCCTGGCGATGTTCGGCGTACTCGCCTACGTGACCGGACTCATCACCCTCGCCCAGGCGCCCGCGCTCGCCGTCACCGTGATCGGGCTCATGTTGTGCGGCACCGGGCTCGGCGCCTACAACCCGAGCGCGTTCGCGCTCGCCTCGAAGCAGTCGCGCGGGCACGACCGCGGCGCCGTGCTGGGTGCGTACGTGGCGAGCGCGAGTCTGGCGCGTGTGATCGGACCCTTCACCTCCGGTCCGATCTATGCGCTGTTCGGAGCGGCGGCGCCGTTTCTGGTCGGCGCGTGCGTGACGCTCCCGGCCGCGTGGCTGGTGCGACGGGTGCGCAGCGCCGCCTAGGGCGGGACCGGACCGAGCGCCACTTCGATGACCTCGCCGACGAGGCGCACCGCGTGCGTCGCCAGCGGCAGTTCCGCAGGCGGCCCGAGCACGCGCCCGTCACGGATGTCGAACGAGGCGCCGTGCAGCGGGCACACCAGCCGCGTGGCGCGCAGCCGCCCTTCGCACAGGCGCGCATGCGCGTGGGTGCAGATGTTGTCCAGAGCGAACACGCCCTCACGCGTGTGACAGATCAAGATCTCGCGCCCGCCGATGACACAGGCGCGCATGCTTCCCGGCGGAACCTCGGCAAGCGTAAGTAGCGCTTCGAACTGCGGCATGGCGTGCTAGAAGTTGATCTCGGTCTCGAATATCGACACCGCCTGGCCGATGATCCACACGCCCGCGAGGGTCTCGCCGCTGAATTCGAGCTCGACCTCGACCCGCCCGGGCCGATGCAGCGAGTGTCCCTGGATGCCGATAAAGCGCGCGCGCTCGCCGCTGCGCGTGAGCAGCTGCAGCTGCGCCAGATAGGCCCCGAGCAGCCCGTGGGCGTTGCCGCTGACCGGATCCTCGGCGATGCCGAGCGCCGGACAGAACATGCGCGACTCGGTCAGGTGGTCCGCGGCGCCCGGCGTGAGGGTGAAGACGAAGTAGCCGGCCGCGCCGATCTGCGCCGACAGCGTCGTGAGCCGTGTGACGTCGGGCTTCAGATGCTTGAGGGGCTCGGGCCCGCGCACCCCGATCATCAGCCGCGTACCGGCCGCACCGACGATACGCAGCGGTATGCGCGTGTCGAGACTCTCGGAGGCGAGCGCCAGCGCATCGAGCACCGCGAGTCGCTCGCGGTCGTTGAGCTCGCGCCCCACGGGCGGGGGTTTGCGGCGAATCGCGATGCGCCGATCCGGCTCGGTGCCCTGTACCTCGATGTCGACGATCCCGGCCTTGGACTTCTGGCGCTGCCGGCGCGGCGCCTCGTGCCGGCGCGATAACACGTACTGTGCGGCCACCGTGGCGTGGCCAACGAACCCGGCCTCGCTGCGCGGCGTGAAGAAGCGCGCCCGCACCGTGTGATCGGCGCCGTCCGCGGAGAGTATGAAGGCGGTCTCGGCGTTGTTGAGCTCGCGCGCGATGGCGAGCATCTGCGCCTCGGAGAGCGCATCGGCGTTCAGCACCACCCCGGTCGGGTTGCCGGTGAAGGGTTCGCGGGTGAACGCGTCAACCTGATGAACCTGGATCTTACGCGCCATGGTTCCTCACCTGCCTCGGGGCCGTGCGTGCGATACTGACGCCAGTGTCTTCGGAGGCGACACGGATGGACATCGGGGTCGAGATCAGCCTGTATCCGCTCAAGAGCGACTTCGTTCCGGCGATCCGCGCCTTCATCGCACGCCTGAACGGTGACCCGCGCCTCAAGGTCGTGACCAACAGCCTGAGCACGCAGCTGTTCGGAGCATATGAGGACGTCATGGAGGCGCTGCGACGGGAGCTGCGCACGACATTCCTGAGTCTGGAGCAAGGATCTGACAAGGCCGTGTTCGTGATGAAGGTGCTGGGGCCGCTGCCGCCGGCCTGACATGTACGTACGCCCGCACCCGGGCTGGCGGGCCGCGGAACGAACCGGCAAACTAGCAGATTCGGGGCACATCCGCCTCAAGCAAATCCCCAAGGCCTCGAGGTACCTGCATGGCACTGATGCGAGTCGTGGACCGCGACGGAGTCGAGCACGAAGTGGAGGGCAGGACCGGGTTGAAAATAATGGAGAACCTGCGCGAGCTCGACTACGGTGTCGCGGCCATCTGCGGCGGCATGTGCTCCTGCGCCACCTGTCACGTGTACGTGGATCCGGAGTGGCAGCCGCGGCTGCCGGCGATGATGTCGGATGAGCGCGAGCTGCTTTCGGAACTGGCGCACTACCGGGAGAATTCGCGTCTCTCCTGCCAGGTGGAATTCACCCCCGAGCTTGCCGGGCTGCGCGTGCGGATCGCGCCCGACGAGTAGCGAGCGATGGCTGCCGCGAGCGTCGAGGTCGAGACCCGCGGTGCGGTGGCGCTGGTGACCCTGAACCGCCCGGAGAGCGCCAACACGCTCAACCTGCAGATGGCGATGGATCTGCTGGCCGCCGCCATGACCTGTGCGCGCAACGCCGCGGTGCGCGCGGTGGTTCTGACGGGCGCCGGGCGGCATTTCTGCTTCGGCGGCGACCTGCGCGGCATGGCCTCGCGCACCGGCGCCGGCAGCGATTACGTGCGCGAGCTCACCACCTATCTGCACGCGGCTATTTCGCACTTTGTGCGCATGGACGCACCGGTCATCGCCGCGGTCAACGGCACCGCCGCGGGAGCGGGTGTCGGACTGGTGGCGATGGCGGATCTCGCGCTGTGCGGCAGCAGCTCGAGGTTCAACCTCGCCTACAGCAGCGTCGGCCTCACGCCCGATGCCGGCACCTCGTTCCTGCTGCCGCGGATCGTGGGCGTCAAGCGCGCCATGGAGTTGCTGTTGCTCAACCGCGCCCTGCCGGCCGCCGAGGCGCTCACCTGGGGCCTGGTGAACGAGGTGGTGAGCGATGAGCAGCTGGCGGGGCGCGCGCTGGAAATCGCCGAGCAGCTGGCGCGCGGCGCCTGCGGCGCGTTCGGGGCCACCAAGCGGCTGCTGGCGCATTCCCTCGGCGCCTTCGAGTCGCAGATGGTTCTCGAGAGCGAGACCATTGCCGCTCATGCGGTGAGTCCCGAGGGCACCGAGGGGATCAGCGCCTTCCTGGAAAAGCGCAAGCCGCAGTTCCCCCCCAAGGGCCCGGGCTGAGCCTCGCTCAGCGAGCGGCAGGCGTGGCGTGGTTCTACATCGTTCTGCTGCTCGGCGCACTCGGCCTGGTCGTGCTGCGCATCTATTTCAAGCTGCGCGAGGCGCAGACCTCGCGCGCCGAGTCCTGGGACGAGCAGATGATCGGCCGGCTGCGTTCGCAGGGTTATGCGCCGTTCAACGACTACCCGGTGGACTTCTTCCTCGCCCTGCCCGATGCGGCCGCCTGCCAGGCGGCGCGCGCGCGTCTCGAGCCGGAGTTCCGGGTCGACGCGAAGCCTGTCGATAACGACCGCGAGCTCGCCTTCAGCCTGCATGCCAGCAAGACCATGCGCCTGGTGGTGCCGGACATGCAGGACGTCAGCCGTCGTCTGGGGGCGCTCGCCACCGAGTACCACGGGCGTTACGACGGCTGGGCAGCGGGGAAAGCGCGAACCGAGCGGGCTGGGCCAGGCACGGCCGGCGCGGCCGGGGCCGGCGCGGGCCAGGTTGACGTGCGGGCGATCCTCAAGAGCTTCGAGACCCCGGACGAAACTCGCGCTCTCGAGCACGGCAAGTTCGAGCTGGTGCACCTGGGCGGAATGACGCTCGGTCGCGCCACCTACCAGCCTGGGTGGAAGTGGTCGACGCACGTAGGCCCTGGGCTGGGACTGTCGCGCTGTTCGGTGGAGCACGTGGGACTCGTTCTCGCGGGAGTCGCGACCGCAGCGTTTGATGATGGCACCATCATCGAGCTGCGCGCGGGACAGCTTTTCTACATTCCGCCTGTACCGCATGACAGCTGGGTGGTGGGCGAGGAGCCGTACGTGTCGCTGCACTTTCTCGGAGCCGACAAGTACGCGCGGGCCTGAGCGGGCGATGGCGGGCGCAGCGCATCCTGACGGGCGGGCGGCTGACCCTCAGCGCTTCTCGGTCTGGCGCCTGACGGCTTCGGCGGCGGCGGCGATCGCCTGCGGGTCGCCGAGGTAGCGACTGCCGCGGGGCTGCAGCTCGCCGTCGAGCTCGTAGAGCAGCGGCACGCCGGTCGGAATGTTGAGCTCGACGATCTCGCTCGCGGCGATCCGGTCGAGCATCTTGACCATGGCGCGCAGGCTGTTGCCGTGCGCCACGACCAGCACATTGCGGCCCGAGCGCAGCTCGGGCGCAATGCGCGCGTGCCACAAGGGCAGCACGCGCGCCAGCGTGTCCTGCAACGACTCGGTGGCGGGCAGCGCGGCCACATCGACGCCGGCGTAGCGCGGGTCGAAGCGCGGGTGGCGCGGATCGTCGCTGGCCAGCGGCGGCGGCGCAATGTCGTAACTGCGGCGCCACACCTTCACCTGGGCTTCGCCGTGCTGCGCGACCGTCTGCGCCTTGTTGAGCCCCTGCAGCGCTCCGTAATGGCGCTCGTTCAGCCGCCAGGAGCGTTCCACCGGGATCCACATGCGATCCATCTCATCGAGCATGATCCACAGGGTGCGGATGGCGCGCTTCAGCACCGAGGTGAACGCCACCTCGACGCCGACGTCCTGCGCGAGTAACTCGCGTGCGGCCTGCGCCGCCTCGGCGCGGCCGCAATCCGCCAGATCGACGTCGGTCCAGCCGGTGAACAGGTTCTCGAGGTTCCAGGTGCTCTGGCCGTGGCGCACCAGGATGAGCTTTCCAGGCATTTCAGCCGGCCAGCTTGCGCACCGACTCCACGCCGACCGTCAGCGTGGCGAAGTCGCCCGCGCCCGCCGCGCGCATGTCGGCGAGCGTGCGCTGCCAGTGCGCCAGGTCCTTGCCGGCCGCTTCCACCCAGGCGGTGACGCGCGCCTCGGCGCTGCCGCGGCCCTTGCGTGCCAGCACCCGCTCGGTGAGGCGGCGCTGCACCCGCAGCGCCGCATCGCGCAGCCCGGTGCGGGCGATCGCCTGCCACGGGCCCTCGACGGTGAGCTTCTCGATGCGCGCGCGCAGCCA
>Ga0209156_10003717_pt1 | contig 11371 bp, 10 predicted proteins | sample GraSoiAngelo_124_FD_185881 | JGI IMG/M metagenome (GOLD analysis project Ga0209156, IMG submission 185881) | Grasslands soil microbial communities from the Angelo Coastal Reserve, California, USA - 14_0927_05_20cm (SPAdes) (version 2) | ecosystem: Environmental > Terrestrial > Soil > Grasslands...
CGGCTTTTTCGGGCGACGTTGCGGCGCGCACCTTAAACTCGCGGGCGAAACGCTCAGCGTTCCGGGGACTCCACACTCTCACTTCAGTGAACTCTCGCACCAGACGTAGCGCCTCGAGATGGCTTCGTGCCTGCACTCCCGATCCAAGGATCGTTAGCACTTTTGCGTCGGCGCGAGCGAGTAACTTCGTTGCCACCGCCGATACCGCGGCTGTGCGCATTTCGGTAATGAGCCGGCCATCCATCACCGCCAGCGGTTCCCCGGTCTCCGGGCGGAAAAGTAAAATCATCGCATGATGGGTGTGCAACTCCTTATTTTGTGGATAGAACGTCACCAACTTGGCCCCGAGTGCGCGCCCGCAAGCTGGCATGACGCCAAAGAAGCCTGCATACTCAGATACCGGTAGGACCGTCCGCAACGGTTGCAGAACGGCGCCGGCCGAAAGGTCCCGCAAGGCATCGGCCATCGCGGGAATCAAATCCTCCATTCGTAAAAGCTTTCGAATTTCGTCTTCTTCAAGAACCATTGGAGAGCTTTGCATAGACGTTACCGGTGTAACACTCGACAAACCTGCTCAGTCTGTCATTCCGAGCACGGTCGAGGAATCTCTAACTATTCTTCCCTGAAAAAGCTAGAGATGTCTCGGTCCGAGCCGGACTGGCATATTCGCTCGACATAACAAAAGGCCCGTTTGGGAACGATGCCGGATCTGAAAACTCGGTTTCGCTTTTTGGCTTTCGCGATGGCTCGCGCGACAAACGGACTCATTTCAAACGCAGCCGGGAAATATCCAATTTGATATTTTCACGCGCCTTGCGCCGTTCCTTGCGTGTTGCCCTGAGGTAAAGAACTGTTCCAGCAATGCCAAACGCGGCGGCGCCGAGAAAATTGGCCGCGGGACTTCGATTCCAAAGGTACGCGCCCAGAACTGCGCCGAGACTCACGATCAAATCGCGCATTAGGTAATAGGCGCCGATCATCTGGCCGCGTCGTTCCGGTTCGCTGTAACTGACGATGAGGGCTTTGCGGGACGTATCGCCAAACTCTTTCAGGCCGCGAATAAAGAACGCGATCATCAGCGCGGGAAAGCTACGGGAAAAGAGCAATACGATCGGAAAAAGCGTGAACATGACGAAAGTGGTGACAACAAAAGGTTCGCGCCGTTGTTTATCGGCAAAGTAAGAAGTAGGAATAATGCATAAGGTTGCGGCCAGCACTTCGATAGTAGTGAGAAGGCCTACTTGTTGTCCGCTGGCGCCCGCATAATCCATGGCGAAGATTATGACCCAGGCAAATGGGATTCGTTCGCAAAAGCGAACCAGAATATCACTAAGCAACAACCAGCGCATCGGGGCGTCGAACTCGCGCAGACAGCGCCGAAAATTCCACCGCTCAGGCGTTGGCGCAGTCTCTTTACTTTCTTTTACTTCTTCGCGTAATTCCCGGAGGGCAATGAAGGTAGCTCCGGCAAGCAGGATCGAGATAATAAGCGCGACGCGAACTCCCGCGATCACACCGAAGCGATCGATCAAAATTCCACCCATTAGCGGCGCGACCATGATGGGCACGCGCTTTATCACCATCTGAACCCCGATCCCCATCGAGTATCGGTTGGCCGCAACCGTCGCGCCGACGAGCGAGAAGGTGGCCGGGAGGGAGAAACAGGTCCAGGACAGAAACAAGAACATTCCGGCGATGACCGCGCTCCAATGCGGAATCAGCAGAACGAGTGCATAACCAGCAATCGAAATCAGGTTGAAGGTGATGAAAGCGCGCCGGTGTCCCCAGCGATCGGCCAGCAATCCTCCGGGATAGGCATAGATCGCGCTGACCAAAGTGCGCAGACCGTCATAAAGACCAATGATGAAGACGCTCGCGCCAAGAGTTTGGAGATATTTGGGAACGAAACGCATCCATAGTTCTTCCCCGGTTCCGATGACGAAAATCGCGACCAGGATGATGACGAGGTTACGTTTGAGTGCGAAAAAATCCGCGAACTGCTTCCCGCGACTTATTTCTGGTTGATTGGGCGCTTCCATTTGGCGTTAGGCGGATGGAGAACGAACGCGAGCTTGAGATTTCGCTGACTTATCGGCCGAAGCCGGCGAAATACAAACAATTCGACGCAAGGGAGTGGCCGGCATAGTCTCATTCCCGTTCACAAATGGGGGACGATAAGACCAACAATCTGTCGCATGTAATTGTACGCGGCGGCGCGACCGGCTTTGCGCAGAAGATTCAAATCGGTTCGCATCGTCTCGCCGCTGATGAACCGGTCGAATCCGGCGGAACAGACACCGGCTCGTCCCCGTACGACTTGCTCCTGGCTGCGCTCGGTAGCTGTACATCAATGACGATCTCTCTTTACGCGCGCCGAAAACATTGGCCGTTAGAGGAGGTGACAGTTTCCTTGTCCCATTCGAAAATTTATGCGGTCGATTGTGCCGAGTGCGAAACAAGAGAAGGAAAGATCGATCGAATTGAACGCGAGATTCAACTCTCTGGTCTGCTCACGTCCGAACAGCGATCGAAGTTGATGGAAATTGCGGACAAATGCCCGGTGCATCGGACGCTTACCTCGGAAATTAATATCAGGACAAAAGAGAAAGCTGAAGATTGATGGAGCGCGGATCAATCTGCGCGTTTTGCGAGGGCGAAAGCTAGCAGCGAAAGCAATTGCAAAACGACGGAGAAGATGACGAGGATAAGAATCGATTTTTCGTAGAGAATGCCCATCACCCAACTGCCGAGAAACCAGGCGACGCCGAAACCAGTATCGAATAGACCAAAGCCGGTCGCTCGGACATCACGGCGAAGCAGAGGAGCGATGACGGATTTCAAGAGCGAATTTTGGGCGCCCATGCCGATTCCCCAAAGAATCATTCCGCAAAGCGCAATCCAGGATCGGCCGAAAAAGACGAGAGGCGCGAAAAAGGCGGAAACAAAAAAAATGGCAATCAGGATAGATAGACCAGCTTTATCAAACCATTTTCCGAAAACGAGAGCACCCACTCCGCCCAACGCCATTGCTACGGCGTAGTAGATGGGAATAACCGGGCCGGCGACCGATCCGCTTCTTTGAAAGTGGTAGGCGATGAGCGAGAAATCGGCAAAACCGGCGGCGATAAAAGCGCCCGCAACTAGATAAAGCCAATAAGGGCGCGAAAATCCTTTGGTTTCCAGACCATGACCTGCCTCCAACTCGCGCGGATTAGGGAAAAGCTTACTAGCGACGAATACAATCACGATAGTAAGGAGCGCGGAGACCAGCAGCAGCGCGAAACCGGTTCGATAACTACCATGCCTGAATAACACCAACGAAATGATGAGCGGTCCCAAGGTCGCTCCAGCCTGATCGAATGCTTCGTTTAAGCCGAAGACCCAACCGCGGCCAAGTTTGTGACCGGCGAATGATAGCATGGCATCAGTAGACGGTTTGCGGATAGCGCGCCCGGTTCGCTCAGCTACGATTAGACCGGCAGCAAGAGGCCAGTTGCCGGCCAGAGCCAGGGCTGGCACTGCCAGCATGTTCACAATGTAGCCGACGATAGTAACCAGCCAGTATTTGCCTGTCTTATCGCCGAGGTAGCCGCTAAAAGAACGTAGCGCGTAGCCGAGTAATTCCCCGAGTCCGGCAGTGAAACCGATAACGGCAGCGCTGGCACCGAGGAATCCCAGGAATTGCCCGGTGACGCTGCGTGCGCCTTCATAGGTGAGGTCGGCGAAGCCGTTGGCAATACCGAGGATGAGGACGAACCGAAACGCTGTCGCTGCGTGAGTGACTTTTGTTTGTCGGGCACCGTTGCTTTCCCGTTCGTGTTCGAACTAATGAGGTGAGCTCGACTGCTCACTCACCGGTTCGGTCTCATGAAGGCGACCGAAATCGACGGTAAGCTTTCTATCTCCTGATTCACTATAAATTTCGACAAAGCGCTCGCCAAAACGAACGTCGCGCCAGTTATAGTCTCTTTGGGTTTGTACCGCTGCCGGAATAACGGGGTCTATTCCGACGACCGAAGCGGTGAATAAGGCTCTGCTTGCTCTAAGCGATTCCGGCGTCTCGCCATGAAGTGGGCTTTGCTCGTCAATGGTATGACGAAGGGTGAGTGCAGCCGGAAAGGAGATAAGGCGGTCGAAATGCAGTTTTAAATTATAGAAGTGTCTAAAGGTGTCACCTTCCAGAATGGGTTCATCGCGGGTGAACATAATTCTGAATTCCGCTTCGACCATACTTTGCGCGCGCAGGTTGCCCACCCGTAACATCAGGGTAGGTCGCCCATTCAATGTCCCGATGACAATTGGTTTGCTGAATAGAATTCGCGCGGCGGGGCGGGAGAAGCGAACAAAGATCAAGCCAGTCATGACGGCGAGTCCGAACATGCCAGTGATGATTTCTACGGTCGTGACGACGTGGCCGTAAAGGTTTTGTGGATACCAGTGACCATAACCGACAGTCGCGAGAGTTTGTACACTAAAAAAGAACGCTTCGAAGTAAGAGCCGGGCGTCATTCCAGCAATGGATTCGCCGCCGAGGGCGTAGAACTCTGCAAAGATGAGGTTGATGACGATGTAAACGCCGGCAATGAGAGCAGCGAACTGCGGCCAACTTAAAGCCAACAGCCACTGATAGGCGTCGCGCCATTCCCTTTTTTCGAGATTGAGTTTGAGAAACTCTACCTGACCGGAGCGAACGGAAACGGACTTAGGCATTGTTCACCATGAAAGTAAAAATTGGAAAGTAAAAAGGAGCAAGAAGCAAAGCCGAGCGAATCTGTGCTATTTGCCACCCTGAACCGAAAGTTCCCAGCGATAGCCATCAGGATCATGGAACCATAGGCCCATATGTTTCGAGCCCGGAGCTTCCGGCCCGATCTCGTCACCGGGATCTTCGATGTCAACTTTGTGTTTCTTCAAGTGCGCCAGCGCTTTTCTTAGCGTTGCCATATCCGGCAGATGGAAAGACATGTGGTCAAGGGTTGACGGCGATGGTTTCCCTTTAAAGAGGGCGATAGTGATTTTGTCGTTGCCGACCGCAACACCGTTCTGGAAGTCGAATTCTTTGCGTAATCCTAGCGTGCGTTGAAACCATCGCGCGCTCTTCTTCGGATCGCGCACCGCCAGCCCAAAATGCCCGACCACGCCAAGGACAAACGGAGTTTTCATCGTGTTATCGTATCGGGTACGCTTGAAGGAACAGATGTCTCACCTTTGGCACTTAATCCAGGCGCTGCACCAGTAGCCAGACTAGTCCCGAGAGGATGCCGGCAAAAATGGAGAGGACAATGGTGGTGCGCCGAGTGTGCCGGCGTTTGAACTCCGGCACAGGGATATCGTCGTGAATGCGACTCGCCTCGAACATTACCATCAGAAAAAGCGTTACCACGAAGCCAACGACGCCCCATTTCAGAGCCCCGAGAATGGTGTCGAGCATTTGCGTCTCGACTGTAATCGGGGCGTCTTTGGATTCAAGAGGAGCGCATGTGAGACAGTAGCCGAACGAGGAATCCTTGCTGAAAAGCGTCTCGTTATTTGCACCGTCGTGCTCCCCATTCGCCTCTCCCTTTGCAGGGAGAGGCTAGCGTGGGGAGTTCCTCAGCGCGCCACGTTGTTAAACGCCGCAGCAGGACGTCGTAAAACACGCCGCGTGAGAAATCAGAACATGCAAAGAAGCACTGCCCGTGCCAGCAATTCCTCGCACCCTCAAAATGCAACGCGAAAATCTGTATATGTATCGCAATTGGCAACATTTACAGCTCAATTTCAAAAGCTCTTCGATCGAAAATGTTCCGTCATCAAATATAAGAAGTTTGTAAGCTTGTCCGACCTTTGAGTGGGCCGAGCGAAACGCAAAATATCAAGAAAGCATTTCAACTTACTTGGAATGAAATAGTTACACAATTCGAACGTGTCTTGTAACGGAAGCCGACGTTCTTACCTCACCTTCGCCCGAGGTTGTGCCGGTGTCCCAGCAGTGGCCGGTAAAAGCTTTCTGAATACTCTGGGCGAGGTTTTGCGCCGAACCGCGTCCCCAGGTAGTGAAAGAAAATAATCCGCGGGTCTTCGCTGATCATGTGTGAATGGATGGAGCCAATATCAATGCCCGCTTCTCGCAATGATTTCAGGGCCTTTCGTAATTCATTTTCCGTGACGGCAAAGTCCCCATCAACCACGGCATTTTCATCACTACCGGCAAATGCGGCCCAGGTATTGACCCCATCGTGCTATCGATGGTGACGCCATGCATTTTCGCGTCGCGCCCGAAGGTGAAGTTGATCATGCCCTTATTCGCCTCACCGCTGGACATGAAAAATTTTATTCAGCGGATCGGCGGTTATTGTGCTGATGTCAGGCAACGCTGGCTTGAGGAAAGAATCGGCCGGCGTTGGATGAGCGGTGCGAAACTCTCTCACCTTGTCGTAAAGAAGCCGGACGGAGGAGGCAAGATGCTCAAGCGTGTCTTCACCTTCGATGTGCATGAAGAAACAGTCTGGGGTGGTCGAAAAAGAAGTGATTGTGCAAAGCGGTAACGCTCAAGCCACCTTCCAAGGCCACGAACATCGCAAGATTAACTTCGTCCTCGAATAAAACAGTATCAGCCATGACCATGGCCTCATTATGCGTGGCCTTGGTAAATGCGGCCTATGTGCTAAGGCCCATGAAAGCTGGTATTTTCCAACCATGAACTGAAACAGTGATATCTTCGCGGGTGAAACTGATTTTGTAAGCGCCTTCCTTTTCGTTGAGCTTACCCTTTAAACCGGTTAGCTGATCAATCCGTCTAGTGTCTATGGTGGCGCCGGTGGCATTAAGAGTTGTTACAACTAACAAGAATAAGATTTTAATTTTCATCTCAGCGAATCCTGTCTTGCTACTCTCGGATTGGCGCGCCCCAGAAGATCATCCGCCCTTTTTCACCGGGGAAAGTAAGGGTCACAGTTGTGCCGCGATCAACTTTACTTGCCACCGCCACTGATCCACCATGCACATCGGTAATGGATTTGACCAGCGCCAGACCCAAGCCTGTTCCCTGTGAGCTGCGCGACGAATCGACCCGATAAAATCGATCGCATACGTGCGGTAGATGTTGTGGAGGGATGCCGCAGCCAGTGTCTTCGACTGCGAGCTCGGTGCGATCCAGCTTGGTCTCGGTGGTGATGGTAATTTTGCCGCCGTCAGGAGTAAAGCGGAGGGCGTTATCGAGAAGATTACTCAAAGCCCGATCGAATAATAGCGGGTCGGCATAGACTTCGCCGTTACCTTTGTTAGTAATGGAAATACCTCGCTCTTCCGCGATCGTCCGGTAATAGGCCGCGATCTTTTCAATCGCGGGCCGTGCGGCAAAGACGTTTCGTTCGATTTGGCGATCAACTGCTTCGGCACGAGCGAGAAATAACAGGTTGTCGACAATACCTGAGAGCCTTTCGCATTCGGCGGCGATCGATTCAATGACGTTGCGATAGTCCTCCAAGGTGCGCGGCCGAGTTAAGGCAACTTCAGCCTCGCCACGAATATTTGAAATCGGCGTCCGAAGTTCATGAGCAAGATCGGCTGAGAACTGGGAGAGTTTAGTAAATGAATTTTCCAGCCGCGTCAGCATCTCGTCAAAAGCAGTAGCGACCGGCTGAAGTTCGCGCGGCCAGGTCGCCTTCCCCACGCGTTCGTCAAGATGGGCGGGGCCGATGCGTTCGAGTGCTTGCGTCATTTGCTGTAACGGCCACAGGCCGCGCTTGGTGACGGCGATCGCGATTATTGCCGATGCCAGGATTCCGAGACCGAGGGCGCCGCCAAGGACGAAAGCAAATTGAGTGGCAAACTGCTCGTCGCTCGACCGATCTTGAGCGAGTTGGATGAGGTAGGGTCGGCCATCGGCCTCTTCAAATGTAGCGACCAGCGAAAATAGCTTCTTGCTGATTCGATAATTTTTCGGCCGGTAGACCGAATTCTTATCTTGTGGATCAGGAAAAACAGACGGAGGCAAAAAAAAGTCCATTTTGGGGGTTTCGGTGACGACGTCACCCTTGGAATCAATCACTCGCACCCAATACGCCTCGACTTTGGTCGCGCGTGGGTTCTGTAATGTCGCAGTCAAGCTGCCAAGCCCGCCTGTCTGACTCAATTCGCCGCGTAAAGCCGATAATCTGTCAGCGAGGAATTCATTATCTTCTTCAAAGGCGTGGCGCACCACGATTAAATAAAAGGCGCCAAGCCCACAGGAGAGAAGAAACGCTGCGGCCAGAGTAAAGAGAAGGACAAGCTGGGACGCAATCGATCGCGGCCTAGTCTGACTTAAGAACATACCCGACGCCGCGGATGGTTCGCACCAGTTTCTCTTTGAATGGATCGTCCACTTTTGCCCGCAAGCGTCGCACCATCACATCGACGACATTTGTGTTGATGGGGAAATTGATATCCCAAATCTGGTTCGCAATTTCGTTGCGCGACACAACTTCACCGGCCCGCCGGACCAGGTGGGCCAGGAGCAAAAATTCCTTGGAAGTAAGATGGAGCGGCGTCCCCGACCGACATGCCTTATGCTTGCGGGTGTCAATCTCCAGATCGTGGATGTGCAAATGCTCCCGCACTTGTGCCCGCTGGGAACGACGCAAAACTGATCGGACCCGGGCTAGTAGTTCCGAAAAGGCAAAAGGTTTTACTAAATAATCATCGGCGCCCAACTCGAGTCCTTTCACTCGGTCACGAACGCTATCACGGGCGGTCAACAAAAGAATGGGTGTGCGAACGTCTTTTCTTTTGAGCGTCGCTACGATCGACCAACCATTTCTTTTCGGCAGCATTATGTCGATGATGAAAAGATCGAAGGTCTTGGCCAGTGCTAGATCCAATCCGGCTTCTCCATCTGACGCGGTCGCAACTTCAAAATCTGCTTCGCCAAGGCCCTTAGCCAGGTACGCGGCCGTCTTCTTTTCATCCTCGATCAACAGGATTCGCATTTAAATTATCGACAAATGATGCGCTATTAGGCCGGTCGATGCATTGTTTTTCTTCGCGGTAACTTGACTTCGACCGGCGCCTCGGCGGTATAGTTATGCCTATGTCATTGGTCTTTGAGGCGATTCAAACGGAAGGGTTGGCCGAAATTTCTTACTTGATCGGAGACGACGAAGAAGGCATCGCGGCGGTGTTCGATCCGCGGGCGGATGTTGAAGTTTATCTGGACTTGGCGCGCGCAAAAAACGTTGCGATCACGCATATTTTCGAAACTCATATTCATGCCGATCTCGTTAGTGGGGCGCGTGAGCTTCGCGGCCGGATTGAATCGGCAAAGATCTACGTGAGCCACGAGGGAGGTGCGCGTTACGGATTCGAAAACGAAAAAGTGGGTGATGGCGACAAGTTCACCCTCGGGGCCGTCGTGATCACGGCGCGTCATACCCCGGGTCACACGCCGGAGCACATTTCCTATTTATTGGCGGACACGGAACACCCCGAAATCCCATGGGGAGTTTTGAGTGGGGACGCGCTTTTCGTGAATTCAGCCGGCCGGCCTGATCTGCTTGGTGAAAAAGAAACCGGCAAACTCGCGGCCCAGCAATTTCATACGCTGACCGATTTCTACATGAAGCTGCCCGACAGCGTGATCATTTATCCGGCACACGGCAGCGGTTCGCCTTGTGGCGCCGAAATCGGCGACCGCTTGAACAGCACGATTGGTTATGAGCGACCGCTTAATCCCTTTCTCCAATTTAAGGACGTTGAATCATTCACTCGTTTCGCCGTCTCCACCGCGCCGCCCATTCCTAAATATTATCCGCGGATGAAAAAGGTGAATGCGGAAGGCCCCAAAGTGCTCGGCGGTTTACCCCAAGTTGCTGGTCTGCCGCCCAAGGCATTTAAGAAAGCAATCGATGAAAAAGCAGGCATTCTCATCGACACTCGTTTGATGCTGAGTTTTGGCGCTGCCCATATTCCGGGAGCGTTGAACATTGGAGGATCGCCCATGCTTTCGATCTGGGCTGGGTCGCTTCTGGATCCGGAACAACCGATTTTGCTCGTGATGGAAAATGATGATGATCTCGATGAGATCGTGCGCCTGTTTATTCGCACCGGTTTTACCAAATTCGCGGGCTATCTCGTCGGTGGAATGAAGGCATGGGACAATGCCGGTTACCCATTCGCGCAAGTCGCGCAGATGAGTGTGCACGATGTAAAAAATGCGGGCCGCGAATTGCAAATACTCGACGTCCGTTCGAACCGGGAGTGGAAAGGCGGTAACATTCCTGGTGCGCGCCACATTTTTCTATCGGAATTGTGGAAGCGATTTGGCGAACTGGATAAATCAAAACCAACCGCGGTTTACTGCGCGAGCGGATATCGCGCAAGCATCGCCGCGAGCATTCTAAAAGGTGAAGGCTTCGCTGACGTGCGCAATGTCCCGGGTAGTTGGCACGCCTGGAAAGAAGCGGGCTATCCGGTCGATCGCAACGCCGCTCAGGAAAAAGCGGCCTAGTTTCGCAGGAGAAGCATGATCACGCGGGAGAAAGAACCGCCGAATCTCGAAATGCCGTTCAGCGCGCTCGAAGATTTTGTTACACCGAATGAGCGATTTTATGTTCGCTGCCATTTCCCGATCCCAAAGATCAACGAACGTGATTGGCGTTTGAAAGTAGAAGGCAAGGTGGCGCGACCATTCGAGGTGACGATGGAGGACTTACGCCAGATGCCCGCGCACACGATCACGGCTACACTAGAGTGCGCCGGTAATAGCCGCGTTTTCCTTGTTCCGAAAGTTAAAGGTGTGCAATGGGAACTGGGTGCTATTGGCAACGCGGAATGGACGGGCGTGAGACTGCGCGACCTGCTGCAACGCGCCGGGATGGCGAACGAGGCGCGTGAAATCATTCTCGAAGGCGCTGATAACGGCACGATCGCGGAGCCACCGCGTCCGGCTGGCAAGATAAATTTCGCACGCAGTCTGCCCTTCGAAAAGGCAATGGATGATGTACTGTTGGCTTTCGCGATGAATGGCGAGCCGCTCAGCGCCGCGCACGGTTTTCCGCTGCGCGCCGTTGTTCCGGGTTGGTATGGAATGGCATCAATCAAATGGCTTCGGCGGATCATTGTCACCGATCAACCATTCAACGGTTACTACCAATCGATTGATTACGCTTACTGGCAACGCGGGGACAGTGGGCCGGCCCTTGTTCCATTAGCTGAGATGCAGGTGAAAGCGGAGATCGCGCGGCCCGAGAATAACGAAGTCATTCGCGCGAATTCAAAATATCTGGTTAAAGGCGCCGCCTGGACTTCGAAAGCTATCGTTACCAAAGTGGAAGTTAGCTGCGATAGCGGCAGGTCGTGGGGCGAAGCCACTCTCAACGGTGACGCGAAAGAAAATGCATGGCGACTCTGG
>Ga0209156_10003719_pt1 | contig 11369 bp, 7 predicted proteins | sample GraSoiAngelo_124_FD_185881 | JGI IMG/M metagenome (GOLD analysis project Ga0209156, IMG submission 185881) | Grasslands soil microbial communities from the Angelo Coastal Reserve, California, USA - 14_0927_05_20cm (SPAdes) (version 2) | ecosystem: Environmental > Terrestrial > Soil > Grasslands ...
GGGACTGCTGCGCCGCAGCGCCGTCGCCGCCGCGAGCGTCAGCCCGCCCGGGATGTAGCCGTTGAGTGGATCGTGCGCCGACGTCTGATCGGTCACGACATCGGGAACCTGGCCACGCCGTACCAGCTCGGGGAGCACCTCGGCGCAATTGCCCACGAGCCCGACCGAGAGCGCCCGGCGTTGAGCCTTGGCCTCCTCGCACCAGCGCAGGGCCTCGTCAAGGGAGGTGGTGGACCGATCGAGGTAGCGGGTCTCGAGGCGACGCTGCACGCGCGCGGGGTCGACTTCGACGGCGAGGCAGACGCCCTCGTGCATCGTGGCCGCGAGCGGTTGGGCCCCCCCCATGCCGCCGAGCCCACCGGTGAGCACCAGCCGGCCGGCGAGCGAGCCCGCGAAGTGGCGCCGTGCCACGGCCCCGAACGTCTCGTACGTGCCTTGCAGGATGCCCTGCGTACCGATGTAGATCCACGATCCGGCGGTCATCTGGCCGTACATGATCAGACCCTGGCGCTCGAGCTCGCGGAACACATCCCAGCTGGCCCACCGCCCCACCAGGTTCGCGTTGGCGATCAGCACGCGTGGAGCCTCGGGGTGCGTGGTGAACACGCCGACCGGCTTCCCCGACTGCACCAGCAGCGTCTCGTCGTCGCCGAGCGTGAGCAGCGTGCGGCAGATCGCGTCGAATGCCGGCCAATCACGCGCCGCCTTTCCCGTCCCGCCGTACACCACGAGATCCTGGGGCCGCTCGGCGACGTCGGGGTCGAGGTTGTTCATCAGCATCCGCAGCGCGGCCTCCTGGACCCATCCCTTGCAGGTCCGGGTGGGCCCGCGGGGCGCTCGTATCGTGCGCGGCCCCGTCACGCGGGCCCGGGATCGAACGTTCCGCCGCGCATGGCCGCGGTGATGCGTTCGATGTCTCCGCTGAGGGAACGGTCGCCTGCGAGCGGCGGCACGAGACGGCGCACCGCGGTGAGCGTGCGGGCCACGCCCTGCCCCGGCCTGAGTGGGCGCAAGAACTCGAGCCCCTGCGCCGCCGCGAGCAGCTCGATCGCCACGATCCGGGCGGCGTTGGCGAGAATCCGCTCGGCCTTCCACGCCGCGGTCATGCCCATCGGCACGACGTCCTCCTGGTTCCCCTCCGTGGGTACGGACTGCACGCTCGCCGGCGTGGCCAGCACGCGGCACTCGGCCACCAGCGCCGCGGCCGCGATCTGCGGGGTCATGAACCCCGACTCGAGGCCGGGATCCCGGGCCAGGAACGCGGGCAACCCGGACGACAGGTCGGGGTTCACGATCCGCTCGAGCCGGCGCTCGGCGAGCCCCGCGAGCGTGGCGAGCACGATGCCGATGACGTCGAGCGCCAGCGCGATCGGCTGGCCGTGGAAGTTGCCTCCCGAGAGGATCTCGCCGTCGATCACCAGCGGATTGTCGGTTGCCGCGTTCAACTCGGTCGCAACCAGGCGTTCCGCGAACGCGAGGCCTTCTCCCACCGCCCCCAGAACCTGCGGCGTGCAGCGCAGCGAGTACGCGTCCTGGACCCGCGGGTCGTTTTCACGATGCGACTCGCGAATCTCGGAATCGGCGAGCAGGGCACGCAGCAGCGTCGCGGACTGCTGCTGATACACATGGGGACGGGCCTCGTGGATCCGCGGGTCGAACGGCGCCGGCGTGCCGCGCACCGCCTCGAGGCTCATCGCGGCGGCGGCGTGCGCCGTGCGCCACAGGACCCAGGCATCGTGCACCAGCAACGCCGCCAGCCCGGTCTGGGCCTGCGTGCCGTTGACGAACGCCAGACCCTCCTTCGCTTCCAGTGTGATCGGCTCGAGCCGCTTGGCTCGCAGCGCCGGTCCGTCCTCCCCCTCGCCGATCATGGCGAGCGCGAGGTGCGCGAGCGGGGCGAGATCTCCCGACGCCCCGACGCTCCCCTGCGAGGGGACGCGCGGGTGCACCTGCGCGTTCAGCATGCCGACGATCAGCTCCGGAAGGACCGCGCGAACCCCGCTCGTGCCGCGCAGCAGCACGTTGGCGCGCAACAACATCATCGCCCGCACGGCGTCGGCCGGCAGTGGTTCTCCTACGCCGGATGCGTGGCTGCGGATCAGATTCAGCTGCAGATCGCGCGCCTGGTCGGGCTTGATGCGCACGTGCGCCAGCTTGCCGAAGCCCGTGTTCACGCCGTAGATGGTGTCGCCCCGCGCCACGGCGCTCTCGACGGCCCGGCGCGAAGCGCCCACACTCGCCAGGGCCTGCGGCGCGATGGTGACGGGCGCGACGCCGCGGGCGACGGCGACGACGTCCGCGATGGAGAGGGAATGGCCGTCGAGTGTGATCGGGGTCGGCATGCGGCAAAGATAGACGCCTAGACGCCGAGACGCCTAGCGGCGATAAGGGGCGAGGCGTCAGGAAGACGTCCTGACCGCTCGCCCCTGTGTACCGCTAGGCGTCTGGGCGTCTCGGCGTCTATCTCGATGCTACCGCCTGCCTGCTGGTCGCTGAGCGCCGCGGCGTCAGGTCCGGATTCCCCGGATCCGTTTGTACGCTCCAATCGAAGATCACGTACTGGCGGCTCACGGCCGTGACCCGCAGGGCCGCGTAATGGACCAGGCCACTCTCGACCCGCTTGAACACGTAGCCATAGCCCGGCACCGCCTGGATTGTGTCTCGGCTGTAGCCAGTCGCGGGAGCCAGGTCGATCGACGTGAGGTCCGCCACGGGCGAATTGGAATAGAGCACCAGTGAGTCTCCCGTGAACGCCGGGACAAACCAGAGCGTCGAGTCGCCCGGATCTACGAACACGGAGAAGTCGATGTCGGTCCGGTTCCCCGCCTGCACCAGCCCCAGCCCGCCGGTGGTGCCGTTCCAGAACCGGAACCCCGCTGCCGGGGTGTTCACGCCGACCGCCCACACGAGGACGTTGCGCGCATCGGGACGGGGCGTGTCCGTCCACACCCCCGCGCCCAGACTCTCGTAGCCCAGCGTGTCGACCGCCGAGACATCGAAGCAGCGCGTCACGCCGTTGGGGAGCTGCGCCGCGAGAAACTCGTGCGAAACCGTGGTGCCCTCGAGGACCCAGTTCGTGCAGGGGTTCGACCCGGCAACATAGTCCGAGCTGTACACACGATACCACTTGAGGCGGGACAGATTGGGCGTATCGTGCCAGTCGAGGTGGATCGCGCTGTCGAGCGAGATGCCCACGAACGCTGATGGGGCGCCGGTCTGCAAGTACTCGTTGACCGTTACGATATTGCTGAAGTCGCTCTCGCCACCGTTCACGTCGACCGCGCTGACGACATACTGCAGATGCGGTACGCCGTTGTCGTGGAACGTATTGGAGCTGGTCTCGCCGCGCAGCTGGAACGACCCCGACGTGCTGGCCCGCGAGTACACCCGGTAGCTCGCGAGATCGGAGCTCAGGACGTCGTCCCACACCAGCAGGATCCCGGCCGGCGCGTTGGGATCGCCGCTCGCGTCGAGCTGATACCCGAGGTTCTGGGGGGGCGGCAGGGAGCCGGAAAGGTTCGTCGTGCTGTTCTGGCAAGCGATGCCGAAGAGCAGAGCGACGGCGAGGATGTATCGCGACGAGCGCGGCATGAGAGCCTCGGGAAGCGGTATGGGTGAGTGCGTAGGCAGGCACCGTGCCGGCGGGTAAGTGGCGCGTGGCTGGTCACTTGCCGTCGACCAACCTGCCGGCGGTGTCATCTCCAGGGGACGCTCACCGCGTGAGCGACGACTGCTCGTAGTTGAATTTGATGTCGGGCTGGTCCAGCAGCGACACGTAGAAGCTGAACGCGAAGCTGCCGGTGGGGGTCTTGTTGAACGAAAAGCTGGCGTGCCAGCGGTGCAGGTCGCGTTCCAGCTGAATGACGTGCATGCCGAACTGGCGAGTGTCGAAATCGTAGCTCGAGCCCCAGTTCGCCGACCAGTGCGCCGTCGGCTGGAACGAGAGGTGGAATGTCACCTGCTGGTTTCCGCCCGTGCCGGTCGGAAGGAACACGCCCGTCGGCAGGGTATCGGCGGCATGGGGCCGGGTGCGCAACCTGGTGTAGGTCACCGACAGGTTGAATCCAGATCCCGCGGCGCCGGTGGGAAATGTCCCGGGCCCCTGCAATCCCAGGTTCGGGAACAGCCCTCCCGCCGGGGGCACACCCGGCTGCCCCGGCGTGCCCGCGGGCGGCGGCGGCGGGGGGGGCGCATTGGCGGGCGCCTTGCCGCCCAGGCCCAACAGGCTGGTGATCCCGCGAATGGTGGCGGGCGTGATCGTGAAGCCGGCTTGGATATTCGTCAGAAACGGGTCGAACCTCGCGCTGTCGGTGCCTACCTGACCGTTCCACAGGTCGTGGGTCATAGTGAAGTTGAACCCCGGCAGGAGATCGGACGCGAGCGTGTTGGTCATGATTTGCGTCTGCCAACCGGTGTGGTGGGGCTGCTTGGCCTGCTCGAAGTTGTACGACAACGAGCTGGTACTGATGTTGAGCAGGCGGAGCTTGCGCTCCGCGTGCCCCGTGGTATCGCCCGGGGGTGGCTTGAGCTTGGCTTCGAAGTTCTGCGACAGGCCCAGAGTGATCGTCTGTTGAGGGTCGCTCAGCGCCCTGAAGTTGCGTCCGGTGGGGTCGACGGCGTGGGCGAACTGGGCGGACACCTGCGTGCCGGGAGCGTAGGTGTAGCTCACGCTCGGCGACACCGAGTGGCGAATCCGCGCGATGGGACCGATCCCCGGGAAGAATCCGAAAAACGTGGGCGAGAGACTGGCGCTGAACTGCAGGCGCTTGCCCTGCTGCACCCATTGCCCGCCCGTGAACTGGTTGCGGATCCGGAAGCTCGCCTGCGTCTGGTTGACGATCGAGACGCCGGGCTGGAGCTTCCACGTCCCCGAGAAGAGCGACGGCAGGTTGATGCCCGTTTGCCAGTCGATCGTCGTGCTGAACGTCTGGTAGTAGACCACGCGGCGCACACCCCCCTGTGCCGTCGAGTCGCGGATGAAGAATTCCTGGCGCGCGTTGCTGATGGCGTCGTTCATCACGAAGTTGTTGGTCCAGGTCCAGCGCCCCAGCCGCAGCGGCGTGCCGAAGCTGAGTTGCGTCGCGCGCGTGTCGGCGAACACGCTATCCTGCACGCCCCCAGGTAGGAGCACCGGCGCCTGCAGCTGGTGAAACGTCTGGGTATTGTTATAGGAGAAGCCGGGCGACCACGTGATGTCCGGCGTGATGTTCACCGGCGACGGCGTCAGGCTCACATTGGGAAAGTTCTGCGAGACGAGCCCGGTGCCGATGTCCTGGCGCCGGCTGCCGCCGACCGTCAGGGTGCCCCAGTCGAACTGCTTGTTGAAGCTCATCTGCGAGCCGAGATTGGCCGTAGCGAGGTAGGGGTTGACGGTGTTGTTCTGGATCACCGTCGTGCTGGTGGCGTAGTCGACGCTCGCGTTGAAGCTGGTACGCGACGAAAAACTCTGCTGATGCTGCCAGCCGAGACGGATCGAGCTGCTCGGGATGTCGAGCTGGGCGTAGCGCTCGAACGAGAGGCCGCCGTTGATGAAGTGGTCGAGCCAGCGGTAGCGTGTCTGTCCCTTGAACGCGAGGTAGCGGTCGGCATACCAGTCGGCCGCTACCAGAAAATCCACGTAGTCGTTGACGACGAAGTAGTAGCCGAGGTTCGCCACGTGCCGCTGGTAGCGGCGGGTGGGACGGACGATGTCGCTCAAGCCGAAACGCGGCACGAGAATCCCGCTGCGCCGCCCCCGGCGCACGTCCTGAAAGATGAACGGCAGCCACATGATGGGGACGTCGTGGATGTACAACACCGCCGGCCGCGCCACCATGACGTTCTTGTTGAGCCATTTCATTTGACCGGTGGCGAAGTGGTAGTCGGGGACCGGGTTCTCGTCCGAGGTGACGTTGCTGTTCGCGCCGTAGAGGCGGGTGGAGCCCGAATCCACCGCGAGGTCTCCGGTCACAATCCAGTGCGCGGAGCCCTGCTGGAAATCGGTGAGCGCGTTGTGCACGGTGCCCCGCTTGACGCAGGTGTCGTAGGCCATGGTTTCGCCTATCAGCACGGTGGCCTGATCGAACAGCTTGGGGTCTCCGATGGCGTCGAGACGACAGCTCTGTCGCCGGTACCGGATCGAGTCGGACTCGACTTTGGTCCCTTCCCGCTCGACGTAGGCCGTGCCGCGTAGATGAATCGTCTCGGTGTCGCCCCCCTGCACGATCATCGTGTCCGCCGTGTATTCCGTCAGACGGTATCCCTTGAGCTTCTTGAGGGAGTCGATCACGGCGTCGGAGGGCGGGAAGCTGCGGCTCGGCCCGGTGGGGAGGCCGAGCTTTCGGGCCGTTGCGCTGTCGAGCGCCCGGCCCTGCAGCGTATCCCCGGCGGTGCGCCCCGAGTCGGTCCGTGCGGGCTGTAGCTGTCGAAACGGCGGTATCTGCGCCCGGAGCGAGCCGCCCAGGGCGAACAGCAGCAATACGGCCATGGCGGCGGCGCTCGCGGCCCCCCCCTCCGCACGCTGCCGCCGGCGCCGGCGCTTCTCGACGACCCAGGCGCACCAGATACTCACTTCGTACAGCAGCCACAGCGGCCCCATCATCAGCAGCATGGAGACGGCGTCGGGCGGGGCGAGCAAGGCGGACGCGACCGCCGAAATGGCGATGGCGTAACGCCGGTTGCGTGCCAGGAACTGCGGCGTCACGAGGCCGAGGATCGCGAGAATGACGACCACCAGCGGCAGCTCGGTGACGACGCCGAACGCGATGATCAGCTGCGCGGCGAAGGCAAAGTATTTGTCCGCCGTGATGAGGGGGTCGAACACGTTCTGCTGGAAGCTGAGCAGCACGCCCAGCGCGCGGGGCAGCACCCACAGGTAGGCGGCCGACGCGCCCGCGAGAAACAGCAGCGCGCCGGCGGACAGCGCCGGGATGATCAGGCGTCGCTCGCGCTCATACAGCGCCGGCGTCAGGAACGCCCAGGCCTGGTAGCCCACCACGGGCGATGCCAGCACCAGCCCCACGACAAAGGCGAACTTCAGGGTGATAAAGAAGGGGTCGGTGGGACTCGTGACGCGCAGCTTGCCGCCGGGGATCAGCGGCTTGATCGGCTCAATCAGCAGTCCGATGACGTCGACGTGCTCGACGATCACCCAGCCCACGAGCGTGCCGACGACGACGGCCAGCAGGCTGTACAAGATGCGCCAGCGCAGCTCCTCGAGGTGGTCGAGGAACGGCATCTCGGCCCGGCTCTCGGGAGTGTCAGGCACGACTCACGACCGGCCCGCGGGGCTAGCGCCCCAGGCGTTGCAGCTTGTCGCGCGCGAGATTGGCCTCGTCGGAGCGCGGGTACGCCGCGATCACCCGAGCGTAGTGGGTGCGGGCGGCCGCCTTGTCGCCGCGCTGCTCGGCGAGCAGGCCCAGCTTGTACATGGCCGAGGGCGCTCGCGACGAATTGGGAAAGGTCTTCACGACCTGCTGATACACCGCCACCGCCGAATCCGCGTTCTCGCCCCCGAAGGTCTCACCCACGTAGAACAGCGCGTCGGCCGCCCGCTCGTGGGTCGGGAACATGCGCAGAAACTCGCGAAATCCGAGTCGCGCCGTGGCGAGGCTCCCCCGGCGGAACTGCGACAGCGACAGCTCGTACATCTGATTCGGCCCCGGGCCCCCCCCCCCTCCGGGGTTCCCCGAGGGCCCGACCGGAACCGCGCCCCCGGCGTGGCTGGTATCCGGCGCCGGCACCGGTTGCCGTGCCTGCTCCTCCAGCTTGCCCCGCAGCTCGGTCAGCCGCTGCTGGCTCTGGCCTGTGAGCTCTTGCACCGTGACGAGCTGCTGCTGCACGGCGAGCAGCTCGGTTTTCATGTCGCCGCGCAGCTGCACCAGGTAGGCCTGCTGCGCCGCCAGCTTTTCCTGCACCGCGGCCAGGAGCGCGCGCACCGAGTCGATCTGGACCGCGCGCGCGCTGTCGCCCCGGCCGCGCTCCACGCGCAGGGCCTCGACCTGGAGCTCGACACGCCGCACGTCGCCCTTGAGGGCGCAGCCGGCGGTGAGCCCCAGGCCGATGAGCGGCAGCCACGCCCGCGTCACGCGCGCGCCGCTCAGGGCTGCTTGAGGGCGTCGCCGCCCGCAAGGATTTCGAACTCGTCGCGCCGGTTCTTGGACCACGCTTCCTCGTCGTGACCGGGATCGGCGGGCCTTTCTTCGCCATAGGACACCGTCTCGATGCGACCCCCGTCGATCCCGTGGCTCACGAGGTACTGTTTCGCCGCCGTGGCGCGCCGGTTGCCGAGCGCCAAGTTGTACTCGTCGGAGCCGCGCTCGTCGCAGTGCCCGCTGATACGAATGCGTAGCGCGGGATTGGCCTGCAGGATGGACACCTTCTGGTCGAGGACCGACGCGTCACCTCCCCGGATGACCGCCTTGTCGTAGTCGAAGTGGATCAGCGTCGCGAGCATGGTCTTCACGGCATTGGTCGTCTGGCCGATCGCCGCCAGCGAGTCGGCGATGTGCTGTTGCCGTTCCCGCTCGGCGGCTTCTCGAGCCCGCGCCTCGGCCTCGGCTTGCTTGATGGAGTCGGCGCGGCGGCGCTCGGCCTCGATCGAGTCGGTGTTCGGCCCGGTCGGCGTCGGCGTCGTGTCCGGTTTCTTCCCGGGGCACGCGGCGACCGCCGCCATGGCGAGACCGCCCAGCAGGAGCAGCGATAGGCGTTTCATCGGTGGCGTCCTCTCCGAATTCAAGGGGTCGGCGATGCGGTCTCCGGCAGACGCGGAGACCAGGCCGGCAGCCGCGCGCCGCTCTGTTGCAGCAGCGGGCGGATACGGCCGGTTTCCAAATCGATGATCCAGAGCTGCCGATATCCCGAACGATCCGACACGAACGCCATATGGCGGCTGTCGGGGGCCCAGGTTGGATCCTCGTTCCGCCCAACTGAAGTGAGCTGCCGCACCGCACGTGTGCGCACGTCCAGGACAAACACTTGTAACGTGCCCGCGACGTCCCGGTGGAAGGCGACGGCCTGCCCGTCGGGTGACCACTCGGGGGCGTTGGACGACCCCGTCGCCCCGTAATCGAACGGCGCGAACAGCTGCGGGTCCGTCCCGTCCGCCCCCATCACGTAGATCTGCGGCAGGCCCGCCCGCGTCGACACGAACGCGATCCGCTGGCCGTCGGGACTGTAGGTCGGTGACAAGTTGTCGTAAAAGCGACCCACGGTCAAGCGTTGTAAGCAGCAGCCGTCCTTGATGTTGACCGTATACACGTCGGTCCCCTCTTCAATCGCGCGGCTGAAGGCCAAGGTCTTGCCGTCGGGCGAGAAGGCCGGCGTGAAGTCGAGCGCCTGCCCAGTGGTGGCCACCGGCGCGCGCTTGCCCGTGGCGACGTCCTGCACGAACAGGCGACCGTGCCCCTGCCAGAACTCCATGTAGGAGAAGCGCCGGCCGTCCGCCGCCCACGCCGGCGACATGGCCGCGTGATCCGTGGACGACACGAGGTGCCGCTCCGCCCCGTCCTGATCGATGACGTAGACCTTGCCGTCCATCACGAACAACACGCGCGTGGCCGCGATCCCCGGCGCGCCGAGGGTGGCCTCGAGCACACGATCGGAGAGCCGATGCACCGCCATCCGGAAGCCCGGATCGGTGAGCGGCGGGAGACGGGAGCGCAGCTCGCGCCGCACCGCGCCGCCGGCCACGTCGTGCACGGTGACGGCCAGGCTATCGCCGCCCGCGGGCGTCACGGCCACCGCGAAGTCGGCGCCGAGCGCCTGGTACAGCGGGTAGTTGAGTCCCCCGGCCGACGCGGCTCCGCCGCTCGTCTTCCCGGAACCGGTCCCCGCCGCGGGGCGCGGACCGGGCACCGCGGGGGGGGCGGGCGCGGCCAGGCGGATGGAGTCGCTGCCCGGCAGCGTGATCAGCTCGAAGCGATCGCTGTAGTCGATATCGCGCGCCATGATCGCGCGCACCGAGTCGAGCGCCGGGGCGCGACCGGTCAGGACGACGATCCCGGGCCGGACGCCGGGGCGATACAGGATGCCGATACGGACGCCCCGATCGACGGCGGACGTATCCTGGGCGGTCAGGCGGGCCGGCGCGACGACGGCAAGGCACAGCGCGGCGATGCCGAGCGCCCGCGTCACTGCCGCTTGCCGCTGAAGTAGAAGCGCACGAACAGCACGTCCGACGTCCAGCCGCCGGGAAGCGGCCCGAATGCCTTGCGGCGTCCAGCCTCCTCGATCGCGCCCTGCGCTTCGAGATCGAACGTGAAGCTGCCCGACCGTTTGATGAACTGCATATCGCTGATCGTGCCGTCGCGGTGGATCAAGAACCCAACCTCCGCGTCGAGCGGCGTGCTCTGCTGCGGGCGCTGCCACCGGATCGCGATCTGCGCAATGATGTTGTTCGTGTACTCGGGGAACGGGAACTCGATTCCCTCGGTGGACACCGTGAGCGGGTCGCTCCCCGTGGACGGCCGTTCGCCCGGGAGGGGTTGCACTTTGGGCGTGGTGCGCGGGGCGGCCTCCCGCTTGGTGTTGTCCGTTACGGGCGGGGGCGGCGCGGGCGCCACGGTGCTCTTCGGGGACTTCGCCTTGGGTGCCGGCGCGGGTTTCTCCTCGGCCGGTCGCGCCACCGCCTCGGGTGCCTTACGCGCATCCTCGGTCGGCGCGGGCGCGGCCACTAGATGGACTCGGTACGTGGGCGGCGCCGGCTTGCGCGCGTTGGCGGCGCCCACCAGGAACAGCACCCCGGCGAGGACGTGAACGAGAGCCGTGCCCGCGAGGCCGATGCCGACGTTGGTGGGCGACCGGGACCGGCGCTTCACCGCGCCACCGTCTCCGGCTCGGCCACCAGGCCCACGTCGTTCACACCCGACGCCCGGATCACCGCCAGCACCTGTACCACGTCGGCGTAGGGCACCCGACCGTCGGCCCGAAGGTACACCCCACTGGGCCGTTTGGTTCGCACGAAGGCGGGGAAGGTGGCGCGGAAGTCTTCGTAGGACAGCGCCGCCTGGTCCATATAGATGTGCCCGTCCCGGTCCAGCGTCACGACCAGCCCCGACTTCGGCTCGAGTGGGCGCGCTTCGGCGCGCGGCAGGCGGACGTCCACCCCGCCCTGCATGATGGGCGCCGTGATCATGAAGATGATGAGCAGCACGAACGCCACGTCGACGAGTGACGTCACGTTGATATCGGCATTCAAGGGCAGCTCGCCGTGTCCGCGCAGACCGCCCCCACCCACCAAGCCGGCCATCTACAGCCTCCCTTCGCGCGCCATGGTGCCGATGATCTCCTGGGCGAAGCCCTCGAGCTCTCCGGCGAACAGTCCCAGGCGGTTCACGAACAGGTTGTAGGCCATCACCGAGGGGACGGCCACGGCCAGTCCCGCGACGGTG
>Ga0209156_10003722_pt1 | contig 11365 bp, 8 predicted proteins | sample GraSoiAngelo_124_FD_185881 | JGI IMG/M metagenome (GOLD analysis project Ga0209156, IMG submission 185881) | Grasslands soil microbial communities from the Angelo Coastal Reserve, California, USA - 14_0927_05_20cm (SPAdes) (version 2) | ecosystem: Environmental > Terrestrial > Soil > Grasslands ...
CGACATCGGCAGCAAGAATAGCAGTGAGACGGCGTTCCATCGTTAAAGCGTTAAAAGGTGAGGTACCAGGAAATGTTAACGCGCAAGAGTAACCGCTTCAACGGTTGAACTCTTTAACGCCTTAACCCTGATCAATCCGTTCGAATAACCTTTGGTAGCGTGGGTGGTTGCGCACCGGATCAAAATCAGAATCGTACTTCGCCCATTGTACCTTTTCGTGGCCAAGTTTGGGGAGGCATTGCTCGAGCAGGTCCAAGGCGGCGTCAACATCCCCTAGTGATGAGTAGGTACACGCGGCGTTATACTGCGCGACTAGGTCATCCGGGTCGATCGCCAGGGCACGGGCCGTCCATTCCCGGGCGCGATCTTTTTCCCCCAGCGCAAGCAGGGCACCCGAGCCAATCTGTGCCGGCCTCGAGTCCTCGGGGTAAAGAGTGAGTTCACGCTCGGCTAGTTCGACGCCTTTCCGAGCTGCATTTTTCGCATCCTGTGGGCGACCTAACGACTTGTAGATGGAAACGAGAAGACATGGCACTTGGTAATCGCCCGGTCGGATTTCAGCGGCGCGCTCGAACAGGGCGGCTGCGCGATCGACATTACCCTGTGCGAAGTTGGAGCGCGCGTAGAAATAGTGCGCTTCGTAGGAATCGGGATCAAGTGCCAGCGCCTTCTTGAACTCATTCTTGGCCTCTTCGTACCTTTGTCCGGCGGAGAGTGCCACTCCGCGGGAGGCATGGGCTTCCGCGAGATTACGGTCGAGCGAGAGCGCCTTTTCGGCGGTGGCCAGAACCTCGTCGATTACGACCTTCTCGTGATAAGTCATGTAGAGGTAGGAATCGCAATCGGCCATTCCGGCATAAGCGCGGGCATACATCGGATCCAGGTCGACCGCTTTGGCGAACATTTGCCGCGCCAATTGAAGATAGCGTTTGGAGCGCCGGTTCAGAAAATCCCTGCCCTTCAAATAATACGTATAAGCTTCGATGTTATCCGTAGGGGCCTGGGCGATAGACTTCCTTTCTTGAGGATGAAGCTTGACCTTTAGTTGCTCGACGATGGCGTGAGTGATCTCGTCCTGAATGGCAAAAATATCGGTTAACTCGCGGTCAAAGCGATCGGCCCAAAAATGATTGCCATTCTTGCTATTGATCAGTTGCCCGGTGACTCGCACTCGTGCGCCGGCTTTACGGACGCTTCCCTCGAGCACATAAGCTACCCCAAGTTCTCGACCTACCTCTTGTACATTGACCGGTCTATTCTTGTAGGTGAAGGCCGTATGCCGCGCCACCACAGAAAGCCCAGAGACTTTAGATAAATCGGTAATTATATCTTCGGTGATCCCGTCGCTGAAATACTCCTGTTCGGGATCGCCACTCATATTGTTGAATGGCAACACTGCGATCGATGGTCGTTCTTCCGGTGCTGGCGCACCGCTTTTACTGTTTCGCGCAGTGACCTGCTCAACGGAAACATTGTAAACGCGGATCGGCCTCTCAATGTTCTTGAGCTTCTGTTCTCCCATGTCTTCGAAAACCAGATCAAGCCGGTTGCCAACCTGATCGCGCACGGAGTGCGAGATCGCAATCCCACCCGGTTTCGCCACGCCTTCCAGCCGCGCGGCGACGTTCACACCATCGCCGTAGATATCGTCTCCTTCCACAATCACGTCGCCGAGGTTGACACCGATACGGAACTGGATGCGACGATCCTGGCGCACATCGGCGTTTCTATCCCGGATTCCACGCTGCAGCTCCACCGCACAGGCCACCGCATTCACCACACTCGGAAATTCCGCGAGAATGCCGTCGCCGGTTAATTTAACTACTCGTCCTTGGTGCTCAGCTATTTTCCCGTCGATAAAACCAGTTCGCACGTCTTTGAGTGTTGTGAGCGTACCGGCTTCGTCGATGCCCATCAGCCGGCTGTACCCGACGACATCGGCAGCAAGAATAGCAGTGAGACGGCGTTCCATCGTTAAAGCGTTAAAAGGTGAGGTACCAGGAAATGTTAACGCGCAAGAGTAACCGCTTCAACGGTTGAACTCTTTAACGCCTTAACCTTCCACGATTGTGCTGGCCCATTTACGCCAATGTGCTCGCATTTTTTAAAACCTGCACGCCATTGACAAACACGTGCTTCACGCCGGCATACTGCTGCGGTTTATTGAAGGTGGCGTGATCGGTGATGTGGCTGGATCGAACGCTACGATATCAGCGAACGTCGGCTCTGAAACAAACGGAGATTACGACCGCTTGCCTGTACCCTTCTCCCGCCGCATATTCCTTTGCGAAATGGCTGGCGCTGAAACAGAAAGCTGAACCAGCAGTGACCGCGCGTCGCAGCTCAACATGGCCATTTCACCCAAGACGCCATGCATATGAATCCTTTAGCTAAATTGCCACCCGGAGTCGAAATTCGCGCCACGATTCAGCCAGGCTTTGACGAGATTCTGACGCACGATGCGCTGGCGTTCGTCGCCAAACTGCAGCGCGCCTTTGGAAAGCGCCGTGCAGACTGTCTGCAGCGGCGGGAAGAGCGACAGGCGGCACTCAATCGCGGCGAAGCGCTTGATTTTCTTCCGAACACAAAAAAAATACGCGACGGCGATTGGACGTGCGCTCCTATACCCGCTGATATTACGGATCGCCGTGTCGAGATCACCGGACCGACTGATCGCAAAATGGTGATTAACGCCCTCAATTCTGGCGCGAAAATTTTCATGGCCGACTTCGAAGACGCCAACGCGCCGAAATGGACCAATATGGTCGAGGGCCAGCTCAACTTGCGAGACGCGATTCGACGCGTCATCAGCTTTACCAGTCCCGAAGGGAAGGGATACAAACTGGCTGACAGCGTCGCGGTCCTCATGCCGCGGCCGCGCGGCTGGCATTTGCCGGAGAAACATGTGCTCGTCGATGGGGAGCCGATCTCTGGCAGTCTCTTCGACTTTGGCCTCTACTTTTTTCACAACGCGCAGGAACTTCTGGCGCGCGGCACCGGCCCGTACTTTTACCTGCCGAAAATGGAAAGCCATCTCGAGGCGCGGATTTGGAACGACGCGTTCAAGCTCGCCCAGGATGAACTCGGAATTCCGCAGGGCACGATTCGCGCCACCGTTTTGATCGAGACAATTCCGGCCGCGTTCGAGATGGACGAAATCCTTTACGAATTGCGTGAGCACGCGGCCGGGCTGAACTGCGGGCGCTGGGATTACATTTTTTCCTGCATCAAAAGGTTCCGCAACAAGCCGGACTTCCTGCTGGCCGATCGCGCTCTCATCACCATGACGACGCACTTCATGCGTTCCTATTCGCTACTCTGCATCAAGACGTGTCATCGCCGAAACATCTTCGCCATGGGCGGAATGGCGGCGCAAATCCCGGTTAAGAATGATCCAAAAGCTAACGAGGAAGCGTTCGCCAAAGTGCGTGCCGACAAGGAGCGCGAAGCGACCGACGGTCACGACGGGACATGGGTGGCGCATCCCGGGATGGTGCAGCTCGCCCTCGAGGCATTCAATCGGCTCATGCCGCAGCCGAACCAGATCGAGCGGAAGCGCGAAGACGTGAACGTCACCGCCAGAGACCTGCTCGACTTCGGCCCGAGCGAACCGATCACGGAACAAGGACTGCGCACGAATGTCAGCGTCGGGGTGCAGTATCTCGAGGCATGGCTGCGCGGCAGCGGCGCCGTTCCCATCTTCAATTTGATGGAAGACGCCGCCACCGCTGAAATTTCGCGCGCCCAAGTCTGGCAATGGATTCGCCATCCGCGCGGTACGCTCTCTGATGGCCGCAAGGTGACAAAGGAACTCTTTCGCACTGTGCTTGACGAGGAGCTGGCGAAGATCAAGAGGAGCAGCGGTCCGGAGCGCTTTGCCCGTGGAAAATTCGACACCGCGCGGGAGCTTTTTGATAAGATCACAACGGATGAGGAGTTCGTAGAATTCCTCACGTTGCCCGGCTACGAAAAATTAGATTGATCGATTGATATGGATAATCTTCGCGCTTCCGCTAACGACCATTTACCGAACTGGGAAAGTAATCGGCGCTGGAGCGGCATCGAACGCACATACTCGTTGGCGGACGTCCCGCGTTTGCAAGGCAGTGTGATCGTCGAATACACCATCGCCCGCCGCGGCGCGGAAAAACTCTGGGAATTGCTGCACGCAGAAGATTTCGTCCCGGCCCTGGGCGCGCTCACCGGAAATCAGGCAATGCAGCAAGTGAAAGCAGGTTTGAAAGTAATCTATCTCAGCGGCTGGCAAGTTGCAGCGGATGCGAACCTCGCTGGACAGATGTATCCCGACCAAAGTTTGTATCCCGCCAACAGCGTCCCGGCGGTGGTGAAGCGGATCAATCAGGCTTTGCAGCGCGCGGACCAAATCCAGCACGCCGAGGGCAGGAATGAGATTGATTGGTTTGCGCCCATTGTTGCGGATGCCGAGGCCGGTTTTGGTGGTCCGCTCAACGTTTTTGAATTGACGAAGGCGATGATTGAAGCCGGGGCAGCCGGTGTTCATTTCGAGGATCAACTGGCGAGCGAAAAAAAATGCGGGCACATGGGAGGCAAGGTGCTGGTCCCCACCCGGCAGGCCATTTCCCACCTGATGGCCGCACGACTGGCGGCCGATGTTTCAAACGTGCCCACCATTATCGTGGCGCGAACCGATGCCAACGCGGCGGCGTTGCTCACCAACGACATTGATGAACGCGACCGGGAATTCCTGACTGGGGAGCGCACGGCGGAGGGTTTTTATCGACTGCGCGCCGGGCTTGATCAGGCGATAGCGCGCGGGATCAGTTACGCCCCCTATGCCGACGTGGTCTGGTGTGAAACGAGCGCACCGAACTTAGCGGAAGCGAAACGCTTCGCCGAAGCGATAAGGTCGAAATATCCAGACAAGCTACTGGCCTACAATTGTTCGCCCTCATTCAACTGGAAGAAAAAACTTAACGGCAGCGCGATGGTAAACTTCCAGCGCGAGTTGGGCGCGATGGGCTACAAGTTTCAGTTCATTACCCTGGCCGGATTTCACGCCCTCAATTACAGCATGTTCAAGCTTGCACACGGTTACCGCGAGCGCGGAATGGCGGCCTATTCCGAATTGCAGCAAGCAGAGTTCGCAGCCGAGCCCGATGGTTACACCGCGACTAAACATCAGCGCGAAGTCGGCACCGGCTACTTCGACGAAGTGGCGCGACTCATCGCCGGCGGGGAATCCTCCACCGCGGCGCTGCGCGGGTCGACCGAAGCCGAGCAGTTTCATTGAAGGACACGGCTGTTGTGGCGTCATCAGCCCGGCTAACCGATAGTCGACTGGCAGCGCTCTGCGCTGAGGAAATTCGGGAGGCATTCCGGGACTACGAAAAACGTTTTGGCGAAATCACGCGTCGCGCGCGCGATCGTTTCCTCGCGCGCGACTGGCCTGCCAGCTTCGATGATGCTTCCGAGCGGCTCCGGCTCTATTCGTGGATTCTCGATGGATTGACGACTCGGATTGCTGACTTGATGGGCGCGCGCCTGTGCGAACGCGCGATCTGGAGTGCGATCAAAGCCGCCTACTCGGCGCTGATTGCACGGTCCATGCGATGGGAGATCGCTGAAAGTTTTTTCAATTCGCTGACGCGTCGGGTGTTCGCGACCGAAGGAGTCGATCAAGCGATTGAGTTCGTCGATACGGATTTCGACGCTCTCGTCAGAGAAGTTCCGGAAATCACTCGCACCTATTCGGGCGTGGATTTGCCGGAGTTGTTGTTTAGCTTGTTGACGGATGAGCAAGCGAGCGGATTTAAGGAGAGCCGCTGGGCGAATCTCCAAGCTCATGTGGACATCGCAGCACAACGTTTGAGCGAAGCAGTTCGACAAGCCGCGATCAAAATCGAGATCGTCTCCACGATTTTTTACCGTGGTCGCAGCGCATACATAGTCGGTCGCGCCATCGCTGACGGAGCCACGTTGCCTTTCGCGTTCTCGCTGCTGCACCCAGAAGGCCGCGGGATCACGCTCGATGCGCTCCTTATGGGCGAGTCCGATCTGGCAATCTTGTTTTCTTACACACGCTCCTACTTCCACGTCGACGCCTCCTGCCCGTTGCAGCTGGTGCGCTGGTTACGTCAATTAATGCCGCGGAAACCTCTTGCCGAGCTTTGCAACGCGATCGGTTTCAACCGGCATGCCAAGACAGAGTTCTACCGCGATTTTGTCCGACACCTCCGCAACTCCGACGACTGTTTCGTCGATGCCGAAGGCACGCGCGGAATGGTAATGATCGTGTTCACTCTGCCAAGCTATGATGTCGTCTTTAAACTCATCCGCGACCATTTCGACGCACCGAAAGAGAGCCAGCGCTCCGACGTCATGCGTCGATACAAACTCGTGTTCGAACACGATCGCGCCGGACGCCTCATTGAAGCCCACGAGTTTGAGCACCTGCGCATTCCGCGTCATCGGTTCCACCCCGGTTTGGTCGAGGAATTGCAACGGCACGCCGCCGCCACGGTGCGGTTGGACGGGGACGACGTCATCATTGGGCATGCCTACGTCGAACGGCGCGTGCGACCACTGAATCTCTTTTTCAGGAAATCCAGCAATGACGCCGCCATCGCTGCTGCCTGCGACTACGGCCAGGCGATTAAGGATCTCGCTGCCTCCAATATTTTTCCAGGCGATCTATTGACAAAAAACTTCGGTGTCACGCGTCGGCGACGCGTTGTCTTCTACGATTACGATGAGCTTTGCTTTCTTACCGACTGCAACTTTCGCGAGATGCCGCAGGCCCGGACCTATGAGGAAGAGATTGCGGCCGAGCCATGGTTCCCGGTGCGCGACAACGATATCTTCCCAGAGGAGTTTCCGGCATTTCTCGCATTTCCGGAAGCCGCACGCGAAGCACTCATGGAACAGCACGGCGATCTTTTCCGGCCGGACTTCTGGCGCGGCATGCAGCAGAAATTTCGTGCTGGCGAACTGCCGGAAGTGTTCCCCTACGCAGCCGCGCGGCGATTGGTTGTGCCGTAGGGAAATATTAGTAAACCTGCTCTCCCTCTATCCAGCTCTGATTCACCGAATTTTGTCGATGTCGTCCACGTCCGCGGTGAAGGTCACGTTTGTCGAGCACGAGGTTCGCTTCGTCTTCACGAAGCAAGAGTAACTGCTTCAACGGTTCAACTCTTCATCGCTCCAACCTTCCGCTCACCATTCCACAATCGTGCTGGCCCAGGTCAATCCACCACCGAATACCACCATCAGCACATAATCGCCGGATTTTATTCGCCCCGAGCGATTCGCTTCATCCAAGGCGATCGCCACCGCCGCCGCGGAGGTATTTCCATAGCGATCAACGTTAACGAAAACTTTTTCGCGCGGAATCCCAAGTCGTTCCCCGATTGCTTCAATAATGCGCAAGTTCGCCTGATGCGGGATGACGCAGGAGATGTCAGCGACGGTGAGGCCGGCTTGATCGATCGCTTTTCTAGCCGCAGCCAGCATCGCGGTCACGGCTTGTTTATAGACTTCCTTACCCGACATGTGGATCGTCTGCAGATTCAGATGGGCGTTTTCCGCCGTGATCGGCGTCTTCGATCCCCCACCCGGCATGAACAAGATGTCGGTATACTCACCGTCGCTCCCCATGTTGGTGCTAATGACGCCGTGCGCGCTCCCGCGATGACCCAGCACCGCCGCGCCGGCACCATCGCCGAAAAGCACGCAAGTATTTCGATCGGTCCAGTTGGTAATTGAAGTCAGCTTGTCCGCGCCGATCACCAACACGGTGTCGTATGTTCCCGAAGTAATGAATTGCTGCGCGATCTCAACCCCGAACAAAAACCCGGCACAGGCGGCAGAGACGTCAAGGCAAGCGGCATTCTTGGCGCCAATTTTTTTCTGAACGAAACAAGCCGTCGCGGGAAAAATCATGTCGGGCGTGGCGGTGGCTACGAGAATGAGATCGATTTCTTCGGGCGAAACTTTCGCCTGCTCGATTGCCTTGAGCGCGGCTTTCGCCGCCATGTCGCTAGTCGTTTCGTCTTTGGCAGCGACGCGGCGTTCTTTGATCCCCGTGCGCGTGGTAATCCACTCGTCACTGGTATCGACCATGCGAGAGAGGTCCTCGTTGGTAAGAATCTTCTCCGGCGTATAACTGCCGGTGCCGATAATCGAAACCGTCCGTTGATTCCTAGCGGATCGCGGGCTCGAGCGGGGTTGTCGCTTCATGATAACGCTTAACCTCCTCGATGATATGCGGGTTGACCTGGTGTTCAATCGACTCCGCCGCGACGCGTAGCGCGTTTTTGATGGCAAGCGGCGTGCTCGAGCCGTGCGCGATGATGCAGATGCCATTGACGCCGAGGAGCGGGCTGCCACCGTATTCTTCGTAGTTGGTTTTATCTTTAATAGTGCGAAACGATTCTCGCGCCAAAAACGCGCCGAGCTTTCGCATCGGCGTCCGGGACAGTTCGTGCTTTAGCCACTGAAAAATTGCTACCGAGATCGATTCGCAGGTTTTCAAAATTACGTTTCCGACAAATCCGTCGCACACCACCACCTCCACCGGATCCTCGAAGAGATGCCGCCCCTCGATGTTGCCTACAAAATTCAATGAGCTGCTCTTGAGCATTTTGAAGACTTCCTTGGTCATCTCATTGCCTTTCACATCCTCCTCGCCGAGCGAGATCAGGCCGACCGTCGGATTCTTGTAGCCGAGGACGTGACTGGAATAAACCGAACCCATGAACGCATATTGGAGAAGATGTTCAGGCCGCGCATCGATGTTCGCGCCCGCGTCCATTAAAACAAAAACATTCGTCTCGGTGGGCAAGACGGCGGCGATACCGGGCCGGTAGATTCCGGGCAAAGTGCGCAGTTTAATCATGCTCGCTGCCACGGCCGCGCCGGTGTGGCCAGCGCTGACGATGGCATTGGCTTGACCATGCTTGACCAGATCGACTGCACGACTGACGGACGAATCTTTTTTCCGGCGCACGGCGGACCAGGCGCGGTCGCTCATCTCGACCACTTGAGTCGAATGCACAATCTCGATCCGACTGTCGTTGCAACCGAGCTTCCTCAGCTCCGCTTCGATTTGAGCGGTATCGCCAACGAGAAAGAGTTTACTGATGTGGGAATACTCACGCAAAGCGAGCGCGGCTCCAGCAACAAGGTTGGGTGGGCCAAAATCGCCGCCCATCGCATCCAGCGCGATTTTCATGCGAGCTAGCAGTTTGCGTTTATCGTGCGGCTAATGCAAAACGAAAATCCGTTGCCGGTCATCCCGAGCGCAATCGAGGTACCCCGGCGCGAAATCTTTAAAATTCCTTTACGGAACCCCTCGACTGCACTCGGGGTGACGGAGAATCACGCGCCCACGCTCAAGACCTGTCGCCCTTTATAGTAACCACAAGAAGGACAAACCGTGTGCGAGGGGACAGTGCTGCCACATTGCCCGCATTTGTTTAGCTGCGGGGCATGCCAACGATTCGCCGCTTTGCGCGTGCGCAACCGCATCTTGGAGGTCTTGCGTTTCGGAACACCCATATTTAGCGAGCGGGAACGAAAGCAGAAAACAGCAAAAAGGCAACAGTGGTTCACCTTTCGAGGTTCAGCACCGACAATAATGCTTCCTTTCGGAAACCTGAATCCGGAACTCTGAACGCTATTTTTCCTTCAGCTTCAGCTTATCCAGCGCGCTCCAAGCTGCTTTCGCTGTTCCGCCGTCGCTCGTGGTTTCAACTTTCGCTCCTTTGCAAACGCGCCCGCCGTCGCGATCGCAATGCGGGTAGGGCGGCAGATTCAACAAGACATCCTCGCGCATGAACGGCGTGATATCGACGTTCTCCGGGCCGTGCAATTCGGTATGGAGCGCGAACGCCGGAACCTTGATTTCGTAGTCGAACTTTTCGAGACAGGCCACGCAGCTCAGCTCAACCGTTTGCGCAATCGTTCCATTGGCCCAAAGCGCGCCATCGGAAACGCCGAGGTCGAGACTGTAACGCATCGGGCCGACGCACCGAACTTCCGACGTTGCGATGTCGCCGAGCGGACAATCTTCTTCGCCGACGAGATGCAGACCTTCCGGCGGGATTTGGTTCAGATGAATTTTCACGCAGGAAGCCCTTAGCAGTTCATGTCACTGGCGTAACGCTTCTTACTGGCGGTTTAAATTTTTTCGCGAGGGCTTCAGCTACCAGTGGCGGCACAAACGCGGAGACATCGCCCCCGAGCTTGGCGATTTCTTTCACGATGCGCGAGCTGAGATAGGTGTATTCCTCCTTCGGCATGAGAAAGATGGTTTCAATTTCGGAATCGAGCTTTCGGTTCATCAGCGCCATTTGAAATTCAAACTCGAAATCGGAAATAGCCCGTAACCCGCGTACAACCGCGTGCGCGCCCTCCGAGGCGGCGAATTCCACCAGCAGTCCTTCCATCGGTGCGACTCGTACGGCATCGATCGTAATCGCTTGTCGCAACATGGCGAGTCGCTCATCCGGCGCGAACAGGGGTTGCTTTTGATCGTTAATCGCCACCGCCACGATCACTTCATCGAAAAGCTTGCGTGCCCGCTCGATGACATCGAGATGACCATTCGTCACCGGATCGAAGCTGCCGGGATAAATTGCCCGTCGCATAACCGCGAAAGCTCGCAGAGGAAATTGAAAATGTAAAAGAATGGAACAGCGGGCTCCGGAATGACGAAGTCCGAATGACGAAATGACGAATTAATGGCTAAGCCAAAATGACGAAAATGCCTGAGCAGCTTGGCGATAGTTGACGGATTTCCGACCAGATGGCGGGATTCCCTCTCCCGCGGGGAGAGGGTTAGGGTGAGGGCAACCAAAAACATGTCGCGCCTAACAGGCGCGTTCACGCTTCAGCGACACCTTCGTCGTCATTCGAACTTCGTCATTCATTTTTATGCATCCAAGTTGCCGAATAAGGACGAAGCGGGAAAAGTATCCATCTCCTGATGATCGATCCGTCGCCATATCGCAGCGTCGCCGTTGCCAGCACCTTCTCCCCCCGGTTTGAGCAGGTATTGGCGGAAGCGAAACGGATTCGGGACCGCTTCGACTCGGAGCTCAGCCTGGTTTACGTGGGTGAAAAAAACGAGGAGACCAGTGCGAAGTTTGCAGGCGCACTGGAGCGACTCTCACTGCCGAAGAATTCCCCTATCCATTATGAGCAGGGCGATCCGGCCGCCGCAATTCTGCGAGCGGTCGAGCGAAACGCGATCGACCTGATCGTGGCCGGCGCGCTGGAGAAGGAGGTCGTCCTTCATCCCTTCCTCGGAAACGTCGCCCGCCGTCTGCTGCGGGAAGGCCGCAGCTCGGTCATTCTCTTTACTCATCCAGCGCGCAAACCCGAG
>Ga0209156_10003723_pt1 | contig 11364 bp, 10 predicted proteins | sample GraSoiAngelo_124_FD_185881 | JGI IMG/M metagenome (GOLD analysis project Ga0209156, IMG submission 185881) | Grasslands soil microbial communities from the Angelo Coastal Reserve, California, USA - 14_0927_05_20cm (SPAdes) (version 2) | ecosystem: Environmental > Terrestrial > Soil > Grasslands...
GAGCGACGTGGGGAAGGGGACAACCTTTCAGGTGCTCCTGCCTCTTACCTCTGGCAAATAATGAATCCGGTTCTGCTTCTTGTTGACGACGACGAAGCGATTCGCACCCAGATGAAATGGGCGCTGAGCGCTGACTACGAGATTGTCTTTGCCGAGGACCGCGCCGGAGCGGTCGAGAACTTCAAGAAGAAAAAGCCGGCGGTTACATTGCTCGACCTGGGATTACCGCCGCGACCGACTGATCCGGATGAAGGTCTCGCGACGCTGGCCGAACTAAAAGCCCTCGATGAGATGGCGAAGGTTATCGTTATCTCCGGGCAGGGAGAAAAGAAGAACGCCCTGGAAGCGGTTGCGGCCGGCGCCTACGATTTTTTATGCAAACCAGTAGATCCGGATGAGCTAAAGCTGTTGTTGAAGCGTTGCATCTATCTGGCTGACCTGGAGCGAGAGTATCGTAAAGCGAAAGAAAGTCAGCGCGTCACTGTTTTTGAAGATATGATGGGAACAAGCCCGCAAATGCAGGGCGTGTTTTCCTTTATTCGCAAAGTCGCAACAACGACCGCCCCGGTGCTCTTACTGGGTGAAAGCGGGACGGGCAAAGAAATGGCGGCACTGGCGATTCACCGACGCGGCCCGCGCAAGGATGGACCATTTGTCCCGATTAATTGCAACGCCATTCCGGAGAACCTGCTTGAAAGCGAGCTGTTCGGTCACGAGAAAGGTTCATTTACTGGCGCAACCATGCAACGAGTTGGGCTGGTGGAAACAGCCAAGGGTGGTACCTTGTTCCTGGATGAAATTGGAGAATTACCATCCAGTATTCAGGTAAAACTGCTTCGCTATCTGCAAGAACAGCGTTTTCAGCGAGTAGGTGGGCGACAGGAATTGACCAGCGATGCACGGATCATCGCCGCGACCAACGTCGATCTGAAAGCGGGGATTAACCAGGGATCGTTTCGTGAAGATCTGTACTTCCGGCTAGCGGTGCTGGTAATCAGTCTGCCGCCTTTGCGGGAGCGCGGAGACGATGCCGTGCTACTGGCGCAGGAGTTTTTGCAAAAGTACGCCGCTCAAAACGGCAAGGCCAACATCGCTTTTGTGCCGGAGGCTTTGCGGGCAATTAATCGCCACCCCTGGCCCGGAAATGTCCGGGAATTGCAAAACCGGATCAAGCGCGCGGTGATCATGGCAGATAGCAAACGAATTACCGAGAAAGACCTCGAGCTCTCCACCGGGATAGGTTTTTCATCTTCGACCACGTTGAAAGAAGCGCGCGAAAACGTGGAGCGGGAAATGGTCCAGCGTGCGTTGAAGCGCAACCTTGGCCGGATTAGTTCGGCGGCGGCGGAGCTGGGAATTAGCAGGCCGACCTTATATGAGTTGATGGAAAGGCTCGGGATCTCGCGTGAGTAAACGATGGGCGGTAATCTCAGATAGTTAACAAGAAATGTATAAATCATCAATTCAAATCATCCGTTTAATTGCAATCCTGGCACTGGTGCTCGCTAATTGCAGTTGCACCTCGGAGATGAAGAAGTCCCGTTACTTGGCGCAGGCAGAGAAGTACTTCAAAGCCGGGGGGTATGACCAAGCCAAGATTGAATATCTAAAAGTCCTGAAGGTTGATCCAAATAATGCCGTTGCCTACGCTCGTTGCGGGGCAATGTGGGCGGACGAAGGTGTACCCTTGCGAGCGGGGGCGTACTTGTTGAAGGCGCGCGAGCTCGCTTCCAAGGATTTGGACAATCGCTACAAGCTTGCCCTGGTCTATCTCCGAGTAGGCCAGCCGAATGAGGCATTCAAGGAAGCGACCGAGATTTTGAAGCAAGCACCCGACAACGGACCGGCTCTTGCCCTTCTGGCGGAGACAGCCCTTACCCCGGAGCAAACCCAGACGGCAGAACAGGAGCTGCAGAAATTCCCCCAACAGGACAACCCTTACATTGAAGTGACGAACGCGGTGGTGGCGATTCGTAAAGGAGACTTGTCCAAAGCCGAAGCGGCACTGAATCACGCGCTGTCACTTGATCCGAAATGCGTGCAAGCGCATATCGGACTGGCCCAGCTATCACTAAACAAGAAGGATAACGCCCGAGCAGGGCAAGAACTTAAAGCCGCGGCAGACCTCAGTCCCGTTCGATCGTGGGAGCGATTGACTTATGCCGAATTCAAGTTGCAGACAGGTGACAAAGAAGAAGCGAGAAGTTACCTTCAAGATCTCACCAAGCAGGCGCGCGATTTCATTGGAGCATGGGTTCTTCAGGCGAAGCTCGCGCAATCGGACAAGAAGTACGATGAAGTAGGAGCACTGCTCCAAAATGTTTTTAATCGCGATCCAGACAACATCGAAGGGCGAGTGGTCCAGGCGCAAGCCCTGATAGGCAAAGGCGATCTCAAACAGGGAACCGACATACTTGAGCGCGCTGACAAATCATTCGCGAATAATCCGTTAATTAAGTATCAGCTTGCACTCGCCTACGTTCAGGGTCGGAATACAACTCAGGCGATGAACGAACTGGAGCAAGCGGTTAAGATCGCGCCCAAATACGTCGACGCTATTGTCCTTCTGGCCCAACTGCGCCTCCGGGCTGGCGATCCGCAGTCTATCATCACACCACTGGAATCAGCTTTACAGCTTAGGCCAGATGTCACTCAAATAAGAACGCTTCTGGCAGATGCTTACCAGGCAGTCGGCCGTTCGGATGATGCGGCTTCTCTAATTCGCGAGCAAATAAAGAAGACACCGGAAGATTCGCAATCCTACCTGGTTCTGGGAGTGATTCTAAAGCAACAAAAAAAGGATGATGAAGCGCGCAAAGCATTCGAAAAGTCACTCGAGCTTAATCCACAAAATGTGGTCGCGATTGATCAATTGACGGACCTCGACCTTGCGGCCAAGGCGTTTTCCGCAATCCATCAACGGGCGAATGCACACCTGCAAAAGGAGCCACAGTCGGCCCCGGCTTATTACATTCATGGAAGAAGCTATGTGATGGAGAAGAATTTTGCCGCCGCCGAGACTGCGCTCAAGAAGGCAATCGAGCTCGATCCAAACCTGGCGGCCGCTTACAATCTTCTGGTGGCTATCTATGTTCAGACTAACAAGCTGCCGGAGGCGTTGAAGGAACTGGAAACCGTTCTGGCAAAGAACCCGCAGTACTCCCCGGCACTCCTAACCTCTGGAATAATCTACGAGCGAATGGGGGATTTCGCCAAAGCACGCGATAGTTACGAGAAGGTGCTGGCTTTGAATCCGAACTTTGTTCCAGCATTGAATAACCTGGCCTACATCTACAGCGAAAAGCTCAATAATCTCAATCGAGCCGGTGATCTCGCGCGTAAAGCGCACGAGTTGGCTCCGGCCGAACCGAGCGTCCAGGATACATTTGGTTGGGTGTTGTATCGTCAAGGTAAATACCAGGAAGCGGCAGAGCTGTTAGAGCAAAGTGCCTCCAAGTCGCCCGACAAAGGCGAGATTCAATTTCACCTCGGGATGGCAAACTACATGATGGGCCGATTGGATGAGGCCCGCGCCGCTCTCCAAAAGGCCGTTTCAGTTCCGGGCGATTTTCCTGGCAAGGACGAAGCAAAAAGCCGGCTGGCGCTCCTTTCGCAAACCGGTAATTTGTCGATCCCCGATCTGGAAAAATTTGCGAAGGAGAAGTCGAGCGATCCCATTACCTTGATGCGACTGGGCGCGGCTTACGCGAAGGCAGGCACGGCGGATAAGGCAGCTCAAGCGTACGAACAGGCTCTCCAAGCCAATCCGAAATTATTAGAAGCGGCGCTGTCGTTGGCGCAATTGAATGCAGGGCCTCTAAAAAATAACGCCAAGGCGCTGGAGTATGCCAAGAGGGCGCGCGAACTGGCTCCGGCGGACGCGCACGTCACTGCGACCGCAGGTCATATTGCGTATCAGACTGGCAATTTCCCGTGGGCGTATAGCCTCTTGCAGGAAAGCAGCCGCGGTTTGCCCGATGATGTGGGAGTGGCGCGCGATTTCGCCTGGGCCGCTTACAGCACTGGTAAAACCAACGAGGCGCAGGAAGCGATGCGACGGGTCGTGAATGGACCGGCCGCCTCTCCCGAACGAGGGGAAGCAGCACTGTTCCTATCAATGACCGCTCTGGATTCGGAAGATGCGATTCCCGGTAAGGCTGAGAATGAGATGATGAAAGCGTTAGCTGCGCAGCCGGATTACGTACCAGCGTTAATGGCAAAAGCGGCCATTCGATTGCAAAAGGGCGATACCGCAGAAGCCAGCGAGATCTATAACAGCATCCTTCAGAAATGGCCTGATTTTGCTCCAGCGCAAAAACGGCTCGCGTCGATTTATGTAAACGAACCTGCTAACGCGGGCAAAGCTTACGAGCTAGCGAGCAAAGCGCGGCGCACCTTGGTCAACGATCCGGACTTGGCGAAGACATTGGGCACTCTAAGCTTTCAGCGGAAAGAATACGCGCGCGCGGTGCAATCCCTCCAGGAGAGTGACGCGAAGAAGCCGCTGGAGGGAGAATCGCTTTTTATGTTGGGAATGGCGCATCTTAAATTAGGGCATAAGGCAGACGCCCGAAAGGTCCTCGATCGAGCTGTTGCGGCGGGCATTCCGGACGACCTCGCGAAGCAGGCGAAAGATGCTATGGTTGAGCTAGATAAAGCGGGGGATTAGAGGCGCTAGGCATGCCAGCAAACGTCGGATTGTTTAATGCAGGTAAATAAACAGATAGATTGCTCAATTTCAGTCACTTAAATACGAGTCAAATTGCAGAGTGTCGGAGTTACTTACATTCTAGTGTTTATATGCGAAAAGGTCAAAATTAAGTGTTAATCGCAAGCAATTGGTAATCATCAGCTTAGGACTACTCACCGAATGTTGGCACAGGCAATGCTATTGATTAACCGAACCCACAAAAGGAAACAAGGGAAAACAATGAAACTATCTAAAACAATCTTAGCAATCGTGGCTGCAGTTGCCACGGGCCTCGCCTGCCACCAGGCGCAAGCCGTTCCAATTACGGGGAGTATTGACTTTGCAGGTTCAGCAGTCTTTATGCCGAACAACCTGGCAGGCGCCTTCGAGGTAAAAACCTTTAGCGATGTGTCTGTAATGTCCGCGGATGGGAGCTTCACCGGCGTAACGGGGCCGGTCACGATGACCTCACCCTGGGTTTTTGTTCCTAGCACGCCAGTGAGCGCCCTTTGGAGCGTCGGTGGATTTATATTCGATCTCGGAACGACTACGTCGGTTCTTCGGCCTAGTGGCTTTCTCATTATTACCGGCACCGGAACAATATTTGGTCCGGCCGGCTTTGATGCTACAACCGGGATCTGGAGGTTCAGCACGCAGGACCCTAAGGCAGATGGCAAGTTCAGCTTCTCAGCTGCGACCGCGGGAGCAGGAGTGCCGGATGGTGGGATGACTGTAACGTTGCTCGGTGCCGCTCTAATTGGGCTCGCAGCATATCGTGCCAAATTTGCAAAGCCGGTTAAAGCTTAAAGACTAGCTTTGCTAAAATAAACAAGTCCTGGCAGGGTAGAATTCCCTGCCAGGTTTGCTTTTTTTGGGAACAATGCAGGCGCGGCTGCATCTTATTAACTTAACTTCGCGAACTTTTTGTTCGTTCTTGTCTCCTCCACTCGCCGGGGCCCTACCAATCTGTTAAGGGTACCCGCCACGCGACGCTCTCTTTTTTCTACTTGTCAGTAAAATACGTCTCGATTTCCAAATGACGCCGCGCTATGATCCTGGGAACTTGTCGCTTCTGCTTCTTTATGAAACAAACGCTGCGTAACGCATTTGTCACTTTCATTGCCTGCATCGCGGCTACACTCTTTTCCCAAACTGTTCAGGCCGCCGCGGGTGATCTCTACGATGGCGGTTTGAACGCTGCTAACAATCCAATATACAAGTTTGACGGCGCTGGAAACCGGACCGTGTTCGTTTCGGGTAATTACACAGATGCTTTAGCGTTCGATAGCAAAGGAAATCTGTTCGCCGCTGATCCACCCGATAACCTTATCCTCAAAATCACGCCCAATGGCACTACAACAACCTTTGCCATGAACATTACTCCGGCTGGTATCGCCTTTGATGCTGCTGGAAATCTGTTTGCCATTGACACCGCTACGGACTCGATCTTCAAGTACACGCCGTCCGGGACGACTAGAACCACGTTTGCTGGGCCCGGTATAGCTGGTATGAATTGGCTCGCGTTCGATCGAGCGGGCAATCTTTTTGTTACTATAACGGGCAATGGCCAGGCGGGCGGTGGCTCGATCGTGAAGTTTGCGTCGAGTTGCACGTCGAATTGCGTGCCGAGCACGTTTTATCCTGTCCAGCCGGGCGGACTGTGGCTACCGCAAGGCCTAGCTTTCGATGGCCTGGGTAATCTTTACGAGGCGGACTTGGGTAGCGGCTCGATATTCCGATTCACACCCACTGGAACGAAAACAACTTTTACCTCCGGCCTGAATGGGCCACGCTCCCTCGCTTTCGATACTAATGGCGTTCTTTACGCCGGCGAATTCGGCAGCCATGACATCGTAAAGTTCCCTGGCGGGGTGAAAACTGCTTTCAGTCACGACGACACCTTCATCGGTGGACTTGCCTTCGAGCCCCCGACGGCGCAATTAACAAACATAAGTACTCGCGGCTTGGTTCAAACAGGCAACGACGTGATGATTGGCGGTTTCATTGTGCAAGGGACCGGACCAAAGAAGGTGATTATTCGTGCCATTGGTCCCGAGCTCATGCCCCCTCCATATAATATTCCCAATGCATTGGCTGATCCGACATTGGAACTGCACAACGGCACAGGGGCTTTGATTGCTTCTAATAATAACTGGCAGACTACGGTGATCGGCGGGATCATCACCAGTAATCAGGTCAGCGCGATCCAAAACAGCGGGCATGCTCCGACTCAGCCAAGCGAGTCTGCGATCATTGCAACGCTGCCACCGGGTAACTACACCGCGATCGTGCGTGGTGTGAACAACACCATTGGCGTTGCTCTCGTGGAAGTGTACGATCTTCCACCCTTTTAGAGACGAACAGTGAGGCTCATCTTTTCGTCCTCGATGCCGAATCAACCACCCAACAGTATCGGGTTTTGAGCTACCGCTATTCCTTCTAGCTTCCGAATTTTCTCTGCCAAACGTGGTATGACTCCCCAGTTGCATCGTCGTCTGACGAAGATTGTAGCGTTTCTCACGGCCATGCGTGGTTCAGCGCTCATCATGGTGAGCGGAGAACAAGTGGGCTCAACAGAAAAATGGACCGCTCCGGCAGCAGAAGCGCGAAAGAAAAATCCCGTTGCCGTTACCGAATCTTCACTCACAGCGGGACAAAAAATTTATCTGAAGCGTTGCGTCGCCTGTCACGGAAAGACAGGAAATGGTGATGGACCCGACGCAGCGGACCTTAGCAAACCGCGGCCAACTCCAATCAAATCCCATCTAATCTTCGCCCGGCTGATTCACGCGAGGCCGCCATTCTCATTACCTTGCAGCCGGGCAATTACACCGCCATCCTGGCAGGCAAGGACGGCGGTACCGGTATTGGTGTGGTGGAAGTGTACGACCTTGCCACCAATGTCTTTGCCGATCTGACGAACGTTTCGACCCGAGGTTTTGTGGGCACGGGCCAGGCGGTGCTGATTGGCGGCTTTATTACCAGCGGAGGCAACGGCAGTACTAAGGTAGTGATCCGCGGACTCGGGCCAACCCTCACGCAACATGGCGTCTCAGGAGCGCTGGCCGACCCATTCGTTAGCTTGCGCGATGTCAACGGCAATGTCGTCTATTCGAACAATAATTGGAAAGATACACAGCCGGCGGCCATTCAGTTGTCTGGTCTGGCGCCGTCGAACGACTTGGAATCGGCCATTATAATAACGCTGCCGGGCCGGACACTATACCGCTATTCTTGAGGGCAACGGTCGTGGGACGGGGATTGGTCTGGTTGAAGTTTACAAGCTGAGATAGCCTCTTGGCACTCCGGCCGAATCCGGCTCGGCTGGATGCCAGCGTACAAAGCTGGAGTTGAAAAAATCGCGCTCCTTGGTAGGGATTGAAAGAAACCAGGCGCGCGAATGTCGAAATCTCAACCGCAAATTCTGCCAACCGATCGGTCATTTTGGTTTTGCCTGCGCGCCCAGACCAAGCGCGAGCACCTCGCTGCTATCGGCCTGCGGAAACAATACCAGATTACCTGTTTCGCTCCACGGCTGCGCATGCGCAAATTGACTAGGCGAGGCGCGGTTTGGTTCGTGGAGGCTATGTTTCCGGGCTATTTTTTTGCGCAATTCGATTATGTAACTGAACGGCGTCGAGTTGAGCATGCCCCCGGCGTCCGCGGTCTTCTTCAGTTCGGAGATCGACTGGCGACAATTGATTCAGCGACCATTGACGCTTTGCGGCAAAGGATGGAAGCGGACGAATTGGTCACGCTCGATCCAGAGATCAAGGTCGGCCAAGAGGTGCAAATTGCGCATGGGCCCTTGCAAGGGCTGGAAGTTCTCGTCACTCAGTTGCTGCCCGCTTCGGAACGTGTCCGCGTGCTATTGGAATTTCTGGGGCGTTCTCTGCAGATGGAAGTGTCCAAGGAAACTTTGATTCAACCGCGGGCATCGGCGGTTTCCTCGTTACATTAGGAAATAGGCGGTTTCCCGAGCTGCCTTGGAACCTGGCGGCTTAGCGTGCTTGCGCCAAGGTACCGGCTAACCTGTCGCTCGAACGCTTCTTTGAAATTCGGCGAATCACTTGCAAGCCGTGCTTGGTTTCGTAAGCCTCCGGTGCTCTGAGGGCCATGAATGCCAATGTCACAGCAGAGCTGAGGGTGAAGGCACCGCTGACGATAATGAAAAACATGATACCTATAAAAGCATAACTGATGCCGCGGCTGCCATCCCAGATAGGGTTTTTTTAGGTTTTGCTACAGTCGGTTACACAAGTTAAAGCATTGAAAAGGAGGTAATTAAAGCATTCCACCAGCCAGTGGGTCACCGGACCTCGCCGGCGGATTTATCGAAAGCGACCTAAAATACGGTTATCTCGAAACATCGCCGCTCCTATGGCTGTCGCGGGGAACGACTACAGGTGTCTCAGCTCGGTCGAAGACATTCGCTCGAGTGTTTCCTCAGGCTGCGCAGCCATAAGACAAAAGTAAGAGGGAAACTGCGAGCGGATCCTCTTGGCTCCAGCGGTAGGATTCGAACCTACGACCAATCGGTTAACAGCCGACCGCTCTACCACTGAGCTACGCTGGAATAACTGTTGTGAATCAGAGTGTTACAACCTATTTTCGTCACCCCCAAATTCGTGATTGTCACCGTTTTGTAATACTCCAAGACTACCTGACACATGAAAAACACTATCTGGAAGCGGTTTGGAGTAGCTCTTCTACTATTACCAACCAACCGGGGCCTTACTTTGCACGAGTGCGCTTCGGCGGCAAGCTCTATCGGCACGCGCTCGGCACGAGCGACTACAAGCTGGCGCGCCGCAAACTGGCGGATTTCCGCAACGGTCTCGAGCGCACCGACGCCACTAAAGGCAAGACCAGTCTAGCCAAAATGTTGGACGCGCGCGACGAAGTCAATGCTTACCGGAAAGACTGCCGACGTTACATTGTCGAATCAGACGAAGTGCTAAGCGCGTTTTTGGAGTTGGAAGCGACGCTACTGTGATTACGGCTCCCTCGTCATCGAGCGATTTTTTCCTCCGAAGCATTGGCAATTTGCCTCGACAAATGACCGCTAATTTGTCAAAAGCCGATACTGTCGAAGACACATCTGGATTGGGCGTAGGATGCTTGCCCCCCCGGCAGCGTCTTCCCCTCTTTCAGACCTTTCGATCACGTGGTTAACCACCGGGAGAAAAAGAAAGTACAAATATGAAATCAGCCGATTCAGCTCAAAACGACAGCTTCATCCCTCAGAAATTTGGTCAGTCGCTCTCCGCACTGTGGCAAGTACGAAAGACAAAGTAGAAAGAGATAGAAAGGATATGAACAAAAGAGCAATAAAAACATTAGTGATGGCGGCGGCGATTTCTTCGCCGCTCGCGATAGCGCTTCCGCCTATTAAAACTGGCTCCTACGCCAGCAATCCCACCCTACGAGCGATTACAGCTTGGGTTTAAAGCAGGTATTATTTATCCGGACACAGTTCCCGGACTTAGCGACCAGCAAAACGCAGGCGGATTGCCAGACGGTGATGGAGCAGGTAATGACGGAAACCCAACTCGTCGAACGCCCGCGCTCCACGGAGAGGGTCGCAAAGGGAGAGGCTAGCAAAACTCCGTTTTTTATTACTCTCAATGCTCCTGATTGTGAGCAAACAAATATCCGACCATCCGGTGCAATTGCCATCGCTGTGGGCGAAGCAATCCCGCTGGCTACGGTAGTCTCGATAAAACCAGATGGCAGCGTTGCGGCCGAAACAGAAAAAGATAGGGAATACAATAGGAACACGATTGGGATGAATAATCGCGCCTGATGCATTCCGGAGTCGCGGAGAAAAGAGGAAATGATCGAGCGTGCGTGCTTTCGGCGCGCGCATCGAATTACGTCCGGCAAACCAGGCCCCCCACGCGCGTCAGGCTGGGAACGCGAGTTGATCTGTGGACGACGTGGCGGACTGAGTAAACCTTTCATTTCTTTTCACGCATCAAAATGCGAAAAGTTAATTGCACCAATCTATCGGCATCGCATTGCAGAGTCGCATCGCGGCCAACAAGCTCCAATAGCGGTCCTTTAACTCTTGTTTGTACGGAGTGCGCTATGATACATCTCAAATCGCTTCCGAAATGTCGAGTCTAAAGTAGTGGGAAATCATTGCTGACAAGCTCAGTGCTGCCGGTTGGTCATGGGGCTATTGCAGTGCCGTTACCCGAGATGGGCGGCGTTGGATCGTCGATGCCCATCGGGAAGGTCTCCCCTACATTGTCCACTCTGACGAACTGCTGAGCGCGTTTTTAGAGCTGGAGGCGACGTTGGTCTAACGAACTGTGGCAATTCCGCTCGACAATTGGTCACAGATTTGTCAAACCTAACGGCTTAAACAGAATCTGAATCGGACCGGGGCAGGTCCTCCCGGTAACTCTCCTCTCTCGGTTGCGACTCAACAAGCGACCGCTGCACAACAGCAGAAGCAGATTGGAGCACTCACCTCGACTGTCCGAAAAGTCAGCGAGCGGGTCGAGCTAAGCGCGCCCGCTCCGCAAATAGCAGCGAACAAAGACTGAGGTCCGTCTACCGGTCCAAGCGTTGCTCCGCCGACCTCGGGCCGATCTGAGTAGACGGGGGCAAAAATTCTGCTGTTCCGAGTTTCTGTTGCGCACAACCATTGCAAACAGTGAAGCTGG
>Ga0209156_10003725_pt1 | contig 11358 bp, 8 predicted proteins | sample GraSoiAngelo_124_FD_185881 | JGI IMG/M metagenome (GOLD analysis project Ga0209156, IMG submission 185881) | Grasslands soil microbial communities from the Angelo Coastal Reserve, California, USA - 14_0927_05_20cm (SPAdes) (version 2) | ecosystem: Environmental > Terrestrial > Soil > Grasslands ...
GTTCGCAGCGACGTGGTGTTCAAATCCTTGCTCGCAAATATAGTGAAGAAGTCCTTGCAGTCCAGGGATCTCCACGACGCCAGCGCCGCCGAACGTCTCTAGCGGATCATCCGTAAATCTTCCCCTGCCAGTATAACCACGGATTCTTCCCTGGACATCATCGGTGGAAAATCGGGCAAAGCTCATGGCGCCGGACTTGACGCGTCCAACACACGTGCCAAAAGTATTTTCCTTGCCTACAGTACCTGCGATGATTTCCTGGAAATCCATCTTCACGTCTTTGAAGAAATGTTTCGGCAAGTTGCTGCAGTGAAAACACACGGCCTTGTTAGGATCGTTTCCGTAGTTGTTATTCCAGTCGAGCAGCGCACTGGGCGTTTCCGAAGCCAGTTGTAAAGCATGCATACCGAGCACACCGCAAACGTCAACTTCGCAGGCGCTAGAAAGCAGTGAATCGCTCATCATGCTCATGACTGTGCATGGAACGACTCCCAGGTTTTCTTCCAGCGAAGTCCAGCACTGCACCGCGCTGATTTGCACCTGTGCGCTTTTCATCCAGTCGTCGACAACCGCTCCGAGCTTGGCCATTTTGACGAGCGCCGCCTGGGGGATGTCGGTGGTCGTCACATAGGATTGTATGGACCTCAACTTTAGCAAAACGTGCTCATCGGTGTCCTTCATGCGGCTGATGCGCCCCAGCACTTCGCTCAGGTCCAGCGTCTCTACGGAAATCCCGCTCGACTCCAGCAGTTTCTCGCTATAACGGACTGTATTAAACGCCGTCGGTCGTGCACCTAGCGCACCAATGCGCAAATTGCGCAGTCCCTTTACCACACGGCATACGCCCGCAAACCATTCCAGGTCTTTCTTGAACTCCAGGGAATCTGGCGTCATGGTGTGCAAGGTTGTCAATGAATACGGAATTCCGAACTGGCGGAGGTTGTTACAGGCGGACATTTTTCCGCAGAAACTGTCGCGCCGGTGCGTGATAGCCATTTTGCCAGGCGTATCCGGCGTGGCTTGCATCAGCACCGGCACGTTCAATCTCGAAAGCCGAAGTGTGTCTGCTACGGCGCGCTCATCTCCGAAATTCGGCAGCGTGACGATGACACCATCGATTAAATCGGCTTTGGATTTGAACAACTCCGCGCAGCGCTTTGCTTCTTCGTACGTTTCCACAGCCCCATGCTTGCTCTGCTCCGACCCGAGCACGACGACATCTATGCCTGCATTTTGCAATACGTGAATCATCTCTTCCCGGCCGGTCTTCGCCAAGTGATCGGGGAAAAATCCCCGATTCCCCACGATCACGCCCATCGTCATCTTCCGCATGTTAGCCATCGTCGGTTCCGTCGCTTTCTCCTTCAGAGGCGGCCTTTTCCCGGCGCAAAATAAATGCAGTAAACGCCTCCGATGACCGCCAGTATCCCGCCCCACCAGACGTTCGCGTGCAAGCCATGCAGCACAACCTGCTCTTCTGGCGGGTGGAACAGTTCATACACGCCTGCGCCGAAAATCAGCAGGCCATTGACGAGAAGTGACGCTCCGATAAAAAACCATATAGAAAGCGAACCGCCAGTTTTCATAGCGCCTCACCAAAAGACTACGTTAACCATCAAGAAGAGAACAGCAACCACGGAGGCCCAGAACCACGGCCGGTGGAACACCGTGACATACGACTCGGATGGAATATCCGTCACGCCGTAAACCAAGCCCTTCAGTTCGGAGTCCGGTTTGGGTTTGGTGAGCATGCTCACAGCGATGGTCACCAACACGCAGACGACCCAGGACCACAGCGCCCGGTACATGTTTTCCGCCATATCACGTGCGTGCGCGGAAAGCGCGACGTAGCGCAATGCGGAGGAATCGACCTTGACCCATGCCCACATCCCGATTGACGATAAGGTCCCGGCCAACAATCCCAGGAATCCGCCTGCGGGTGTCGCACGCTTCCACAACATTCCCAAAATGACTGTTCCAAATAGTGGTGCGATAAAAAAGCTGAAGAGCGCCTGAACATAGTCCATGATGCTTTTGAAATCCATCACTAGATAGGCCGTGCCCACACTGATAATCACTCCGATGATTGTGGACCAGCGGCCCATACTGACATAATGCTGATCGCTGCCGTCTCTTTTTATCAACGCACGGTAAATGTCGTATGTCCACACCGTAGTAAACGCACTCACATTGCCAGCCATCCCGGACATGAACCCGGCAATCAGGGCGGTGATCCCAAGTCCAAGCAAGCCCGGGCCGCAATATCGTGCCAGCATGAGGGGTAGGACTTCGTTGTAGCTATGGCCGCCGGTCGCGATGGCTTGCGCTTCGCCGGTCAGCTTCATGGGTAAAACCGCGAGCGCCAGCAAGCCGGGCAGAATCACGATGAAGGGAACCATCATTTTGAAGCCTGCGCCGATGATCGGGGCCATTTTCGCAGCGCGAAGATCTTTAGCGGATAGCACTCGCTGCACCACCAGAAAGTCCGTGGTCCAATAACCGAAGGAAATGATCGCTCCCAATCCGAAGACGATTCCCGTCCAGTGAATGCCCATGGGGTTATCGTCGAATCTGCCCAGCGTGCTCCAAAGGTGCGTGTACTCTGCGGAAGCGTTTGTCGCGATCCGTGTTTTTAATGCACCCCATCCACCGGCATCGGCAAGTCCGAGTATCGGAATCAGCAGTGCCCCAGCCCAAATCAGAATAAACTGCAAGACTTCGTTAAAAATTGCCGAACGCAACCCGCCGAGCGAAACATAGATGGCAACTGTCAAAGAGGAAACCCAAATGCTGAAGTTGATGTTCCACCCGAGAATAATCTTGAGGACCAGCGCCATCGAATACATGTTGATTCCACTCATCAGCACCGTCATCAGCGCAAAGCTGATCGACGATAGTGCGCGGCTCCCTTCTCCAAACCGAAGCTTCAAATAGCCCGGCACAGAATGCGTTTTAGAAATGTAGTAGAAGGGCATCATCACTAGGGCGAGGAACAGCATTGCAGGGATTGCGCCGATCCAATACCAGTGAGCCGCGAGAATGCCGTACTGATATGCCGCGCCGGCCCAACCCATCAATTCAAGAGAGCCGAGATTGGCGGAAAGGAAACTGAGCCCCGCGATCCAGGCAGTCATTTCTCTTCCGGCCATGAAAAAATCTTCGCCCGTATTCGACCGCTCCTTCAAGTAGAAGCCGATAGCCAGCACCAACGCGAAATAGAAAACAATGATGACCAGATCAACCGTGGATAGACGTACAAGACGTGAAGCATCCGCCGAAGCAAATAGCAGCGTCATTCCTTTGACCTCGCCTGCCCATAATAAGCTTCTTTGCCGTGCTTCCTCAAAAAATGCCGATCGTGGAGCGTCTTACTGACGCACCTGGCGCGCGGATTGATCCCGATCGTGAAGTAAGCCATACGAGCGACAGCTTCGAGCATCCAGGCGTTTTCCGCTGCCTTCCGCGGGTCTGCGCCCCAGGCAAAAGGACCGTGGTTTGCCACCAATACTGCCGGGACAGCCTGGGGGTCAATTTTCTTGAACGCGCGAATAATCGCCACTCCTGTATTGGCCTCGTATTCACCTTTGATTTCGTCATCCGCCATGGAATCGGTTAGCGGAATTGGCCCGTGGAAATAATCAGCGTGCGTGGTACCGAAACAAGGAATCGGTTTGCGGGCCTGGGCCCAGGCTGTGGCGTATTCCGAGTGAGTGTGGGCAATCCCGCCGATCGAAGGGAAAGCGCGGTAGAGAGCAGCATGTGTGGGAAGATCCGAAGACGGCCGTAGGGTCCCTTGGACGACTTTGCCTTGCAGGTCGGTCACGACGAGATGCTCCGCCTTCATCGCTTCGTAGGGAACACCACTAGGCTTAATGACGATCAAGCCGTCATCGCGGGCGATGCCGCTTGCGTTGCCAAATGTCGAAAGCACTAATTTTCTTCGGACAAGATCCATGTTTGCTTCCAACACTTGTTCTCGTAGCGCTGCTAACAGCATCCGCTCTCGATCCTCCTCGTAATAGGGGTTGTTAGCGTCGGCCGGAAATGCTCCCGGGCGGCACGAGCGCCTTCGACTTCCACTCCTACCTGAATCGCGCGGACTAGACCCAGCCCCGTGGTCGTATCATCCCGCGGAATCCTACTTCCGAATCTTACGCCTGAAGACTGTCGTTGACCGATAGGTTTGAACATCTCAATTCCGCGGACGGAAAGTTCCTATGATTCTGGGAATCGGGAAAGTGTTGTGTTTCAATGCAAAAACCGGTGCGATGGCCGGAGACCTGTCCGCTCTTGTCGCGAGCGGTGCCATCCAGGAAGTTTCCGCTGTAAAACTGGATCCCCGGTTCTGTCGTAAGAAGGTGCCAGGGTTGCCTCTTCTTCATCTTGACTCACGATGGACAATTCGAGAGCCTGGGCATCTTCATTAGGACGATCAACATCCATACACACCCGCTTGTTGAAACCCTGGATTCCTCCGTGCAGGCTGTTGGGACCGTCATTCTTTGGCAAATGAAAACCAATTCCGTCGAGTGTAAATTGGCCGCCAGCGATTCGGTTGCCGTACCGCCGAATGGTAGTGCCAAAGTACGATTTGTCCTGTTCGTACCTATTGACGTCGTCATACCCGAGTACGATATCTGCAATTCTTCCGCTGCGATTTGGGACGCGTAGAGAGACAAGAGCCGCGTCGTAAGTAATGACAACGGCCTCAAGACCCTTCTTGTTGCGTCCCTCTTTCGATTTTCCAAACCCAGTAACCTGCAGTTTGGCGGGACCCGCGCCTTTCGCAGTGAAACAAGCGGTGATAATCATTGCCGCGAAAAAGGCAGCAATGAAGGCGGGGTTTCTGGTCATGAATGGTCCTTGTGAAAGCATGAGTGCACCAAAATTCATGCCGGATGATTTATGGTAAGCGTTTACCACCTAATAGTCATCCTGGCAAGGAGTTTCGTCCGGTATCCGAACTACGGCAGGATGACCGCCCCTCAGTCATTGTGCCACGCGCTTTCGAGCGATTTGAGGAGTCGTGGACATACGGTCGCCACCTTGGTTGACGTGCGCGATCAGTTGCAGTCAGAGTCGGAGCTGGGCACCTTGCAAACCGCAGGGTTGCATGGTAAACGTTTACCTGCTTTTAGTTGGTCTTCTTAAGCGGTGCGCTCAGAATCAGCTACGGCGGCGACCCTTGTCTCTCCTAAATGCAGCCCTGAGGAGGTTAACATGCCAAAACGATCGCAGATTTCGCGGCGGCAATTTGTTGGCTCGGCCCTCTCCGCGGCCACGGTGAGTTCCGTGCCTATCCCGAATTTCCTGCCGTCGTCATGGGGATACAGCCCGAAGACGTCCAATCTTGACTGGAAAGATCAGGGCATTCTTTTAGTTGATAAATCTCCCTACGCCAAGTTACACAACGTTCCAGTGCGCGCGGTCACGATCTCTCAAGGGTTTTGGGGAGCGCGCCGAGAGACCAATGTCGACAAGAGCATCCCGTCGATGGAGAGGCTGCTCGAATCCAATGGGCGGATGAATAACTTCTTGCGGCTTGTCGGTAAGAGTGATGCTGCGCAGCGCGGGCCGGTTTACGCGGACTCCGATGTGTATAAGTGGACAGAGGCTGTCGCCTTCGTGTTACAGTCCGGTGATCGACCTGAACTGCACGCGTTGGCGGACAAGATCATTAAGGAAGTCGTTGAAGTTCAAGAACCTAGCGGCTATCTCAATACGTACTACGTTGGTGATCGGGCGAAGGATCGCATGGCACCAGACGTGCAACGGTGGGGCCATGAACTCTACAACCTCGGCCACATGATCCAGGGCGCGATTGCGTTTTATCGTGCCACTGGCGACCGCACCTTGCTTGATGCCAGCATTCACTTCGTCGACGGCTACCTGTTGCCCAATTTTGGCCAGGGAGGCGATAAAAAGCCAATCCTTTCCGGGCATCCAGAAATTGAACTGGCGCTTATCGAGCTTTACCGCACGACCGGAGACAAGCGTCATCTCGAACTAGCGGGCTATATCCTCCAGGGTGACGATCGCATCAAGCTACCGCAGCGTGGCTATGTTTATCACTTCAGCGGAATTCCTTTCACGTCGCGAACACACCTCGAAGGCCATGCTGTACGTGCTATGTACGCCTGTTGTGGAGCCACCGACTATTACCTCGAAACCGGTGACCAATCGTATTGGAAGACTCTCAACCTACTTTGGGACGACTTAGTGTCGACCCAAATGTACGTGACGGGCGGAGTCGGAGCGCGAAGCCAAGGCGAAGCTTTCGGCGATTCCTATGAGCTACCGAATTCCACCGCTTATGGCGAGAGCTGCGCGGCCATAGGCAACATGATGTGGAACTGGCGTATGCTCGCAGCCACCGGGGACGCGAGATATGCCGATGTCGTCGAGCGTGCCTTGTATAACGGCATCAATTCCGGCATGTCGCTCGATGGAACGCTGTATTGTTACCGCAATCCGTTGGGATTCGACCCGTCAGGCGGCGATCAAATTCGCAATCCGTGGTACGACACGACGTGCTGCCCTCCGAACCTGGAGCGCACCTTCGCCTCCTTGCCCGGCTATTTTTACAGTACCAGCAAGGACGGACTCTATCTGCACCTGTACGACAATGCGCAGCTTGATTGGCATCTCGAGGATGGAACCGGCCTGAAGGTTGTGCAGAAAACAAACTACCCGTGGGATGGCGCCACGGAGATTACTGTCACGCCGGCCAAGCCCACGGAGTTCACGTTTTATCTCCGTATTCCCGGGTGGTCCGACGGAACGCAGGTGACGATCAACGGCAAGCCAGTCTCTGGAGCGACTCCGGGACAGTATCTCGCGTTGCGACGCCGCTGGTCGCCCGGCGATCTCATTGACGTGAAGTTCGCCATGACTCCGCAAGTGATCGAAGCAAACCCCCGTGTGGTGGATGATTACGGCCGCGTGGCGGTTCAGCGGGGTCCGCTCGTTTACTGTCTCGAACAACTGGATCAGCCGGACGGCGTGCCTTTGTTTGATGTTTCTCTGGACATAGGCCATGAGCGTTCATCAAAGTTTCACGAGGAGTTTCATGGCGATTTGCTAGGGGGAATCGTGGTGCTGAAGCACATGGGAGCGATCTACGAGAAGTCTGCTTCGCATAGCGCTCTATACCGTCCGCACACTGCCGATGTGCCAAAGGCCAAGCAAGTGGAGCTCAGGTTTGTGCCTTATTACGCGTGGGCGAATCGGGCGGCCACGCCGATGCAAGTTTGGACGCCCATTCTACGGTCGTAGGGAATCCCTGCACTATTACGCGGACGAGGGTTGCATCGATCTCCTACCCGGAATAGGTGCCCCGATGCGCATGATGGAACGGCTGGGCCAGGGTCGACGACCTTAGCCTCCTACCTTGTGGTAGAGACGGTAGGGCTCTTCACCGATTGCCCCAAACGGACGAAATGTGTTTTTCCCAGCGTCACCTTGCACGAGCCAGTCTTCGGAAGACTGAGAAGCGGTAGAAGCGGCGAGGAGTTGCGCACGGGAAAAGTTCGAGGGCAAATTCCCGACACCAAAGAGTGCCAGCGGCCCTCGCAGCAGTGCCACGATCTGTGGGTTCTCCGGATCCACCGCTTGAAGACGGAGCGGCATCCCAATTTCAAAATCCACTCGGTCGCCATTTTTCCAAGTGCGAGACAGTTCAAAGAACTTTCCCGCGACGGGATCACCTTCCGCACGCTTGCCGTTAACCGCAATACGCGTGTTTGTGTCCGCCCATGCTGGAACGCGCAAGTGGATCGCAAACATTTCCGGACGCGCCATGTCCAACTGAAGCTGGATTGCATTAGTTGCGGGGTATCTGGTTTGCTGCGTCAGAGTGCAATGCGTGCCGCCTTGCACCCACCTGACACGGGAAGGAAGGAAGAGATTGACATAAATACCTGCTTTGGCTGGGTAATAAGAACTGATGCCGTAATCGGCGGTCAACTGTGGGAAAGTGCCAGAGCAGCAAGGCCATTTATCTTTGTAATAGACTTTTTTGGCGCCCGCACTGTTGTAATCGGAATAGTAGAAGCTGGTGCCGTCGGCAAGAATAGGCTTGGCGCCCGCGACGGTGTTGTACAGCACCTGTTCCATGTTATCCCCGTAATGAGAGTCGCGCGTCACCCGCAACAGATATCGCGTGATTTTGAATTGTCCGTAGGCGCCACACGGGGTTTCAAAGCTGGAGCGCGTCTTGCCCAGACTCTCGGCAAGCAGTCCCTTCCCGGGTTCCACAAACGCTTCGTCTGGCCCCCATCCTCCTGTTGCATAACTTTGTTCCTGAACCATACGCAGGCCGTTCGCGGCAGCGCGGAGGTATTTTTCATCACCGAGAACCAAATAAGCCTGCATAGCAGAACTCAGTGTATTGACGTGACTGTAGGCGTGCTTGCCGGGAAGGGGGTTGTGATTTTCCGCCAGAGCATCGTAATAGTCCTGATAGATAAATCGCTCCCCCAAATCGCGGTAGCGCTTGTCGCCGCTGCGCTGATAGGCAAGAAAGAAATTCTCGGGCAAGGTGTAGGTTTCATCCCATGTATAGGCGATGGTCTTATGCGGTCGAGCTTCCTGCTCGGTTCGGCTCAGGGCCTTCTCCGGGAGATGCGGCAACACTGCGTCAGTAGCTCGCTTGAGCACCTCCAGTGCGATAGGGTCCGCCGCAAATTCATAAGCATCGATAAGGCCACAGCAAGTCTTGTCAAAGGTATAGCCCGGCAGGCGGTAATCGACGTAGAACCTCCCGGTAGGCTCTACCGTCTCGGCAAAAGCGCGCACCAGGCGATGAACTTTTTCCTGCGTCGCCTTTGATCCTGTCACGGCGTAGGCGCGAGCCAATCCGGAAACGTATTGACCGAAGGAATGCCCGGGAATGAATGCATGAAAATTATCCTTCTCGTTAAAGTCGTCGGCATCATCATACCACCCGCCCAGATCGTGGCCTGGTGCCGGCAACCCTTGACGTTTCCGAAAGGGCTTCAGTAAACCGTCTTCATCGAGATTGAGGAACAACTTATGGTTCTCGTCGAACTGTCTCCGGAATGGTCCGTCAAGCAGCTGTACCTGCGAATAACCGAAAACCGAAAGTTGAGGAGTGATCGAAGCCGTTACCGAGGGGGGCGCCCACCCCCGAAGAGAACTTACCCCGATTAGACCTGTCGTGGAAATCGCCGCGGATTTGAGGAACTGGCGCCGCGTCTTAGTTTTCACAGTGAATCCTCCTGAGCTTGCTTGCGGGAGTCCCGCTCAGAGTCTAGGGCGCTTTGCTCACAATCCGCCGGGCGCCCGAATCTCAGCAAGCGTTTTCTCGCAGGACTTACGTATAGCGCGAGAGAGACTCTCCGTCAAACACTTGCTGTAATCGATTTCTCAAATGAAGTATCCTGTCCTTGCACAGATGCGACGTCCGCTGGTATCCATTAAGAGGTCCGTTGGTCTCGCAATTCTTCTGCTAGCTTGCCGTTCTTTGGCCTTTTCCCAAATCCAGGAAGGTCAAGTCGAGCCCATTAGCTCGGCCTTGCGAGCCGGAGAATTTGACAAGGCGGTGGAACTGAGTCGAGTCGCGCTAAAAGCGTCGCCAAGCAATGCACAATTATGGACCCTGCAAGGCATTGCCTATGCCGGCAAAGGTGACGGCAAGGAAGCTCTGACGTCATTTCAGCGAGCGCTTAAGATTTCCCCAAACAATCTTGCGGCTCTGGCTGGGGCCGCTCAGATTGAGTACCAAGAGGGGAACCAGAGTGCAATGCCACTGCTAAATCATCTACTGCAATTGCGTCCAGGAGATCCCACTGCCCATGCCATGCTTGCAGTGCTGGAATACCGGCAGGGAGACTGCGGTGCGGCGGTTCCACATTTCGAAAAAGCCGGCCAGCTGCTCGACTCACAGCTCGACGCCTTGCATGCTCTTGCCACCTGCCTCGTGAGACTCCAGCGACTCGATGACGCGGCAGCGACTTTTCACAGGGCTGTGGCGCTTCATCCAGACGATCGGCGGGAACTTCACCTCCTGGCATCCATTCAGCTTATGGCGCACAAGCCCGAGGACGCACTTTCCACGCTGCGGCCGCTGCTGGAGAGCAAGGAAGTGGATGCGAACACCCTGCAGCTTGCTTCGACTGCCGCGGAATCCGCTGGAAACACGCCCCAGGCGGTTAGTACGCTTCGGCAAGCTCTCTTGCTCGACCCGCGAAACGTCAGCCTATATCTGGATTTTGCCAATATTTGCTTTGCGCACGAATCGTTCCAGGTCGGTGTTGATGTGATTAGCGAAGGATTGATGCTGCAGCCAAGCGCTGAGGAACTCTATGTGGCGCGCGGAGTCCTCTACGCGCAGCTGGCACAGTACGACAAAGCGGAGGCTGACTTTGAGAAAGCCTACGACTTGAACCCGAATCAGTCTTTGAGCGCTGCCGCTCAAGGCCTGGTGGCTGTGCAGGCGAATGATCTCGATCACGCGCTGGCGTCGATACAGTCAAAACTGGCACGAAATCCGAACGATCCGCTCCTGCTTTACTTGCAGGCAGATGTACTCTCGCAAAAAGGGGTTGATCCTGGTACACGTGAGTTTCAGCTCGCGATGCGCTCGGCAAGGAGGGCGGTCACCTTGCAGCCCGCACTTGCCGCGGCTCGCGCCGTCCTGGCCAAAATGTACATGCAAACCGGGGCCTACAAGGAAGCCATAGAGCAGTGCCGGAAAGCTTTGACCAGCGATCCGAAGGATCAAACCGCTGTGTACCGTCTGATCCAGGCGTTGCGGAAAACCGGGCAGAAAAAGGAGATTCCTGAATTGCTTCAGCGTCTCGCCCAGCTTCGCGAACAAGCTACGCAAGAAGAAAGAGAGCGCTACCGCTACAAACTCTTTGAACAGAGCGCCCCGGGGCAGCAGCCGACGCAGCCATAGCCGCAGCACGCCAGGACTTTAGGACTCTCGTTTGGCCCGCCCAACTTTGAGAAAATGTTTGCTCACCTTGGCTACAAGCGACAGTCGCACTGGCAACACACAAAAGAGGAAAGCTACCGGAATGACCTGCACGCGCCGCACCTTTCTGCGATTTTCGCTCGTATCGGCGGTCTCAATGACTGCCAAACAGGCATTTGCGCAAGGTGTAGCGACTCACAAGGCTAAGCCCGTCGTACGGCAAGCCCCTTCTGGCCACCCTTTCAACGCGCACTTTGTCGACGTAGCGGCCGCCGCCGGACTGAGTGCGCCCACAATCTACGGGGGCGTAGAGAGTAAGAAATACATTTTGGAGTCTACCGGCTGCGGATGTGCATTCATTGACTACGACAACGACGGCTGGATGGATATATTTTTACTCTGTGGCACTCGTATTGGGG
>Ga0209156_10003727_pt1 | contig 11355 bp, 10 predicted proteins | sample GraSoiAngelo_124_FD_185881 | JGI IMG/M metagenome (GOLD analysis project Ga0209156, IMG submission 185881) | Grasslands soil microbial communities from the Angelo Coastal Reserve, California, USA - 14_0927_05_20cm (SPAdes) (version 2) | ecosystem: Environmental > Terrestrial > Soil > Grasslands...
TCGAGGGCATGCTTCAGCAACCCGGGATACCCATGATTGTACTCCGGCACGACCAGAATTAATCCGTCTGCCCGTTTCACCAGATCGGAGAATGCTGGATCCTTCATCTGTTCTCCGGCGTCATCCAACCGCATCGGGATCTTGCAAATGTCCACCAATTCCGTTTCCACGCCCGCTCGCTTCTTTGTTTCCTCGAAAACGAAACGCGCGGCGTTTTCGCTGCGCCGCCCTTTGCGCGCGGTGCCCAGGACTACCGGAATGAATAGGGACGCCATCGTTTTTGAGTTTCCGAAACAATTCGGTGTGAAATCAAGCCATCTTGCGCACTAATTTTCGGAGCCGGCGGGTCGTCTGCTCGCGATCAATTTTGCCGGAAGCGACATCGAGGACGAGCCGCTCCCAGTCGTCACTATCAGCAGCGGGATCGAATCCGTTCAGGCGAAGGAAAACGATCGCCGCGGCCATCGCCGTGCGCGTGTTCCCGTCAAGAAATGGGTGGTTGCGGCAAAGATAAAATAAGTAAGCCGCAGCGATATCTATGAGATCAACGTAAGGCGACTTCCCCCCGAAGCTCGATTGTGGTGCGAATACGGCCGCGGCCAGAAGTGCTTCATCGCGGATTCCGTGGAGCCCGCCAAAAATTTTTACCGCTTGGTAATGAATCTCGCGAACAATCTCGACGGTCAGATGGAAGCAGTCCTCCGGCGTTGCCTTCACGCCAGCTTCCGTAATGTCCTGCGATAATCGTTCATCACTTTTTTGATGGCCCCTTTGACTGCCTTTTTCGAGGGCCCTTTGCGGATTGGCATCAACATGATTGCACCGCTATCGTTTATGATCGTTACGTCGAGCTGGTCACCGACTTTGACTCGCGCCAAGTCCATCAAAGCAGCGTCAAAAATGATCCCCTGAGAATTACCGATTTTGGAGATGGTTTTGGTCATGACGTAATACTATGTTTTACATGGAGAACAGGCAAGCGCAAAAACCCGGTGCGATCAAGCCTGCCGATGGCCGGACTCGAACCGGCACGGGCCGTTTAAAGCCCAACGGATTTTAAGTCCGTTGCGTCTGCCATTTCGCCACATCGGCGTGCAGGCGAATCTTACTCGCGGGCTGGCGCAGACCAAACGGTTTTCGATTTACGACCAACTGCCGTAGCGGTCGCGAAAGTTTTTTGACGGTCGGCAACTAACCGACGCAAACAAAATTCAATGGGAGGAAATTTTATGGGTAAATTGGATGGTAAGAAAGTGGCGATTCTCGTCACTGATGGATTCGAACAGGTGGAAATGACAAAACCGCGCGAAGCGCTAGAGGAAGCGGGTGCGGAAACGAAAATCGTTTCGCCTAAATCGGGGCAAATTCAGGGAATGAACCACGCGGATAAGGGCGACAAGTTCGACGTCGATATTCCACTCGATGAAGCGCGGCCGGAGGAATTTGATGCACTGATGATTCCGGGCGGTCTGATGAATCCGGATGAATTGCGCGCGACTCCCGACGCACTTAAGTTTACGAAACATTTTTGTCGCGAAGGCAAACCAGTGGCCGCCATTTGTCACGCGCCCTGGGTATTGATCGACGCCGGCGTAGTTCGTGGGCGCAAACTAACGTCGTGGGAGCACATTCAGACCGATGTGAAAAATGCCGGTGGCAATTGGGTCAACCAGGAGGTGGTGGTGGACAACGGACTCGTTACCAGCCGCAAGCCCGACGATATTCGGGCGTTCGATAAGAAGATGATCGAAGAATTCTGCGAAGGGAAACATGCCAGGCAGACACAGTTTGCAGGAGCCGGGCTCGAGACATAATTCGCAGTAACATCGAGGTCCGAGCCGGACTGGCGAACTGCCACGACTACTCGATCCACCTGGAGCTGCGAAGGTAGATCGCGCCCAAGGTGGATCGACCGCTCTGCGAGCGATGCCAAAGCAAATGCGGCTCCGCCGCCATATCGCTATCTTGCCGTCGGATCGGCGAAATAAATTCTCGTGCGCCCGAGGCTTGCGCTAGTCTTCCTGAGTGACTACCGCCAACAAAATCACGCTTGTCCGGATTGCGATGATTCCAGTCTTCGTGGCACTTGCGATTTATTATGGCGAAAGCGTCCGGCGCGGCGACCCACAGGAATGGCAGCGCTTTGCCGCCATCATCATTTTTCTACTCGCGGCGGCAAGCGACGGTCTCGATGGATACGTCGCCCGTCGCTACAATCAACGGAGCCAGTTAGGCGTTATTCTCGACCCGATCGCCGATAAGGGTTTGCTCCTCAGTGGTATCATCACCCTGAGTATTACTAATTGGAGCCAGAGCGATCCCGATTACGGAAAATTTCCGGTGTGGTTTCCGGTTCTCGTCATTACCCGCGACGCGGTCATTTTGGTCGGCGCCGCCATCCTGCACTATTTCATCGGCAACAAAATGCGGGTTAAACCTAGTTGGACGGGTAAGGTCGCGACCGTTTGTCAAATGTGCGCGATTGCGTGGGTGATGTTGCAGCTGCGATTTCTGCCGCTGTGGTTCGTCGTGATGGTGGCGGGAATATTCACTCTCATTTCTGGGGTGATCTATGTCGTGAAAGGCGTCCGTCAACTGCAGACCGAAGGTCACGCCCACGCCACGCGCTGACGCGCGCAGGGCAGTAATGGAGTGATAGAGTAGTGGAGTAGCGAGAAAAGAGCAGGGCCGGTGTTTCGTTTGGTCATTCCTTCGTGCTTCGTCATTCGTGCTTCGTCATTTCTTTGATATAGCAGTCCGATGAACATTGCCATCGCCGGCCGGCCAAATGTAGGAAAATCGGCGTTGTTCAATCGAATTGCCGGCCGTCGCATCGCCATTGTACATGGCCAGGCAGGGATCACACGAGACCGGATTTTTGCCAAATGCGAAATCGGCGGAAAAACTTTCAGGCTTTGGGATACCGGCGGGATTGTCGGCGCAGGTGAAACCCAGTTGACGGACGAAGTGCGGGCTTCCGCAGAACTCGCGATGGCTGAGAGCGATCTCATTCTTTTTGTGGTGGACGGGCAGGACGGGGTAAATCCGATGGATCGCGAACTGGCTCGCCTGATTCGGAAATTGCACAAACCTGTCCTACTTCTCGTTAACAAAATCGATGACTCGAAACACGAGCCGCGAGCCGACGAATTTTCCGCACTCGGTTTTGAGGATGTTTTTCCGACTAGCGCGGCACATGGGCGCGGAGTTCCGGAACTACTCGAAAAGATCGAGAACTTTCTGCCTGCTGCCGACCTCAAACCTGAAACATCAAACCTCACGCGTCCGATCGCTGTCGCGATCCTCGGCCGCCCAAATGCAGGAAAATCATCGCTGATTAATGCGTTGCTCCGCGATCGGCGCGCCATCGTAAGCGAAATCCCGGGCACCACACGGGATGCCGTCGACATCGAGTACGAACGAGAGGGTAAACGCTTCCTTTTTATCGATACCGCTGGGATTCGTGCGCGCAGCAAACATTCCAGCTCGGTTGAAGTCTTTTCGGTCATGCGGGCCGAAAAGACAATTACGCGCGCTGATATTTGCGTGCTGGTGATTGATGCCGCCGAAGGGATAAAGGCGCAAGATCGCCGAATCGCGGCCTTGATTCAGGACGCACGAAAAGCCTGCGTGATTGTCCTGAACAAATGGGACCTGTTACGCACGAAGCGCAAACAACGGCAGACCATGGAAGACGCGATTGCTAACGCTCGCGCGGAGTTGTTCTTCATCGATTACGCGCCGGTCCTGGTAACGAGCGCGCTGACGGGCGAGCATGCCGATAAAATTTTCAAAATGATCGAACGCATCCGGCGGGCTGCACGCGCGCATATCGGCACTGGCAAATTGAATCGCGCGTTGCGGGCGGCCTTTGCCGCAAATCCGCCGCCAATGGTAAAGGGCAAACGGCTAAAGCTGTTTTACGCGACTCAATCCAGCGGAAACGAATCACGGGAGTTCGCGCCCCCGGAGATCGTGCTCTTTGTCAATTCCCCTCGTCTTCTGACACAGCCATTCGCACGTTTTCTTGAAGCGAAGATTCGTGAGCTCGAGCCCTACCCGGGATCGCCGATCTTGCTGACCTTACGGGCGCGGACCTCCACGTCATCCTGAGCGGAGCGAAGCGCAGTCGAAGGATCCCGGGAAAGTTACCTTTAAGGTATCGCAACGGGATCCCTCGAATTACGCTCGGGACGACTGCGGAAGCACATTTCCGCAGGATTGATTCGAACGTTCGGCCCCAGTCTTCTGTCTTACAAAGCTCATGAAATCGGCTCAGGAAATTTCTCAACAAGTGCAGGAGCTTGGTCGCTGGATTACGCCCTTGCGCGAGCAAGTTGCGCACGTCGTCGTCGGTCAGAAATATCTGGTCGATCGTTTATTGCTCGGGTTACTGGCGAACGGCCATGTCTTGCTCGAAGGCGTTCCCGGCCTGGCCAAAACGCTCAGCGTCAAAACAATCGCCTCCGCCATCCAAACCGGATTCCAGCGCCTCCAATTCACCCCGGATCTTCTTCCGGCAGATTTAATCGGCACCCTTATTTATAATCCGCGTGACGGCGAGTTCACCACCAAGTTTGGCCCAATTTTTTCGAACCTCATCCTGGCCGACGAAATCAATCGCGCACCGGCCAAAGTGCAGAGCGCCTTACTAGAAGCGATGCAAGAGCGCCAGGTGACTATTGGCGAGAAAACGTATCCGCTTTCCGATCCGTTTCTTGTCCTGGCGACGCAAAACCCCCTCGAGCAGGAAGGCACCTATCAGCTCCCCGAAGCACAGCTCGATCGTTTCATGTTCAAGTTAAACATCGGTTATCCGCAGAAACCGGAAGAGCGCCGTATTCTCGATTTAATGGCGACGTCCGCACCCGATCTGAGGGTTTCAGCGGTGGTCGATCCGCAACACATCATCGCAGCGCGCGATGTCGTGAACAACATTTACATTGACGATCGAGTAAAGGATTACATCGTCGACATTGTTTGGGCGACGCGGGAGCCAGCGTCTTATAACTTGAAGCTGGAGGGTTTGATTCGTTACGGCGCCTCCCCCCGCGCCACAATTTATCTCGCGCTGGCCGCGCGTGCTCATGCTTTCTTGAACGGACGCGGCTACGTCACACCGCAGGACATCAAGAGCATCGGTCCCGACGTTTTGCGTCATCGCATTATCGTTAGCTACGAAGCGGAAGCAGAGTCGATTACGAGTGAGACGATCGTGGAACGGATTTTCGCAGGATTGCCGGTGCCGTGAGTGAACCGGTGAGAGGTAAGAATTACGCCTTGGTCGGTCATCCCGAGCGAGAGCGACCTAATCCCTCGAACTCGCCTCACTCCGCTCGAAGCGACGAGAAGGAGCAGCGCACCGCCGAAATTCTAAAAAAGATCCGCGGCCTCGAAATCAAGACCCGGGCCCTGGTGGAAACCGCCTTCGCCGGCGATTACCACAGCGTCTTCAAGGGTCGCGGGATGAATTTTGAAGAGGTGCGCGAATATCAGCCTGGGGATGAGATTCGCACGATCGATTGGAATGTAACCGCAAGGCTCGGTAGCCCATTTGTTAAAAAGTTCACGGAAGAACGCGAGCTTACCGTGATGCTGATCGTAGATGTGAGCGCGTCAGGTAGCTTCGGCAGTACTTCACAATCAAAACGCGAGCTGGCTGCAGAAGTTGCTTGTCTCCTCGCTTTCAGCGCGATCCGTAACAACGACAAAGTCGGTCTCCTTCTTTTCAGCGATCGCCTCGAGCTTTTCATCGCGCCGAAGAAAGGGCGCTCTCATACTTTGCGTATCATCCGCGAAATCCTCTTCTTCGATCCGGTCGGGCGCGGGACCAACCCGGCGGCGGCCCTTGATCACTTAAATAAGATTGTGACCCGCCGGGCGGTCGTCTTTTTTATCTCCGACTTTCAGGCGGAAGATTTCTCACGTGCCCTCGCGGTCACGGCGAGGCGGCATGATCTAATTGCGATCCGGATTCAGGACGAACGCGAAAGCGTGTTACCGCCTGTTGGCATTATCACGCTGGAAGATGCGGAAACGGGCGACCAAATTGAAATCAACGCCGCCGACAGCAATGTCCGCCGACAGTTTGCCCAACTCGCCCAGGCACAGCTAACGGAAACCATACGGGTATTGCGGCAAAACCGCATTGATCGAATCGAGTTGCGCACCGGCGATGATTATCTGCCGGCGTTGCGCTCCTTTTTCAAGCAACGCGAGCGCCGTATGATGGTGCGGTAACGACGATGCTACTCGCGCAGGCACTTCCCGACATCGCGCCACCGGTAAATTATTCGCTGGTGCCGCCGTGGATGATTTTTGTCGGCAGCTTGATCGTCCTAACGATCATTGGACTGGCAATCTGGTACGGGCGAAGGTTCTTTCGCAAGAAACAAGTAACGCTATCGCCCCGCGAACGCACGCTCGCGGCGTTGAGCGCAATTGAGAACGATGTGGAAAAAATTGCGCCCTATCAATTCAGCATTCGCGTTTCCGATATTTTACGACGTTACGTGGTGGAACAATTCGATCTACCGATGACGCGCCAAACATCGGTCGAATTCTTAAATGCCATTGCTTCGGCCCCCAATTTCGGTGACGAGGAAAAAGCGTTGCTGGCTGATTTTCTGAATCGCTGCGACCTGATTAAGTTCGCGCGCTACGACGCGACGACGGTGGATAGCCGTCTCCTACTGGATGAAGCGCGCCAATTCGTGAAAGGAGGAGCACTTGTCCCCGCATGACTGGCTGGGCGGTCAGGCGCTGACTTTCGCGCGACCGTGGCTGCTGCTGCTCCTACTGCTGATCCCCTTGCTGGCATGGCTCCGCGGAAGATTTGGACCGCGCGCCGCGATTATATTTTCCGCGACCGCGCCATTTCGCGCGATTGGGAAAGCCAGCGCCAACCGGGCCGGACAAATCTTGCGCGCATTGGTCTGGCTTGCCCTGGCGGCATTTATCGTCGGAATCGCGCGACCACAACTGGGTAAATCGCTCACCCAAGTAGAAGCCAGCGGTATCGACATCATGCTTGTGCTCGACGTGTCCAATTCAATGCTGGCGAAGGATTTCACCATTGGCGGCGACGAGGCGACGCGATTGGACGCGGTTCGCGAAGTAACTCGCAAATTCATCGAAGCACGACCGAACGATCGGATCGGGATGATCGCATTTGGCACTCGTCCATATATCGTTAGCCCGATGACGCTCGATCACGAATGGCTGTTGCAAAACCTCGATCGTGTTCGCATTGGGCTGGTAGAAGGAAGCACTGCGATCGGTTCGGCCATGGCGGCGGCGGGGAATCGCTTAAATGACAAGCAATCCAAGAGCCGGGTGATCGTTCTCCTGACCGATGGCGATAATAACGCCGGGAAGATCCCGCCTAATACCGCAGCGGAAGCATTAAAGGCACTCCGAATTCATCTTTACGCGATCGGAATCGGCACCAATGGGGTGGCGCCCTTTCCGGTAATGGACGAGCGAACCGGCCGGGTGGTGACGGACGGACGCGGTAACGTTTATTATCAAAATGCGCCAGTTTCCTTCAATGAAACCGGTTTGCGCGAAGTAGCGCAGATCGCCGATGGGAAATTTTACCGCGCAACGGACACGGAATCGCTGGCGTCGATCTATCAGGACATCGACAAGCTGGAAAAAACCACCATCAGCGCCCGGAAATATCAACAATACCGCGACCTATTTCCGGTGTGTATCGCGACCGGTTGTGGATTGCTGATCGGGCAGCTGTTGCTCGGCCAAACTATTTGGAGGCGATTGCCGTGAGTGAGTGTTGTTACAGATCGCTCGTGCTCCCAGCACACGCATTGAGAATCGAGGTGTTCGCATGAACTTGGGCGCGCCGAACTGGTTGTGGGCCCTGGCCATTCTGCCGCTCCTCGTGCTTTTGTATGCACAGGCCGAGCGGCGTAGTGCGATCAAACTGCGTGAGTTTGTTTCACCGCGACTGCTACCGCAGCTCGCCGGCAATGTCGATCGGGTGCGGCGCGCGATTCGTTTTGCTTTCGTTTTGCTCGCGCTCGCGCTCGCTATTATCGCGTTGGCCAAACCGCACTGGGGTTACACTTACGAAGACGTAAAACGTCGTGGACTCGATTTGCTCTTCGCCGTTGATACATCGCGCAGCATGCTATCGAATGATGTGGCGCCAAACCGACTTGAGCGCGTCAAACTAGCAGCACAGGATTTGATCACAGAGCTGCAAGGCGATCGAGCCGGGCTCATCGCCTTCGCCGGCCGGGCCTTTTTGCAGGCACCGTTGACGATCGATTACGATGCCGCGGTCGAATCGATCAACGACCTGGATACAAAAACAATCCCGGAAGGCGGCACCAACATCAGCGAAGCGATCGCGCTGGCGACACAAACATTTGGGAAAAGCGCGATGGGAAACCGCGCACTCATTATTTTCACGGATGGTGAGGAACTTAGTGGCGATGCGGTAACCGAAGCCAAGAAAGCGGCGGACGCAGGCGTGAAAATTTTCACGGTAGGAGTCGGGACGGCGCAAGGCTCGTTAATCCCGGTCGAAGGGCAAGGCGAAGCTGGTTTCGTAAAAGACGCGAAAGGCCAGGTGGTGAAGTCGAAGTTGGATGAAAATCGGCTGCGCGAGATCGCACAAGCGACCGGCGGGATTTATTTGCACCTGGAAAGCGGGCCCCAAACAATGCGGCAGTTGTACGCGGACGGGCTTTCGAAACTAAAAACCGCCGAAATCGATGCGCGGCTTTCGAGTCGGCCAATCGAGCGCTACGAGTGGCCGCTGGCAGGCGCGATTGTCGCGCTGATCGCCTCCCTGTTCATCAACGACCGAAAACGGGCGCAAACTCCCAGACGTTCGCCGATAAAACGCGAAGTGCTGGTCACCGCCTCCTTACTATTCGTGGCAGCTGCCGAGGTAAACGCGGTTTCGGGGATCGACCTATATAATAAGGGGCGATACGAGGATGCCTACGCACAATTTCAAAAGGATTTGCAGAACAATATCAACCCGGCCGATATGCCCAAAATGCAGTTCGATGCCGGTGCAGCTGCCTACAAGCTACGGAACTACGACAAAGCGCTGGAGGCATTTAGTCAGTCGCTGGTAGATCGATCGCCGAGGCTGCAGGAGCAGAGCCGTTACAATCTCGGCAGGACCCTGGAGGACCGCGCCGATTTCGGCAAAACGAACGAGGAGACGCTGAAGGACTTGGAAAATGCCGCGCAACATTACGAGCAGGCATTGAAGCTGGACCCACAAGATAAGGCCGCGGCGGAACGGCTGGAGATCGTTAGGAAGAAGATTGAGAAACTGAAGCAACATCCGAAGCAACCGCCGCCAAAGCCCCAGAAAAATCAGCAGAACAAGAAGGATCAAAAGAAAGACGAGCAGCAGCAACAACAACAGCAACAGTCACAAGACGAACAGCAACAAAACCAGGATCAAAACCAGGACCAACAAAAGCAAGATCAACAGCAGGCGAAGAATAATCAGCGACAACCGAATCAGCAAAACCAGGAACAGAATCCCGAGAATCAGAAGAATCAGCAGAACTCAGAGAAGCGCGATAAACAGCAGGAACAGCCCTCGCCATCACCGAGTCCCGGCCGCGAACAGAGACAGCCTGGTCAAAAAAAGAAAGATCAGCGGGGTGCCGGGGAATCGCCAACGCCGAGTCCGGGCGAAGATTCAAGTCCTTCGCCAAGTCCGGGAGAATCGAGAGAGAATCCAACGCCGTCACCATCACCGGGAGAAAATTCCGGCAAGGGTGAGAATGCATCACCGAGCGCAACGCCATCCGCCTCTCCCACTAAACCGCGCTCGGGTGAGATCAAAGGCGCGGGCGAGCCGAGCGACGAGCGGCAAAAGGAGGAAGCGGCCGAAGCAGAAGCGATGGAACGGGGGGAAATGAGCCCGCAGCAAGCTGCGCGATTATTGCAGGCAATGAAGGACGAGGAAGCGCGGGTACAGCTGGATGAACGCAAGCCGGTGCATCGTGTCTATAACGACTGGTGATGAGACGTTTGATGGAGACGCTCCGACGAGTCTTGTTCTCGGTTTTGCTGGCAAGTGCGATCGCGCAGTTTGCACGTGGTGATTCGCCGAAAATTACGGCAGTGCTGACGAGCTCGGAAGTCGTTGTGGGTGAAACGGTGCAGTTGCAAATCCAGATCGATAACGCTGGAACATCGGTGAAACCGCCAAGCGAGATCGACGTCCCGGGTTTGCAGATTCATTTCACCGGTAAATCGACTGAGATGACGTGGAAGAATTTCACAGCTTCTTCCTCAATCACTTACAACTACACGATTTTACCGGAAAAATCGGGCACCTATAGAATTCCGCCACAAAGCATTCGCGCCGGGAAGGACAATTTGCGGACGCCCGAGCTAACGCTGGAAGTGGCGGACTCCCCGAGGGCGGCCGCGGGCACGGGAAGCAATCGGACCCCATCCGGGAATGCACGGGCTGGCGAAGAAAAGATCGCTTTTGCCGAGCTTCTGATACCGAAAAAGACCGCCTATGTCGGTGAAATGATACCTGTGGTAGTAAAAATCGGATTTAATTCGCGGACACGCGTGGCTGAGATGGCGCCACCGCAGGTAAGCGGCCAGGGTTTCACCGTGCAAAAGCTGGGCGAAGCCGAACGAAATCTGGAAAATATCGAAGGGCGCAGTTATGTCGTTTTCAATTATAAGACCGCGATTTCCGCAGCCCGGGTTGGTAATTTTCAAATTGGGCCGGTCGAACAGAAAGCGAATATTCTCGTTCCGCGACGGAGCTCGGGGACGCGGCGAAAACCGTTTGACCCTTTCTCCGAGGATCCGTTCTCCGATCCTTTCTTTACGCTGCCGTTTGGAGGGCTGATGGAGCAACATGAGATCGACGTCAAGAGCGACCCAGTTTCATTGGAAGTAAAGGCATTGCCAGCGGGAGCACCGCCAACTTTTTCCGGAGCGCTGGGGAGTTTCTCAATGACCGCGGAAGCGAATCCGAAGCGAGTCCAGATAGGCGACCCGATCACGATTAAGGCAGCGATCTCCGGACGCGGGAACTTCGACCGGATGGAGGCGCCAGAGCTAAGTGACGAGCGCGGCTGGCACAAATATCCGCCGTCGTCAAATTTCAAGCAGGATGACGACGTCGGAATCAGCGGAACGAAAACATTCGAATTGGTGGTTTCACCTAACGAGAAGTTGACCACTGTTCCGCCCCTGGCCTTTAGTTATTTCGATCCGGTAAAGGAAAAGTATGTAACGCTGCATAGCGAAGCAGTACCGTTAATTGTGGAAGGAAATGCTCCGGCTGCCCCCGCGATCGCTGGAACTACCCCGGCAACATCAGCCCAGCCT
>Ga0209156_10003728_pt1 | contig 11354 bp, 14 predicted proteins | sample GraSoiAngelo_124_FD_185881 | JGI IMG/M metagenome (GOLD analysis project Ga0209156, IMG submission 185881) | Grasslands soil microbial communities from the Angelo Coastal Reserve, California, USA - 14_0927_05_20cm (SPAdes) (version 2) | ecosystem: Environmental > Terrestrial > Soil > Grasslands...
ATCTCTACGTGCGTCTTTCCAAGCAGTTTGCTTGCCGGGTAGTCAACAACGTGAGAGAAGGGGCCATGTCCGATATCATGAAGAAGCCCCGCTGCCATTAGATTGTTCAGGTTAGCTTCGAGATTGGCGGCCTTGTTTGGTTGTCCCGCTTTGTTCAATTCGTCGGCAAGCATCGTGGCGAGTTTGCGCGCTAACTGCATTGTACCAAGAGCATGTGAAAATCTGGTATGGATCGCTCCTGGAAAGTCAACATAGGCTTTCAAACCTAATTGACGAATAAGCATCATTCTACGGATTGACTCTTGTTAAAGTGTTCTTCGTCAAGCGGCGAGAGTATGTTCGATGGAAGAAATTTTCAATGCTTAAGGGTAGGCTAAGGCCTACCAAGTCGAGGATGCGTCTAGTTTGGCTGTGACTTGTGGTTTTAGGTTTGAGGTTAGGCTTGAGGATGAGGTTGTGGAGTTGCAGGCTGATCATCATACTGCTAGGGTCTGTGAGAGTTGTCTTGTGCTCTTGACTGTTCATCGTCGGGTTCATCGTATGAAGGTGGAGGAGGTCATAGCGGAGATGGCTACGCCTGTAGCCCTAGTGGCTGAAGTGTGAGGCACCAATCTACACCAGGCGATAGTCTCGTCCATCTCTCCGGACTAAGAACAACAGCCCTACTATCACCAACTCCATGGAGGCTGGAAGACCCGTCATTCGGAACCCGTCTGTCGTCGAAGGGGTTGTCAGCCTCCTCGTCACCTTCGTGCTGATCTATCCGTCCCTCCTTCATCTTCGCGCCGAGAGAACATTCGGAGAACGCTGGGCCCTGCTTCAGCCGAGCCCGCCCAGAGCTTTTGGGACCGTTGAAGGGTCTATGAATAGTCTCCGAGCCGCCGAATCATGCGATTATACATATATATATAATCGGTGGGAACTCTCTAGTCTACACAAGATATGGCAACGACCACGGTTCTCCATGAGCCTCGGCTGGACACCATCCTCATGGTTGAGAGGGAGATTCAGAGGACAAAATCCTATCCTACAAAGAAGGAGCTCTGGCAGAGCCTTCCGAGGAAGCTCCAGTATCAGACTTTCAACCGTATTCTCGACTATCTGGAGAGCTCCAACAAGATAGTCCTCGATAACGGCGAGATCGTCTGGACCTTTCCGAGCAATCCGAAACTGCGAAAACTACTCAAGAACAGTGTACGGCTCCGCTAGAGCGCTAGCAGTATCCGAACCTCTTCTCGTATTCCTTGTGAGTCAAGAACTCTTTCGTGCCATTAACATGATTCGCCGATTGAGGCAAGTTTGGACCCGCCCCCGATAGGGGTCCATTATGAGCCGGAGACCTCTCGCCACTGAAGTGTGAAGAGTCAAGTAACGTTGGGTTGCCTTGTGTTCCGGGGCAGCCCTGGCCAGCTGTGAGTTGGCGGCTATTTGTTAGGGAAGCTTCTTGATGTCGTTGAACTGGTCGAAGTGTTCGTCGAACGAGTAGATCTCTTTGAGCCCGTGCCGGGTCATGAGCATATAGGCTAGGGCATCGTTTGGACCAATCTTATGGTCCTGGGCGATGGGGAGGCTGCCCTCGTAGTCCTCTCTCCCGACCTCTAGGATCTTGAAACTTTCTCTGCTGAGGGCCCAGCCCAAGAAGCCGAGCGACTCTTGGAGTCCGCGCCCCGCCTCGAGAATATTGAGAACCTCCGAGAGATGACACGTGCTCATGGCGGCCGGCTCACCATCCTTCAGTCTTGTCACGATCTCCATCGCTCTCTGTTTGACGATCTTCTCCTTCGGCTTCAGCTCCCTCCGAGGCTTCAGGTATGCGTGGAGAAACACGTTCGAGTCTACGAACTTCAGCGAGCTTCCTTCCGCCGAGAGAGAAAAGATCTTCTCAGAGAGTGAGGATCCGTAAAGTCAACACTGTCCGGCACAACAATCGAATCAAATAGGCTGGTAGGGTCTACAGGTTCCACCGGCGCCAGCTCGATTCTCCTTCCCTTCCGGACGAGCATGACCTTGTCAGACTTCCACTCGCTCCTCCAGTCCACCGGAATAGCCACCCGCCCCTGTGGGTCAAGCCGCCTAACGATCGCCTTCTCTCCCATCCTAGCAGACACCACCAAAATCTACTATTTCACCACATATAAGGCTTTCACCACTGCACCCATAAAATGGTGATTCCAAATCCACACCCTTGGGACTACTGAACCGTACGCTGGCCTTCATCGACGGATTCATCGGACAAAGGTCGAGAAGGCAATAATAGAGATGGAAGAACGAAAGTTCCCGGAAGGACGGGTGAAGGATTCGGTCAGATTCGGATGCAGGCTCTTCCTCGCCAACGCCGAACCGTTCCAAGAAATTATCCGGAGAGCACAATTCTGTGAGAAACACGGCTTCGACTCTGTCCTCATAGACGACCATCTGCTCTACGGGACAGAAGCCGCAGCCGCCCCCGAACCCTTCACCACACTCGCCGCCATCGCCGCCGGGACCCGGAGGATCAGAGTCGGAATCACAGTAACCGACTTGGTCAGACGCCACCCGGCCATCGTAGCCCAGACCCTCGCAACACTCTCCAGCCAGTTTCCAAAACGTCTCTTCCTCGGACTCGGCACCGGCGACCCGATGAACCAGTCACCCTTCGGGCTCCCGACCGAACAACGCTACAGCCGGCTACGAGAGGGTCTCGGGATCATCCGGTTGCTCTGGAACTCGAGCATAGACAAGCCAGCGAGCTTCAGGGGTCGCTTCTATACACTGAACAACGCGTACCTCCAAGCCGGTCAGGAGGGACAGCCGATCCCGCCGATCTACATGGCGGCCTTCGGACCCCGGATGCTGAGGCTCGCGGGGGAGGCGGCGGACGGCTGGATACCGCACTGCCACACACCCAAAACCTACAGCATGGACCTGGATATTATTCGAGAATCAGGCCGTCAGGCGAAACGTAATCTGGACACGTTCACGCCAGCATACTACACACTCTCCTCCATATCCACGAATCGTGCAGAAGCAGACCGGAACGTACTGGGCCCCGCCAGATACTTCCTCGCCCTGATACCCGAGGCGTTGAAGAAGATCGATCCCATAGCAAACCATCCAGGCCGAATCTGGGAGAAGATTCCATATCCAAAGGAGCAGAGAGAGACTATTCGTAAGATCGCGGCGGAGATTCCGGAATCAGACGCTTACAACACCGTCATACATGGAACAGGAGAGGATTGCATCGAACAGATCGAAGGCTACCGGAAGGCCGGCTGCAAAGAGTTCATGCTGACCTTCGTCCCGAAAGGAGGATTATGGGCTTCAACAAATCTTCTGTCACAGATACGACTCTTTTCCTACAAGGTTCTCAGCAGATACTAAGATTCTCTCTAGTCTGGCCTCGATAAGGTCCAGACATTTGGTGACGATCGTGGGACTATTTCGCACGGGCTGCTGCCGCTTTGGCGGCGAGTGCGGCGAATTCCTGACGGCCGTAGGCTGTTCCTGCGAGCCCCCAACCTCCCTCCGCCGCCTCAGTTAATATTACCCATGTGCGGCTGGCTTGGTTCGGATCGCCTGAGATCCGGGTGACAATCTCTGTGATTTCTTTGACGAGTTGCTTCTGACCATCACGGGTCAAAGCGGCTGGAGGAGTAATGACCTGAATTCGGACAGTCCGGGCGGAGTCGGTGGCTGCGGTGTGAACCGCGTGCGGATCCATTCGATGGATGAAAGCCGCAGTATTGTTGAGATGAAACGGGCCAGGTGTCGACACACCCTCAGCACGTAGAACAGCCATAGTCAGCTCATGGCCAAGCCTACCATCGGAACCCGGCGGGAAAAGATCTGCTGGTGCGTAGACATCAATCATTGGCATTGTAAACGATAGGCGCTGGCAAAAAAGACAGCTAAATAGCTTGTTGGCTCACGAGCCACCAGGAGACATAATGCCAGTTAGAAGAAGAAAACGCACCATCTCCGATTACATGTCAACCAGGAAGAACGATTATGTGACATGCGCAGCGGTCGAGTCAGCACGAAAGATAGGCAACCAGTGGCGTCTGATAGTAATCAGATATCTCTTAGAGCGGCCCATGAGGTTCAACGAGCTGCTCAGAGTTGCCTGCGAGATTGACACGAAGACACTCTCTCGAGTCCTCAAGTATCTTGCCTCAGAGAAAATCGTTCAGAGACAGGTTCTCGGCACACAACCCTTCACCGTCCGATACGCGTTGACGGACAAAGGGGAGCAGATAAGACCCATAATGCAATCTCTGAAAGCATGGGGAGAGACCTGGATATTGGGCGACACTTCCTTAGAAACTAGACAGAAATCATCAGCTCTGGCGCCGTGAACTGTGCAGTGATAGGTAACCAAATAACGAGCATGAGCACAACTGTATCGACAGGCGCTAGATCACAGTCAACGATGAGCAATCTCCAATCTCACAGGCCGCCTACCTTCGGACTTAGTATTACTCCCTACAGTAGCCCATTTGCTCTCAGTGCCTTACCACAGCCGTCAGGAGTGCCTGCATGGAAGACAATCCCGTCCTTCTACCTCGTCGGCACCATCGACAATGTAATTCCACCGTTCGCGCAGCTTTTCATGGCCCAACGCGCCAACGCCACCATCGTCCAGGTCCGAGGATCACACCTAGTCATGATCCTTCACCCGACCGCAGTCGTGGGCCTGATAGACCAAGCGACACTCTCCATACAAGGTAGCCTAGACACGAGTTCACAACAGACACTCACGCCAGCCATCGCCTGACTACTGTACAAACAAAACCGCTAGACTAAGAGATCCCCAATTGCTCCCCCTTCCCAATCAATTGATGGGGTGTGGGGAGATCTGTGTCTACGAGATACTGTCAAGGAACCGATTCTTCTCCAACAAGGTGCTGGGCACATACCGAAACTAATCGCGCCCGACTTCGTTTTTCCACGACTAGCTTTGACGCAAGAGCCCGATTCTTGCCCGCAAAATTGAACTGAACTTGGACTAGACGGCGACCAGATTCTTTTCTGCCCTTTTCAACAGAACAGCATTTGTAGCAACGATTATCGAAGATGCGCTCATTAGCAAAGCGGAAACTTCGGGTCGAAGGATTATTCCAAAGTTGGGTTAAAGGATGCCAGCCGCAATGGGTATTGCGAGGATGTTGTAGAATGAAGCCCAGACAGGTTCTGCTTCATCTTGATGATAGTTGCCTTGCTGAGCCTTATCGCCCGCAGGACATCTGAAGGGTCTGACTTCATCAGGACCACCTTCGCCGTCTCTATCGCCACGTCCGTGCCGGCCCCGATAGCAATCCCGATGTCTGCCTGAGCCAGAGCTGGCGCATCGTTGACGCCGTCGCCTACCATAGCGACAAATTTTCCTTCATATTGCAGCTTCTTGACGAACGTTGCCTTGTCCTTTGGGAGGACATCGGCAAATACCCGCTTGATTCCTACCATTCTCGCGACCGCCTCGGCGGTAACCAGATTATCTCCAGTTATCATGGCCGTCTCAATCCCGAGCTGGTTCAGCCTTGACACTGCCACTTTAGCCATCGGCTTCACAGTATCAGCCGCGCCGATAGCCGCTATGACCTTGCCATCAACGGCCAGAACCATTATCGTCTCGCCCTTCTCGACGAGTTGATCGATCCTTCCTTGGAGGGGAGCGGTGTCGATACCGCTCTGTTTCATCAGCTTCACAGTTCCCACCAGCACCTCCTTTCCTTCGATGCTTGCTCTAACTCCCAGACCGGACAAGTTTTCGAAGCGTTCGATCCTTGTCGGTAACTGCAGATGTCTACTCTTCACCTCCTCAAGTGTAGCGTTGCTCAACGGGTGGTTTGAGTCAGTCTCAGCCCCGCCAACGAGTCTCAGAGCGGCGTCCTCATCCCAACCCTGAACAGTGGCGATTTCCGAGAGTCTCGGTTTCCCCTCTGTCAACGTCCCAGTCTTATCGAAAACTATCGATTGGATCTTTGAGACCCTTTCCAGTGTCGGAGTGTCTTTGATCAGAATGTTGTGTTTTGCGCCCAGACCGGTTCCGACAGCGACGGCTGTTGGCGTGGCCAGACCCAGCGCATCAGGACAGGCTATTACTATCGCAGAGATGGCAAAGGTCAGGGCGAAGAGGGCTGGTTGCCGAGCAATGGCAAACCAGAAAAGAAAAGTGACCAGACCCGTGCCGATTGCTAGTACTACGAGATACTGGGCAAACCTATCTGCCAATCTCTGACCGGGCGCTTTGGAATTCTGAGCAGCTTCGACCAGCCTTACTATCTGCGCGAGGGCTGTCTCCTCGCCTACTTTTGTCGCCTCGAACCTGACAGACCCAGACTGGTTGATGGATCCGCCTATGACATTATCTCCCTCCTTTTTCGCGACTGGAATAGATTCGCCCGTTACCAGAGACTCGTCAATTGCCGTTTCACCGTCGATTATTGTCCCGTCGACAGGCACTCGGTCTCCAGGCTTCAGAATTATGACGTCGCCAACCTGGACCTGCGAGGTTGAAACGAGATTCTCTTTTCCATCTCGGAGGACTCTCGCTTGAGGCGGAACCAGTTGGAGCAGAGCCTGCAAGGCGTCGGTTGTACCGCGCCGAGACCTCATTTCCATCCAGTGTCCAAATAGGACGAAGGTGACGAGGAGGGCGGCTGCTTCGTAGTAGGAATCGGAGCTTTCGAGAATCGTGAGAAGAACGCTAAAGCCGTACGCTGCAGTTATGCCAACAGCGATGAGAACAGACATGTTCAGCGTTCTATTTTGAAGAGCCCTGAAGCTCGAATAGAGAAAAATCCAGCCGGAGTAGAAGAATACAGGAGTCGTTAGAAGGAAAAGAAGCCAGGGAACCGGTATGGGGGATTGAGGCTGAAAACCGAAGATGAATTTTCCGAGGGTCGAGTATAGGATGATTGGGACGGATAGTATCAGCGCGAAGAAGAATTTTTTGCGAATGTCTAATTCCATTAGTCTCGCCATTTCTCGACCCGCAACCCCAGTATGTTCCATTCCCATCGTCATGGTCATGCTCATCTTGAACCGGTCCCAGCCGGGCATCTTGGAAGCAGACTTCATGACGTGCTCGTGATGATCCATTCCTCGTTCGCTCTTCGAGACCGCGACCAGTTTCATCCCACATTTTGGGCAAGTTCCGGGAGAAGTGGATCTGATCTCTGGATGCATAGGGCAAGCATAGATCGTCGGGTCAGCGTTCACGTGGTGATGATTGGAGTGATCGTCGTGTTTCTCCGCGCCACTCATCCTACTTCAACTCTCGAAGCCGCTCTCCCAAACCTTCTGGTTTGCTTCTTAAGAAGACAGATTATCTAATGGTCTCCGGCCACAATGATGAGTAGTCGAGACAAGGGGCGTTGCTCAGTCGGTGTCGGCCCGAATACGCTACTGCGGCGAAGACTCACGCTAAAAATCTGGGAGGTGTGCAAGTGCAAAAAGACCCAATATGTGGCATGATGGTGGACGAGAAGAAGACGAAGCTTACCTCTAAACACGGGGACAAGACCTTCTTCTTCTGCTCAGCATCCTGCAAGACCACTTTCGACAAGGACTCTCACCGATACGGACACCAATAGCAGGCGCTCTAGCAAACCGAACAGAACGGAGCACGACTAGGCAATACACGCCACTGGTGGAGGGATAACGATTCCAATTCCGAACAGAGCATAACTAGTTGACTGCCAAGCAGTCCCGCGCATATATGTACTAGAAGTTCCTTGACATAGAACGTCCACCTGCCGTGGTATCACGGGAGCCAGGAAAAAGACAGCGAGGAAAACCAACGCCGTTGCTAGAAGTTTACCATTCCTCATTTTCCCTGTTCTTCCAGACAGCAATCAACCAGTAACACTGCTTTGCGGGCTTTGTCATACCGGACAATTATCGAGTTGCTAGTCTTGTTCTCAACGGAAATGTCCCCCACTGATACAGCTTTGCCGGGAGACACTCTAACGTTCTCCATACAATCGCGCGTTATTGCGAGGTCGGGGTTCTTATCGTCTTTTGCCCACTAGCTCACAGAGGAGAAGACATCTTTGTTCTTATGGTCGCATTCTCAAAGGGTACTTCTTCCTAAAGTGGGCATATGTGTCATTGTCGCAAACGAAGGGCATGTCGGGTTTGCCCTCTATCTTGATTTCTCCGTCAATGACGACCGTGGGAACAACCCCCACTTCATAGTGCAGTGCTTGCGGTGGATTCTCGGACATGTCGTAAGAGACCAAGCTACAACCCGAGCACTTGCCAGCTTCAATATCGTCTAAGAGAGACCTACACAGAGGGCAGTTGCCGGTGAAGACCTCAATCCGGTGCGGCATGCCAGTATGACTTGAATATGAGTTCTTAACCCTTGGATCCGGAACCTTTCGGCTTGGGTTCTTACATGTCGGCTCGTATGTTTCCTCGGCTGCGGTGATCGAGCTTGACAAAGACCTGATTTCGACGAACGGGCTGTTGATAGTTGATAGCTTTCACCGGTATAATATCGATCTAATGGTCAAGGGTCCTAGGGGTCCGTGAGGAAGACTGGAGGGCTTGAGGCAGAGGGGACCAGTATCATGAGAGCGCTCTTCTGCGACGGCGTAGTCTGCGAAGTGATAGGTAACCGATGGTCATTAGGATGTGAAGCGTCATTGCTCCAACAATCAAACTGATTGCTTCCTCCACTGGGACGTAGGACAGTAGAATCACACCTCCGATGGCGACCAGCAGGATCACGAAAGCGCTTATGCTGGCAAGCAGTCTGTTGTTCGGCCTGTCTGGTTCACGATCGATGAATTCTTCTGTCGAGATTGACGAGTCTTTGATCTGCCTGGGAGCGAAGCTTGTCAAGAGCATATTGACATGGTCGAACATGTCCCCTCCAACTGTCCAGAAAGTGAAGGATGTCCCATTCAGCAGTCTGACGGTAAAGTAGCCCTTTTCGGTGATTCTGCTAGGTCTACGGACTTCTATCTGAATAATATCCTTCTTTTGTGCTTGAACCGTGGAATGGCTCGTCCGCCTGATTCTCATTCCTAATCGACGGGGAACGAATACAAGCATCAGGATAGGTAGTGAGAAGACTAGTAAGAGCATGGTGACGAAAGACAGGAGTGGATTGGTTCTGAACAACACTGGCTCAAGGCCACTGAATAGGACTAATAGGACGAGGATCATGCCCAGACCGAGCCCTAGCATCATGCTGAGCCACAATCTGGTACTGGACCTTCGAGTGTCAATGCCGACAATCTTCTGGTCCGTTACAATTAGACTGAATCCCAGGAGATTGCCCCTGCCAAGTCCTTGAACTGTAGCAACCTCCCGTTCCGGTTCCATCGTCCCAACTCCATCGCGTCCCACCGTTATGAGGTGATTGTCTGGATGCTGGTCTCCAGAGATCGGCAGAGAAGCTGAGTCAAGCTGGACTGTTAGGATTCATAACCATCAGCTCCAAGATAGAGACAAGGATGATGGTCGTCAAACAAAAACCTCCTGTCACAGATACGACTCTTCTCCAGCAATGTGCTGAGTAACTAGATCGGTCATGGGTGTCGTTTTTGCGGCGGGCAGAGTCTCGGATGAGATGCAAAGTTTGAAATCAACTCTGTCCATCATCGGCTCAATACCATGCAAGTAATGACAGTGGTCGAGGGGAAAATTCCGAAAGCGCAAACCCATGAATTCTTGGCAGTGTACGCCTCAGTAAAAGACCAGCCTAAGCCACCTGGCTGGAAAAGGTCGATGCTCCTCCACGATACAAACGAGGAAGGCCTCTACAGGATAGCCACCCTCTGGGAGAGTAGAGAGGCTCTAGAACAGATGAGGAAGAATACTGCGGTCCCATTCGCGGTCCATATCTTTCGAGCCCATGGTGCTGAGCCCAACGTGCGAATGTTCGAAGTACCATTCGCGTTCGAAGCCTAGTCGAGACAGAGGCATGGCCACACAGTTTGTGCCTATCGGACGGAATCAGCCTCAACTCGTTACAGACCGGTAGCAGGCTCTCCGCTCCCAGTGTCACTACTCCCACAACAGGCCTAGTCCGTCTTCAGACCGTTGATTCCGTGGACGCGACCATCGTTGTCGACAATAGCATCGACATCCTCTTAGCCTCCACGAGCAACGTGATCCGTGCCCCCCTGACTTGGGACTGGGCTAGAAGGCCGCAGCTGGTGGCAGAACATGGCTACTCTCTGCTCCTGAGAGTTCACAAGAAAGGCAGTGTCAAGACTATTCTCTACGACGCGGGCCTCAGCCCGGACGCCGTCACCCACAACTTAGCCGTTCTAGGGATTCAACTGACCGACCTAGATGCTATCGTCTTATCGCATGGGCATGCAGATCACCATGGTGGCCTTTTCGGCGTCGTCCACAGCCTGGGCAAGAAGAACCTCCCGCTGGTCCTACATCCTGACGCCTGGAAGAACCGGAAAATCAGGTTCCCCTCCGGACAAGAGATGCACATGCCTCCCCCTGACCGACGAGCACTCGAAAAGAATGACGTCCAGATAATCGACAGTCAAGCCCCCAGCCTCCTCCTCTCCGACACCGCCCTAGTTACTGGCCAGGTGGAAAGAGTCACCGACTACGAAAAAGGATTCCCCTACCAATACGAAGAGAAGGACAATGAACAGTGGGAACCGGATCCCTGGGTCTGGGACGATCAGGGCATCGTCTTCAACGTCAACGGGAAAGGGCTAGTCGTCGTGTCCAGCTGCAGCCACTCAGGCGTAGTCAACGTCCTCCGCAACGCCCAGCGAGTAACAGGCGTCAACAAGGTCCACGCCTTCATGGGCGGAATGCACCTGACTGGTGGAATCTTCGAGAAGATCATCTCACAAACAGTCCAAGACGTCGCAAAGGTCCATCCGGACATGATCATTCCTGGACACTGTACGGGTTGGAAAGCCATGCACCTTATCAGTCGTGAAATGCCTGAGGCCTATGTTCAAGGAAGCGCGGGGACCCGAATCCATTTCGGATAGATACGCCTCTTCTCCAGCAAGGTGCTAAGCAGATAGCGAGACTGGATGGATCTATAGGTCCTGTATCGCTGGTCCAACGCCCTATTCCGGGCGTAGTTGGGTGGAGTAGGTTATCCAATGTAGTCTTGGGGCAAGAGATGGAAAAAGTTAAAACTAATTGAGAACAGAGCGTCGGCGCATGAAATATATTAGCGCATTCTCTTTGCTTCTTGCACCCTTGCTACTTCTGGCTCCGGCCGCGCATGCAACAATGGTCGCTCCCTCTTCGGGAACGTTCACAACCACTGTGACCTCACTAGTGCCGATTCTGAGCGCTGATGGCAACTCAGCGTTCGAGCTGGCAGGCACGATCGTCGTAACAGGAACTTTCAGCGGATCTGGCCCCATTGC
>Ga0209156_10003733_pt1 | contig 11343 bp, 10 predicted proteins | sample GraSoiAngelo_124_FD_185881 | JGI IMG/M metagenome (GOLD analysis project Ga0209156, IMG submission 185881) | Grasslands soil microbial communities from the Angelo Coastal Reserve, California, USA - 14_0927_05_20cm (SPAdes) (version 2) | ecosystem: Environmental > Terrestrial > Soil > Grasslands...
CGGCGCGGCTTCCAAGCGCGTCGGCGACGTGGACTTGACCCTCGGCTACGGCAGGCAGCGCATCGACGGCGTCTTCGGCGGCGCGCGCTGGTCGCCGTCGAGCCTGCCGAGCTGGAGCTTGGTCGCGGAGTACGACGCCTACAACTACCAGCGCGATTTCAGCTCCGACCTGTCCGGCGCGGCGAATTACAAGAAGGCGCCGGCGGTCGGCATCGAGTACCGCTGGGGCTGGCTCGGCGCGAAGCTGTTCTCGTCGCACGAGCACCTCGGCTTCAACACTTACATCAGCGTGCCGCTCGAGCAACGCGAGTTCATCCCGAAGGTCGACGAGCCGGCGCCGTACACGAAGATCAACCCGCGCCCGACCGAAGCGCAATGGCAGGAGGACGACCGGCACCGCGCGCGCCTCCTGCGCGCGCTCAGGGAGCAGGACTTCCGCAACGTGCGCATCGGCTACCACAACGGCCGGCTCGAGGCGAGCCTCACCAATTTCCGCATCTCGTCGATGCCGCGCGCGGTCGGACGGGCAGCGCGCACCATGCTCTCCTTCGCGCCGCTCGAAGTGCGCGAGCTCCGCATCACCTACCTGGAAGGCTCGCTGCCGGTCGCCACCTACACCTTCATCAACGTGCCGCTCCTGCAGCGCTACTTCAACGGCCTCGCCTCGCGCGGGCAGCTCGCCCCCTACGTGGCGATCGAGTACGCCGGCCCGGACGCGCTGCGCGAGGAAGCCGACCGCGCCGAGACTCTCATCACCTTCCAGGAGCCGCTGCCGCAGAGCCTGGTGCTGCAGACCAACGAGGCCGACTTCTTCGCGCTGCGCGGCGAGAACGTGGCCGGAGGCCGCGTGTACGTGCGGCCCGCCTTCTCCAGCTTCTTCAACGATCCGAGCGGCGCTTTCCGCTACGACCTGTCGATCGTAGGCAACTACAGCCGCGCGCTCGCCGAGCAGACCTTCCTGCAGGCGCAGGCCTACCTGCCGCTCTACGAGAACATCAGCGACGTCACCAGTCCGTCCAACAGCGAGCTGCCGCACGTGCGCTCGGACATCGCCGAGTACCGGCGCCACAACCACCTCAAGCTGTCGCAGCTCCTGGTCAACCGGTTCTACCATTCCTCGGAGCGGGTCTACGCCAGGCTCTCGGGCGGCATCTACGAGGAGATGTTCAGCGGCGCCGGCGGGCAAGTGCTGTATCTGCCGCGCGACGGCCGCTGGGGCGCCGACCTCGACGTCAACTGGCTCAAGCAGCGCGACTTCGACGGCTGGTTCGGCCACCAGCACTACGAGACGGTGACCGCCATCGCCTCGCTCAACTACCGCATGGCGCACGGCGTCACCGGCACGCTGCGGGCCGGGCGCTTCCTCGCCCGCGACGAGGGCGTGCGCGCCGAGGTGAAGCGGCGCTTCGCCTCGGGCTTCGAGGTCGGCGCCTGGTACACGGTGACCAACGGCAACGACATCACCTCGCCCGGCTCGCCCTCGAACCCCTACTACGACAAGGGCGTGTTCATGCTGTGGCGCCTGGACACGCTGCTCACGCGCGACACGCAGGCCGTCGCCGGGTTCTCGCTCTCGCCGTGGACGCGCGACGTCGGGCAGATGGTCGCCTCGCCCGGCGACCTGTACAGCCTGCTTGAGGACCCGGTCTACCGCATGCACTCGCGCGACGGCCTCTCGCGCTTCGGCGACCGCGACGACGACTACGACCTGCCGTCGCTGGGGACCGGGCGCGACCGCATCTGGCCGGACCTGGTCGCCGACGACTTCTTCAGCGGCCTGCGCGCCGCCGGCGAGGTCGACTGGCTGCGCACGGCGGCGCTCGGCACCGGGATCGTCGTCGGCTCGGCGCTGCTCGACCATGCCGCCTGGCGCTTCGCGGAGCGCCACAAGGACGCGCACTGGATGAAGCAGGGCATCCGCGTGGGCAACGCGCTGCCGGTGGCAGTTCTAGGGCTCTCGGCCGTCTTCGCGTTCGACGAGTCGCGGCCGCGGCTCTCCGACACCGGGGTGGCGGCGCTCGAGGCGGGCGGCCTGGCGCTGCTGGCGAGCAGCGGGATCAAGTACGTCGTCGGGCGCGCCCGTCCGACGGCCGGGGTCGGCCAGAGCGACTTCCACGCCGGCAGCCGGGACGACCGCTTCCATTCCTTCCCGTCGCGCCATGCGGCGATCATGTGGGCGGCGGTCACGCCGTACGCAAAGGAGTACGGCATGGAGTGGCTCTACGGCGTCGCCGCGCTCACCAACGCCGCGCGCACCGGCAGCCGCGAGCACTGGCTCTCCGATACCGTCGGCGGCGCCGTGCTCGGCTATGCCATCGGCAGCCTGGCATGGGAAGCGCGCCGCGAATCGCGTCGCGGCAAGAACGGGCCGTCGCTGGCGGTCGGACCGGGTACAGTCGGGCTGGCATGGGAGCTGCCGTGAGAAAAACGTGGTCTGTCCCTGTTTTTCTGTTGTTCGTTTCAAGCGCGCAAGGTCAAGGCTGCCGCGTGCTCGATCCCGAGCTGCAGGGGAGCTACGCCGGGCCGTGCGTGAACGGGCTCGCCGAGGGTCATGGCAGCGCGAGCGGGGCGGCGCAATACGAGGGCGGGTTCAAGGCCGGGCGCAAGCACGGCAAGGGCGTGAAGGCCTGGCCCAATGGCGATCGCTACGAGGGCGATTTCGTCGAGGACCGCAAGGAGGGCGTGGGCGCCTATGCGTGGGGCCGCGGCAAGTGGGCGGGCGAGCGCTACGAGGGCGCTTTCAGCAACGACCGCCGCAGCGGCTTCGGCGTGTACCGCTGGCCGAGCGGCGATGTCTACGCCGGCCCCTGGAAGGACGACGCCTTCGCCGGGCCGCCGACGCAGATGATGCGGGCGCGCGCGCAGTTCGAGAAGGAAGCGCGCACCGCGGTGGCGAAGGAAGGCCAGAAGGTCTGCCGCGAGATGCAGGTGGGGATCGGCGGCCGCGACTGGATCCGGGGCGTGGTCGTGGCGACCGGCGAGGACCAGGTCGCGGTGCGCATCGACGACGCCGGCCGGCAGCCGCACGTCGTCGCGAACGTCGAAGTCCACAGCGGCGAAGTCGTCTGGGATGTCCCGCAGGCGTGGATGCCGTGCTTCTAGCTGGGATGCAGGCAGGCGCTCGAGCGCAAGCCGCTCTTCCGCAGGTCGCCCGCGATCTGGTCGCAGCTCGCCTTCGCCGTTTCCTCCGGTCCGACCACCGCGATGCGCAGGCCGCTCGACACGACCCAGTGCAGCCGCACCGGCTCGCCGCTATGAACCGCCAGGTCGATCGCCTCGCTCTTGCGCTCGCAGCGCGCGAAGACCACCTTGCACTCCTTGCATTGGTCCTTCACCGGGCCGAGAAAGCGCTCGTTCGCCGCGCCGCAATCCCGGCGGTCGTCCGTAGGATCCATCAGCGCGGTGTAGCTGACGCCGTCGGGCGAGGCGATCCTCACCACCGGGTAATAGACCTGGCTCGCGACGTGCATGTACGCCAGCACGCCGCCGGCTGCGATCATCGCCAGGGCGATGGCGGCGTTTTTGACTGCGCTAGCCGCCACCCCTGCCGCCGCCTTTGCCCGGGTTGTTCGGGCCTTTCTTGCTCTTGTTGAGGTGCGAGGTGGACGACGAGCCCGCGCTCGCGGCTCTCGCCGCGGCCGCGGCGATGGCGGCCGCGGCTACGCCCGCGGTGGGACCCCCCGCTGCGGCGCCTGCCGCTCCGCCCACGTTCGCGCCTGCTGCCGTGCCGCCGGCCGCTCCGCCCGCAACCCCCGGGGGCGTGCGCGGCTGCGCGACGACAAGACCCGAGATAAACAATGCAGACAGCAACAGCCCTGCCTTGCTATAACTTCCCATGGTTACTTTCCCCTGATTCACGGTATCGCTAATAATTCGAGCTTGCAACAGGTGTACAGATAATCACCCATTCTGTTCCATGACCAGACCGGTCCTCGAATACCAGAGCGGCTTCGGCAACGTTCATGGCACCGAGGCGACGCCCGGCGCCCTCCCGGTCGGGCAGAACGCGCCTCAGAAGCCGCCCAAGGGCTTGTATGCCGAGGTGATTTCCGGAACTTCGTTCACCGCGCCGCGCGCCGAGAATCTCTCGGCCTGGCTCTACCGGCTGCGTCCTTCGGCGCTGCACGCACCGTTCCGTCGCGTCGACGACCGGGCGATCCGCTCGGGGCCGTTCGATGAAGCCGAGACGCCGCCCAACCGGCTGCGCTGGAATCCGTTGCCGATTCCCAACGCTCCGGCCGATTTCCTGGACGGATTGATAACTCTTGCCGGCAGCGGCGAGCCGGCCGCGCAGGCTGGTGTTGCGGTGCACATGTATCGCGCCAACCGCTCGATGAGCGCCCGCTACTTCGTCGACTCCGACGGCGAGCTGATGTTCGTCCCGCAGCTCGGCGAAATCCTGATTTTCTCCGAGCTGGGAAAAATGTGCGTCGCGCCGGGCGAGATCGGCGTCGTGCCGCGCGGCATCAAGTTCAAGGTCGAGCTGCTCGAGAAGCAGGCTCGAGGCTATCTCTGCGAGAACTACGGCGCGCCGTTCCGCCTGCCTGAGCTGGGGCTGATCGGCGCGCAGGGGCTCGCGCAGGCGCGCGACTTCCTCGCGCCGGTGGCGGCGTTCGAGGACCAGGACGCGAAGTGCGAGGTGATCAACAAGTTCATGGGCGGGCTGTGGTCCGCCGAATGGAGCCGCTCGCCGCTCGACGTGGTGGCGTGGCACGGCCGCTACGCGCCGTACAAGTACGATCTCGCGCGCTTCATGACGATCAACACGGTGAGCTTCGATCACGCCGACCCGTCGATCTTCACTGTCCTGACCTCGCCTTCCGGGCAACCGGGCATCGCCAACGTCGACTTCGTCATCTTCCCGCCGCGCTGGCAGGTGGCCGAGCACACTTTCCGCCCGCCGTGGTTCCACAGGAACGTGATGAGCGAGCTGATGGGCCTCGTGCACGGCGTCTACGACGCGAAGGCGAGCGGCTTTCTGCCCGGCGGCGTCTCGATCCACAACTGCATGGCGGCGCACGGCCCGGACCGCGCGACCTTCGACAAGGCCTCGGCGGCCGAGCTCAAGCCGCAGAAGATCGAGAACACCCTCGCCTTCATGTGGGAGTCGCGCTGGGTGTGGCGGCCCACCAGCCTCGCGCTGAGCGCCCCCGAGCTGCAGAAAGACTACGACAGCGTCTGGGACGGATTCAAAAAGGGGACAGACCCCATTTCTTCCAAATGAGAAAAATGGGGTCTGTCCCCATTTTGGACGAGACGCACGATCCCGGTTTGAAGAGCTGGGTCGAGTCGGCGAACGCGCCGGGCTGCGACTTCCCGATCCAGAACCTGCCGTTCGGCATTTTCAGGCGCAAGAATTCGAAGGAGGCACGGCGCGCCGGCGTCGCCATCGGCGACCAGATCTTCGACCTCGCCGCGCTCGGCGTGAAGAGCGGGTCCACGCTGAACGGCCTCGCGGCGATGGGCAGGCCGGCGTGGAAAAAGCTGCGGAGGGAAATCTCAAAGGCGCTTTCCAGGCCGAGTAAGTTATTCCAAAAGCACCTGGTGCCGATGAAGCGGGCGGAGCTGTTCCTGCCGGTGGCGGTCGGCGATTACACCGACTTCTACACCTCGGTGTTCCACGCCACCAACATCGGCCGGCTGTTCCGTCCCGATAACCCGCTGCTGCCGAACTACAAGTGGCTGCCGATTGGCTACCACGGCCGCGCCTCGTCGGTGGTGGTCTCGGGCACTCCCGTGGTACGCCCCAGCGGCCAGACAAAATCTCCCGACCAGGCCAGCCCTTCCTTCGGGCCGAGCAAGCGCCTCGACTACGAGGCCGAGCTCGCCTTCGTCATCGGCCCGGGAAATGCGCTGGGGAAACCCATTCCCCTGCAAAAGGCCCTCGACCACATCTTCGGCGTCGTGCTCCTCAACGACTGGTCGGCACGCGACATCCAGGCCTGGGAATACCAGCCGCTCGGCCCGTTCCTCGCCAAGAGCTTCGGCACCACGATCTCGCCGTGGGTGGTGACCCTCGAAGGTCTAGCGCCGTTTCGCTGCCCGGCCTTTGCGCGCGCGGCCGGCGATCCGCAGCCCCTGCCCTACCTGTTCGACGAAGCCGACTCGCGCGCAGGCGGCTTCTCGATCGAGGTCGAGATGTATCTGCGCACCCCCAAGAGCCCCGCGCCAGTACGGCTCTCGCACGGCAACTACAACAGCTCCTACTGGACGCCGGCGCAGCTCATCGCCCACCACAGCTCGAACGGCTGCAACCTGCAGCCGGGCGACCTGGTCGGCTCGGGAACCATCTCCGGCCCGGCGCCGGACTCGGCCGGCTCGCTGCTCGAGCTCACCCAGGGCGGCAAGGCGGCGCTCGAGCTGCCGAGCGGCGAAGCCCGGACTTTCATCGAGGACGGCGACGAGGTGATCGAGCGCGCCCGCTGCGCGCGCGAAGGCCATGCGACGATCGGCTTCGGCGAGGCAGCGGGCCGCGTGCTGGCGGCAAGGGAAGAGAAATGAGAAAAATGGGGGCTGTCCCCTATTTTCTCGGCGCGCTCGCCTGCGCGCTGCTCCTCGGCTTCGGCTATTACCTGCAGTACGTGCGCGGGCTGGAGCCTTGCCCGCTGTGCCTGGTGCAGCGCGGATTTTTCTACGCCGTTGGGGTCGTTTTCATCATTGCTGCCTTTCACAACCCCGCCTGGATTGGGGCAGTGCTCTACGCAACTCTGGCTTTCTTGTTTGCCGCGGGCGGCGCGGCGACGGCGTCGCGCCAGGTGTGGCTGCAGCACCTGCCGCCCGACAAGGTGCCGCAGTGCGGGCCGGACCTGTTCTTCATGCTGGAGAACTTCCCGCTCGCGCAGGCGCTGAAGAAGCTCGTCGCAGGCAGCGGCGAGTGCGCGGCGGTGGACTGGACCTTCCTCGGCCTGTCGATCGCCGAGTGGTCGCTCGCCTGGTTCGTGGTCCTCGGCTGCTACGCCCTGTGGCTCGCGGTGCGCGCGATCAGGTCCAAGAGGTCGATGTTTCTAGGCACCTGACGGAAGACTTCTCCGATCAGGAGCAAGGCAGGCCCGCCCGCGCAACGCGCGGCAAGCTCGGGCAGCTCGCCGAGCTTGCCTGCGAAAAACCTCTGCTCCGGAGACGAAACGTTTTCGGCGACGGCCACCGGCATGTCGCGCGGCATGCCGCGGGCGAGCAATTCATTCCTGATGGGCACGGCATCCCCGGCGGCCATGTAGAGCACCGCGGTGTCAGCGGCGCGCACCGCATCGACCCAGCCGGAGGGCGCCTCGTCCTCGCCGACTCGCGGCGTCGCGAACACCACGCTGCGCGAAATACCGCGGCGAGTAAGAGAGACCTTCGCTTCCGCGCTGGCGGCGAGCGCGGCCGTGACGCCCGGGACGATCTCCACCGGGATTCGATTCGCGATCAGGAAGCTGATCTCCTCATGGGCGCGGCCGAAGAGCATCGGGTCGCCGCCCTTGAGCCGCACCACCACGCGGTAGCGATGGGCGGCGTCGGCGAGCCGCTTGTTGATGAAGCGCTGCGCGGTCGAGTGGCGGCCGCAGCGTTTGCCGACCGCGACTTTTTCTCCCTTGACGAGAGAAAGGATCCCCTCGGGAACCAGGGCGTCGTGGAAGACGATATCGGCCTCGCCGAGCAGCCGGGCCGCGCGCACGGTGAGGAGGTCGGGTGCACCCGGCCCGGCGCCGACGAGATGGACAGTTCCGTTCACCCTCGCCTGCGGAAGAGCGGCAGGGGCCGCTTGACCGACGCCTGGTAGGACTCGCTGAAGTCGTTGAACGCGGCGAGCGCTTCTTCGGCGTCCTCGCCGTCGCGCAGCAGGAAAGCGTCGAAGCCGCAGCTCTCCAGATAGAAGAGGTGGTCGCGCCCGACCTGGCCGACGGCGCGCAGCTCGCCCCGGTAGCCGTAGCGCTCGCGCAGCAGCCGCGCGATCGAGAAGCCGCGGCCGTCGCCGAACTTGGGGAAGTTCACTTCGACGCGCGCGACGCGGCCGAGCCGGTCCGCGACCGACGCCGGATCGTCTGTCGGCTCCAAGCGCAGCACCTCGCCCTGCTCAGGCGAGGGCGCGCTCTCGCTCGCGATCCGACGCCCTCTGATGAGCGTTGCCATAAACGCGTTCCTTGAAAGGTTCGATGCCGATGCGCTGCACCACGTCGACGAAGCGCTCGGCTTCGCTGTCGCGCTGCTCGAGGTAGGTCTCGATGAGGCGCTCGATCACGTCAGGGATGTCAGCACGGGCGAACGACGGCCCTATGACCTTCCCCAGAGCACCGGGGGCTTGATTCCCTCCGATCTCGACCTGGTACCACTCCTCGCCGTTCTTGTCGACGCCGAGGATGCCGACGTGCCCGACGTGATGGTGGCCGCAGGCGTTCATGCAGCCCGAGATGTTCAGGTCGAACTCGCCGATCTCGTGCAGGTAGTCGAGGTCGTCGAACCTCTCCTGGATCGCCTGCGCGACCGGGATCGACTTGGCATTGGCGAGGGCGCAGAAATCGCCGCCGGGGCAGCAGATGATGTTGGTGAGCAGGCCGACGTTCGGCGTCGCGAGGCCGAGCGCGCGCGCTTCGCGCCACAGCGCCGCCAGATCGCGCGAGCGCACGTCGGCGAGGATCAGGTTCTGCTCGTGCGAGACGCGCAGCTCGCCGAACGAGTAGCGGTCGGCGAGGCCGGCGATGGCGTCCATCTGGTCGGCGGTCACGTCGCCTGGCGGCACGCCGGTTTTCTTGAGCGACAGCGTCACCGCCGCGTAGCCCGGCACTTTGTGCGGGTGCACGTTGCGTTTGACCCACGCATCGAAACCGGGAAGCGGTGGCAAAACGGCGTCTGATTCCAATTTTTCGTATTTCGGGCGAGTGAACCGTTTTTCGACCCGCTCGATCTCCTCGGGAATCAGCGTCGAAGGGCTGTCCTTCAGGTGCGCCCACTCGGCCTCGATCTCCTCGCGGAACTTGTCGGGGCCGCGCTCCTTCACCAGGATCTTGATGCGCGCCTTGTTGAGGTTGTCGCGCCGCCCGTAGCGGTTGTAGACGCGCAGGATCGCCTCGAGGTAGGTGAGCAGGTGCCGCCACGGCAGGAACTCGCGCATCACGTGGCCGATCATCGGCGTGCGCCCGAGCCCGCCGCCGACCAGGACCTTGAATCCGATTTCGCCTTCCGGGTTTTTCAAGGCATGTAAACCAATATCATGCACCGCGACTGCGGCTCGATCCCCGATAGACCCGTTCACGGCGATCTTGAACTTGCGCGGCAGGTAGCTGAACTCGGGGTTGAACGTCGACCACTGCCGGATGATCTCGCACCACACGAACGAGTCGACGATCTCGTCGCTCGCCACGCCCGCGAAGTGGTCGGTGGTGATGTTGCGGATGCAGTTGCCGGAGGTCTGGATGGCGTGCATCTGCACGCTCGCGAGCTCGGCGAGGATGTCGGGGACCTGCTCCAGGCGCGGCCAGTTGAGCTGCAGGTTCTGGCGCGTCGAGAAGTGCCCGTAGGCGCGGTCGTACCTGCGCGAGATGTCGGCGAGCTTGCGCAGCTGCCGCGTCGAGAGCAGCCCGTAGGGGATCGCGATGCGCAGCATCGGCGCGTAGCGCTGGATGTACAGGCCGTTGCGCAGCCGCAGCGCGCGGAAATCGTCCTCGCTCAGCTTGCCGGCGAGAAAGCGCCGCGTCTGGTCGCGGAACTGCTTCACGCGCTCGTCTACGATGCGCTGATCGATAGGGTCGTAGAGGTACATGCCGGGGCTTTCCCTGGGGCCATGCTAAAAGCCCGGCTTATTCTTTCAAAAGACTAATGTGTTAGGATGTTATGCGTATATAGCATATGAAGCTCCAGCAGCTGCGCTGCCTGACGGAAGTCGCCCGCCGCGGCCTGAATGTCTCCGAGGCGGCCGAGGCGCTGCATACCTCCCAGCCCGGAGTGTCCAAGCAGATCAAGGCCTTGGAGGACGAGCTGGGGATCCAGGTGTTCGTGCGCCACGGCAAGCGCCTGGTCGCGGTCACCGAGCCGGGGAAGGCGGTGGTGGTAATTGCCGAGCGCATCCTGTCGGAAGCGCAGAACCTGCGGCGCGCCGGCGAGGAGTTTGCCAACGACAAGCTCGGCACGCTGACGATCGCCGCCACCCATACCCAGGCGCGCTACGCGCTGCCCAACGCCGTGACGGCGTTCAAGCGGCGCTATCCGAAAGTGAAGCTGGTCATTCACCAGGGCAACCCGACGCAGATCTGCGAGCAGGTGCTGGCCGGCGAGGCGGACTTTTGCGTGGCAACCGAAATGATCGCGCTGTACGCGGACATCGTCTCGATGCCGGTCTACCAGTGGAACCGCTGCGTGGTGGTGCCGCCGAAGCACCCGCTGCTCAAGGCCGGACCGCTCACGCTGGAGAAGCTGGCGCAGTACCCGATCGTCACTTACGACTTCGCTTTCGCCAACCGCTCGCTGGTGCAGAAAGCCTTCGAGGCGAAGGGGCTGAATCCGAACGTGGTGCTCACGGCGCTGGACGCCGATGTCATCAAGACCTACGTCGAGCTGGGCCTGGGAATCGGCATCCTCGCCAAGATGGCGTTCAACCCCGCGCGCGACCGCACGCTGCGCGCCATCGACGCGAGCCATCTGTTCGAGTCGAGCACCACGCGCCTGGGAATCAAGCGCGGCGCCTACCTGCGCCGCTACGCCTACGAGTTCATCGAGCTGTTCGCCCCCCACCTGCCGCGCAACATCGTCGAGCCGGCGGTCATGGGGGAAGAGGGCTCGCGCTACGAGCTCTGAAAGGCGGCCTTTTTCTCGTCGCGCAGCGCGCGGCGCAGGATCTTGCCGACGTTGGTCTTGGGCAGCTCGGCGCGGAACTCGACGTACTTCGGCCGCTTGTAGCCGGTGAGCTCCTTCCTGCAGTGCTCGAGCACGTCCTGCTCGGTGAGCTGCGGGTCCTTCTTCACGACGAACACCTTGGGGACTTCGCCCGAATGCTCGTCGGGGACCCCGATCACGGCGCACTCGAGGACCCCGGGAAGCATGGCGACCACCTGCTCGATCTCGTTCGGGAACACCTTGAAGCCCGACACCACGATCATGTCCTTCTTGCGGTCGACGACGCGGATGAAGCCTTTCTCGTCCATGACGCCGATGTCGCCGGTATGGAGGAACCCGTCCTTGCCGAGCACTTCCGCGGTCTCGGCCGGGCGCTGCCAGTAGCCGGCCATCACCTGCGGCCCGCGAATGCAGATCTCGCCGGCCTGGCCGAGCGGCAGGTCGCGGTTGTCGTCGTCGCGCAGCACGACCTCGGTCGAAGGCATCGGCACGCCGATCGCGCCGGTGAACGTGGTGACGTTGAGCGGGTTGGCG
>Ga0209156_10003740_pt1 | contig 11321 bp, 12 predicted proteins | sample GraSoiAngelo_124_FD_185881 | JGI IMG/M metagenome (GOLD analysis project Ga0209156, IMG submission 185881) | Grasslands soil microbial communities from the Angelo Coastal Reserve, California, USA - 14_0927_05_20cm (SPAdes) (version 2) | ecosystem: Environmental > Terrestrial > Soil > Grasslands...
CGGGCACCCGGCGACTCGGTCTCAGTCACCTTGATCGACCCTGCTGCGCTACGTGCCGGAGAAGCGCCGCAGCCTCCCGCCGACTCGCTCGTGGCCCTGGCCCTCGCAACCCATCCCCGGCTCGCCGCTCACCGGGCGGCCGTCGACGCGGCCACGCGCACGATTCAGGTTGAGCGTCTCGGCGCTCGGCCCGACTTCACCCTGACGCTGCGCTACGGCTACCGACCGCGGGCGTTCAACTTCAACTTCCCGGATTTCTTCTCTGCCTTTGTAGGCCTGCGTCTTCCGATCTGGGCGTGGCGCAAACAGAACCGGCTGGCCGATGCCGCGCGCGCCGATTCAACTGGGGCCGCGGCCGGGCTGCGCGACGCGCAGCTCCAGCTCAGTCGCGAGGTCATGGAAGCCGCTGCCCGAGTTCAAGCGTCACAGCAGCGCCTGGCGCTCCTCGTGGATGGTGTGCTGCCTAATGCACGGGGGACGGTCGAATCGGTGCTGCGGAGCTATCAGGTCGGTCGCGCTGAATTCCTGACCCTCTTGTCCGTCGAAGACGCGCGATACCGGACCGAGCTAGAAGCGGTCGCGGTCGCGGCGCACTACCAGGCTCAACTCGTCATGCTGCGGCAGTTGACCGCAGGGGAGACGCAGCCGTGAAACAGGTCATTACCGGGCTGCTCGTCGCAGCCATGACGCTGACTGGATGCAAGAAGGCGCCCGCTCCGAGCCCGGAGATGGCCGACATGAAGGACATGCAGGGGATGCCCGGAATGCCGGCTGCAGGGGCCGACACGTCGGGCGTCCCTCTTGATCGCGCCGAGGCCGCGAGGCTCGGCATCACGTTCGCACGGGCCGCCGAGCGCCCGGTACGATCCTCGGTGCGGGCAGTCGGGATACTGAAGTACGCCGAGCCCAACCTCGTGTACGTCAACGCTCGGGTCGGTGGGTGGGTGGAGCGCCTCTACGCGGACTACGTGGGCAAGCGCGTCGAGCAGGGCGACGCGCTGCTGGCGCTCTATTCTCCCGATCTGGTGAGTGCTCAGGAGGAATACCTCCTGGCGCGGCGCCTGAAGGATGACACACTCGCCGCGAGCGCCCGGCGCCGTCTTTCCCTGTGGGACGTCCCGCCCGATCAGATCGACAGCCTCGAGACGCGAGGAAGTGTGACCCGCACTCTGCTGCTGCGTGCCCCGCGGAGCGGCGCAGTCACGGAGAAGATGGTCATCGAAGGCCAGGCGGTGAAAGCAGGGGACAACCTGTTTCAGATCGCCGACGCCCGAGTGCTCTGGGTGGACGTCGCGATCTTCGAGCAAGACGCGGCAGCCGTCCGCGTCAGCACGCCTTCCACGATCACCGTGGACGCGCTCCCCGGACGGACGTTTCGCGGCAGCGTGACGTTCATCTACCCCCAGCTCGACGAGAAGACCCGCACGCTGACGGCCCGCGTGGCGGTGGAGAACGGCGACGGCTCCTTGCGCCCGGGAATGTACGCGACGGCAGCGCTCGCGACCGCGGGCCGGCGGGGTGTGAGCGTCCCGCTCGAGGCGGTGCTGCCCACCGGGACGAGGGACTTGGTCTTCGTGAACCGCGGCGACGGCCGGTTCGTGCCCCGAGAGGTTCGTGTGGGGCTCCGGGGCGACTCGCTCGTCGAGATCGTCGAGGGCTTGAAGCCGGGCGACGAAGTTGTGGCCTCCGCGACGTTCCTGCTCGACTCGGAGTCGAACCTCGCCGCAGCGATTCAAGGACTCATGCTACAAATGGGGATGGGGCTGAACATGGGCGGGATGGAGACCGGGAAGCGGGATGCGGGAAGCGGGATGCGGGGAATGCCTGGCATGGATACGGTCCGGAGGCGCCCATGATCGAGCGTCTTATCGCCTGGTCGATCCGGCGGCGGGAGCTGGTCGGCCTCGGCGCGGTCTTCCTCTTGGTGGCCGGCCTACAGCTGCTCCGGACCATGCCGGTGGATGCGATCCCCGACCTCTCGGACACCCAGGTCATCGTCTACACAGACTGGCCGGGCCAGGCGCCCCAAGTCGTAGAGGACCAGGTGACCTATCCCTTGCTCACCACGTTCCTCGCGGTCCCGAAGGTGAAAGTCGTACGCGGGCAATCGATGTTCAGTTCGTCGTTTGTCTACGTGATCTTCCAGGACCGGACCGATCTCTACTGGGCGCGCTCACGCGTCCTTGAGTACCTGAACGCGATTCAGAGCCGGCTCCCCGCCGGTGCCAAGACCCGACTAGGGCCCGACGCCACCGGCGTGGGCTGGGTCTATCAGTACGCGCTCGAGGGTCCCGGGTATTCGCCGGACCGGCTCCGCTCGATCCAGGACTTCCAGGTGCGCTACGCTCTGCAGTCCGTGTCGGGCGTGGCCGAGGTCGCGAGTCTGGGCGGGTTCGTGCGACAGTACCAGGTGCTGCTCGACCCGGCCCGACTCCTGGGCTACGGCGTGACGGCGCGCGAGGTCATCGCCGCGGTGCGCGGGGCCAACCAGGACGTGGGTGCGCGCACGGTGGAAGTCGCGGGCTCGGACTACGCGATCCGCGGGCTCGGCTACTTCCGTGGAGTCGGGGACATCGGGAAGGTCGCCGTCGGCGTCGGCAAGGATGGGCGCCCGGTGCGGGTCGGTGATGTGGCGCGCGTGACGATCGGGCCCGACCTGCGGCTCGGGATCGCCGAGCGAAACGGCAGAGGGGAGGCCGTCGGTGGGGTCGTGGTGATGCGCTATGGCGAGAACGCATTGCGTGTAATCGACGGCGTGAAGCAGCGGATCGCCGAGATCGCGCCCGCGCTGCCGGCCGGCGTCCGGATCGTGCCGACGTACGACCGCTCGGACTTGATCCACGGGTCCATCACGACGCTGTGGCGCACGCTGCTCGAAGAGTCCGTGATCGTGGCCCTCGTGTGTGCGGTGTTCCTGCTGCACGCGCGCAGCGCGCTCGTCGCGATCGCCACGCTGCCGCTCGGGATTCTGGTGTCGCTCGCGGTCATCCGCTGGCTCGGCATCAACGGCAATATCATGAGTCTCGGCGGGATCGCGATCGCGATCGGCGCCATGATCGACGCCGCGATCGTGCTGCTCGAGAATCTGCACAAGCACATCGAGCACGAGCCCGACCGGCCGCACTGGGAGCGCGTGTTCGCCGCGGCCCGTGAGGTCGGCCCCGCGCTGTTCATGTCCCTCTTGATCATCACGCTGTCGTTCGTCCCGGTATTCACGCTGGAGGACCAGGAAGGGCGGCTGTTCCGGCCGCTCGCGCTCACCAAGACCTTCGCGATGGCGGCGGCCGCACTGCTCTCGGTGACGCTCGTGCCCGCGCTCATGGGCTGGTTCGTGAAGGGAAAGATCCGCGCGGAGGCGGAGAACCCGCTCAACCGTTGGGCCCTGCAGGTCTATCGGCCGGTGCTCCAATGGGCGCTGCGCGCCCGCTGGCTGGTGCTGGGCGGTGCCGCTGGCATCCTACTGCTAACGGTCCTTCCGTTAACGGGTCTCGGCAGCGAGTTCATGCCGCCGTTGAACGAGGGCTCGCTGATGTACATGCCCAACACGCTGCCCGCGGTGTCCCTCACCACGCAGCGGCGCCTCCTCCGGGTGGAGGACAGCATCCTCATGACGTTTCCTGAGGTCGCGTCGGTGTGGGGCAAAGCGGGCCGGGCGAATACGGCCACCGACTGGGCGCCGATGTCGATGGTCGAGACGGTCGTGAACCTGAAGCCCGAGTCCGAGTGGCGACGGGGGATGATCCAGGATCGCCTGATCGCGGAGATGGATCAACGCCTGCGTCTCACGGGCGCCGTCAATACGTGGACCATGCCGATCAAGAACCGGACCGACATGCTCTCGACCGGCGTGCGGACGACCCTCGCGGTCAAGATCTTCGGCCCTGATCTCCAGACGATCCAGCGGATCGGTCAGGATATCGAGCGCGCGCTTGCGCCCCTCCCGGGCACGGCGAGCGTCTACGCCGAGCGCTCGTTCGGGGGGCGCTATCTGGACATCCGGCCGGACGCCGATGCCCTCGCCCGCTATGGCCTCACCACCGGCGACGCGCAGGAGGTGATCAGCCTGGCGCTCGGCGGGGAGGAGATCACCACGACCGTCGAGGGCCGCGAGCGCTACCCCGTGCAGGTGCGCTATGCGCGTGACTTCCGCGATGACCCGACTACGATCAGCCGGTTACTGGTCGGCACCGGTGACGGCCCGCAGGTGCCGCTCGGGCAGGTGGCGGACATTCAGTTCAGCCCTGGCCCAGCGATGATCCGGAGCGAGGGTGGCTACCTGTACGATCAGGTGTCGATCGACGTGCGGGGGCGGGACGTGGGGAGCTATGTGCGCGACGCTCAGGGCGTCGTGGCGCACGAGGTGAAGCTCCCCACCGGCTACTGGCTGCGCTGGAGCGGTCAGTATGAGGCGATCGAGCGCGTGAAGGCGCGGCTCCAAGTCGTCGTCCCGCTCACGCTCGGGATCATCGCGCTGCTCCTGTATCTCACCTTCGGTACCGTAGCCGAGACGGCGATTGTTATGCTGTCGCTGCCGTTCGCCCTGGTCGGCGGGGTGTGGATCATGTGGCTGCTCGACTACAACCTGTCGATCGCGGTCGCGGTGGGATTCATCGCGCTCGCCGGCGTCGCTGCGGAAACCGGCGTCGTGATGCTCATCTACCTCGATCACGCCTGGGAGGCTGTTACGCAAGGCGGGCGCCGTCCCACGGTCGCGGAGCTCGTGGGCGCTACCGAGCACGGCGCGGTCAACCGTGTGCGGCCAAAGCTCATGACCGTCCTGGCGATCATGCTCGGGCTCGTGCCGGCGCTGTGGAGTCACGGCGCGGGCGCGAGCGTGATGAAGCGGATCGCCGCGCCCATGGTGGGAGGAATGGTAACGTCCACAATCCTGACGTTGATCGTAATCCCAGTCATCTACTACCTGTGGCGCCGCCGAGGACTGGCGGGTTCAAGGGAGGAAGCATGAACCGAACGATGATCGCGGGGCTCAGCGCCGCGCTCCTGATCGCCGCCTGTGGGAAGAAGGAGGCGGCGCCGCAGCAGGCGATGCCGGGCATGGGCGACATGCCCGGGACGACCGGCATGCAGGGGATGGGGATGCGGAGCGATTCCCTGATGCCGATGGTGCGCGCGCACCTCGACTCCCTGGCAGCGCTCTCCCCGCAGTTTGCCACGGGTATGCTAAGCACGCACGAGGCCATGGCGTCGCGCATGCTCGATGCGATGGGGGCGGACATGACGGCCATGGGGATGACGCCGGATCGGCCGTGGACGGCCCTCACCGATTCCGTCAAGCGGGACCTGGCGGATCTGCCGGCGGTGTCAGGACGCGCGCTCGACGCGCGGCTCAAGGCGCACATCGGTCGGATGCGCCGGCTGATGGCGATGCACGAGAGCATGATGCAGGGGATGAAGAGGCCCACGTGACGGATCGCGTCGTGCTACTCCGCCGGGGAGCGAGGCTCGAGAGCGTTACCGTCGTTTACAACGCCCTCGAGGGTGGCGTCGCCATTGTGGCCGGTCTCGCAGCTGGCTCTGTAGCGCTGACCGGGTTCGGTGTCGACTCGGTGATCGAGGTGGCGAGCGGCGTGGTGCTGTGGTGGCGGCTCAGGGCCGAGCTGGGAGCGGCGCGCGTCGGGCCCGCTGTCGAAGCGCGGGCGGCGCGGTGGGCAGGTGTCCTGCTCCTCGCACTCGCGGTCTACATCGTGGCTGAATCAGGCCGTCGGCTCCTCACTGGCGATCGGCCTGGGGAGAGCGTGGTGGGGATCGTCCTCATGGTGCTCTCGTTGATCGTGATGCCCCTACTCGCCCGAGCGAAGCTCCGCCTGGCGGCCAGCCTCGGGAGCCGGGCGCTCCGGGGGGACGCGCACGAGACCATCGTCTGCGCCTGGCTGTCGGCGGCAACTCTGCTTGGCTTGGGGCTGAACGCGTTACTCGGGTGGTGGTGGGCGGATCCCGTGGCTGCGTTGGCGATGCTGCCGTTGATCGTACGCGAGGGGATCGAGGCTTGGCGGGGGGAGGCGACCGGAGAGGCCATCGCCTAGCACCGCATCGGATGAGGTGACCCCAATACCCCGCGCAGCGTTGCGTGAGTTGCCGGCGAGGGCAACCTCCCGAACCCAAGCCAGCCAGGGCGGCGGGCTGAAGCCAGCTCGTGTAAGTCGTCGAACAGTCGCACGAACTCGCCGTGCTTCGAGTGCCGCAGCCGTTCTTGCCACACCCCGTGCGCGCGAGAGAGCTCCTGGCGGAACTGCACGAGGCGCGTGATCTCAGCGTCGAGCTCGGCGAGCTTTCGCTCAAGCAGCCCACGAACCGTACCGCACGGCGCGACGCCGTCACGGTACATTTGGAATACCCGCGCCAGCTCGCGCAACGTGAACCCTGCCCGCCTGGCGGGCGCCACCCATTTCATGTATTCCACGTCGCGGCGAGGCCAGAGACGATAGCCCGCTCGAGAGCGGGCCGCCTTGGGGAGGATCCCGATTCGCTCGTAGTGCCGGATGCTGTCCGGGCTCACCCCCGCGAGACGGGCGAGCGTACCAACTGTCCAGAGGTCTTCCGACATTGCTCATCACCCCCGCCTGAATTCTCCCCCCTAGAATCGTTCCAGGTCAAGGCGTTCCATGCCTCGGACACAGGGAAAGCTAGCCCTTGTGCTTGGAACGATTCCAAGTGGTACCGTAGGCCCTGTGGAGCCTCAAACAACGCCACCCCCCAAGAGGTGTCTGATGAGATCGATTAGTCTTCTCGTGCTCATGGCTGCGTCTCTGGCCGCCACCCCTGCAGTGGCCCAGGTAAGGTTCACGGGCCGGACTCTTCTCAAACGCAGCACCACGATGGATGGGTCGCCCGTGGCGTACCCCAAGACCGACAGCGCCGAGGTTACCGCGATGCTCATGGAGATCGACCCGGGTGGGGAGACGGGGTGGCATATGCACACAGCAGCGACGTTCGTTTACGTGCTCGAAGGATCGGTGGAGGTCGAAGAGCGACCCAGCGGGATGAAACACAGGCATACCGCCGGGGATGCGTTTCTCCATGCGCTGAACACCTGGCATAACGGTCGGAATCGGGGGCGGACGCCGACACGGATCTTGGTCGTTTCCACCGGCGAGCGGGGCCGGCCCGTCATGGTGCACGAGGGGCAGGGGCACTAGCGATCGACGAGCTCCCGCTCGCCAGCCGCCTTTCGTGCTCAGGTGCCTGGAGTTTTACGACCTCCCGGTCCTTCCGCTCTGATTCTCCGCCAGCCAGCAACTTGAAAGATCGCCACGAGCGCTGTCACGCCCCACAATGTCGCCTCGTAGGCGGTTTGCCGTTTCTCGATGCGCTGATACGCGATTCCATGGAGGACGCTCAATGTCACCGCCAAGTACGTCCAGCGCTGCAGCGATTTCCATTTCCGCGGGCCGAAGTGCCGCAACGACAAGTCGTTGGAGATGGCCAAGAGGAGTAGAAACAGGAGCGCCGCAACCAAGCCGGTATAGTTGGCGACGCCGAAAAGATCGTGGCGCACATGACCCTGTTGGTCCAAGAAGTATAGCCATGGCCGCCCGCGCAAGTGCACGTCCAGTCCGATGACGGTGTGCAACAGCGCCATGATCCCCGCCCAGATACCAACATCCCGCCGCAGATCTGAGCTCACCGGGTAGGAGCGGCCGCGCAGCACGTTGCACGGCCCGACCAAGACTGCTCCTGCGGTGAGGAGCAGCGCCGGATATGCCGTCGCAATACTGAGGTGCGAAATGACGTCGCGTCGGGCAGCAAACAGCGCCCAGAATAGCGCGGTGCTGCTCAGCGCCGTCAACGCGATCGTCAAGTGCCGTACGATCCTCTGCTGCCAGTACGAAAGACGGCGTTGCGGCAGCGCAGTTGTCAAAGGCGTCGGTCTCCCTACCGTTGCATCGGACGCTTCGGGGCTTGACTCTGGAGTGCACTCCAGGGTTTATGCTAGGGTCATGTCGGCGACCGAGGGATCACGGCAGCCCAGCGGCCTGGTGAAAATAGGCGACCTAGCTGCCCAAGCGGGCGTGACGCCCGATACGCTGCGTTACTACGAGCGGGTCGGGCTCTTGCCCGCGCCGCATCGCACCCGCACCGGTTACCGGCTATACGATGGCGCGATCGCCGACCGCATCGGCTTCATTCACAAAGCCCAGGCGCTCGGGCTCACGCTCGAGGAGATCCGCGAGGTGCTCAAGGTGGCGGAAGGTGCGTCGCCACCGTGCGAGCACGTCCGGGCCCTTCTGTCCCGTCGCCTTAAGGAGATTCAAGGTCGGATTGCGGAGCTACAATCGCTGCAGCGGTCGCTCGCAAGGACGCTCGCTCGCAGCCGGTCCCTTCCGCTCACGCGTTCGTGCGTGTGCGGAATCATCGAGTCCACAGCGGTGCCTCGGCACCGAATGAGTCGCAAGACCCGAAAGGAGAAGGTATGAACACAACTCCAAAGCAGACCTATTCTCTCTGCCCGCAGTGTTCGGAGTGCCCAGCCGTGGAAGTGTACGAGGACGGCCACGTGACAATCGGGGAAGCACCGAACCTCACGTCCCTTTCGCGCACCGAATGGAATGAGCTGGTGCGCGGCATCAAGACGGGGAAGCTGTCCGAGCTCGCGGAATAGACCTTTGGACGGAACGAAGTGGGCGGCCCGCACGAGCGTCGTCAGTGCGCTTGCCAGCGCACTGGGCGCGACGACGTGCTGCACGATTCCTACCCTGCTCGCAGCCGTTGGCCTCAGCGGTGCGTTCGCGAGCGCCGTAAGTGCCATCCCGTAATCGGGTTCATTAGTGCACACCGGGCCTGGTTATTCGTTACGACTGGCCTATTGCTCACGCTCTCGTGGGCCGTTATGGCGGGGCGGCTCCCGGCGAAATGGCTGGGGGCCGTCATCTGCCCTCCGGGGCGAGCCTCGCCTACGACGCGCCGCCTCTGGTGGGTTTCCGTCGGTGTGTATGGCGTCGCGCTCGGCGTGTCGTTTGGCGCCCCGATTGCCCGGTCGATTTGGAAGTAGATGGAGTCAACAGGAGCAACACGCGGTCCGGCGTGTTATCCTTAGCGAGCACTATGATGCACTTCTCCCGAGCACCCAGCGCTGTGCGAGCCAGCTGTCTCGCAGTCGCACTGTCCGTCGCCACTGCGGGCAGCGGCCTACCGATGTGCGTCAGCGTGCTTGCGCAGGCGGCAGCCCCGTGCCACATGCACTCGGGTCGCAACGGCGCTGCGACACATGAGCACGCCGCACATGTGGCCGCCCTCGTGGCTCAACCATCGGGCCAGGTGTGCCATCAGGACGCAACTGGACTCGGGTGCGCGGCCGGAAGCACGTGCCCGAAGGGAAGTCCCGCGACGGGGGCGTGGGCCAGGGTCTCGGTCGGCCTGCGTGCCGCAGCGCGCACGGGAGTTCTCGGACCAGACACCACGTTCGTTTCCTACTTCGCCCCACCGCTCTCCCCACCGCCTCAAGCCTAAGTCGGCCATCCCAGATGTAGTGCGTCCGCGTCGCGCGAGCGGCGCGCGCTTTCGACTTTGGTTTGAGGAGAATTGATATGCGAAGGCTCTTGCTGTTGCTCGTCGCCTGCGCGGCGTCGCCGCTCCACGCGCAAATGCATATGCAACACCCCTTGGAAATGCACGCGGGGCCGCTCGGCATTCCAGAGACACGGATGGGGTCCGGCACCTCCTGGCTTCCCGACGCCTCCCCGATGCACGCCGCCCACTACATCCTCGGGCGTTGGACCCTCATGCTGCACGGGAAGGGCTTTCTTCAATACGACTGGCAAGGAGGGTCCCGCGGCAGCAACCAGCTTGGCATCGTCAACTGGGCGATGGCAGCGGCGAGGCGGCCACTGGGCGGCGGTCAACTCCAGCTCCGGGCGATGCTCAGCGCCGAGCCGTGGACCATCGGTAGCCGGGGCTACGCGCTGTTGCTCCAGTCGGGAGAGGCCTACCAGGGCGCGCCGCTGCACGATCGGCAGCACCCGCACGACCTCTTCATGGAGCTCGCCACCCTTTATGAGCGGCCGGTGGCCCGGAATCTTGGGCTCTCGCTCTACCTCGCGCCGGTCGGCGAGCCGGCGGTAGGCCCCGTGGCCTTCCCGCACCGCCCATCCGCGGCGGACGATCCGTTGGCGCCGATCTCCCATCATTGGCAGGACGGCACCCACATCACTTTTGGGGTCGTGACCGCAGGAGTGTTCACGCGCAACGCGAAGCTCGAAGCTTCCTGGTTCAACGGCCGGGAGCCGGACGAGATCCGGACCAACCTCGACTACGCAGGCCGGCGGCTCGATTCCTACAGCGCCCGTTTGACCGTCAATCCCGGATCGCGTTGGAGCGTGTCCGCGTGGTACGCCTATCTGAGAAGTCCGGAAGCGCTCAACCCCGACGAGTCCCTCCACCGAATCGGAGCGTCCGCGCTGACCACGCAGCCGGTCGGCACAAAGGGGACTTGGTCGAGCGCCCTGATCTACGGTGCGAACGACCAGATTGGGCCGGGGCCGCTCGCGAGTAGCATCGTGCTGGAGAGTACGCTCGACCTGGACGGAACGAACGCCTTCTTCAGTCGCGCCGAGTACGTGCGGAAGAGCGCTGCGGAGCTTGTCATTCCATCAGTCCCCCCGACGACGGAGTACGATGTCGGCGCGCTCGCGCTCGGGTTTCAGCGCACCGTCGGGACCGTCGCAGGGCTCGCCGCCGGGGTCGGCGTGCGCGGGGCGGTGAACTTCGTCCCCGCAAGCTTGAATGTGGTGTACGGCAGCCGCACGCCGGCGGGAGTGGCAATCTATCTCCGGCTCCAACCGGTGGGCGCCCGAGAGGGCGGTATGAAGATGGAGGGGATGCCGGGCATGCGCGGAGGCTCCCATGACTGACGCGCCGAAACGTTGCGACCGGAAGCCAAGACCACACTTCTGCGCTCTTGTCGAGCGGGCCGTGGCGGGTAGGTTAGCGACATGGTGGGGTGACGTCAGGGAAGGGGTTTCGACCCTTATGCACCGCTCGAGTGGCGGCCGGCCTTACCGTGGCGTCGGTCGTCGGTGATAGTGTTTCCGTCTGCCCGCGACGTCTCGTCGCGTTCTTCTTCCCGATCCAGCAATCCCTCGAAACCACAGCCGGGCGCCCGGCCGGCGCATTCGTGCGCCGCCGTGCCGGCGATCCTGGGTCGGATGCATCGTGCGGCTCGTGTTGGCACCGGCAAGGAGGAACAATGAATTACAAGAGATGGGATGCAAGGTTCTTGGGCCTCGTCGCGATGGGCCTCGCCCTGGCGTGCGAGAGGGGGGCGCCGACCGCCGCTCCGGCGACGCCACGGGCTGACGAGTTGT
>Ga0209156_10003741_pt1 | contig 11319 bp, 16 predicted proteins | sample GraSoiAngelo_124_FD_185881 | JGI IMG/M metagenome (GOLD analysis project Ga0209156, IMG submission 185881) | Grasslands soil microbial communities from the Angelo Coastal Reserve, California, USA - 14_0927_05_20cm (SPAdes) (version 2) | ecosystem: Environmental > Terrestrial > Soil > Grasslands...
ACGTGGACGCGTGGGTCCTTCAGGCCGCCGGCGAATCGAATCCGGCCGTGGCCCGACAGCTGTACCGCGACATCACTCGGACCATGTACGACAACTACACGAACGTCTGGCTCCTCAGCCCGAACCAGTTCTCCGTGTCCAGCCCGCTCCTGCTCGGCGTCATCCCGAATCCCATGGGGAGCGCGCTGCCCTTCACGATGAGCTTCAACACGGAATATGCGCTGAAGCCGTAAGTCACTCGTGGAGTCGTCACGGCACGGTCGCGGCCTGAGGCTCGAGGAGCTCCCTCGGGGCGACGTCGCCGATCTCCTCGGCCCGATGGCATGCGACCGTTCGTTCGGGGTCTCCGGGGATGGACCGAAGCAGCGGTTCCTCGACCCGACAGCGGTCGATGACGAACGGGCACCTCGACGCGAATCGGCATCCCGGCGGTGGCTGGATCAAGGTCGGAATCTCTCCCGTCACGCGGTACCGGGCTTTTCTCCGGGCCACGTCGATCTCGGGGAGGGCGGCGAGAAGCGCCTTCGTGTACGGATGGACGGGTCGTTCCAGGACGCTTCGGACGGGGCCGACCTCCGCGAGCTTCCCGAGGTACATGACGGCCACGCGATCCTTGCTCCTGCTGCAGGGTCACGAGGCGATTGAGGATCTGCGCCTGGACCGCGACATCGAGCGCGCTCGTCGGCTCATCGAGGATGATCAGTTTGGGATGCAGGCCCAGGGCGCGGGCGAGCGAGAGTCGCTGCCGCCCGCCCCCGGAGAATTCGTGGGGGTATTGCTCCAGGGAGCCCTCGGGGAGGCCGACCATCGGCAGGAGCGCCGCGACTCGGTCTTTCAGCTCGGCCTTCGTGATCCCCGGAATCTGGGCCCGCATCGGTTCCCCGACGATCTGCCAGACCCGCATCCGTGGATCGAGGGATCCCACGGGATCCTGGAACACGACCTGGATTTGCCGGCGCAAGGCGCGCAAAGGACGGCCGCCCAGCCTCGTGATGTCCTTCCCCTCGAACAGAATTCGCCCGGACGTCGTATCATGGAGCCGCGCGATAAGCCATCCGAGCGTCGTCTTTCCGGAGCCGCTTTCGCCGATCAGGCCCAGCGTCTCCCCCGGCGCCATCTGGAGCGACACCCCGTCGACCGCGTGAATCGAGAGGCGCGGGCCGCCGCGGACGATGTCTCCGATCTCCCGCGTCAACGGGAAGAGTTTCGTCACCTGTTCGGTCTCGAGGAGCAGCGGCATCATTTGAGACGGACGACCTCCTCCGAGTAGTAGCAGGCGGCCCGTCGATTGCTCCCGGCGGGCGCGCCCTTCACCGGTTCGAGGGCGGGTCCCGGGTCGGGTTCGCAGGGCGGCCTCGCGAAGACGCACCGCGGGTGGAACGGACAACCGCTCGGGAGCCGCGCGAGATTCGGGACGGAGCCGGGCAGGGAGGGGAGGGGGCCGTCCGCTTTGTACCGGTTCGGAACGGATTCGAGGAGTCCCTTCGTGTACGGATGGGCCGGTCGTTCGAACACCTCGGCGACGGGACCGAATTCGACGATGCCCCCTGCGTACATGACGCCGACGTCGTCTGCCATCTCCGCGATCACGCCGAGATCGTGACTGATGAACAGGATCGACGTGTTCACCTCGTCCATCAGCTCTTTCATCAGCGTGAGGACCTGGGCCTGGATCGTGATGTCGAGCGCGCTCGTCGGCTCGTCCGCGATCAGCAAGGTCGGCTTCTCGCTGAGGGCCATCGCGATCATGATTCGCTGGCGCATGCCGCCGGACAGCTCGTGCGGATACAGGTCGAGGATCGTCTCCGGGTCGTTGATTCGAACGAGGCGAAGATATTCGAGGGCGTCCTTGCGGAGCTCCTCCGAGGTGCGACCCGCTCGCGGCCGCCGGCCCTCCGGCGCCGAGGGGAGGAACGTCCGACCGATCGCCTCCTTCGGGTCGACGGGTCGGTCTTTCGAGTAATCGAAGCCCTCCGTTGGACGAAACAGCTCTGCCTCTCCGCTCTCCCGGAGCTTGCGAATTCGGACTGCCTCGATGAGCTGGTCGCTCACGCGGAACGCGGGGTTGAGGGAGTTGATCGGCTCCTGGAAGATCATCCCGATGCTCGTCCCGCGGACGATCGGCATCTTCCATTTCGGGATCGACAGGAGGTCCAAACCTTGGAAGACGATCCGCCCTTGGCGGATGCGCGCGGGCGGCTCGGGCAAGAGCCGGGGAATCGACTGACCAAGGGTGCTTTTCCCGCTACCAGTTTCGCCGACGATGCCGACGACCCGACCCGGCGCCATCTCGAAGGAGACGTCGCGGAGGGCATGGAAGGTCCCGGCACCGACCTCGTAATCGAGGGAGAGATGTTCGACCCTCAGCAGCGGCTCGATCCGCTCAGGCCTCCGCCGCTCCCTTCGAGGCCAAGCCAGGAGCCGTCGTCGTCTGGACGAGCGCGCGACGGCTCCTCGGATCCAAGATGTCCCGCAGGCCGTCGCCGAGCAGGCTGAACGCCAGGACCGTCAGGAAGATCGCGGCGCCCGGCGCGAGGACGGTCCACGGGGCCGTCAAAAGGAGTTTCTCGTAAGCTTCGACCATGCCGCCCCACTCCGGGACGGTCGGCGGCACTCCGATGCCGATAAAGGAAATCGTCGAGAACGTGACGATCACCGTGCCCACGTCCATCGTGTAGTAGACCACGAGCGGCTCCAAGATGTTCCGGAAGACGTGCCGGAACAGGATCTGGATCCCGGACACGCCGGCGGCGCGGGCCGCCGCGACATACGGAAGATGCTTGACCGCGAGGACTTCGCCGCGGACGAGGCGGACGTAGAAGGGCCACCAGGTGATCATGATCGCGATCAACGCCGGGCCGGTCCCGCGGCCGAGGGATGCCGCGATCGCGAGGGCCAAGACCAGGCTGGGGAACGCTAGGAACATGTCGGTGATGCGCATGATCGCGATGGAGAGGGCGCCGCCGAGGGTGCCCGGCGTATCCCAGAAGCCCGCGACGAGGCCGAGGCCCGTCCCGACGAGGAGGGCGAAGCCCGCGACTCCGAAACCGATCGCGAGATCGAGCGGCAGGGCCGCGAGGACCCGCGAGAACATGTCGCGGCCGACGTTGTCGGTCCCGAACCAGTACTGCGCCGACGGCGGGGTCGCACACTCCGTCGGAATCGCGCACGGCAGGAGTTCGTTCGGGTCGTGGGGCAAAATCGAAACGGCTGGGCCAAACAGCCCGGTAACGAACGGCAGGGCGACGATGAGGAGGGCGAGGATCGCGATGAAGGCGACCATGAGGAAGCCAACGAAGGTCAGCGGATTCGCCCGGAGGACTCGATAGAGGCCGCGGGCGACGCGGGCGGCGGACCACAGGCGCGTCCGGGATCCGGAAAGCCGGGTGGCCGGGACGGTCTCCCCCATCAGCGCCACTCCACCCGAGGGTCGAGGACTCCATACAGGACGTCGGAGACGAGATTCGCGACGACGACCACGATCGCGAAGAACACGACGACCCCGAGCGTCCCCGCGAAATTGTAGCTCAGGATCGAATCGAAGGCGTACTTCCCGATGCCGGGCCACAGGAAGATCTCCTCGATGACGACGATCCAGGAGAGGAGGGAACCGGCCGTCGTCCCGAGCACGGTCACGGTGGAGATCAGGGAATTCCGAAGGGCGTGCTTGTAGAGGACCCAGAAGTCGGAGAGGCCCTTCATCCGCGCGGTCTTGACGTAGTCGAGGGGCAGGACCTCGAGCATGGAACTGCGGGTCATGCGCGTGGCGATCCCGAGGTTCAGGAGGGCGAGGGAGGCCGCGGGCAGGATGAGGTGCGCAATCGCGTCGAGGAGGGCGCCCGCATCGAGACGCAAGATCGAATCGAGGATGGACATGTGGGTGAGCTGCCAGCCGGGGTCCGGCGTGCTGCTGAAATCCCCGCTGTTCGGCAGGCCGAGGACCGGTCCGATCCCGATCGCGAGGACGACGGCGCCCAGGTACGCGGGCGTGGCCCAGCCGCCGAGGTAGAAGAGGCGGACGAGATGGTCGGGCCAGCGACCGCCTGCATTCGCTGCGATGACGCCGAGTGGGATCCCGAGGACGACCATGAGGAACAAGGCGGCGAGCAGGAGCTCAATCGTCGCGGGGAACAAGGTCAAGATGATCGGGAGCACCGGCTGGCCGCCCTGGGGATCCTTCCCCCAGTTTCCCTGGAACAGATTCGAGAGGTAACCGGTGTACTGGTCCCAGACCGGCCGGTTGACGCCGAAATATTCGATGCAGTTGCGGACCGTGTCCGGGCTCGCGTGCGGACCGACCCAGACCGCGCAGGGATTTCGAACGGACGCGTGGCCCGCGAAGAACGTGATCGTGATGAGTCCGAACAAGACGGGGACGAACCAGACGACCCGCTTGCCGACGAAAATCGCGAGATCGACCTTGCTCCGACCCACGCCCTATCCTCCCGTCGGTCCGCGGACGGGCCGCCTCTTCCTGCCGCCCGAGGGAGCCCTTCTCAGGATACGAGAGTCTTCCTGGCGCGATAAACCCTGCGCCGATAAGGGGCTCCTCGATCCCGAAATGTGGGCGGCCAAACGGGCACGAGCCGCGAGGCTAAATCCTAAATAGAGGGAGCCATCTCGGCAGCGAGCCGGTTTTCATGTATCAGCGGGTCCAGCGGGAGGACGTGGTTCGGATCCCGCCGGAGCGGCTGGGGGAGGACATCGACGCCGTCGCTCGAGAACTCACGCGGACGACGTTGGAAGGGAAGATCGGCGCGGACAAGACGCTGACCTTGATCGCGAGCAACATCGAGCGGGTCGGCGAGGGGCGCATCGTCCACGGAGACGGCGCCGTCTACCAGCGAGTCCGATACGACGCGCTGGTCTTCGCGCCGACGCTCCAAGAAATCGTCGAGGGCACCGTGGTGGAAATCCTTAAATTCGGCGCCTTCGTGAGATTCGGTCCCCTGGACGGCCTCCTGCATATCTCGCAGGTCATGGACGATCGAGTCGACGTGGACGAAGAGGGACAGCGGCTCATCGGCAAGGACACGAAGCGGGACCTTCGGATTGGCGACAAGGTCCGAACGCGCATCGTCGCGGTCTCTCTGAACGAACGCGCGCCGCGCGAATCGAAAATCGGGCTCACGATGCGACAGCCTGCGCTCGGCAAGCTCGACTGGATCGAAGAGGACCGCGCCCGTGCGGAAGGCCGCGCCCGGAAGAAGAGGTAAGCAATGGTCGTCAAGATCCCGAAGGCGTGCAAGAACTGTTCCGCGATCACGGACGAGGACAAGTGCACCCTGTGCGGCGGCGAGACATCGAAAGACTGGCAAGGGTACGTGATCATCGTAGACCACCCACGGTCCGAGATCGCGAAGAAGATGGGCATCCACACGAACGGGAAGTTTGCCCTCCGTGTTCGCTGAATTCGCCGCCGTGACGTTGCGCCTCCCGGAGTCGCTTCGCGAGTATCTGCGATGGCCCTTGGGGAAACTCGTCAACGGGGAGGCCATCCTCCCGGCGATCGGAGGGGCGAGTCCCGTGGTGACCGTCGGAGACTTCTGCACGTTGGACCTCGTCGCGCGAGGCCGTTCTCCCGACATCTGTCTCGTCGATTTCAAGACGAAACGCCAGGAGGACCCGGAGCTCCGCGAAGCGCTGCAGCGGATCGGATCCGTCGTAATGCGGGTCACGAACCCCGCGGGGACGATCATGCCGGACGCGTGGCGCGTGATCTCCGAAGCCTTTAAGTCGAAGGAGAGGGTACGCGTCGAAGTCCGAGGCGAAGAGGACCTTTTGGCCCTGGTCTGCATCGCCCTGCCGCCCTCATCCGCGGCGGTGCTGTACGGTCTTCCGTCCCAGGGCGTCGTGGTGGTGCGACCCGATGAGGCCGCGAAGTCCCGGGCCCTGGACGTCCTGCGCCGTATGGGACGGTGAAGCGATGCAACTCGAGGTAATGCAGAAGAAGGAGAACCCGCTCCTCAAGAGGACCGAGGTCTCGTTCAAGGCGATCCACAAGGCGGAGCCGACGCCGACCCGAGACGCGCTCCGCGCCTTCCTCGCGCGCGAACTGAAGGCGACGAAGGACATCGTGGTCATCGACTCGCAGGCCTCGACTTTCGGACGATACGAGACCGTCGGGTACGCGAAGGTCTACAAGACGAAGGAGGAGGCCCTCGCGGTTGAGCGCAAGCACATCCTCGTACGCAACAAGCTGATCGAACCCGAGGTCAAGGAGAAGAAAGTGGCGGCCCCGAAGCACGAGAAGCCCGCGCCGAGGGCGGAAAAGGCGGAGAAGCCTGCGGCTCCTCCCAAAGCGGAGGCGCCGAAACCCGAGGCGAAGCCCGAGGCCAAGGCGGAGCCGAAGCACGAGAAGCCCACGGCGAAGGAAGAGAAGAAACCCGCGAAAGAGGAGAAGAAGCCCGCCGAAAAGAAAGAGGAAGCGAAGGAAGAGAAGAAGGCGGAGCCGAAGAAGAAAGGCGGTAAGTGATGGCCGAGGCGAAGAAGGAAAAAGGCGTCGCGGGACTCAAGCGGAAGTTCTACAAGATCGACGGGAATCGCATCTCGCGCGAGCGGGCAAACTGTCCCAAGTGCGGACCGGGCGTGTTCCTCGCGAAGCACGCCGATCGCATGTCCTGCGGCCGATGCGGATACACGGAATTCGCGAAGAAGTGACCCGCGGATCCGGCTGGGCGGAGATTTTAAGCCCGTCGACCATTCGCCGCCGAGCCCGCGTAGGCTAGTTTGGATAGACTTCCAGGCTCCGGACCTGGTGACTTGGGTTCAAATCCCAACGCGGGCGTCCTATCCTGACGGGTCCGTAGGACCCAGTCGATGGCTGATTTCGGTCCCGACGGACTGCCCGGACGCCGTCCTGATGCCTCTGCGAAAAGCACAAGTGTCGGGCGGGTTGTGACCGGCTCGCGGGTGAGGACTTGCGGAAGCTCATCATGTGGAACCTCGTCACCTTGGACGGGTTCTTCGAAGGAAGAAAAAGCTGGGACATCGGCTGGCACGACACCGTGTGGGGCGAGGAGCTCGAAAAGTTCTCGCTCGAGCAGTCGAAGTCAATCGGAGCCCTCCTCTTCGGCCGCGTGACGTACGAAGGCATGGCGGCATATTGGTCGAAGGAGAAAGGCGACATCGCCGACTTCATGAACGCGGTGCCCAAGCTCGTGTTCTCGAAGACGCTGGCTAGAGCCGATTGGAACAACACGAAGGTGGTGAAGCAGAACGCGGAAGGAGAAGTCGCGAAACTGAAGAAGGAATCGGGCAACGACCTGTACATCTTCGGGAGTGCTAACCTGTCCGCAGCCTTCACGCGGAAGGGCCTGATCGACGAGTACCGCCTCTGCGTGGCCCCGATCGTCCTGGGTGGCGGGAATCCCCTGTTCAAGGAGAGCCCGGAACACCTGAAGTTGAAGCTCACCGAGGCGAGGCCATTGAAATCGGGCGGGGTGATCCTCCGGTATGAGCGCCGACCAACCTGATCAATCGAAGAAGGCAGAGACGTTTCGCAAGCTCCATCGCGGCGCGAGGATCCTGATCCTCCCCAACGCTTGGGACGTCGCGAGCGCGCGCCTCTTCGAGGACGCAGGTTTCGCGGCGGTCGCGACATCGAGCGCGGGCCTGATGGTCTCCCTCGGATACCCGGACGGCGAAGCGATCGACCGCGGGGAGTTCATCGCCGCGACCCGAAGGATTGCGCGGGCTTTGTCGGTCCCGCTCAGCGCGGACATCGTCGGAGGATTCGGGCGCTCGCCGAAGGACGTCGTCTCGACCGTGCGGAGCGTGATCGAGGCGGGGGCGATCGGCATCAACATCGAAGACTCGATTCATGAGACGAAGGAGCTCCTCCCGATTCCTGCACAGGTCGAACGATTGAAGGCGATCCGAAAGCTGCGGGAGGCCCTAGACGTTCCTTTTGTGATCAACGGCCGCACGGATGCGTTGTTGCACGCGCCCGGGGATCTGCAGGCCCGACTCGCGGAAGCGATTCGGCGAGGAATCGCCTACCGAGACGTCGGCGTCGACTGCCTCTATCCGATGGGGCTGACCGATCCCGAGTCGATCGCCGCATTCGTGAAGGCCGTGGAGTTCCCGATCAACGTGATGATTCGGAAAGGCCTGCCATCGATCGCGGAACTCCAACGCCTCGGCGTCGCCAGGGTCAGCTTCGGCCCGAGCGCTTCCTACGCCACGATGGGGCTGCTTCGGCGTGCGTCGACCGAAGTGCTCGAACGCGGAACCTACGCGACGCTCCTCGACGGAGCGATCAGCTATGACGAGCTGAACCGCCTCGCGTCTCCTCGGCGTGGGTCGTGAGGACTCGACGACGTCGACCTGAGGCGCCCGAGGTCCGTTCCGACACGCGGGAGAGACTTCACCGTTCGCGGTAGGCTCGCTCGAGCGTCGCGATCTCGAGCTTCCCCATCTTCAGCATCTCTACCATGACGCGCTCCGAGTTCCCGGACTTCGCATCACTGAGCATCTTGCCGAGGGTCGCGGGTATGATTTGCCAGGCGAGGCCGAACTGATCCGTCAGCCAGCCGCACGGACCTTTTTCGCCTCCCTTCGAGAGCGTCTCCCAGAGCCGGTCGATCTCTGATTGCGTCCCGCACTCCACCATGATGGAGGTGCCTTGCGAGAAGGCAAAGGACGGTCCGCCGTCGAAGGCCGTGTAGACCGTCCCCTGGAGCCGGAACGTCGCGTTCAACAGTTTGCCTTTCGGGATGGGCCCGTCCGCTTCGCTGCGGACCATGCTGAGGATTTCCGAATCTTTGAAGGCGGAGACGTAGAACCGGACGGCCTCCTCGGCGCGGTCGTTGAAGGTCAGGCACGTCGTGACCTTCGGCCACTCGTTCGCTTGGGTGCGCTTGTTTGGTTTTCGTTTGGTCGCCATGTTCCGACCTCGAGGCGAGACTCGTGCATAAAATCTGCGGCGCCACTTGATTCGGACGATGAGGAGAGAGCCGTCCTGCCGAGCGACGCGCAATCCGAAGGGTCCGAAACCTTAAATGGCTCGAGAGGAGGTAACTCGACGTGGACAAGCTTGACAAGGCGGGTTTGCGGCAACGCCTGACGCCGATCCAATACGAGGTCGCCGTGAACAAGGGGACGGAGCGGCCCTTTACCGGTGAGTACTGGGACAACCACGATCACGGGGTCTATCGGTGCGTCGTCTGTGGCCAGGAACTTTTCGCATCGGAGACCAAATTCGATTCCGGGACGGGATGGCCGAGCTTCTGGGAGCCTCTCGGGAAAGAGGGCGTCCGGGAGAAGGAGGATCGCAATCGGTTCATGCGGCGGACCGAAGTGGAATGCGCGAACTGCGGCGCGCATCTGGGACACGTGTTCGACGACGGCCCTCGCCCGACCGGCTTGCGGTATTGCATCAACTCGGCGTCTCTGCGATTCGAACGACAATAGCCGGGAGTTGTTGCGCAGCGGCACGTCAATCGACGCGATCCGCCTCCGGCTCCTCGTGCCGAGGATTTGGCCCAGCGATGTACTTTCGAACCCGTTCGTGCACGCCTCCGTACTTTGCGGGTCCCCTCCAGGATATCGTTAAATAGCCCTGCCAACTTCGGCGGCTTTCCAGGTGGAAAAATGCCTGACAAACCGAAACCGGGGAGTATCGTGCACGTGGAGTTCCACGTCAAGGACCGCAAGAAAGTCGAGAACTTCTATGGGAGCCTGTTCGGCTGGAAGTTCCAGGAAGTCCCTGAGCTGAACTACTCGATGTTCGAGGCGCCGAGCGGTCCGGGTGGCGGCGTGGGCGGACTGCAGCCGGGGAACTGGCCCTCGGGCGTCATCAACTACATCTTCGTGGAGTCGATCGAGCCCTTCCAGGAGCGAATCAAGAAGGCGGGCGGCAAGATCATCGCCCCGAAGATGGAGATCCCGGGCCAGGGCTGGTTTGCGGTGTTCGAGGACCCGTCCGGCACGCGCATGGCCTTGTGGCAGCCTAGCCCGCAATCGATGCAGCAGCAGAACCGTTAGTCGGCGTCCCTCGCGCCCGCGACTAGTCGGCGGGATGCGGGGTGGCCGTCGGCGCCTTCGCGGGAACCCCGCGCAGCCGTTCCGTCGCCCGCACGAGGAGGCCCTCGGTCCCCTTGTCGCTGAGCTTCCGGGCCGGGGCGCCCCCGACCGTCTGATGCGGTTCCTCGAAGGAGTGGGTCACGACCGCGTTCGCGCCGATCGCCACATCATTGCCAATCACGATGTCGCCGAACAACTTGGCCCCCGGGCCAATGTAGACATTGTCCCCGATCGTCGGCGCGCGGTCGTCGAATCGGACCTCGGACCCGATGTGGGCCCCGACATGGATCCGGCAATTCTCCCCGACGCGAGCGTTGGGACTCACCATGACGGAACCGCGGTGGGGGATCGCGAGCCCAGGGCCGAAGACGTTCGGGAAGACGATGAACCCGAGACGTCTCTCCATGAAATGTAGGCGTAAACATAGGAACTTCGCGTGGGCCCGACCCAACCAAGACCGCTTGCAATTCGTGTAGTATTCGACCTTGCGGAGGAGACGCTGAAACCGCCAGGTGTCGTCGACGAACGGTCGAGGCCACCGGCGAGTCTGGCAATGGGCCACCCGGTCCGCTTCCAAGTAGAATCGGTAATCCGCTTTCGATGTGATCATCGTCGACGCATACCCGGTGACGCCGGCCATTATCACCCTTGGTATTCGAGTGTATTCTGAGGTGACACTTCAGGCGCCCGACATACCACGTTCCGAGGACCGGAAAGGCGCATCAGTGCCCCGTCATCGCCTCCGTGGGTCCCGTCGTTCGTCGCTGGCCTGTGTGGACCCATCGCCGCTCGTCCCGCTTCCCGAACCCGCGACTCTCCCTGAAAACCCGATGGCTCGGACGCACACAACTGCGGGCAAGTGTACTCCTACGGCTTATGCGGTCGCCGGCTTTCGGACGCGCCATTGCAATGGGTTGCCAGGCCAGCGGTCGCGCTGTCGCGACGCTGAAGTCTCTTCGGCCTAACCGAATCGCTCCTGCGGGTACGCTATTCGCTATGAATGACCCCGCCGGTGGGTGTCCCCCGGACCGCCAACGCCCGCCGAGGGAGGGCCGGCGGCTGGCGGGGCGATGCTGGGCCTTGGCCATTCTGATCGGAGTCGCCGCCCTGTCGGTAGCGGCGTCGCGGGCCTCCGCGGCCAACCTCATCGACCTTGGGACCCTGGGCGGCCCCGTGAGCATCGCCTACGGCATCAACGACGTCGGTCAGATCGTCGGGACGAGTGCGACGGCGAGTGGGACCTCCCACGCGTTCCTGTGGTCCAACGGGACGATGGCGGACCTGGGGAGCCTC
>Ga0209156_10003745_pt1 | contig 11314 bp, 9 predicted proteins | sample GraSoiAngelo_124_FD_185881 | JGI IMG/M metagenome (GOLD analysis project Ga0209156, IMG submission 185881) | Grasslands soil microbial communities from the Angelo Coastal Reserve, California, USA - 14_0927_05_20cm (SPAdes) (version 2) | ecosystem: Environmental > Terrestrial > Soil > Grasslands ...
AGGCGTCGTAGACCCCGGTCAATGTCCCACATGTACTGGCGCATCTGCAGCTTCTGACCAAAACCGAAGAAGAGCAGGATGAAGAGGAGCGTGAACGCGATCTGTGTAATATTTCCTACGTTGCCGAAGAGGTCGCCGAGCAGATCAAGCGGGACAACGGTCAGCAAGAACGGGATCTAAAGAATACTTCTCGGCTGAATGTTATAAAGATTGATAGTGTGCAAAACCAGCTTCACAACTCACAGATAACAATCCAGTCGAGATCAGGAAACGGTCTCCGACTCCAAGTTCGAAAATGGAGTTGGCAGCGGTCAGGGCTTCGCGTGGGCTCTCGCACCACACTACCACCGAGATCGCCTGGGAGATTCACTTCCGTGTTTCCGGCCCGGATCCTCGGGTTTTCGGAATGGGTACGGGTCCTAGCTCCCAGCTATGGCCGCCAACCCCAGAAACCGGCAGAGAAAACGCCTAGTTAAGCCTTCCCGGAAAATCAGTACGAGAACGAAGGCTGAGGAGCAATATGATGATAATCAGACTTTTTCTTCCGAACAAGAACCGCCAGGATCAACAGAAATAGGATAACGCCTCCCGCCACCAACAGAAAGATAGGTATCCCGGACACTTTGAGGGTGGTCAGGTTCGGAACCCCGTTAACCACAACCGTAGTCTGGCCCTGCCCCGGCGTAAACTCGCTCTTGTAAGCACGAACCGTCACAACAGGACTCGAACTCTGAAGCGGCGTACCGAATATCGCCGTATAGTTTCCATTACCCGAATCAGAAATCGAGTAGAAACTACCCCCCGGCACTGAAGACGAGAAATTGAGCGAGGCTCCCGGAACAGTATCAGTCCCATTAGTGACCTTGATCATCAACGTAATCTCTCCACCAGGCGTAATCGAGGACGGTTTCGGCGAGACTGCGACGGTCAACAAGGGAAATGGGTTCACGGTAATACTCGTCTGGTTCGTCGCACTAAGATATCCTGTCAAACTCGCAGTGACTTGGACAGTTATGATTACAGTGGAAGTTATCTGACTGGGCGGTGGCGCTGTAAAGTTCACCTGATAGATCCCGATGCCAGTTGGCACGGGCTGGGAGAGCATCCAGCTTATTGGCGGTGGAGTTGTGAAAGTCAGGTTGGTTCCCGCCTGTGGGGCTGTGCTGTTCCTCACGGTTATCGTCAATGTCGCATTCTGTCCCGGCTCGAGGACCGTGGAGCTAGAAGTTATCGTGTCGAATAGTCTCGGCACGGTCGCACCCAGCGCATAGACCTTGCGGTCCTTTGAGCCGAAGAAGACCCGGCCGTCGGCTACAGCAGGCGAGGAGGAGACTTGTCCACCCGCAAGGTATCTCCACCGTAATGTTCCCGTGGTCATGCTCAGCGCGTAGAGGTAGCGATCATTAGATCCAACATAGAGAGTACTCGATCCTAGCGCGAGAGCTGGAGAAGACGTTACAGGCCCGATCGTGCCTGCCGCTGGATATCGCCAGATAGTAGTACCGGTTGTTGAATTGAGCGCATAGACGATTCCCGCGCCAGTCCCGAAATAGACAATCCCATTATAGATGGCCGGGGTCGTGGCATTTGTCCCGCCCCCCGTGTTGAAGGACCAGACAAGACTGCCTGTGGCCTGATTGAGAGCAAGGAACCTGTTGCCATCGAGACCAACGTACACGTTACCATAGGCCTCAGCGGGAGCGCTGGTAACCGTAGTTCTTATCCCAGTACCATAGCTCCACAGCTGGGCTCCCGTCGTCTCGTTGAGAGCAATTATCAAAGCCGGGTTGAAAGCGCCCACTCCAAAGAAGACCCGCCCGTTACTGACCGAGAGGGAGCCTTCGATGTAGTCCGAGATGCCCGTATTTTTCCAGATCACCGCGCCCGTCTGCGGATCCACGGCAAGCACTTCGGCGAAGCCTGAGGACGGCGACAGAAACGTACCGTAGAATAGCATGCCATCAGCCAGGACGGGAGAAGACGTGACGGGCGTGAGATTATCGTTCGCTATCCTCCAGTTTACCGCACCGTTCTGCTCGTTGAGAGCGTACACGTACCCATTCTTGGAGGAGACGTAGACCATTCCGTTGCCGACCGCGGGGGTTCCTATGATGTTCCCGCCGGTCGGAAATGACCAGATTAGAGAGCCCGTGTACTCGTCGAGCGCGTAGACAGATCCATCATAGGACGGGATGAAAACGTAACCATCCGCGACCGCCGCTGATGGATAGACAAGATTTCCAGTCGTGAAAGTCCACATCGGGGTCGCGGAGGCAGGACCAGAGGCAGGAGTGACCCCGGCACGCTGAGCATCATAGTGGAACATAGTCCAAGGATAGTCGGTTGTTCCAATTGGACCCGCGTTGAGAACGGGACTGGGCTTACTTCCTTGGTTATCTGTGGCTATTGGGAGAATGAACATGGAGGATAGGGCGAGCACTAAGAGTAAGATCGGCTTCCTCAACAGTATCGCCTAGTGCTCCCGCCTCATCATCACTGAATGCTAGTGACGGTCCCCGGAACTAAAGACGGGTGTTACCGGCCGACCGGACGAGAAGGGATACCGCCCAGCCGCGAATCTCCGAAAGCCAGATTAATCCACTCCGCGACGGGTCGGAGCTAGGCGATGTGTCCTTGATATTCGCGTTCCTGATCTTCTTCCGGGTAAGACCGCTCACCGAGGCGGATAAGAAGAAAGCTGCGACCGGTTGGGAAGAGTTCAAGAAGAAAATGCCGAAGGATGTTGCGATCGTCTCCGAGTATGCCCATATCTGGGGTACCACGTATAACGGGATGATACTCGTCGAGTCACGCGACCTGTCCGCCTTTCATGATTTCTGGCATCGTTTCCGCGAGACGACGCGCTGGTATGTGCCGGAGACGAAGACGTACATCGCCCAGAAAGAAGAATAGCAATCGAGATCGGCTGGTTCCTCCACCGAGGTCAGCGATCCTCGATGTAACTGTAGCACGCGTGACCTGAAAGGCAGTTTTGCCCATCTCTCCATCTTAACCAATAGCAATCCTGTCCGAGCTGACTCCTTTGTTGGATGCAAACGAATCTGAGATGCTCGGGATACTCTTTGGAGACGGCTCGATGTCTAGGAGACACGGCTCTTTTCAGATCTGCATAACCGGTCACAAATTCGATGACTCAGAGTATCTGATCGGCCGAGTACGCCCGATGTTCGAAGAACTCTTTCAAACCTCCTTCAAGGTACTGCTAGTAAAAGATGAAAGTACGATGATCCTCTACGCGTATTCTAAACGAGTTGCCCTAATCCTCCACGAATGGGGCATGCCTTTGGCCGAAAGAAATTGTCCCATCTGACACCAGCTCTCGCTTTAGATGAAGTATCTTTCATCAGAGGCCTATTCGACACGGACGGTTGCGTATATCGAAAATATGGCCCCTACATTCAAATTCAGTTCAAGTTCGCTTCCCTATCCCTACTCGCGTATGCTAGACAGACTCTGGCAAAACTCGGGCTTCATCCTACATCGATTACGAGCGATGATACGAAGTTCAGATTCTTCCTCAGCAGACAAGCTGAGGTAGACCGTTTCTTCAGAGTCGTAAAGCCAAAAAACCGAAAGCATCTTAGACGATTCCAAGATGCTCCTCGAAAACAGTCCTACCGTACATACCCATATCGTGCTGGAATACCGAAAAGATCGGAATCGACCAAACCTTATAGCAACAATTTTGTAGAAACGCGCTCGGTGGGATAGCTCAGGTAGCCTTTCGAAAGGGCCTATGGGGCCGTAGTCTAGCCAGACCCGTTACGGGTCCTAGTAAGGGATGACGACGGGCTCCAGGATATAGTGTCGGGTATGCCGATGCCCATTGTTGGGCGGGATGAGGAGATTCGGGAGCGCGTGAGGATACCCGTAGACGATAGACTCGGCGGATGTCGTGGGTTCAAATCCCACCGGCCCCACCATTGAAAACGTCTAGGGCTGTTGTCATTTCTCGCCGTCTAATTTTGCTCGTGGCTGGATTCTGCTTTTCTCTCGAGTGGCGTCATTCTCTTAGTTGAGGGACTCATCCGCGGTGATTGATGGAAAACACCGCATGCATAATAGCAACCTGTCCGCTGTGCCCAAGCAACTCTTGCCAGTCTACAGCCTACTCGGAGGGATTCATACCGAGTACGCCATCGCAGGGGGCAAGCCCATAGTCAGGCTGAGATCCTCGGGAGAGATAGGGCATAGAGGAGCTTACACCGGCGTTGCGATGCTTCTCTTCCATTGGGTCCAGGAGGGAAAGACCCAGGCGTGGAGATTCGATCCCTCGATTCCAGATCCTCAGCCAATTCGGCCAGAGGAAACGGCCGACAGCGATGGGAGCCAATCTTTGACATTCACACTCGGAGAACTTCTACCGGCGGCTGGATTACTCCGAGGGCGGTGGGAGGGAGCATTCTTCGCTCCCGCGATTCATGTAGATGTGCCGCTTGGCGCAGACATTTGGGTCTTCTTGCTGCGTTCGCCATGGTTTCGCTTCCGACTCTCTCTGACGAAGCAGACCCTAGCAGTGGTTGCCGATCAGTCCGTCGCCAACGCTTCGATCATACCTGAAGCTGCTGGAACTCTATCGACAACGATCTCCAGCCCGGGAATCCCGTTCAAGAAAGTGTCACTGGTGATGCGAAGGAAAATGGGCCAGTTCGAATCAGAGGAATTGATCAGTGAGGTTGAGGCAGGTACAGCAAGCCAGATGTGGACTCCTATAACGCGAAACTTCGAACTCTGCCTGGTAACATCAGGATCCATGAGGATGGACCAGCTCTCAGAAATAGCCCGAGGACTTGGCGCGGATTTCTCCTCGGGATTCTTCGGCCCAGGATCCCTGAGAGGGGATTTTCTTCTCTGCGACGGGCCCCTGACAGAATACTCGTTGACGCTGAGAGGTGATCTTGGTCTCTTTAGGCATATAGAAGATTCCGCCGCGGCAGTGCTGTCATGGTGAGAGAAGAATCTCCCGATATTGTTTTAGAACAGGGGACCTCAACAGCTCAACCATTGAGCCGCCAAAGCCGACAGGCGATACGGGTAGCCGCCATCCTACTGTTTGTGTTCATTCTTTTCTTCGCAGCATTAGGGTCTGTCGCGGTGGGGGGAACCCCGGGTTTCATCTTCCCCGGCATATTCTTCCTGTTCTTCGTCGTAATAGTAATCATCATCATCGCAAACGCGGCGACTCAATCTCGCTCCAATATTCAGCGACCCTACACCCAGCAGACCGCCTTCCCGCCTCCTCCTCCCCCTGATACCATTCTCGTCAGATGCCCCTATTGCATGACAAACCAACCCTTCAAGGAAAAATGCGAAAACTGCGGGGCCCCATTGCCGAAGCCAGCGATCTACTAGGGCAGGTCCGGATAGGTCGAACTGACCCATCCACATGGGCCCCACCGTCATGAATCACAGAGGGATATTCGCCGTCTGACGATCCGCAAAACAAAGTTATAGGTTGGGTATAGAAAGGTATCTGGAGGATGCTCCTTATCACTCTCTCAGCCGTCTCAAGCTAAGCTTTAGTATCTGAAGTACACCAAGGGCGACTGGTAAAGTTGTCATAGCTTGGCCTGCGAATCGCTAAAATCCGTAACCGCTCTCAGAACAAACAGGCCGAGTCGAAAAAACCGTATCACCCAGAGCTTCATCATCCTCCTAACATTCTCGCTGGTCCTAACATCGGGACATATCCTCCCAGCCCGCGCCACTCCCCCGTCCGGATCATATTTCGACCATCTCGTAGTCATCATGATGGAGGACCAGGGAATTGGCGATATCTGCAATGGAAACCCGCCACTCTGCAACGGCTCCAACACCCCTTACATGTCCAGCCTAGCGAACATCTACGGAATAGCACAACGGTACACGTCCCTCATCAACACCAGCGAACCCGACTACTACGGGATCCTCGAAGCCTCACTACCAGCTAACTGTTCCAAGACAAACACTGCGGCCTGCTACCCGCCCGCCGGATCGCTCACAAATCTGAATCTAGTCGATCGTTTTGAAGCCGTTGGCCTAACCTGGAGGGGCTACATGGAAAACCAGAATATCGTCGCTGGCTGCGACTTAGGGACACACAAGCCCTACACGCATGAACACAACGGGTTCGTAGCTTTCCAGGACATCACCAACAATACCAGCCGCTGCAACAAGATCGTTCTCGCGAATCCGGGCGGCTGCGGTGGCGTGACGGATTGCGCTCTAGTCAACGATCTCAACTCTTCGTCTGCGCCGAACTTCATGTGGCTGACGCCAAACCTATGCAACGACATGCACTCAGACAGTAGCTGCACCTCAAACGGTTGCACAAGTGATTACAGCCCGACTTGCTTGAGGGACGGCGACAATTATCTCAAAAGCTTGGTCCCTAACATTCTCAACAGCCAGACATTCACGACGACACGAGCTGCACTCTTTATCGTCTTCGATGAGGGTACCGGCTATTGTCCTCTAAACAGTAGCCACGAAGATTGCGTGTATGCGGTCTGGGCGGGGCCCATCGTCAAGGCCAGCTTCAGCTCATCGCGACTCTACAACCACTACTCGCTCACGAAGACAATTGAGGTAAACTGGAATCTTCCCAGCCTGACATCCAACGACGCCAACGCTATTCCCATGACGGAATTTTTCAAAGCTCCGTCGCCAGACTTCAGTCTCACAGCGACTCCGTCCACGGTCACTTTCAAATCCGGTGAAACTGGCTCTTTCAACGCGACAGTTTCGGCCCAGAACAGTTTTGCTGGAACCGTTAACCTTTCAACCTCCACCTCCCCCTCGACCGGACTCACAGTCAGCTGCACCCCGGGCAGCATTTCAGGCGGATCAGGATCGTCAATATGCATTCTCACAAGCTCCTCACCCGCAAACTACACGGTGACAATCACCGGAACCAGCAGCTCCCTCTCTCACACCACGAGCATCTCTGTATCAGTAACGCAGCCATCATCTCCCGACTTCACAATATCAACTAGTCCAGGCAGCGTGACAGCGAACGTAGGCGCAACAGCCACTTCTTCCATAACCGTTGCTCCGCTGAACGGTTTCACAGGCACTGTCGCTCTTGTCACAACAACGAATTCTACAAACCTCGCCTGCACTCTCTCCTCCAGCAGCATTCCCGGCGGTTCCGGCACCTCTACTCTCTCATGCCACGGTTCGCCAGCAGACAACTATCTCGCGACCATAACAGGTACAAGTGGAACTCTATCGCACTCGGCGAGTGTTACTTATCACACGGGGGACTTTGCAATATCGGCCAATCCTACCGGGGCAAGCGTCAACGTGAACGTTGCCGGCTCCTCAACAATCACGATCGCGCCTCTCAATGCCTTCAGTGCGACAGTCACCCTTGCAGTTTCAACCAACTCGACCAACCTCTCCTGCATTCTAACTCCTACGAGCATCGCTAGCGGTTCCGGTTCATCCAGCCTATCATGTATAGGCCAGTCAGCTGGCAACTATATGGCTATCGTGACAGGTTCGAACAGCACCCTCTCCCACTCCACGTCCGTGGTCTATCACGTGACGAATGCTCCGACATTTTCCGTTGCAGCCGATCCTACGAGTGTCACTGCAAACTCGGGCGTCGCGGGTACCTCGACGATTATCGTCAGCCCCCAGAACGGATTCACAGGCACAGTTACCCTGTCGATCACTACAAATTCGACCGGGCTATCCTGCTCACTATCGGCGACAACGATCAGCGGCGGCTCAGGCTCCTCGACACTATCCTGTACTGGCTCTGCCGCCGCTAACTATCTTGCAATTGTAATAGGCACCAGCGGCGCCCTATCTTCCCAGACGAGGGTGACATACCACGTCACTCCTGCTCCGGACTTTAGTCTTTCCGCCAGCCCCACCTCATTGAGCATCCTCCAGGGATCCTCAGGAAAATCGACTATCACCGTAACGAGCCTCAACTCATTCACCGGTACAGTCACCATGGCGGCCTCTGTCTCTCCCATGGGTCCAACGACCAGTCTCAGTCCTTCAACAATAACACTCACTTCAAACGGAGCGGGAAGCTCGACCCTGAATGTCACCTCGGCCAACGCGGCAACTGGCACATTCAGAGTTAATGTGACAGCAACAAGCGGAACGCTTTCCCACAGCATTATCGTCACCGTGACAATTACCAGTGCAACTAGCTCATCCTATGCTCTGGTCGTTTCCTACGAAGGATACGTCTACAAGCTCTACTCGAACAAGACCCTAGTGCGAATCGCCCACCCTGTGACCACGCAGTTGAGGGCTGTCGCCTGGAAACCCGACGGATCTTACGCTCTGATAATTGGAGACTCCGCCGTACTCATTAAGTACGACGGAACCAGTCTCACAACAATACCCACCAGTTTCAGTAGCACAGTCATCTTCCTCTCGATCGCGTGGACACCTGACGGATCATACGCTCTAATCGGAGGCTCGGGAGGAGCGCTCTTCCGATACGATGGAACAACAGTAACGCCCGTCTCAAATCCCTACACCGCTTACTACCGGGCGATTAGCTGGAATCCGAGCGGCACCCAAGCAGTACTCGTAGGCTATTTTGGAGGCATCTACATTTACCAGTCCAACGGCCAGGTAACCCAGCTCACATCCCCTACAAGCAACGACCTCAGTGCGGTGGCATGGAACCCCAACGGATCCTACGCTCTCATCGCCGGCTCAGGCGGCACGATCCTGAGATACGACGGCACAAGCTTCCAGACTCTGAACACCGCTGGGGTATACAGCTCGACCCTGATAGTGCGATACATATCCTTCAATCCTACAGGAAGCCTGGCACTTCTCGTCGGAGATTCCGGGCTAGTATTGACATATGATGGAACCAGTCTTTCAGCCCTACCAGCCACTACAAGCGCGGTTCTCTACTCTGTCAGCTGGTCCAACGGGACAGCGTACATAGTCGGGGGATTAGGCATCATCCTCTCCTACTCCGGAGGAGCACTCTCCACTGTACCCAGCGGCTTCAACTCAGGATTCAGAGGAATCGCCTGGAAACCCAACTGATCCTCCGACTGCTTTTTTTCTAAACGAGTTTTTCGAGTTCTAGGCTACGCGGCGTCCCCCTTGGAATACTGCGGCGACCAGTCTCAATCCTCCAATGTTCTCTAATGGATCTGCGTCGAGCAAGACCATGTCCGCGACCTTTCCTTCCTCGATAGTGCCTCGTTCAGTCTCCCCGATCAACTTCGCCGCAACGGCCGTCCCAGCTGCCAGCGCCTGGGTCGGCTTCATCCCAGCCTCAACCATCAGTTCCGCTTCTCTTGCAATTCTGCCATGACGTGCGGCTCCACCGCCAGCATCAGTTCCGAGGGCTAGTTGCACCCCAGCTTCCATAGCTTGCGCGACTGCTTTTCGAGAGCCTTCACGCAAATACTCCGCTCGTTTCTTGCGGGCCTCCGGCCAACCGACGGCGTGCGCATAGTACAGCATGGCATCCCAGACGGACATGGTTGGGACGAGGAAGGTCTTGTTGTCCGACATAGCTTTGAGATCGTCTCCCTCAAGAAACATGCCGTGCTCGAGTGAGTCAACGCCGGCCCGCGCGGCTATATGGCAGCTCGGGGCGTCGTTGGCGTGGCATGCAATCTTGAAATTTGCCCTGTGGGCTTCTTCTACTGCGACAGAGAGAAGCTTCGCATCGAACGGAATCTCTGGTCCTCCTTGAGGCCGCGCGCCTTCGTTCCAGCCTGCCAGCGCGACCTTGATCAGATCCGCCCCCGCCTCGACCTCCGCCCTGATGGCGCTGCGCAGCTCGCCAGCATCGCTGAATTGTCTCGCGAATGAGACGTAAGTTCCACGGTGGGCGATCCATGTGCCTGCTGCTCGAATTCTTGGCGCACGTATCTCACCAGATTGCGAGGTCCGGGCAAGCCGTATGTTGACCGCGTGAGGGGCACCAACGTCACGGGCGGTCGTGACACCGCTTCTGAGACTCGCCTCTGCAAGTTCTACCGCGCGAATTGCGATTTCTGTAAGAGGGTCTGTGAACCGGGCGATCCAGTCCGGTCCGCCGGGACTACTGTAGTGGACATGGCAGTCCATTAGGCCCGGGATTAGAGTACGTGCCCTGCCATCGACAACTCGAATATTAGTACGGTTGCCAGCCCAGTCGGAGGCTGATCCGACCCAGAGGATCCGACCGTCCCGTACCTCAACTGACATTCGAGGCTGCGCGGTTGATCCCGTCCCATCCCAGAGCTGAACATCGTCAATCAGCAAATCCAAGTCTTAAACCGCTCTTGGTTGTCTCGATCCGAGACTTGGATAAAGCATGAGGGGAAAACTCTGACTCCTGCAATCTTCCAGCAGATACAAGTCACGATCGTTAAGCTCTGCGAACTATGGCCTTGAGGGACCTTTCGATGTCGGTCAGCTTCTTCTGATGCTCCACCATCACCTGAAGAATCATCGCAGTCTCCTTCAAAGAGAAGCCGAACTCGTTGGTCTCCTTTACTGGTAATGATTCCAACTTTTTCAAGAGATCCTCCCCAGCAGGCTTGTCGCTTGCTTTCATGAAGCTCACGAACCTTTCGAGCCTCTGGATCAGATTCATAGGGAATTGCATGGTGGATTCCAAAGCAGGATATGATTATGAGTGGAGTCCGAAAACCAGCTCGGCTTGGACTTGAGACCCTGAGACCAACCACGAATCTATTCAGTCTAAGGCCTTAAGAAAAGCAGAGCGAAGCTGAGAGATAGAGCCAAGGAACCTCCACCGATTCGCAAGTCGTAGATAGCACGCTCTCGGGAAAGCTAAAGTTCGAGTCTCGAGGTGGTCCCGGCATGAGACCTTCAAAGCCTGTCAGCAGTTCAAAATCAATCATCTCGACGCAGATGCTTCCGAGCGATGCAAACCCTATGGGCAACGTTCACGGAGGCACAATCCTCAAGCAAGTCGATGTTGCTGCAGGAGTTACTGCTCTCCGCCACACCAGGATGAACATTGTCACAGCCAGCATAGACCGTATGGATTTTTACAATCCTGTCTACGTTGGAAACCTGCTCACCCTCAAAGCCTCCGTCAACTACTGCGGCAGAACCTCAATGGAAGTTGGCGTCAGAATAGAAGCCGAGGACCTGAAGACTGGCAAGATCACACACACTGGATCTTGCTACCTAACATACGTCGCCTTGGACGAGACCGGGAGGCCCGCAGAGGCTCCGGACGTTGTTCCAGAGACTATTGAGGAGAAGCGTCGATGGGAAGCTGGGAAGAAGAGACGAGAGGAACGCTTGCGATTCATCGCATTCAAAGAAAAGTGAAATATTCTTTTTCGAAGGAAAC
>Ga0209156_10003747_pt1 | contig 11306 bp, 10 predicted proteins | sample GraSoiAngelo_124_FD_185881 | JGI IMG/M metagenome (GOLD analysis project Ga0209156, IMG submission 185881) | Grasslands soil microbial communities from the Angelo Coastal Reserve, California, USA - 14_0927_05_20cm (SPAdes) (version 2) | ecosystem: Environmental > Terrestrial > Soil > Grasslands...
GGTGGCGCTCTGGAAGTCCTGGGTCAACCGTTATCCGGTGATCTCGATCGAGGACGGGCTCGCGGAAGACGACTGGGACGGTTGGCGGACGCTTACGACCGACCTGGGCAGGCGGCTGCAACTGGTGGGCGACGACATCTTCGTCACCAATGTCGTTCGCCTTCGCCGGGGCATCGATGCCGGAGTGGCAAACAGCATCCTCATCAAGCTCAACCAGATCGGGACGCTAACCGAGACCCTGGAGACGATGGCCACCGCCCGACGGGCCGGCTACGGCACGGTCATCTCGCATCGGTCGGGCGAGACCGAAGACACGTTTATTGCCGACCTCGCCGTAGCGACCGGTGCCGGCCAGATTAAATCGGGTGCACCATCACGGTCGGAGCGTGTGGCGAAGTACAATCGGCTCCTGCAGATCGAGGAAGAGGTGGGTAGCACCGTATCGTATCCAGGGCGCGCCGCACTAAGCCGTGTCTAGGCGCGTCCCTCCGCGCGGATTCTTCAACAGCGAATCACCGTTCGGCCGCCTGCCAACCGAGCCGAGCTTCCCAACCATCCGCGTCTCCCGGCGGGGAGTGTTGTGGATCGTCGCCATCGCCGTCGCGCTGCTCCTGCTTTTCCTCCTCAAGCCGTTCGCGACGCTCTACACCGACTATCTGTGGTTCCGCTCTCTGGGCTACGGCGGCGTGTTCGGCACCCGCTTCAGCGCGCAGATCTGGTCCTTCTTCATCTTCGCCATTCTCTTCTGGATCATCGGCTCGATCAACGTGCTGCTGGTCCTCAACTCCGGCCGGCGGCTGTCGTCGATCGGCATCCGGCAACGCCTGGTGACCGCACCGTCGACCATCCTCGGCCTGCTCGGTGTCTTTCTGCTCGGCCTCCTGTTCGGGCAAATCGCCTCGGGCCAGTGGCAGACCATCCTGACCTTCCTCAATCAGAAGCCGTTCAACGTCCAGGATCCGATCTGGCACAAGGACGTGTCCTTCTACGTCTTTACCCTTCCCTTCTACCGCTTTCTGTGGGGCTGGCTCCTGGGTGTCGTGATCCTGATGATCCTCGTCGTCGCAGGCCTCTACGCGTCGCGAGCCGGACTCCAGAACTTCTTGCTTCCCGCTCGGGCCATCCGTCATCTTTCTGTCCTGGCGGCAGCCTTTGCGGCACTGCTCGCGATCCATTACCGGCTCGACCTCTACGAGCTGCTGCTGAGCAAGCGGGGCTTCGTCTTTGGCGTCGGCTACGCGGATGTGGCCGCCCGCATTCCCGCCTACTGGATCATGACGGTGCTGATGGTCCTGATCACCATCGGCCTGCTCGCGAATGCCGCCGGGGCCCGACTCACTCCGCTGCCCGCCGCCCTGGTTGTCTGGCTCGGCGCGGCTTTCGTCCTGCTGGTCGTCTTTCCCGGCATCATCCAGCGGTTCCAGGTCGACCCCAGCGCGCAAACGAAAGAGGCGCCCTATATCAAGAACGAGATCGCCTTCACCCGCCAGGCCTACGGTCTGGCAGGGATCACCGACCGGCCTTTCACACCGCGGGACACGGTCACGGCCGACGCGGTGGCGCGCAACCCGCAGACGGTCCAGAACGCCCGCCTCTGGGACCCACAGCTGGCCCTGCCGGCGGCACTCGAGAATCAGCAGAGCCTCCGAACCTACTACACGATTTCCGACGTGGCGGTCGACCGCTATCAGCTTGGCGACCAGTATCTCCAGATGCTGCTCTCGGCCCGGGAATTGGATACCTCGGGCCTCAATGCGCAGGCCCAGACCTGGCCAAACCTCAAGCTCCAGTACACGCATGGTTACGGCGTGGTCGCCGCCCGCGCTAATGAAGCCACCGCCGAGGGCGACCCGGTACTGATCCTCAAGAACATTCCCCCGGCTGGTCAACCCGCGGTGACCCAACCAGGCATCTACTTCGGCCGGCACAGCAACGATCACACCGATTACGTGCTGGTGGACTCGAGCCAGGCCGAGCTGGATTATCTGGCCGAGACCACGCACCTGACGCACTGGACGGGGAAGACCGGCGTTCCGCTAACGTCGGCGCTGCGCAAGCTGGCGTTCGCGGTCCGCTTCGGCGACATCAACGTCCTGATCAGCCCGCAGCTGACCTCGCAAACCCAGGTGCTCTTCAACCAGGCGGTGCAGGACCGGGTCGCGGTTCTGGCGCCCTTCCTGCAGTTCGACCAGGATCCCTACATCGTGGTCGTCGACGGCAAGCTCTACTGGATCCTCGACGGATTCACCACCACTGACCACTATCCCTACAGCCGGACCCCGCCGGTGGAGGATCGCGGTCCGCTGTCCGACATCAATTACGTGCGGAACTCCGTCAAGGTGGTGGTCGACGCCTATGCGGGGACCACGACCTTCTACCAGATCGACAGCAAGGACGCGATCGCCAATACCTACGGATCGATTTTCCCCGGGCTCTTCAAGCCCTTCAGCCAGATGCCGGCCGGGCTGCAGGCACACATCCGCTATCCTCGCGACCTTTTCAATGTCCAGGCGGAGCAGTTCGCGACGTACCACGTGCAGGATCCGAACACGCTCTACACGCGCGAGGATCAATGGCAGATCGCCAAGGAGAACCTGGAGCAGGCTGGAGGACCATCGCCGATGCGGCCCTTCTACGTCATCATGCGGCTGCCCGGCGAGGCGAAAGAAGAGTTCGTCACCATCCTGCCCTACACGCCGAATGGGAAGACCAACATGATCGCTTACCTGGCGGCCCGCTCGGACCAACCGGATTACGGCACGTTGTTCGACTTCCGCTTCCCCAAGGACAGCCTCGTGGTTGGCACCCAGCAGGTCGAATCGAACATCGACCAGGCCCCGGCGATCAAGTCACAGTTCTCGCTGCTCAACTTCCCGGGTTCGAGGGTCATCCGCGGCAATCTGCTCGTCCTTCCGATCGAGACTTCGCTGCTGTACATCGAGCCCGTCTACCTGGAGGCCAGCAACGTCAAGAAGCCGCAGCTGAAGAAGGTGATCGCGGCAACCGGACAGAACGTGGCGATGGAAGACACCCTCGACAAGGCCCTTGCCGCCCTGCTCGGCCAGGCGCCGCCCTCAACGCCGACCGGCCCCGCAGCGCCACCGAGCGGCACGGTCGCGCAACTGATCGCGTCGGCCAAAGCCCACTACGATACCGCTCAGAGGGACCTCGCCAGCGGTGATTTCGTTGGCTACGCGCAGGAGATCAAGCTGGTCGGCGACATCCTGAAGCAGCTCGCCGCCCTGCAGCCGGCCAGCGCGTCACCGAGCGCCTCAGCCAAAGCGTCACCGAGCGCCTCGCCCTAACTAAAAAAGGCGCTTGCGCGTTGCAAGCGCCCTCCAAGCCCCGGAACCGATTCAGCGAGGACCGGGCAGACCGTCGGCGACAGCGAGAACAGCGGCGACGACGGTAGCGATGAGCGCGAACAGCCGGTACATGGGCACCCTCCTTTCGGGTGGACCGGGTGCCCCGACGTCCTTAGCCGGCATTTAACACCCGGTTCAGTTAAGTGTCAATATACTTTCCGTGACTTGGTTTAGCCAAGCTATACTCATGGGCAGTTAATGAACTCGGTTGGAGAGCGTCTTCGCGAGGCGCGCCTGGCCAGGGGCCTCACCCAGGAACAGCTCGCTCGGGGGCTCGCGACCAAGGGATTCATCAGCCAGGTCGAGCGCAACCGCGCGACGCCATCCCTTCCCAAACTTCGTGTCCTGGCGGAGCGATTGGGCCAGCCGCTTTCCTTCTTCGTAACCGATCGTCCCCCGCAGCTCTTGACGCTGCTTCGCAAGAGCGCGCAGCTGGCGGTGCGTGCGGAAGAGCCCGCTCGCGCGCTGGACATCCTGGCCGAGGCGTCGGACCTGCCGGCGACGGCAAACGAACGCGCCGATCTTCAACGGATTCGTGGCGTCGCCCTTTCCGAGTTACGGCAGAATCCGGAAGCGCTGTCCACCTTGCAGGACGCTGCCGCGACGGCTCCGGTCGACGATGCGGAGCTGAACGCCGCGATCTATACCGAAATCGGCACCGTGCTGCAGATCGAGGAGCGATTCAACGCGGCCATCGAAGCAGACCGACGGGCGCTCGATTGGCTCGATCAGTGCCGTCACGCCGATTCGGCCCTCCGTGCCCGGGTGCTGACCAACCTTGGAAGTAGCAGCTTCAGGCTGGGGCAACACGCAGAAGCAATGGCGTACTTCGTTCGCGCCCTCGACGCAGCAACGGACGCCGAGAGTTTGCTGCGGATCGCCAACGCCCATATGGCGCTGGGGGTTGCGGCACGGGCGATGGGAGAGCTCGACCGCGCCCTCGAACATTGCAATCGCGCCCTCGAACTCCACTCTCGGATCCATCACGACCGGACCGCGAACCGGATCCTTAACAACCTGGGAGACGTCCATTACGCGGCCGGACGCAAGGGCGAAGCCGCCGAGCTACAGCGACGCTGCCTCGAACGAGCGCGGGAACTCAAGGATGACTTCGAGATCGGGGTTGCCGCCGGGGCGCTCGGTCGCTATGCCCTCGAGGACGGGAACAGCGAGGACGCCATCGTTCTGGCCCGCGAAAGTCAGCAGGCGGCCGGTCGATCGGGCGACCACTTGCATCAGGCCGTCGCCGCGGCCGTGGAGGGAGCGGCCGCGGATAGGTTGGGCCGGCGGCGAGAAGCGAACCAACGGTTCAGGCAAGCCCTGCAGATCCTTTTCGAGCGCAGCGCCGCCGGCGAGCTGGCTGAGGTTTGCACGATGTACGCCGATATTCTTCGCCAGCGCGGCCAGGACGACCGCGCGTTCGCCTTCATGCGAATGGCGGCCGAGCGCGACTTCAGCAGGCTCGCCTCACTTCTCAAAATCGGGAGGTAATCATCGCTTCCGTCAGAAAGGTTGACGACTCAGCCGCTGCGGTGCTCATCGCCGTCGAGGATGAGCCCGGCGAAGGGCAGCTGCGCGCCATGCTCGAGAGCGCCGGCCACCGCGTGCTCACCGCCGCTGACGGCGCGGCCGCCTTGCGCATCTTGTCGGCACATCCCTGCGACCTGGTGCTCTGCGACGCGCTCCTCCCCGACATGGATGGCTTCGAAGTTTGTCGGGCGATCAAGCAGGCGCCGGCAACTCGGCACATCGCCGTGCTGTTATTGCTGGCCGGCGACGATGACATCCAGCGGGAGCGGGCCCTCCAGGCGGGTGCCGACGACGTTGTGACCAAACCGGTGGAACGCGCCCTGCTGTTGACGCTGGTGCGCGCCCAGCTGCGGCTCGCCCGATTGGATGATCAGGTCCATGACCTCGAGGGTCTGGTCATGACGCTGGCCCGCGCGGTCGAGGACCGCGAGCAGAGTAGTGCGGGTCTTGCCGAAAAAGTCGCCCACTGGGCAACCCAGCTTGGCAGCGCCATTGAACTGCCGGACGACCAGCTGACGCTGCTCTACAAAGCCGCGTTACTGCATGACGTCGGGACGCTGAGCGTCCCCGTCGACGTGCTCTCAAAGGGAGGTCGCCTGGATCCCGGCGAGTTCAGTCAGGTCAAGCGACACCCGGTGGTGGGCGAGCAGATCCTTGGGGCGCTGCCGCGCTCCGATCAGCTGCTCCCGGCCGTCCGTCACCATCACGAGCGGGTGGACGGCGCGGGGTACCCCGACGGCCTGGGCGGCAATGACATTCCATTGTTTGCCCGGGTCATCGCCATCGCTGATGCTTTTGTTGCGATGACCAGCGATCGGCCCTATCGCGGCCGGCTCTCGCGGAAGGAGGCGGTCGGCATCCTGCGGCAGGGCGCGGGAAAGCAATGGGATGCCGGCTTGGTCGAGCGATTCCTTAAGCTCGTTGAGAAGCGGGACGTCGAAACCGCCAGGGAGGCTCGAACCGCCGGCTAAACCTGGGGCCAGTCGTCGGGCCGATCGATATCCTTCCCCATCGACGCCGGCAGCTCCACGTCGATGACCGCTTCAGGATGTGCGGTCACAACGACCTGGCCGCCGCGGTCGGCCTCGATCAGCCGCATTAATTCCGAAAAGAATCGTCGATCGAAGATCACGGGATTGCCGCGATGGTCGCCATATCGTGGCACGACGATCTTTCCGGGCGCAAACGCCGTGATGAGCTGCCCGATCGCGCCGGCGGTCAGATAGGGCTGGTCGGCGACGCCGATCAAGGCCGCCGGAGTTGCCCGGGGCAGCGCCCCAACGCCGATCCCGATCGAGCTGTTGATACCACGCTGCGGCTGCGGATTCGTCTCAACGGATAGCGGTAGCCCGGCAAGGGCCTGCGCGAGGCGCGGATCACCGGAAACCACGGCGATCACCGGCATCAGCCCGGCGTCGATGAAGCGGCGGGCGGCCCGCGTTAGCAGCGGCTCGTCACCCCATGGCTCGAGCAGCTTCTGACGGCCAAACCGGCTGGAAAGGCCGGCGGCGAGCAGGATTCCGGCAATCAGCCGGCGGCGGTCGCGGCCTTCAGCTCCTGGTCGACGCAACTGGCAAACCGTTGGGCCATCCGCTGGGCCACCTCTTGCATGATGCCACTGCGTCCGAACTGGGCAACCACTCCGCTGACCGCCAGGTCGGTGTCCATCACGACGCTGGTCCCTTTCTCGCTGGCGGCGAGCTGCGCGGTCACCATGGCCGAGGCACCCCCGCGCCCGCGCGTCTCCGCCCCTTCGGCTTTGATCCGGACGGTGTGCCCGGCCGGATCGATGCTCTCGATGACGATCCGTCCCTTATACGAGACCGCGATCGGACCCAGCTTGACCTCTACCTTCCCGACGTAGGTCTTGTCATCGACCACCTCGGTGAGGGACGCACCCGGGACGCAGTGCGCGATCTTCTGGACATCGAGCAAATACGCCCAGGCTGCATCAACGGGCGCGCCCAGCTCGAAGCGCGTCGTGATGACCACCCACTTACATTAGCCGAAAAAAATGGCCGGCACCTCACGGTAGCCGGCCTCGAGCGCCTGTTGGGACGAGTCTACGTCAGGAGGCGGTGATCGGGGTTCCTGGGTCGACCAGGTGGATCCAGGTGAGTCCACTCGGCAGGTGCATCGGCTTGCCGTCGGCGCCCACGATCTTCAGCGGTAGCTCTGCGTTGGTCAGGTCCCAGGTGGCCGTGTAGCGATGACCCTTGCTGAAGACATCCGCCGGTCCGGTCCCCTGCAAATCGAAATCCACAGCTGGCGCTCCGAGCACGTCGGTGAAGCCCGCGTCGTGGTGCGCGACCTGGATCAGGATGACGTTGACCGGCTTGATGGGCTGGCCGGTGTTCTTGTCGATCAGCGGCCCGGTTTCGGTGCCATAGGCATAGGCGCCGTCGGCCGCCGAGTACGTATACGTGACCCGATGGACGTTTGTCTGATTGAACACGATGCGATTCGCCACGGCCGGTGCCGGACTGGCGCCAGGGGTCCCGGGCGATGGCAGCTGGTAAGTGACGCGCGGTGCATATTTGTTCAGGCCCTGCGCGAGCCGGTCGCCGTCGGTGTACAGGTTGTGCGGCGCCCGCCGGCTCGCGTCCCGGGCAAAATACGCGCCACCATCACTGCTCTCGGTCAGAGCCGGAATCTGCTGCTGCTGGATCATTTGCAGCACTTTCGTATTGGCTCCGGAGAAGAAGATCACCCCTTTGTAGGCGTGCCAGAGCCGGATGGTCACCGGACGGGCGCTCCGAACTGGCTCGATCCGCTGGTTGCCCGAGGGCTTGAAGTAGATCACGGTCATCCGGGTGATGCCGCCTTCGGCCAGGTATTCATACACAAGATCGGCCTGCTGCAGACCCGCGTGCGGCCGGGCCAGGATCGAATTTTCGATCTGCACCATCGCGGGGCCGGGCCGGCCCGGGGTCGGGGTTGGGGTTGCCGGCAGGCCGGTGGTGCCACATCCCGCGAGAGCAACCAGCGCGACGCTCATGGCGAGCCCCGCCAACTCGCGCTTCACGGCCGTCAACATGCGTCGCTCAGTATAAGGAAAAGCGATAGCGTCCTGGGCCAACCCGATCTGGCGGTTAGGCTGCGATGCCGATCTTTCGAAGGGCGGGGCCGAGCTCGCGCAGGTTGCGCTTGTGGCGCTCGCGCCAATCCAGGATGAGGTCGGCGAAGGCCGACTTGGATAGCCGCTCGCGGCGAACCGCGTTGGTTTTCGTATCGGTGATCTCGAGCTCGACCCAGACCACCCCGGCCTCGATCAAGCGCGCCGGGTAGTCGTTGTCTTCGATCAATCGAATCAGTTCAAGTTCTCCGAGCACTGCTACCACTCCTGGCGAAACCGATTATCGACTGCTCTTATTCATCCCCAACGGCGAATCTGAAAAAATCCGTCACTTTCAAACGCCAGGTCGACCGTGAACTCCGAAGCTGGCCGGTAGACTTAGGGCCGTGCTGGCCGACCTCCACATGCATTCAACCGTCAGCGACGGCTGGCGCGATCCGGACGAAGTGGCCCAGCTGGCCGCCGACCGTGGGGTGCGGGTCATGGCGCTGACCGATCACGACACCTTCCACGGGGTCAGCCGCGCCCGCGCCGTCGCCCACCGACGGGGTCTTGGTTACGTGCGGGCCCTCGAGGTCACCACCTATCCGCCCAATCAGATGCGCCATATCCTGGGCCATGGGGTCGACGTCAACCATCCCCACCTCCTTGCCCTGCTCGACCGGACCCAGGCGGTGTTCCGCCGCCAGACGGAGGCGTGGATCAAGGCCCTGCACGAGCAGGGCATCGGCGACGACCTGGACCTGGGCGCCTTTGCCTACAAGCCGACAGTGATGCCGGGCGCCGTCCTCAAGCTCATCCTGCAGCATGGCCTGATGACCGAAAAGGACGCCTGGGACAGCGTGCGCAAGGCGGTCGATTTCATGCTCCCGGATTTCTATTCCCCGATCCCGACTCCGACGGAGGCGGTCGAGGCCATCCACGCGGCGGGCGGACTGGCGGTGCACGCGCATCCGGGGTCCGTTCCGGACCAGGACCTGATGAAGGAGGTCCTGCCCCTGGTGGATGGCCTCGAGGTCTACACGCGCCGCCACCAGCCCGAACAGATTCCCGTCTATGAGGAGCTGGCCAGCCGGCACGGCTTGCTGATGACGGTGGGCACCGATTACCACGGATTCAACGGCGCTGACTATGAGCCGCCCCGAAAGATGATCGACATCCGTTACCTGGAAAAGCTCGGATCGCGGGTCGAGTGGCCCGCGGTGGAGAAAGCCGGCTGACCCCGACCCTGGTCAACCCGCTGGTCGCCGATGCCCGGGCCGCCCTCCTCGAGGTGGGCGGCGGCGAAGCCACCGTGATTGCCGCCGCGATCGAGGCGTTGCCGTCTTATCCGCCCTTCCAGGTGATGGTCAGCGCGTCCCAGGCGGCGCGCCCGCAGTGGGCCGGGCTGGTCGACGATCTCTTCGAGCGTCCACTCCTGAAGAACGCGAAAGCCGGCCTGCGCAACGCCCTGATGTCGACCTTGACCGGCGACACGCTCTACCGTAACGTCTTCTTCTCTTTTGCCGATGCGGTCATCCTTTGGCATTACGGTCATACGCAGACGCGAACCGGTTCGGCGCGGCTGGACGCCGCCTACGACGCGATGCGCCGGCTGCTCGCAGGGGCCGAGCATTTCATGGAGATCCGGCCACCGGCGGAGCCCGATATCCCGTATTTCCACCGGCTGCGCCGCATCCGGCTAACCCGGGACAATGCCTATCCGATGCTCCGCCGCGCCGGCCGGCTGCTCGGCACCGTCGAGGCGGAACTGACCCGGGAAAAGCTGCACCCGGTCCGAGGCAGCATCCTGACGAGTTACGTGACGTTCAGCGCCCAGGTGATGGCGATGGCGCGCGCCCTTCGAGCGGACCGCGACGCGATTGATCGCACCGACGTCGTGAAAGCGCTCGATGGCATCACGACTCTGCTGCGGACTGCGCCGGCCGTGCTTGCGGCCTGACGCCGATTCCAGGCAAGCTCGCCCCGAATACGAGCATCGCGAGGGCGCCGGCCAGCATGGGAAGCAGGGCCAACCGAAATTGGCCGCTCCAATCCCAGGCGAAGCCTCCGAGCGCCGGGCCGAAGAATGCCGCTCCATAGCCGACCGTGAACATGAAACCGCTGGTTCGTGCCACTTCCGACGGTGAGAACAGGGCGGGTAGTCCGAGGTTAAGGATGAAGGCGAGACTGCTCGTGGCCCCGGCCATCCCCGCCCACAAGGGAGCGGTCGAGGCGGGCGCCAGGGTGTAGCCGGCCACCGCCAGGACCGATCCAGTCCCGGCGACGACGTATGGCCAGCGGCGTCCCAGCATCCGGTCCCCACGCCACGTCAGCCAGAAGCTGACCGGAAGCTGCATCGCGTTGAGGGCACCGAGGGTGAGCGGAATCAAGGCATGGGCGTGGCGAGCATCGAGCGTGTCGGGGATCCAGCTGTTCATGCCGAAATAGACCAGGCTCGCTCCGCCCATCAACAAGCCGACGCGGAGCATCCGTCCACTTCGCCAGTCAGGTAGCCAGGCGCCGGCCGTGGCGCCAGCGCCCTCGGATGCGGGCGTGACGATCAGCCAGAAGGCGAGCACGATCGCGGCCGGTGCCGCCCAGGCCGCCAGCGCGACCTGCCAGCCGAAGGGCGCCAGCAGGAGCGGCAGCGTGATGCTGGCCGCAATCACCTCGCCCACCAGCAGCCCATTGGAGTAGATCGCGATCGCGCGTCCGATGCGGGTGGGAAACCAGGCCTGCGCCAGGCTCGGCATGGCCGGCTGGGCTACCGCGATCCCGAGGGCGAGCACGACGGTCCATGCGAAGAGCATCAACGTGCTCGGGAACGCGCCTCGCAGCCCAGCACCGACCGCGACCAGGATGAGACCCACGGCCACCGCTCGCCGTGCACCGACACGACTGACCAGATAGGCACCTGGGATCGCGCCCGCTGCCATCAGGAACACCGGCAGCGAGGTCAGCAGGCCCGCCACGCTGTAGGACAGCCTGAGCGCCTGGTGTAAAGCCGGCAGCGTCGGCGGAACGCCGAGGATGACGGTCCGTAAGTTCACGCCGACGAGCCATAGCAGCACCAGTGTGAGTGCCAGCCGTCGAGCCGGCCTCGCCGGACGGGAATTAGAGACCGCCGACGGGCAGCTCCTCGATCAGAACCGTCGGGCTTCCGCAGAAGCCGCCCGCAAACATAAAGCGCAGGTCACTCGCAACCGCTACCACTTTCTTCAGCAGCGCGATGACGTTGCCGGCGACGGTCAGCTCCTTGACCGGGGTGGTGAGCTGGCCGTGCTCGATCCAGTGTCCGGTCAACCCCAGCGAAAACTCGCCGGATACCGGGTTGACGGTGTTCAATCCAGTCA
>Ga0209156_10003754_pt1 | contig 11289 bp, 10 predicted proteins | sample GraSoiAngelo_124_FD_185881 | JGI IMG/M metagenome (GOLD analysis project Ga0209156, IMG submission 185881) | Grasslands soil microbial communities from the Angelo Coastal Reserve, California, USA - 14_0927_05_20cm (SPAdes) (version 2) | ecosystem: Environmental > Terrestrial > Soil > Grasslands...
CGCCGATCTGCCGCTCTACTACCAGGCCGCCGATTGCTTCGTGCTGCCCACGCGCGAGCTGGAGGGCTTCGGGCTCGTGACCGTCGAGGCCCTCGCGTGCGGCACCCCGGTGCTCGGCACGCCGGTCGGCGCCACGCCCGAGCTGCTCGACCCGCTCGATCCGGGGCTCGTGTTCGACGCCGCCACGCCGGAGGCGATTGGCGAGCGCCTCGTCGGATTCCTCCGGCGACTCGAGCACGAGCCGGGCGCCGTCGCGCGGCTGCGGGACGCGGCGCGGGCGTACGCCGAGCGCCACTACGGCTGGGAGCGCGCGATCGCCTCGCTCGAGAGCGAGCTGGTGCGGCTCGTGGACGGCGCGGCGACGCCGCTGCCCGCGGCGGCGTGCGAGGCCTGTGGTGAACCGCTCGGTCCGGCGCGGCTCGCGTACCGCGGGCTGCTCTACCGCCGCTGCGCCGCCTGCGGCGCGCGCGCGCTCGCGACGATCCCGACCGACGCCGAGCTGCGGCTGCGCTACGAGACGGCCTATCCGCGGATGTTCACGCCCTCGCGCATCGGCACGCCGCGCCGCGAGATGCTCGCGGGCGTGCTCGCCCAGGCGCGGCGCCAGACGGCGCCGGGCCGGCTGCTGGACGTCGGCTGCGGCAGCGGTCATTTCCTGAGCGCGGCGCAGAGCGACGGCTGGCGCGGCGTCGGCACCGATCTTTCTCACGCGGCGTGTGTCGCCGCGCGCGACACGGCGGCCGCGCCGATCGCCCAGGCCGAGGCGACCGCGCTGCCCTTCCGCGCCGGCGCGCTCGACGCGGTCACGCTCGTCAACGTCCTCGACCACACGGCGGCCGCGCGCCGCACGCTCGAGGAGGCCGCGCGCGTGCTGCGCCCGGGCGGTCTGCTCGTGGTGCGGGTGCCGAACGGCCCCGTTCACGCGACGGCGGCGAGCGCGCTCGCGCGACTCGGGCCGCTCGCGCGACTGCGCGGCCTCGACGCGTTTCCCATCGTGCACGTCTTCGCCTTCGGCCGCGGGGCCCTCGTGCGGCTGCTGACCGGCGCCGGCTTCGACGTGGTGGACGTGATCAACTCCGATCTTGCGGGCGCGCCTGGTGGCGGCGCGGGGCGCGCGCTCGGGGCGGCGGTGCGCACGCTGGCCGCGCTCGCCGCCGCGGCCTCGCGGGGCCGCTGGCTGCTCGGGCCTTCCCTCGAGGTCTACGCGAAACGCCGATGAGACATCCTGTGTCAATCCCGAGGCGCGCCACGGCTCTGCCGGGGCGCGTCCGAGCGTCGGGGGGTGTGGGGGGCCATGTCGGGGCCCCCCACGTGAGCCGATGAGTGTTCCCACCCTCCACGTCATCACGCGGCTGACCCTCGGGGGGTCGGCGGAGAACACCGTCGCGAGCATGGTGGCGCTCGCCGCCGGCTACCCGGGCTGGCTCGCCGTGGGCGTGGCCGAGTCCGACGCCGCCAGCGTGGATGACGCGCGCCGCCGCGGCGTGTCGCTGCTCGACGTCCCCACGCTCGGCCGCGAGGTCGGGGCGCGCGACGTGTCCGCGCTCGTCCACCTCTGGCGCGTGATACGCGCGCGGCGGCCGGCGATCGTCCACACCCACACGTCCAAGGCGGGCTTCGTCGGGCGGCTGGCGGCGCGGCTGGCCGGGGTGCCGGCCATCATCCACCAGCCGCACGGCCACATCTTCTACGGCTACTACGGCGCCCGCCGCACGGCCTTCTACGTGGCGCTCGAGCGTCTCGCCGCGCGCTGGACCGATCGCATCGTGACCCTCACCGAGCGCGGGATCGACGAGCACCTCGCGCGCGGCATCGGGCATCGCGCCCAGTATCGCGCGGTGCCGAGCGGCGTGCCGACAGCCGAGTTACGCGCGCGGGCGCCGGCGCGCGCCACCGCCCGCGCCCGGCTTGGCTTGCCCGCCGACGCGTTTGTCGTGGCCGGTCTCGGGCGCTTCGTGCCGGTCAAGGGCTTCGACCTGCTGGTGGCGGCGCTGCCGCCGCTGGTCGCGGCGGTGCCGTCGGCCCGCCTCGTGCTGGTCGGCGACGGGCCCGAGCGCAGGGCGCTGGAGGCCCAGGCGGTGGCCCTCGGCGTGCGCGGACGCCTGCTCGTTACCGGCGCCATGCCGGACATCGCCGTCGGCCTCGCCGCCGCCGACGCGCTGGCGGCGCCCTCGCGCAACGAGGGCATGGGCCGGGCGCTCGTGGAAGCGATGGCGCTCGGCCTGCCCGTGGTGGCAAGCGAGGTCGGCGGCATCCCCGCGGTCGTTGCCGACGGCGAGACGGGATGGCTCGTGCCGCCTGGCGAGGTCGACGCGCTGGCGTCGGCGCTGATCGAGCTGGGGCGCGACGAGGCGCTGCGCGTGAAGCTCGGCGCCGCCGGCGCGGCGCGCGCCGAGGCGTTCTCGACCGGTGTCGCCCACGCCGCGATGCGCGCGATCTACGACGAGCTGGCGCGCGGGAAGGGGCTGGCGTGAGGCCTCCCGCGCGCGCCGCGTGCCGGGTCGCGCTGCTGGCCGCGTGGCTGGCGGTGACGCTCGGCGCCGGGGCGGCGCACGCCGCGCAGTCGTACGAGCGGCTGGCCGCGATCGTCCACGTGCACTCCGACCTCTCGAGCGGCGAGTTCCCGCTCGAGGAGCTGACCGACATGGCCGAGCGCCGTGGGCTCGGTGCGGTGCTGCTGTCGGAGAACTATCTCAACCGCGTGGAGTACAGCCTGCCGCCGTTCCGCGCCCTGACGCGCGTGAGCGAGGAATCGCGCTCCGTCCACGGCCGCCTCGGCGAGTACTTCGCGCGCGTGGCGCAGGCGCGCGCCGCGCGTCCGCGCGTGCTGATCCTGCCCGGCGTGGAGGTCATGCCCCACTATTTCTGGACCGGCTCGCCGTTCTCGCTGGCGATGGCGGTGCACGGGACGCAGAAAAACCTGCTCGTCTGGGGGCTCGACCGCGCGGCGCTCGAGGGCCTGCCCGTCGTCGGCAACACCTCCGCGGGAGTCTTTGGGCTCCAGTCCGTGCTCGACGTCCTGCCCGGCCTCGTCATCGTGCCCGGCGTGGTGCTGCTGGCGCGCCCGCGCACGCGGCGGCGCCCGCTCGGACGCGCGGTCGTGATCGTGCGACGCCGGGCGTGGCTGCCCGGGCTGATCCTCGTCGCGCTCGGCGTGACCACGCTCGCGCGCGCGTGGCCGTTCACGCAGCCCATCTATCCCCCCTGGACCGAGGCGGGTAGCGCGCCGTTCCAGGACCTCATCGATTACGTCGAGCGTCGCGGCGGCGTCAGCGTGTGGTCGCTCCTGGAGGCCGCCGACGCCGGGGAGCGGGCCGTCGGGCCCGTGCGGGTGAGCTGGGGGACCGAGCCGTACCCCGACGACCTGCTGAAGACGTTCGGCTACACGGCGTTCGGTGCGGTGTATGAGGAAACGACTCGCGTCGAGCGACCGGGCGAGGGCTGGGACCGAGTGCTCGGCGAGTACGCGACCGGTGAGCGCACGCGGGTGCCGTGGGCGCTGGCCGAGGCGGCCTTCCACGAGCACAGCGCGGGCAAGAGCGTGGGGCCGATCCAGACGGTCTTCCTCGTCCGCGAGCGGACCGAGGCGGGCGTGCTGGAGGCGCTGCGCGCCGGGCGGATGTACGCGCTGCAGCGCGGGCGCGACACCGGCCTGGCGCTGGCGGAATTCGTCGCCGCCGCCGGCGGCGCCACCGCGATCTCCGGCGAGACGCTGCGCGCCGCGCCCGGCGCGGCGCTCGAGGTGACGGCGGCCGTCGAGACCGTCGAGCCGCGGGCCACCGACGTGCGCGTGACGCTCGTCCGCAATGGCTCGGTGATCGCGGCCTGGAACGGCTCCACGCCGTTCCGCGCGACGCACCGTGAGGCGTGGGACGGGCGGCCCGTCGTCTTTCGTCTCGAGGCGCGCGGCGGCGGCGCGCGCCTGCTCTCCAACCCGATCTTCGTGAGGGCGCAGTGAGGGTCGCGATCCACCAGCCTCAATACCTGCCGTGGCTGGGTTATCTCGCCAAGTGGGCGGCGGCCGACCTCTTCGTGTTCCTGGACACCGTGCAGTACGAGAAGAACGGCTGGCAGAACCGCAACCGCATCAAGACGGCCGACGGGGCGCGCTGGCTCACCGTGCCCGTCCACGCGCACCTGGGCACCCGCGTCGCCGAGGTGAGCCTCGACGTCGACCAGCCCTGGGCGAAGCGCCACCTGCGCGCGATCGAGACCGCGTACGGCGCGGCGCCGTACTGGCGAGCGCAGCGTGACGAGCTCGCGCGTCTCTACGCCCGGCCCTGGGAGCGGCTGGCGCCGCTCACCGCCGCCAGCGCCGAGTGGCTCGCGCGCGCGGCGGGCGTGACGACCCCGGCGCGGCTGGCGTCCTCACTGGCGGTGGACGACGACGATCCGACCGGGCGGCTGGTCGCGCTCTGCCTCGCCGTGGGCGCCGACACCTATCTGGCCGGCGGCCACGGCGCCAGATATATGGACGCCAAGCGCTTCACGGAGGCGGGGATCCGGGTGCTCTACCAGGCCTACGCGCACCCCGTCTATGCTCAGCAACACGGCGATTTCGTGCCGTTTTTGTCGGGCCTCGATCTATTATTGATGCACGGCGATGAGAGCCTTCCCATCCTCCGCCGCGGCGACGCCTGGACCGAGGAGCCCTGAGTGAACGTCCTCGCCATCGGCGCCCACCCCGACGACATCGAGTTCGGCTGCGGCGGGATGCTCACCAAGTACGCGGAGAAGGGCCACGTCGTCTACCTGTTCGTGGCCTCCGACGGCGCGCTGGGCGGCGATGGCTCCGTGCGCCGCCGCGAGCAGCAGGACTCCGCCCTGGTCATCGGCGCCCGTGAAGTGTTCTGGGGGGACTACCAGGACACCGAGATCCCGCTCAACCGTGAGCTGATCGTCCGCCTCGAGGCCGTGATCCGCCAGATCGAGCCGCGCATGATCTTCGTCAACTTTCCGGAGGACACACACCAGGACCACCGCAACCTCGCACAGGGCACGCTGTCCGCGACGCGCTACGTCCCGAACTTCCTGTTCTACGAGGGGCCGACCACCGTCAACTTCACGCCGAACTGCTTCACCGACATCGAGAAGGTGCTGGACAAGAAGCTCGCGTGCCTGGAGGCGCACCGTTCGCAGGTGGCCAAGACCAACATCGAGGACCTGTCGATCCTCGAGCTGGCCGTCTCGACCGCGAACTTTCGTGGAATTCAGGCGCGCGTGAAGTACGCCGAGGCCTTCCAGAGCATTCGGCTGCTGCTGAACCTTTGATCCCCCACTCGAAACCATCGGTCACCGACGACGACGCCGAGCGCGTCGCGCGGGTCGTGCGCTCGGGCCGGCTCGCCCAGGGGCCGGAGGTGGCCGCGTTCGAGCGCGAGCTCGCCGCGCGCCTCGGCGTGCAGGACGCCGTCGCGGTGGCGTCCGGCACGGTCGCCCTCGAGCTGGCGCTGGGCGCGCTGGGGATCGGCGCCGGCGACGAGGTGCTGATCCCGACCTACGTGTGCGACGCGCTCCACCACGCGGTGCGCCGTGCCGGGGCCACGCCCGTGCTCGTGGACGCCGATCCCGCGACCCACTCGCTGTCGGCCAAGGACGCGCTCGCCCGGCGCACGCGACGCACGCGCGCCGTGATCGTCCCGCACGCCTTCGGTCTCGCCGCCGACCTCGAGCCCTTCCAGGCGCTGGAGGTGCCGGTGATCGAGGACTGCGCCCAGGCGCTGGGCGCCGAGCTCGAGGGCGGCCGGCCTGCGGGCTCGGGCGGGACGCTTGCCGTCGGCTCGTTCTACGCCACGAAGATGATCGCGGCGGGCGAGGGCGGGGCGGTGGCGGGCGTCGCCGCGCTCGTCGCGCGCGTGCGCGAGGCGCGCGACTACGACGAGCGCGAGACGCTGGCGCCGCGCACCAACGCCAAGCTCACCGACATGGCCGCCGCGCTGGCGCGCGGCCAGCTCGCGCGGCTCGACACATTCGTCGCGCGCCGCCGTGCGCTCGCGGCGCGCTACCGCGCCCTTCTCGCGGGCGCGCCGGCCCGGCTGCCCGCCGAGCACGGACCGCGTCACGTCTACCACCGCTTCGTGCTCGGGCTCGATCGCGATCCCGCCGCCGTCCTCGAGGCCCTCGCCGCGCGCGGCGTGGCCGCGCGGCGGCCGGTGTTCCGTCCCGCCCACCGCGCGCTCGGGCTTGGCGGGTATCCCGAGGCGGACCGGCTGTGGGCGGAATCGCTGTCGATCCCGTGCTATCCGGCGCTCACCGACGACGAGGCCGAGCACGTCGCGCGGGCGCTCAGGACGGTGCTCACCTGAGCCGGCCCGTGACGGAAACGCTCCCTGACAGCACGCCGGCGGCGCTCGGGGCCACGCTCGCCCGCGGCGTCGTCCTCATCGCGCTCATGCTGCCGCCCGTGCGCCGCGCCATCGCGTCGTCCGGCCTGGGCTGGGCCTATCTCGTCGCGCTCGCCTTCGCGCTGTCCCTCGTCGGGGTACCGCTGGTGCGCGCGTTCGCGCGCGCGTGGGGCGTGCTCGACACGCCGGCCGCGCGCAAGGTGCACGCGGTGGCCACGCCGCTGCTCGGCGGCGCCGCCGTGTACGCCGCCTTCGCCGCGGCCGTGCTCTTCAACTTCAACTTCTCGGTGCAGCTCAAGGGCGTGGCCCTGGGGGCCACGATCATCGTCGGCGTCGGCGTGCTCGACGACCTCTTCGACGTGGCGGCGCGCTTCAAGCTCGCGGGCCAGATCGTGGCGGTGGCGGTGGCGATGGCGTACGGCGTCGTGCTCGACACGGTGCCCGCCGCCTGGCCGGGCTCGCAGGCGGCGAACGTCTTGCTCACGCTGCTCTGGTTCGTGACGGTCACCAACGCGCTGCAGTTCCTCGACGGCATGGACGGCCTGGCCGCGGGCCTGGGCGCCGTCGCCGCGCTCTTCTTCAGCCTCGCCGCGCTGCAGACCAACCAGCCCTACCTGATGTTCCTCGCCGCGCCGCTGGTGGGCGCGTGCCTCGGGTTCCTGCCCTACAACTTCCGCTTCGGGCGTCCGGCCACGATCTTCCTCGGCGACGCCGGCGCCTCCTTCATCGGCTTCACGCTGGCCGGCCTCGCCGTCATGGGCAACTGGGCGGAAAACGACTTCATCGGCCTGCTCACGCCGGTGCTGATCCTCGCGGTGCCGCTCTTCGACATCGCGTTCGTCGGGACGGTGCGCGTCGCCACCGGCAAGGTGCACTCGTTCGGCGAGTGGCTCGCCTACACGGGCAAGGACCACATCCATCACCGCTTCGAGGCCCTCGGCCTGACGCGGACGGAGACGGTGCTGCTGATCCTCTTCATCGCGGCCACGCTCGGCCTGTCGGCCATGCTGCTCAAGGACGCGACCAAGCACGAGGCCGTGATCGTCCTCATCCAGGCCGGCTGTGTGCTGGCGATCATCGCGGTGCTCGAGGGCGTGGCGCGGGGGCGGGGCCGGTGAACCCCGCGGTCACGCACGTGCTCTGGCTCGGGCTCACGATCGCGCTGCTGCTGATCGGCTACCAGATCGTGCTGCGGCTGATCAACCGCCTCGTGCAGCGCGTGGCCGCCCACCATCTCGACACCGCGCGCTCGCGCACGCTCGGCTCGCTGCTCACGAGCGTCGTGCGCTGGGTGCTGGCGTTCGTCGTGCTGGTGCTCGTTCTGGGCGAGGTGGGCGTGGACGTGCAGGCGGTCGTCGTCTCCGCGGGCGTGCTCGGCCTCGTCATCGGGCTCGGCGCCCAGGCGCTCATCCGCGACCTGCTCACCGGCATCTTCCTGCTCTTCGAGGGCCTGGTGGCCGTGGGCGACGTGATCCAGGTCGGCGCGGCGACCGGCACCGTGGAGTCCATCGGCCTGCGGGTGGTGAAGCTGCGACTGCAGGACGGCTCGCTCCGGATCGTGCCCAACGGCGCCCTGGCGGAGTTCACGAACTTCAGCGTGGGCTGGGGGCGCGCCATCGTGGAGGTCGCCGTGCCGCGCGACGTCGACGTCGATCGCGCGCTGGCTCTACTGCGCCGGGTCGGCGAGGAATGGGCGCGCGAGACCGGGGCTGCGCTGGACGCGCCGGCGGTGGAGGGTATTATGAGATTCAGCGGGGGCGACGCGGTGCTTCGGCTCGCCGTCCGGGTGGATGCCGCCCGTCGTCTCGACGCAGAGAATGACCTCCGACGTCGGATCAAGGCGGCGTTCGACCGTGAGCATCTCTCCGCGGTCGGCGTCTGATCGGGGGAGCCATCCATGCGCGTCCGCAAAGGCGTCTTCCCCGCGGCCGGTCTCGGCACGCGGTTCCTGCCCGCCACCAAGGCCCAGCCCAAGGAGATGCTGCCCCTCGTCGACAAGCCGACCATCCAGTACGTCGTCGAGGAGGCGGTGGCGTCGGGGCTGCAGGAGATCATCATCGTCACCGGCCGCGGCAAGCGCGCGATCGAGGACCACTTCGACGCCGCCTTCGAGCTGGAGTACTACCTGAACGATCGCGGCAAGGTCGAGGAGCTGGCACAGATCAAGACGATCTCCGAGCTGGCGTCCGTCTCGTACGTGCGGCAGAAGGAGCCGCTGGGCCTGGGCCACGCCATCCTGTGCGCCCGCGCCCTCGTCGGGGAGGAGCCGTTCGGTGTGTTCCTCGGCGACGACATCATCGGCAGCGCGCCGACGCCCTGCATGCGCCAGCTGCTCGACGTCTTCGAGCGCCACGAGGGGCCGGTCATCGCCGTCGAGCGGGTGCCGCGCGAGCGCATCCATCAGTACGGCGTCATCGCCGGCCGCAACATCGGCGACAACGTCTGGCAGATCGACGACCTCGTCGAGAAGCCGCGCGCCGAGGACGCGCCCTCCGACCTCGCCATCATCGGCCGCTACGTGCTGACGCCGGACCTGTTCGAGATCCTCGCGAAGACGGCGGCCGACAAGCGCGGCGAGATCCAGCTGACCGACGGCCTGCGCACGCTGCGCAAGCGCCGGCCGATGTACGCGGTGGAATTCGTCGGCAAGCGCTACGACACGGGCGACAAGCTCGGCTTCCTCAAGGCCACCGTGGAGTTCGCCCTCGCGCGGCCGGACCTGGCGGACGCGTTCCGCGCCTATCTGAAGGGCCTCGACTTCTAGCCACCGACGTCCTTTCGTTGACTCGCTCCGTCGCTTCTGCGAATATTTACGGCACGTTTCTGCTGATCCGATGACACCCAAAGAGCCCAGGCGACCGTTCCATACCGCGTCCGACGCCGAGATCAAGGGCGGCGAGGTCTACGACGTCTACTTCGAGCGCACCGTCCAGATCCTCAAGGCGCGGGGCGACCGCAAGCGCGTGAAGGCCGAGGTCTATCTCAAGGCGCTGCCCGAGGACTGGGACTGGGGCGTGCTGGCGGGCATCGAGGAGGCGGCGGCGCTGCTCGAGGGCGTGCCCGTCGATGTGCGCGCGATGGACGAGGGGACGATCTTCGCGCCCTACCAGCCGATCATGGTGCTGGAAGGCGTGTACGTCGACTGGGCGCGGTACGAGACGGCGCTGCTCGGCGTGCTGTGCCAGGCGTCCGGCATCGCCACCAAGGCCGCGCGCTGCAAGAAGGCGGCGGGCGAGCGCCAGGTCATCTCGTTCGGCGCGCGCCGCATGCATCCGGCGCTGGCGCCGATGATCGAGCGCAACGCGTTCATCGGCGGCTGCGACGGCGTGGCGGTGACCAAGGCCGCCGAGCTGATCGACGCCGACCCGACGGGCACCATCCCCCACGCGCTCGTGCTGATGATCGGCGACACGGTGGAAGCGCTGAAGGCGTTCCACCAGGTGATCGAGCCCAAGGTGCGGCGGGTGGCCCTGATCGACACGCTGCAGGACGAGAAGTTCGAGGCGATCCGCGTGGCCGAGGCGCTCGGCGACGACCTCTACGCGGTGCGGCTCGACACGCCGTCCTCACGCCGCGGCGACCTCTACCGCATCGTCGAGGAGGTCCGCTGGGAGCTGAACCTCCGGGGCTTCGGCCACGTGAAGATCATCACCTCCGGTGGCATCGACGAGTACGAGATCCTGCGCCTCAATCCCGTCGTGGACGCCTACGGCGTCGGCACGTCGATCGCGAACGCGCCGGTCGTCAGCTTCGCGCTCGACATCATGGAGATCGAGGGGACTCCGATGGCCAAGCGCGGCAAGTGGTCGGGCGCCAAGGAGCTGTTCCGCCGCCGCGGCACGCTGGAGACGGTCGTGCTCCCCGCCGGCACCCGGCCGCCGGGCGCCGGTCCCTGGGACGCGCTGCTCAAGCCGCTGACGACGGGGGGGCGGATCGTGCGGGACCTGCCCCCGCCGCGTACCATCCGCGACTTCGTCCTGGAGCAGCTCGGGCCGGTGTCCCTCGACACCCTCCGGCGCTCGGCCCAGCGCCGGGACTTCTGAGCGCTATTCCGGATGTCCATCCTCGCCGAGATCGTCCGACACAAGCGCCAGGAGGTGGCCGCGCTCAAGACGGCGACGCCGCGCGCCGCGCTGGAGGCCCGCTGCGCGACCCTGCCACCGCCTCGCGATCTCGAGCGCGCGCTGGCGCCGGCGCCCGGCCGCGCGCGGCTCGTGGCCGAGGTGAAGAAGGCGTCGCCCTCGCGCGGCGTGCTCAAGGCGGACCTCGACCCGGTGTCGCTCGCGACGACCTACGCGCGGCACGGCGTGGACGCGATCTCGGTCCTCACCGACGCGAAGTACTTCAGCGGCAGCCTCGACGACCTCCGCGCGGTGCGCGCCGCGGTGGAGGCGCCGCTCCTGAGGAAAGACTTCACGCTCGACGAGTATCAGCTGTGGGAGGCGCGCGCCGCCGGCGCCGACGCGGTGCTGTTGATCGTGGCGATGCTGGAGCCCGAGCGGCTGCGCGACCTCGCGGCGGCCGCCAAGGGGCTCGGCCTCGCGGCCCTGGTCGAGTGCCACACCGCGGCCGAGCTGGACGCCGCGCTGGCCACCGGCGCGCGCGTCATCGGGATCAACAACCGCGACCTGGCGACGTTCGAGACGCGGATCGAGACGACGCTGGCGCTCCTGCCGCAGATCCCGCCCGGACCCATCGTCGTGAGCGAGAGCGGCTTCTTCACCGGCGCCGACGTGCGGCGGGTGATCGACGCCGGCGCCCACGCCGTGCTCGTCGGCGAAGGTCTGGTCAAGGCGACCGACGTCGCCGCGAAGATTCGCGAGCTGAGGCGGGCGTGACCCGCGTGAAAATTTGCGGCATCACCAACCTCGACGACGCGCGGCAGGCGGTGCAGGCCGGCGCCGACGCGCTCGGCTTCATCTTCGTCGAGAACACGCCGCGCTTC
>Ga0209156_10003755_pt1 | contig 11288 bp, 10 predicted proteins | sample GraSoiAngelo_124_FD_185881 | JGI IMG/M metagenome (GOLD analysis project Ga0209156, IMG submission 185881) | Grasslands soil microbial communities from the Angelo Coastal Reserve, California, USA - 14_0927_05_20cm (SPAdes) (version 2) | ecosystem: Environmental > Terrestrial > Soil > Grasslands...
CGCGTGTTTAAAGAGGCGCACGGGACGGTCGTCGACGCCACGCCTACCGGTGCCAGCGGGCGCGAGACCCCGTTCGCGCAGTCCTACCGCGCCGAGTGGACCTACTTCCTCGCCGTCATCAATGGGGACGTCAACGCGCCGCCGCCGCGCGACCAGCTGGCCCTCCACCGGGTGCTCGACGCCGTATACCGCTCGGCCGACGAAGGGCGCGACGTGCTGCTGTGATCGGCTCGTCTCGCCGAGCGGCCGTGCTGATCGCGCTCGGCGCGACGCTCCTGGCGCTGAGCTATCCCCCGTTCCGGTTTCCGCCCTTGAGCTTCGTTGCCGTCGCCCCGGCCGTCGTGCTGGTACGGGAGCTCGAAGCGGCGGCGGACTTGCGCCGGGCGCTGCGCCTCGGCTTCTGGTACGGCCTGGTGTCGCAGGGGCTCGTGTTGTACTGGCTCGTGGTCGCCCTGTGGCACTTCACGCCGCTGTCGGCCCTGGGGTATCTCGCGACGATCGCGATTTACGGACTCTGGACGGGGGGGCTCTTCTGGCTCCTCGTCCGCCTGCGCACCCGTTTCCCCGGCGGCCCCCTCTGGGCGCTGTTCCCCATCGTCTGGACCGCCGTGGACTGGGCGATCGGCCACCAGGGTGACATCCGGTTTCCCTGGCTCGGGCTCGGCACCTCGCTCGCCGACGCGCCGATCCTGGTGCAGTGGGCCGATCTCGCGGGCGCGCGGGGCGTGACGTTATGGGTCGCGTGGTGCAACGTGATGCTGGTCGACGCGCTTCTCGTGCGGCGGGCGCAGGGGACGGGGAGCGGTTCGATTCGGTGGCGACCGCTCGTCGCCGTGCTCGGCACGGTCGCCCTGGCGTGGGGGTACGGGGCGTGGCGCGAGCGCACCCTGCCCGTGCGCACGGTCGGAGTCGTGGGGCTGGTGCAGCCCAATGAGGGGTTCCGTGAGAAGTGGAACAAGGCGCGCGGGGACAGCATCATGCAGAATTTGTTCGCGCTGTCGCGCCAGCTCCGGGACAGCACGCGCCTCGATCTGTTGATCTGGCCCGAGGCCGCCGTCCCGGACTACTTCGTGAATCGCCCCGAGTGGGATCCCGCGATTGCGCAGCGCGTGCGCGCGACCGCTACGCCGCTCCTCGCCGGCGGTCTCGACGCCGTGATATATCCCGACCAGTCGTACGATTCCTACAACGCCGCTTTCTTCTACGACTCCACCGGTGACCGGACCGCCTATCCGGTCTACCGCAAGCACTATCTCGTCCCGATCGTCGAGCGCGTGCCGTTCGTCCCACCCCGCTGGTTCCACTTGAAGTGGTTCGGCGGGTTCGGAAAGGGGCGCGGCCTGCCGCTCTACCCGACCGCGGTCGGCCGGTTCGGGGTGTTGATTTGCTATGAGTCGATCTTCGCGGACCTGGCGCGCGACTACCGGCGGCAGGGCGCGGAATTTCTCGTGAACGTCACCAACGACGCCTGGTATGGCCGCACGGCCGGCCCCTATCAGCATCTGAGTCACCTGGTGCTGCGGGCCATCGAGACGCGCGCGGGAATCGCCCGCGCGGCGAACTCCGGCATCTCGGCCACGCTGGATCCGTTGGGCCACGTGCACGATGCGACCGGTCTCGAGGTCCGGACGGCCGAAGCGAGCAGGCTGGTCACGAGCGACGTGCGCACGCTCTACCTCCGCCTGGGCGACTGGGTAGGGACGCTCGCGGTGATTGCGACCCTGGGGTTCGCGGCCGCGCTGGTGGTGGAGAGATGGAGATCGAGGCGCGGGGCATGAAATTGCGGATTGCGGATTTCGGATTGCGGATTGTCAAGATCGCCGTCGAGGCGCGCGACCTTGCACTGCAAATCCGCAATCCACAATCCCCAATCCGCAATGGGGAGGGGCGGTGACCCGGGTGGGGGTGGACGTCGGCGGCACCTTCACCGACTTGGTCGCCGTCGCAGCCGACGGCGCGATCGTCGTCCACAAGGTGGCGACGACGCCCGAGGACCCGGCGGTGGCGCTGTTCCGGGCGATCGAGGCGCTGTCGGCCCCCGTGGAGCTTCTGGTGCACGGTACCACGATCGCGACCAACGCGCTCCTCGAGCGGCGCGGGGCGCGGGTGGTGCTCGTGACCACGCGCGGCTTCGAGGACCTGCTCTGGCTCAGGCGACAGGATCGCGCCGCGCTGTACGATCTGGCGCGCGATCACGCGCCGCCGCTCGTCGCCCGGAGCGACGTCGTGGGCGTGGCCGAGCGCATGGGACCGGCAGGGGTGCAGGAGCCGCTCAGCGACCCCGAGGTCGCGCGGGTCGTCGCGGCGGTGCAGACGCTCGCTCCGGAATCGGTGGCGGTCGCGCTGGTGTTCGCGTTTCGACACCCCGAGCACGAGCGGCGCATCGCGGCCGCGCTGCGGGGGGCGCTCGCGGACGTGCCGGTGGCCGCCAGCCACGAAGTGCTTCCCGTGTTCCGCGAATTCGAGCGCTTCAGCACCACGACGGTCGAGGCCTACCTGCGGCCCAAGGTCTCCTCCTACCTGGCGCGACTCGATCGCGAGGCGCGGTCCCGCATCGGGACGCTGCGCATCATGACGTCGGCGGGCGGCACGCTGGCCCCGGCCGCCGCGGCGTGCCGCGCGGCCGCGCTCGCGCTGTCGGGCCCGGCGGGCGGTGTCGTGGGGGCGCAGCTCGTCGGTGCCGCCGTCGGGCTGCCGGAGCTCCTCACCCTCGATATGGGCGGCACGAGCGCCGACGCGAGTCTCGTCACGGCAGGGAGTGCGGTGCACGACGGCGGTGGCGCGGTCGCGGGCGTCCCGCTGGCGCTGCCCGCGATTCTGATCGAGACGGTGAGCGCCGGCGGAGGCAGCATCGCGCGCGTCGATGAGGGCGGCGCCCTCAAGGTGGGCCCGGACTCGGCCGGGGCGGTTCCGGGGCCCGCGTGCTACCGCCGGGGCGGCACCCGGCCGACGGTCACGGACGCCTGCCTCGTCCTCGGGTGGCTCGATGCCGCCACGCCGCTCGCCGACGAGCTGCGGCTCGACCCGGACGCTGCGGCGCGCGCCGTGGCGGCGCTGGGCGCGGCCGCCGGGAGTGATCCGACCAGGATCGCCGCCGGCATCGTCGCTGTCGCGAGCGCCGTGATGGCTCGAGCCCTGCGGCGCGTGAGCGTGGCGCGCGGGCTCGACCCGCGGCGCATGGCCCTGGTGCCGTTCGGCGGGGCGGGCCCGCTGTTCGGCTGTGCGCTCGCCGACGCGCTCGGCATGCGCACGATCGTAGTGCCGCCACACCCGGGCGTGCTCTCCGCCCTGGGACTCGCGGCCGCCGCAGAGCGCGTGGACCTGCTCGCGTCCTATCACCGCGAGCTCGACGGGCTGCAGGCGACCGACATCGGACGCGCGTTCAGCCCGTTACTGCGGGACGGCAGCGAGCAGCTCCCCGGCGCGGCCCTCTGGCGATATGTCGACTGCCGGTTCGTCGGGCAAGGCTACGAGCTGACGATCCCGGTCGCCACCAACCATCCTCGGCAGATTCGCGACGCGTTCCTGGCGGCGCACAAAGAACGGCTCGGACACGAGGGGGTCGGCCAGCCGGTCGAGCTGGTCAACCTGCGGGTCGTCGCGGTCCGTGAGGCGCCGCTGCCCCAAATTATGGGCAATGCGGGCCATGCGGGCACGAAGCGCACCACGGGGAAGTCGCGCGGCCGGCGGGCCGTCGTCCTGGGACGGGGGCGCAAGCGCGTGACGGCGACACTCTGGTCCCTCGACGATCTCGCGGCCGGCGCGACGCTCGACGGCCCGGCGATTCTCGCCGGCCGCGATGCCACGGCGCTCATCGAATCCGGGTGGCGCGGCACGGTCCACGAGTCGGGGGCCATCCTGGTGGAGCGGGTATGACGCTCGACGCCGTCGCGCTCGAGGTGATGGGGCACGCCTTCGCTGCCATCGCCGAGGAGATGGGGCTCGTCCTGATTCACGCTGCCCCGTCGCCCAACATCCGGGAGCGCCGCGACTGTTCGGCGGCGCTGTTCGACGTGGACGGCGCGATGACGGCCCAGGCGGCCCACATTCCGGTCCATCTCGGCGCCATGGCGGAGTCTGTCGCCGCCGTGCGCGGGCTCGCGTCCCCTCCCCGGCCCGGGGACGTCTTCATCCTCAATGATCCCTACACCGGCGGATCGCACCTCCCGGACATCACGCTGATCGGCGCGGTCGACGTCGACGGCGCGGTCGGCGGGTACAGCGTGGTCCGCGCGCACCATTCGGACGTCGGAGGCGTGCAGGCGGGCAGCATGCCGGCGGGCGCCCGAGAGATCTTCGCCGAAGGCGTGATCGTGCCGCCGCTGTTGTTCACGCCGGAGGTGGAGCGGATGCTCCTCGCCAACGTGCGCACGCCGGAGACGCGGCGCGGCGACCTGGCGGCGCAGCGGGCGGCAGTGGAGCGGGGGGCGGACGGCCTGCGGGCCCTCGCCGCGCGCTACGGCTGGCCCGCCGTCGGGGAGGCGGCCCGCGATCTGATGGATTATGCCGAGCGCCGCGCCCGTGAGGCGCTGGGGCGCATCCCGGTCGCCGGCCTCACCGCCACCGACTGGCTTGAGGGAGACGGGATCGCCGACGCCGATATTCCCATCACGGTGCGGATCGATATCCGGGACGGTGTGTTGCACGCCGACTTCACAGGCACCGCGCCGGCCGTGCGCGGGAACGTCAACTGCCCGCTGGCGGTCGCCCGGTCCGCGGTGCTGTTCGTGGTACGCACGCTCCTGCCGGAGGACGTCCCGACGAACGGCGGTGTGGAGCGAGCGGTGCGCCTCACGGCGCCCGAGGGATGTCTCGTGAACGCACGTCACCCGAGCGCCGTCGCCGCGGGCAATGTCGAGACGTCGCAGCGCATTGTCGACACGCTGTTCTTGGCGTTGGCGCGCGGCGGGATTGCCGTGCCCGCGCAGGGTCAGGGAACCATGAACAACATCACGTTCGGCGGACAACGTGCGACGGGCAACGTGCAACGGGGTGGTGAGGTGGTGGGCGGCTGGACCTATTACGAAACGATCGGCGGTGGACAAGGTGCGAGCCGTGGTGCAACCGGGCCCTCGGGCGTCCATGTCGGTATGTCGAACACGCGAAACACGCCCATCGAGGTTCTGGAAATGGAATATCCCTTGCGGCTTAAGACTTACGGCTTACGACGGGGCAGTGGTGGTGTGGGGCGGTGGGCCGGTGGGGACGGCGTGGTGCGCGAGTTCGAGGCCCTGGCACCGATGGAGCTGAGCGTGCTCGCCGAGCGGCGCCGTCATGCGCCGGCGGGCGCGGCGGAGGGCGGGCACGGCGCCGCGGGGCGGACTATCTTGAACGGCGCGCCCGTCGCGTCCAAAGTGAGCACGCTGCTCGTGCCGGGCGACGTGCTGCGCATCGAGACGCCGGGAGGCGGTGCGTGGGGAAAACCGGAACAAGGAGACGCGCCATGAACTGGGTGTGGGTCGGTCTGATCGGCCTCACGGCCGGCGTGGTGTCCGGGCTGTTCGGGGTCGGGGGCGCCATCCTCATCATTCCCGGCCTCGTGCTGCTCGCCGGGCTGTCCCAACACACGGCGCAGGGCACGTCGCTCGCGGCGCTGCTGCTCCCCGTCGGCTTGCTCGGCGCGCTCCAGTACTACAAGCGCGGTGAGGTGAACCTCCCGTACGCGGCGATCATCGCGGTCGGCCTGTTCCTCGGAGCGTTCGTGGGCGCCAAGCTGGCGGGGGCGATGGGGGACCTGGCGCTGCGACGGGCGTTCGGCGTGTTTCTCCTGCTGGTGTCGGCGCGGCTGTTGTTCAGCTAAGCGTTCGGCTCGAACACCTTCGCATCGACGAATACCCGGAACAGCTGCCCGTCGAGCTGGCCGGCCCGTACCTCCTCGTCCATGATGTCGAGCGCCCGCGCGAACGCGACCGCCGGCTTGTAGGGGCGATCCGCGGCCGTGAGCGCGTCGTAGATGTCGCTGATCGTCATCATCCGGGTCTGGAGCGGGATGGCGTCCCCGGTCACGCCCCGGGGGTACCCGTGACCATCGAGCTTTTCGTGATGCCCGTACGCGATGAGCGGGATGTCGTGCAGCTCGCGCGTCCAGGGGATTTCCTTCAGGAAGTTGTACGTGTGGCTCACGTGGCTCTCGATCTCGAGCCGCTCAACCTCGTCCAGACTCCCTTTGGGAATCGTCAGATAGCGCACTTCCTGATCCGTCAGGTAGGGGCGGGGGGCGCCGGACAGGTCCTCGTAGGTCCGGCCCGCCAACCCGAGCAACTCTTCGAAGTGGGTGGCCGGGAGCACCGTCGGCTCGTTCGCCCGTAACACCGTCGCCATGAAGCGCTCGAGCTCGGCCAGTTCGGCGGCGTGCTCGTGTTCGAGCGTCTTCAGGAACTGCTCGTACCCCTGGCGCCCGTGCGTCTCGAGGAACTCGGCGCGCTTGCGCCAGAACTCCCGCTCCGCGCTGCGCAGCACGAAGTCGTGCCGCTGGCGGATCAGCTCCAGCTGCAGGGGATAAAGCTTCTTCGCCTTCACCAGCACTTCCTCCCGCACCCCGACCTTGCCGAAGTCGTGCAGCAGGCCGGCATAGCGGATCTCGCGCAGCTGCTCACGGCTGAACCTGACCGCGCGATAGGGCCCGTCTTCGGCGCGGTCCACGACCGCCGCCAGGCGTACGGTCATGTTCGCCACCCGTCCCGAATGGCCGAACGTGGTCGGGTCGCGCTGCTCGATCGCGCGCACGGCGGCCTGCACGAACCCTTCGAACAGCCGCTCGATCTCCCGATACAGCTGGCCGTTCTCGATCGCCACGGCCGCCTGACCGGCGAGCGCCGTGACGAGCTCGACCGTCCGCTTCGAGAAGGGGACCACCTCCTGGTCCACGTCCTCCGGCGTCGCCAGCACCGCCTCGAAGCGGCGCTTGCGGTTGATGAGCTGCAGGACGCCGATCACCTGCTCTTTGTGATCCTTCATCGGGATCACCAGCATCGACTTGGTGCGGTAGCCGTAGCGCTCGTCGAAGGAGCGGTTGATCGTGTACTCGACATCGGGCGGCAGGAAGTACGCGTCGTCGATGACGAGCGGTTCCCCCGTCACGGCGGCATAGCCGGCGAGGCTCGTCCGATCCATCGGCATCGTGAACTCGACGAACGGAGCTTCCGGCTTCGAGTACGTCTGTGCCAGGCGGAACCGCAGCCGTTTCTCCCCCGGCTCGCCTTCGATCAGGTACAGGCTGCCCGCGTCCGACGAGGTGATGCGGCGCGATTGAGTGAGGATGAGATCGAGCAGGGTGTCGAGGTCGCGCTCGGTGCCGAGCGCCACGCCGATGTGCGTGAGCTCCGCGATCTCGCGGCCGCGGCTCGCCGCTTCGGCCCGGGCTCGGGCGGTCTCGGCGCGGGCGGCCGCCTCGCGATACCCCGCCCGCACGGCGACGAGTAGCTGGCGCGGCCCGGCCGGGTGGCGCACGAAACCCGAGAACAGCTCGGCCGGCATTTCCCCGGGGAGATCAGGCTCGCCGTCGCGCCCTAACGCGACGATCGCCCCGCCCGCGTCCACGAAGTCGCGCAGCACGTCGAGGGGCAGGGTCGACCGGCTCTCGGAATCGAGCACCAGCACTGTGGGGCGCTCGTCCACCGCGAGGTCGCGCGGCAGACGCACCTCGCGCACGTCGATCTGCGGCCCTTCCAGTGCCGGCGCCGCGCTCGCCGGCCGCCACGTCGGCGTGTGCAGCAGGACGTACCTAATCGCGCACCGCGGTCACGAGGTCTTTTCGCGCTTCAACCCGTCCGAGGCTTCAGCGAAGTCGGGGAATACCTGGAGGGCCTTCTCGTACATCTCGACCGCCTTGGCCTTCTGCCCGCGGTCGTGGTACAACAGAGCGCGCGAGTAGTACGTGAGCGCCTCGGTCGGGACCTGCCGGTTCATCGGTTGCTCCGACGCTCGCTTCGGCAGCGCCGGCAGGTTGGCATCCCGCATCAGCTTCGCGGCCACTGCGCGAATCAGGTCGAACAGGTGGTCGCGCTGCATCCGGTCCGACTCGACTTTGACGATCTCGCTCGTCTCGACGTTGATGAGCCGGGCGTCGAGCCGGAAATCCCCGTAAAAATCGACAAAGACGCCCGTGACGACGTACCGCGCCCCGACCAGCTTGCCGATCTTCGCCGCGGTCTGGGGATCCACCCGCCCCGGTCCCCCCGCCCCCGCCGCGCCCAGGTTCTGCTCGTCGAGCAGCTTCTGCAGCTGGTCCCGCTCGACCACCCGCACGGCGGCGTTGGCGGCGAGATCGGAGATCATCAATCCCGCGATCCCCTTCTGGAGCGCGTCGAAATTGTCCTTTTCTTGCCCGTAGGAGCCGCCGTTGTCGAACGGAAAGACGGCGATCCCCGGACGAGTGTCCTGTCCGTGCGCCTGGCCTCCCGGGCCCGCGACGGCGGGCCACAGCAGCACGGCGGCCCCGAGCGAAACGATCGAACGTGCCAGCATGGCGTACTCCTCGAATCAGAGGGTCAGGCTCGTTCCTTCTTGTGCCGCGAGCACCTCCGCCGGCGTGCCGCGTCCCGTGGCGGCCCGACGGGCCGCGGCGAGCATGCCGTCCACCTCGGCATCGCCGTGCTCCGGCTCGTGGTGGAACAGCACGAGGCGTGGCACTCCGGCGTCCGCCGCGAGTGTCACCGCCTCCTCGAAGGTCGAATGGCCCCAGCCGCGGTGCTGCTCGAGCTCCTGGGGCGTGTACATAGCGTCGTGAATCAGGAGCTCCGTGTTCGCGAGGAAGGCGATGAAGTCGTTGCGCCACGACGCCGGCGTGTCGTAATGCCCCCCCGAGCCCAGCTCGTTGTCGGTCACGTACGCCATGCTCGCGCCCCCCCCGGCCGGCGTCAGGCGATACCCCAGCGTCGTGCCGGGGTGCCGCAGCCGCATGGCGCGCACGCGGAACGCGCCCACCGTGAACTCCCCGCCACCCGGCTCGACCTGTCGTACCGTGAGCTTGGCCGACAGGGCATCGAGGGGGACGGGGAACACCGCCGGATCCATTTGCTGCCGCAGGATCGCCTCGAGTGACGTGGTCCCCTGGCGCGAGCCCCAGATCCGCACGGCGTTGCCCGGCGAGAAGAACGGCTTGAAGTGCGGCAGCCCCTGGATGTGATCCCAATGCGCGTGCGAGAGCAGGATCTCGGCCTGCACGGCGCCGTTGTCACGCTCGGCGAGCTTGAGCCCCAGCGGACGGATGCCCGTACCGGCGTCGAGGATCACGAGCTGACCCCCGGCGCCCTCCACGGCTACACACGGCGTGTTGCCGCCATAGCGTGCGGTGTGGGCCCCCGGGGTGGGGATCGACCCGCGCGTTCCCCAAAACGTCACCGTGTAGGCCATCGCTCCCGGCACGCCGCACCTAGGGCTAAGTTATGGAAAATCCGGCACGTAGAACAAGCCGCCGGCTCACCCGGACCCCGTGACCCAACTCACCCGAGGGTGGCGGTGTCAGGACCGCCCGGCCGAGGCCTCCAGCGCAGCGCGATCGCGGATCAGGATCTCGCGGCGGCTGATCTCGATGTAGCCCTTCTCGACCAGCTCGCGCATGGTGCGACTCACCGTCTCGCGGCTCGAGCCGATCATCTGGGCGATCGTGTGGTGGGTGAGGCGGCGAGTGATGCGGCTCGAGCCGGCTTCGTCGGCGAGGTCGAGGAGCAGCTGGGCCACGCGGCCGTTGACGTCGAGGAGCACGAGGCTCCCCACCTTCTCGTCCACGCGGCGCAGCCGGCGCGACAGTTCCCGCAACAACCCCATCGCGATCCCGGGTGACTGCTGCAGGATGCTCTGGAAGTCCTCGCGGCGGATCACGAGGAGGTTGGCGTCCTCCATCGCGATCACGTGTGCCGAGCGCGGCTCTTCGTCGATGAGGGACATCTCGCCGAAGAAGTCCCCCTCGCTCAGCACGGAGAGGATCACCTCGCGCCCGTCCTCCCCGATGAGCACCACCTTGACCTGCCCCTTGGCCACTACGTACAGCGCATCACCGGGGTCGTCCTCGAACAGAATCACGGAGTTGCGCGGGTAGCTACGCTCGCGGGTGATCTCGGCCACCCGATCGAGCTCGGCAGGGGAGAGTTGGCCGAACAGCGGCACCTTCTGGAGGATGGCCGTTACCGACACGCGGGCGTCCCCTGGGGCTGGAGGGCTGATGGTGGGGCAAGCTTACGTGGTGAGGTGCCCGGTGTCAATGTGGCGTCTTGCCGCCAACTTATGATGCCAGTTATATTTCCAGACTGCGTGTCGTCCGAAAACATCGAGCAAGGATACAGTGCAGTGAAACCCGGGATTCACCCCGCCTACCGGCGCGCCCAAGTCCAGTGCGCCTGCGGCAACAGCTTCGTGACGCGGTCCACGGTCCCCGTGATCCACGTCGAGATCTGCGCCAAGTGCCACCCGTACTATACCGGCAAGCAGAAGCTCGTGGATACGGCCGGGCGTGTGGAGCGGTTCCGCCAGAGATACGCCACGGACAAGACTCCGGGCTAACGCATGGAGGCCCGACTCCGCCAGGCGCTCGCGCGGGCGGAGGAGGTCGCCCGAGCCCTGGCCGACCCCGAGACCGCGCGGAATCCGGCCAAGCTGCGAGAGCTCGGTCGCGAACACGCGCGGCTGGACGCCATTCGCCAGACCCACGAGCGGCTCACCCGGCTCGAGCGCGAGCTGGGCGAGGCGCGCGAGATGGCGCATGACCGGGACCAGGAGCTGGCGCAGCTCGCCCGGGCCGACGCCGAGCGGCTGCACCCCGAGGTGGAACGGCTGGAGCGCCAGCTTGCCGAGCAGCTCACCCCCGTCGATCCCATGGCTGACCGCGACGCCATCGTCGAGATCCGCGCCGGCACGGGCGGGGATGAGGCCGCGTTGTTCGCCGCCGACCTGGTGCGGATGTACACGCGCTACGGCGAGCGGCGCGGCTGGAAGATCGAAGTCGTCTCGCTCTCCGAGGGTAACTCGAGGGGTCTGAAGGAGGCGATCTTCGCCGTGCGCGGGCCCAACGCGTACGGCTCGTTGCGCTACGAGTCCGGCGTGCACCGGGTGCAGCGCATTCCCGAAACTGAGGCGCAGGGCCGGCGGCACACGTCCGCTGCCACGGTCGCAGTGCTCCCAGAGGCGGAGGAGGTGGACGTCAAGATCGAGGAGAAGGACCTGCGGATCGACGTGTTCCGCTCGGGCGGGCCGGGTGGTCAAAGTGTCAACACCACCGACAGTGCGGTGCGCGTCACGCACCTGCCGAGCGGCCTGGTGGTGCAGTGCCAGGATCAGAAGAGCCAGCTGCA
>Ga0209156_10003756_pt1 | contig 11285 bp, 8 predicted proteins | sample GraSoiAngelo_124_FD_185881 | JGI IMG/M metagenome (GOLD analysis project Ga0209156, IMG submission 185881) | Grasslands soil microbial communities from the Angelo Coastal Reserve, California, USA - 14_0927_05_20cm (SPAdes) (version 2) | ecosystem: Environmental > Terrestrial > Soil > Grasslands ...
TAAAGCGAATATGAAAAAGATCATACCTGTTAGTGCAACTTGGATGTGGATGCTTTTTGCAGTCTTTCTTTTTGCGAGCGTATCAATTGGTTTCGGTAAACCGCAAAAGAAGTCGCCCGCAGCTGACCCGGAAAAGCCCGATGCCCTTCTTGCGGCCGCAATGGAAAACATGACCAAGGGCGTGTGGTCGGTGAACGGCACTGTTACGGTTAAGAAAACAATCAAGCTGCACGGACTTCTCTCCGGTGAAGATTTTGATTTGTCGATGGATCCCGGCGTGAAACCGGACACGCCCATGCGCGAGATCGCGATCCGAGAAAAGGCGTGGATTTGTTCCGACGGCGAGACGTGGCACGCCGGCGGCGCCGACGATCGGTTACTCTACAATTGGGCGCACGTTCCAATCATGGCCGACCGGCACTTGCCGCCGTTTGAAAAGGTAGGCACCGAACAACACGACGGGCAGAGCTGGCTGCACGTGCGGCTCAAGGTGCCGGAGAAAAAAATCAATCCAAAGGAGTTACCACAATATTGGCTCGTGCTCGATTCTCAGGGGCAAGCTCAATACATCGGTCACACAGAGATGCCGATGTTTTCACAGGTTAAAAAAGAAGTTCTGTACTGCTCATTCGATTACGCGCCGGCAAAGGAGAACATCTCGCCGCCACCGGCTGAACTGATAACTAACCCAGCGGCGAAGGCACCCGCCGACGCGCCGGTCGATGACAAAGTCCGTTCTTTCAATGAAATCGAACAGCACAAATTCGATCTTGCTGGAAAAGTTGTGCGCATCGAGGTCAGTCCGAAACTGTTGCAATCCGAACAAATCGCCGATGACACCTATCGAGTTATGTTGGAGGACACCGCGACGCCGCTTGCGTTTTTTGGATTGGTCGAGTTTAACGGGGAAGCTTTGGTAAAGCTCGGGCTTCTCAAGAAAACAACGAGCGGAGGCCATAACTGGACAGAATTGGAAAAGATGGGGTTGCTCGGCAAAACCGATGGCCCGCCAATCACTTTTTATGTCCGCGTGATTCCGATCGGCGAGAAGCCAGCGGCAAGAAAGATTGCGTTGGGCAGCAAATTTTCTCGCGCAAGTGACGGCAGCATCACTTACAGCTGGTAACTCTTTTGCGTGCATGAAGAGCAAAGGCTTCAACTGGCAGCGGAAGGAATCGTTATGAGACGAAAATTTGTGGGAGTCGTTGCAATTTCAGTCCTAGCTCTGGCAAGGTTGCTGGCGCAAGACGCGAAGGTGGTTGCTGATAACCTCGAATACAGCCGCGAGTTCTACTCTGGGGTTCACTTCTCCGCGATCGCAGAGTCAGCGCCGTCATTTGCTTACCAGCGTTATCCGGACAACGGACCGGAGCGCATTCAATGCGATCAGGGCACGTTTGCGCGCCAGCATGGGAAGGCGTGGTTGAAATCCGCGGACTGGGGTGAGACCGGGCGACCGGTTGATAAAGAAACCGCGTGCAAGCTCGATGGCTGGGTCAAGCTCGTGGAAACGACGTTCGATTTCACGCCGAACGAAGTCAAGCTCGTCAAGAAATCCAGAGAAGGCGTAAGAGTGGAATGGCTTTTCGAAGCGCGCACGGCAAATCAAAAGGGCGCGCCAGTGCGCCTGAGATTTGGCCGGCCGCTCTACGACAAAAGTCCCAATGCGCTCTTGCACGGTTTCGAAGGCTCCTTGCCCGACACTGGCGGCATAGCTCGCGAGCGCGTGAAGTTTAGTTTTGGTCACTTGATTGCCGCCAGCGGTTTCGAGCTTTCGGAGGCCGCGTGGGAAGACTTGGAAACGCCGAAAGAGCTAGAGAGCAAACCGACTGATTTAACCAAGATCGATATGGGCCCGAAGCCTGACGACGCCGAAGGTTTTCTCAATCGCGCCGGCGCTCGCGGTTTCAACGGTGACATGAACGGCGCCATCGCCGACCTCAGCCGCGCGATTGATCTCGACCCGAAATCTAAGCCGGCGGTTTACAGGCGCGGCGCATTCAAGTTGCAGAAAGAGGACTACGACGGCGCCATCGCGGATTTGAGTCGCGCGATCGAGCTCAGTCCCAACACCGCCGATTATTACAGTGATCGCGGCCTGGCGAAACTGCGCAAACGCGACAATGACGGCGCGCTCGCCGATTACAATGGCGCGATCAATTTGGACCCAAAAAATGCCGGGGCATTCAACAGCCGCGGCGTGATCAAAAAATCCAAAGGCGATCTCGACGGCGCGATCGCTGATTTCACAAAAGCGATCGAACTCAACGACAAGCTGGGGATCGCTTACAAAAATCGGGGTGAAGCGAAACAAGCGAAGGGCGACGCCGCCGACGCAAAAGAGGATTTGAAACGCGCGGGTGAATTGGACCCGGAGTTAATGAGCAAAGAGTCTGTCGCCGATTCGAGCAGCAATCGCGTAGCGTCCGCATCGCCAGCACCTTCGTCACCGGGTAGAGGTGCACCTAATCCTAAACAAGCTGAGCGCTACTACGAGAGTGGACTAAAGAAGCAGGATGAGGGCGACTTGGATGGAGCTATAACTGACTATACCCGCGCCATCAAAGTCAATCCGCAATACACCGAGGCATACAACAACCGCGGCACCATAAAACGCAGTAAAGGCGACGTTGATGGGGCGATCGCCGACTATGATCACGCGATTGAGGTCGACCCGGAACACACCAAATCTTGGAATAACCGCGGCGCGGCCAAAGAAAAGAAAGGCGACTTGGATGGTGCCATAGCCGACTTCACTCGGGCGATCGAACTGGATTCTCAATATGCCCATGCCTATTACAACCGTGGGAATGTTAAGGAAGCTAAGGGGGACCATGACGGGGCGATCACCGACTATGATCGTGCCATCGAACTCGATCCGAAATACGCTTACTCGTACAACAATCGTGGCAACGCTAAGAAAGCGAAGGGCGATTTTGACGGCGCCATCGCTGATTTCACCCGCGCGATCGAGCTCGCTCCGCAAGACGCACGCTTTTATTACTCCCGCGCGGGGGGCAAATTTTCCCGTGGCGATTTTGATGGTGCGATTGCCGATTTGGATCGGGTGATCGAACTCAACGGCAAAGAACCTGTTCCTTATACGGTCCGCGGCGACCTCTACGCTAAGAAGAATCAGTATAGTGCCGCGATCAAGGATGTCCAGAAAGCTATTAAGCTGGACCCTAAAAATGGTAACAACTACTTATCCCTCGCTCGGTATCAGCTCTTTAATCGAAAACCGCGTGAGGCGATTGCAGCTTCCCTCGAAGCTCTGAAGCTCTCGCCGGATAAGGCAGTAATCATCAAAACCAAACTCGCCCACGGTTATCTCTTCGATAACCAGTTTAACAAAGCGAAAGCCATCTATCTAGAAAACAAGAACGCTAAACTTCGCGGCAGTGAGCAGACCTTTAGCCAGGTCGTGCTGGATGATTTCAAGCAATTCCAGGACGCAGGCATTACTCATCCTGACATGGAGAAGATCAAAGCACTGCTGACTTCTCAAACGGAGGCACGATGATCATGTCGAAAGGAAGCTATTATGAGCAAACTGGTAAGAAAGTTCCATCAAAGGAGTAGGCGATGCATTCAATGAGAAAGAACATCGTTGTTATTCTTGTCGGCAGTTCACTCCTGGCTCCGTCAACGTTGTGGGCGCAGGACGCGAAGGTTGCCGCTGATAATTTGAAATACAGCCGCGACTTTTATTCGAAGGTTCATTTTGTTGTGATTGCCGAGTTGCCAGAGCCGTTCAAATACGACCGGTACCCATCCCGCGGGCCTGAGCGGGTTCAGTGTGACGCGGGCACTTACTCGCGTCAGCACGGAAGGCCTTGGCGGTTCTTAAATGACAAAATGCGCACGGGCTTACCGATCGATTACCCTGAGCGCAACAGATATGTTATGACTTTTGCTTTACGAGAGGATTGGGGCCGCACCGGCGAACCAGTCGATAAGGAGACAGCTCGAAAATTGGACGGCTGGATCAAACTGGTTGAGGCGGCGCTAAATGTTGCGCCAACGAACGCAAAGCTTCTGAGCAAATCTGAAACGACCGATGGCCGGGTCGAATGGGTTTTTGAAGCGCCTTCAAAAAGGCCCAACGGCATTCCAATTCGGTTTACGTTCAGAAAACCGCTAAGTGATAAAAACGAGAAGATTCTGTTGCACGAATTTTCGGGGCCACTTCGGCCAGAGAGAAACAACGTGGTTTCAGGTGGCGCGACCGACTCAGTAAGGGTGGGATTTGGTTACATGATTGTCGCCCAGCAAGGTAACGAAGTATCGGAATTCGTCTGGGAAGAAATGGAACAAGCTCGCGAACAAAAGGACGTGAGCGCCAAGAAATCATCTGGATTGCCAGCGGCCGGTTCAAGCCCGGATAACTCGCGGCAGCCCGCCGCAGCAGCAGAGGAGACACCACCGAAGGAGTAGCTATGTTTTCAATGAGAAATAGGATAGTTGTTGTTCTTGTTGGCAGCTTACTTCTGGCGCTCTCAACATTGCGAGCGCAGGACGCGAAATTTGCGGCTGATAGCTCGCAACACAGCCGTTCGTTTACAGAAGCGTTGGCCGAGGCAAAGCGTCTTGGGGAAACCGAAGAGGGAAAGGCTTACGACGAGGAATTCGGCAAGGTCGCCGGGTCGCGCCTGAGCGATGCTGTCAGCGAATGCACGAAGAACCTGGGACCGAGAGTCAACTTCGAGGTCGTTTTTGTTTTCGCGACCGATGGTCACGTCGAACAGGTCCTGAGTCCAAGCGACAAGCCAGCTGCAAAATGTTTCGGTGATAAATTGCGCGATCTGCAGCTTCCCGCTCCGCCACGCCCCGGCTGGCCGCTGCACTTTACGGTTAACATCAGCCCGGATAACGCTCCGAGCATTCTCGCGTTGAATTTGAAGCTAATGGAAGGTGGAACCTGGGAAGTCGACGCCACCCTCAATCGAGCGTTTAAGTTTCGCGTGCATGGGCTCCTTCGCGGCGACGATTTCGATCTCACCGTCGAGCCCGAAGATCGAAACGCCGTCCGACAAATTGCCATCAAAGACCAAGTGTGGGTAAGCTTTGACGGAAGCAAAACTTGGAAGTCTGAATCCGGCAGCGAGCAGACGCCGTTTCGACGCGTTTACGCTTTCGTACACAACCCTCTTCGGACCGAGGCCAAATTGCCCGCGCTCCGAGTGGTTAAGCAGGAAACACGCGGTAGTGAAACGTGGATGCATCTTCGCCCCAAAACCTCTGATAAGAAAAAGGACAAGCTTCAGCAAGTGGACTATTGGATTGCGATAAGCCAGGATCCCAAGCGTAATGGCGTCCGGCGCTATGAAGGCCCGGTGACGGAGCAGGGCCATGAAAATGAACCGTTGCATTGCATCGCGACGTATCAGCCCGCCAACAACAAAACGATCGAGCCGCCGGCTGGCGCCGCCGCCTCGTCAGAACAGAACAGCGGACCATCGGCTACGCCGGATGCGAAGTTCGCTGCCGACAATTTAAGTACAGCCGGGATTTTTATTCGAAGGTCCATTTCGTCGCGATTGCGAATCTCGATTTCGGCGCGGGGGGCAAGGCGGAATTCAAATATGACCGTTATCCAAACGGCGGTCCGGAACGAATTCAGGCTGGCAACGACGAGTTTGCCCGCAAGGATGGAAAGACATGGCTCAAGTCGAACGATTGGGGTGAAACCGGTAAGCCGGTCGATGCACAAACAGCCAAGCGATTGAACAATTGGGTGGGCTTAATCGACGCGCGTTTGAATGGCGAGTCGGCTTCGAAAGATCCCAGTGAGGGCGCGACGGTGATGAAATTCATCGGGAAAGAAGATCAGGGCGAGCGGGAAGAATTCGTTTTCGAAGAATCAAAAGAAAAACCGAAGGCGAAGTCCTATCCGCGTATCAGCTTTGGACGATTCAAGAACGCGCAGGACCAGCAGGTGTTGCTTTCCGAGTTCTCCGGGCCGATGCGGCTCGGCGCGCGCGACGCGACGGTAAAGATTAGCTTCAGTCATCTGATTGCGGTGAACATTCAGGACGTTACGGAAAAATCGCCGTCGCCTGCGTCGTCGCCGGCGGCCGACGAGTCAGATGGAGACCTCGTTAATCGCGGAATTGAAAAAGCGAAGAACGGTGACTTGGATGGGGCCATGGCCGATTTCGATCGCGCGATCGAGCTCAATCCAAAGGATGACGCCCCTTATTATAACCGGGCTCAAGCCAAGCGGCTAAAGAAGGACACTGCAGGCGCTATTGCCGACTACACCCGAGCCATTGAATTGGGTTCTACAAACCCGGCTGCTTATAACTACCGCGGCAACGCTAGATCGGAGAACAATGATCGCGATGGCGCAATTGCCGATTACACACGCGCAATTGAACTAAAACCCGATTACGCGCGCGCCTATTACAATCGAGCTGTTACTAAGGAGGCCAAAGGCGACGAGACCGGTGCTGAAGCCGACTTCAAGATGGCTCACAAACTCGATCCAGAATTGGCCAGCGAAGAGGCCGCCGGCGATTCGAGCAGCAACCGCGCCGCGAAAGGCGGAGCGGCGGGAACAACAGTTAGTCTTCTGGACGGCAAGCTTACGCTAGACATCCCACCTGATTTCTCGCGTGACCCTGACGATCCGAAAGAGCCAAAGACCGTGGCCAGGTTCTCGGGGCCCGATGGGGCCTGGGGAACAGTGTTACGCGGCACGCACGGCCTCACACCCGACAAGCTTGGGGGTTATCTGAAGACGCGCGTGCAGGAATATTCCAAGGGCTTCAAGTGGCTGCCAAAGGACTCGCACCTGCAATGGCTGAAAAAAAAGATCGTCACGATCGACGGCCGCAAATGGGCAGACTGGAGCTTTGTTCCAGTGTTAAAGGGAAAGAAGGATTACTCTCACAACCCGGTTTATACGCGTAACCTCACCACTTCTTACAATGGTCAGCTATTAGAGGTCACCTTTACCTCAAACCTGAACACTGCGCCCGAGTTAAAGCAGAAGATAGATCACATAATGGACTCGGTTCACCTGGAAGAATGAGAACACCTGTTGTTCTAAGTGGCTTTCGCTTGTGCCTCGCTTTTAGCCAGCCAGTCTTGTCCGTTGCATTATCGTTGTTGGCTGTTTTTTAACGAGTCAGGCGGCGTCGCGCGGAGCCGAAGAAAACAACGACGTTTTTTATCATAGCCCGGGAGGAAACTACGACATTGAATTCATCCATGTGAATGGCGCAAACCAGCCATTCGTTGTGTCCACCAAAAATCGGGCGCAACGTGCGCTTCTGCCAGACGCCGTGGCGGAGTGGGACGCCACGGAAGTCACGCTCAGATTCCATGCTTCGCCGGATGAAAAGTGGATTCTCAACACTGAGTCCTGGCGACATCATGGAGTACAGGGGCAGGAGCTATACCAAGTTAAGAGCGGCGTCACTTTTGAGCCTTTCAAAGAAAAGGAGTGGTTCACGAAGGCTGTTCGTGCTTACGCAATCGAGAATGGCGGGTTTAAAGACACGGATTTCTTAGCGCAGCGTGGCGAGAACGTTTACGAGAACCACCTCATAACGGGTTTCCACGGTTGGAGTTTCGATTCGAGCCGGTTGCTCATCGGCATCTCTGGAGACTTTCGAGAGGACAGAGACGGCCCATTTTACGTTTACTTCAACACTCGTACGAAGTCGTTCGAGCAAACGCCTTACCTGCGTAAATGGAACAATATTGTTGCGAACTCGGATTCCAACAGTGCAAGGCACGTTTTGTGTTCCGAACCCGTCGAGCCTCTTCCGCCGGAAGAAAAGTTGAAGGCGCGTCTCCACGCGCTTGAGTCAAAACTCAAGGCGATCTACACCCAGCGCTTGACGACGCGAAAAGAGGGAGTTGCTGATGAATTGCGCGAAGAACAGCAAGCATGGCTCAAAGCGCGCGACGAGGGTGTGAACATCTACCTTGCATTTGCGCCAAAAGGAGAAATGGAACGACTCCGGCTCCAGTTCCTTGCGGACGTGACCGCGGCCAGAATCGAAGACTTTCAGCCAGTATGGAAGTGAAGACGCTTACTTTCTTGACTGCGCTGTTGTTGACGGCGGGATTTTTTCTCTCCTCGTTGCTAGCGGCGGAGGAGATCAAGTATCCATCACCCGATAGGCGGTTCGCGCTGCGGATAACTCAACCAAAGGATGATGAATACCATCCGACGGTGGAGTTGATCGAGAAGGAGTCCGGTAGAGTTATGGTAACTCTGCACAGCGCATCCGACACTGAGTTGTTTGACCCATCCGACTCGGTGCTGGTGTGGTCGGCGGACTCAAAGTCGGTGGCGTATGGTTTTCGTGACAGTCCGCCGGGCGCCAGGGTGCTTTCCCTCGGGGCGCTTATCTGTTTTTGGAACGGCTCGGGTTTCGACAAAGTGTTTTTGCCGGAGAATCTGCCTGTGCCAGAGACCAAGTTTCCCAACAAGAAAGGAGGGTACGAGAAACCGTATGGAGGCGGGGTAAAGCCCTTGAGGTGGTTGAAGTCAGGAGAACTGGAGTTGTCCAGCGAGGACGAGGTGATGTTGCGAGGCAAAACCTATACCGGCGTGCTGCACTTTACGATATCCTTTGACGCGCAGCATCACCCTTCTGTGAAGAAGATCGGGAAAACAAAGACCGAAGTGTCCGACTAAGTGAATAAACTATTTGTCGCGGTAACATTTGCCGCCAGTAGTGCGCCTCGAAGAATCGGCTGGCAACTGGAAAATCGTCAAGACCCATCAGATGTCCAAGAAGGAAAAGGAAGATGGTGCGGAAAGATGATCAGCATTGAAACGTATATGAAAGTCTATGAAGCGTCGGTGTCGGAAAATCTTCAGGGAGAATGAATCCGACTGATGAAACAAGAGGCGTTACTGATGCTGGAATGGACGGCTTTTTACCCCTCGGGCGACTCGAAGCCAACCGGATTAGACAGATTTCATCTGCCTTTAATTGCAGATTTTTGGGGCCGAATTATCGTTGGGCGGCACGATCCACGTATGCGCCTCATCAATACAACGCTACTTGCAATGCTGCTTGCCGTGATAGGCGCGCAGTGCTTGGCCCAAGAAAGGTCCTTTGACGGCATTACATGCCAGACCAACATTCCAAAGGCCTTAGTGGGCAGGCACATGCCGAACGCAAAGGTTGCTGATATTGAGTCCCGGTATCGAGGTATTCACCTGAAATACCTTGGAGGGTTTGGTCTTCCCGAGGATCCGTACTTTTTTGGCACCTGGCTCATTTGCGGCACCGAATATCTGGTTCTGGAGAAGCAATCGATCGTCCGTGACGTTCTGCAGTCCCCCTTGCCCGTCGAACGAGCTCAATCTGTGCTTGCTGACTGCACCTCGGAAAAGGGCCCGCGCTGGACCACCGCCGTTATCTTCCTGCCAGAATCGAGAGGGCAGCCGCCATGGTCAGTGGAGGAGCTATGGGTCATAGACGAAGCCAATCTAAAGTTCCGTCGGGTCCATGATGGCCGCGTCAGTTGTAGGCCATAGGCGCGTGCCGTCTAACACCTCCTAAAGGTCGGCGAGCGGCCGCTGAACTTGGTCGTTAGGCCGACTAGCCGCTGAGCGAGCTTGCACAATTTTTTCCGTCCGGGTAATCGCGCTCTCAATACAAAACACAAACATGAAACAATACGTAACTAGCCTTGCTCTATTAATCGCTAACGGCTAAGATCGTGATCACGGAGGAGTAAATGAATAAACTATTTGTAGCAGTGGCAGTTGCCGGCGTGGCAACAATATTGGTTTTCATCAACGCTTATGCCCGTGACGATGCCTTTGACAGCAAAGGTAATCTGTTCGTAGGGGACGCGTACAGTGGCACGATCTTCAAATTCACGCCCGATGGAAAGAAGAGCATGTTTGCATCTGGTCTTATGCCTGACGACGGTTATGACCTAGCCTTTGACCGGACGGGCAATCTTTTTGTGTCGGACGAGGAGAACGAGTTGGTCCTTAAGTTCACGCCCCAGGGAAAGAGGACCACCTTTGGTACTGGCGTCAGGGGCAGGGCCTTGATCTTTGACAATGCGGGCAATCTCTTTGTGCCGGACTACAACAACCAGTCGATCTTTAAATTCACGCCGGTTGGGAAGAAGAGCACCTTCGCTAGGGACCTCAGCCCTGGTGCCGTGGCCTTTGACTCGGCCGGCAATCTTTTTGTGTCGGACAGCCGCAGCAACTCGATTCTCAAATTCACGCCCGATCGAAAGAAGAGCACCTTTGCCTCGGGGGTCAGCCCTTTGGAGCTGGCTTTTGACCGTTCGGGTAATCTTTTTGCCGCGGATTATTACAGCCACTCAATCCTCAAATTCGCTCCGGATGGAACCAAAAGCACCCTCGCCGCGGATCTTACCCCTGAAAGCGTGTACAACATTGCCGTTGACGCAGCGGACAATCTCTTCGTCGTGGATCGTGGCAGCAAAGCCATCTTCAAATTCACGTCTGATGGAACGAAGACAACGTTTGCTACTGGCGACTTTGCAGGGCCGACCTTTGATAAAGCGGACAATCTTTATGTTTGGGAAAGCGGGTCGATCTTGAAATTCACTCCTGATGGAACCCGAAGCACCTTTGCCGCTTCAGATCGGATCTCCCCAGACAAGAAATGGGAATATCAGCCGGATGAGTCTCAACCAAAGATCACAAGTGCAGGTACAAATGAAGTAGCATTGGACCTGTCGGACCAAACTGGTGGCAACGGATTTGGTTCCGCGACAGTGGTCTGGGCGCCGGACTCAAAACGGTTTGCCTTTAATTACGGGCAGGGGCGCTCGCACTCGACCTCGCTCTACCAATTGCGTGGCGACGAGTGGAAAGCGCTAAAGTCGCCGGATGACGAGGTTTCGGACATAACAGACAAGCTCATTGCCGCGCAGCTAAAGCGAAAAGGCTTCTCCGAAAAGAAGTTATCGAAAGAGAAGAAGTATCTGCGCTTGATCTCGTGGACCCCAAAAGTGATTAATTGGGAGGACTCTAACACCGCAGATCTGTACGCTTCTCTGCAGCAGGTCATTGCGCTCAGGGACAACCCTGGCGAGATGTTCGATGGCTTCGGCGCCGATCTTCTTTTCACACTAAAGTTCGACGACGCCGGCAACTGGAAAATCGTCAAGACACATGAGATGTCGGAGAAAGAAGTCGAAAAGAAAGAGAAGGAACAATGAAGACGTCGGAACAGAATTCATTCGCGCCTATTCGCGCCTGCCGCGCCGTAGCCGAGAAGACGCGGGTCTTTCGCCGCCAGATTTGTTCAGCCGCAATTTTG
>Ga0209156_10003757_pt1 | contig 11280 bp, 11 predicted proteins | sample GraSoiAngelo_124_FD_185881 | JGI IMG/M metagenome (GOLD analysis project Ga0209156, IMG submission 185881) | Grasslands soil microbial communities from the Angelo Coastal Reserve, California, USA - 14_0927_05_20cm (SPAdes) (version 2) | ecosystem: Environmental > Terrestrial > Soil > Grasslands...
AGAAGGACGGCTACGCGGCGGTGCGGCATCAGGAGTTCGTCGGCGTGGGATACTTCGACGAGATCACCCAGATCGCGACCGGCGGAACCTCGTCGGTGACGGCGATGGAGGGCTCGACCGAGCAGCAGCAGTTCCACGAGCCCGGGCGCAAGAAGGCCGGCGCGGGACGCTGACACGAAACGCTCCACGCTCTACGCCATCGCCGTCGTGCTTGCGGTGGCGGCACTCTTCTTCGTCATGACCACGGCCCGCGCCAAGGTGCGGTGCCGCGTGTGCGTGGAGTTCCGCGGCCGCACGAACTGCGCGACCGCCGCCGGCGCCACCGAGCAGGCCGCGCGGGAGGGCGCCCAGACCACCGCGTGCGGGCCGGTCGCCAGCGGGATGGACGAGCAGATCGGCTGCGGCAGAACCGTCCCTGCTTCGGTGCAGTGTCAGTAAGCCGGGAAGACGTCACGCAAAAACGTCAAGGAAAGACGTCGCGCAGAGACGTTACACAAAGACGTCGAGCAGAACCGTAAACGCCTGTGCTTGAGGTTGTTGCGTGACGTCCTTGCGTGACGCCTTCGCTAGACGTAGTTGCTCCACGTCCTTACCTTGTGTTCGTGCCCGATCTATCCCTCCCCCGGACCCCCGTCCCCGCCAGCCTGCTGCTCACCCAGGGCATCTCGCGCCCCGGGCAGATCTACGTGATGGAGCGCGTGCCGCACCACGACGGACCGGAAACGGTGCTCGAGCTCTTGAACCGTCCCGAGGGCTTTTTCGCGTTCCGGCCGGCCGAGGACCACGAAATCCTCCTCGTGTCGAAGGTGCAAACCGTCTCCCTGACGGTCGACCGCCAGGCGCCGATCGCCGATCCGGCCCGTCTCTCGGCGGCGAAGATGCTGGGCCTGGAGGTGGTGCTGGCGGGCGGCGCCACCCTGGGCGGCTGGGCGAGCGTCGAGCTACCTGAGCGGCACGCGCGGCTGCTCGATTATCTGAACACGTCCGCGGAGGCGTTCTTCGCCGTGTGGAGCCACGCCTCGACCCACTACGTGAACCGGGCGTACGTCCTGTTCGCGCGACCCCTGAGCTGAAGACGACCTGAGATGCCCGCCCGCATCGATCCCTTCGTCGACGTCCTGCTGCGCGAGGGCGGCGACCAGCTCTATCTCCTTCCGGACGAGCCCGTCACCATGCTCAAGGACGGCAAGCCGCGGAAGGTGAGCCGTCAGCCGCTCACGGACCAGCACATCTATGCGCTCCTGGTCGAGGTGGCCCCGTCCGAAGCGGCGGACCACATCGACAAGATGGCGGAGACGGAGTTCGAATACATCGCGGACCGCGGCATGGTGCGGGTCCGCATCGTGCCCGAGCTTGGACGTCTCACGGCGGTCGTGGCGCCGGCCGGCAATCCCGGCGCCGAGCCGCCGGCTCGCGCCGCCGCGGCCGGTGCGGCTCCAGCCGCCACGGCCGCTGGGGCTCCCGCTCCGGCAGCCCAGCGGGCACCCGCCTCCGCCGCGGCCGCCGCGGGGCCTCCCGCTCCGGCAGCCCAGCGGGCACCCGCCGTCGCGACAGGCTCCGCAGCGGCCCCGGCACCCGGCCACCAGTCGCCTGCCGGACTGCCCATGGATTTCGCCGCCACCCAGTACCAGGGCGCCGAGCGGGCGCTGGGCGAGCTGCTCAAGTCCCTGGTGACTTCCGCCTCGTCCGACCTGCACCTGCGCGTGGGCGAGCCGCCCGTGTTCCGCACGCACGGCGAGATGAAGCGCCAGAGCGCGGCCCCGCTGTCCCCGGAGCAGCTCGAGCTCATGCTGTTCTCGATCATGCCCGAGCGCAACCGCGGCGAATGGAAGGAGACCGGCGACTCGGATTTCGCCTACGAAATCCGTGGCCTGGCGCGGTTCCGCGTGAATGCGGCCCGCGACCGCAAGGGACCGATGGCGGTGTTCCGCGTGATCCCGGCGCAGGTGGTGACGGTCGAGCAGCTGGGTATCACCAAGGAAGTCCAGCAGCTCTGTTACCTCACCAAGGGCCTCGTGCTGGTCACTGGGCCGACGGGGTCGGGCAAATCGACGACGCTGTGCTCGCTCGTCGACCTCGTCAATCGTATGCGCACCGATCACATCATCACGATCGAAGACCCCATCGAGTTCGTGCACGAGAACAAGAAGTGCGTCATCACACAGCGCCAGGTCGGGGTGCACACCGACAGCTTCAAGTCCGCGTTGCGGGCCGCGCTGCGCGAGGATCCGGACATCGTGCTGGTAGGGGAGATGCGCGACTTGGAGACCATCGCCATCGCGATCGAGACGGCGGAGACCGGGCACCTGGTGTTCGGCACCCTGCACACCACGACCGCAGCCTCCACCGTGGACCGGATCATCGACCAGTTTCCGGCCGACCGCCAGTCGCAGATCCGCGTGATGCTCTCCGAGTCGCTCAAGGGCGTGGTGTCACAGACCCTTTGTAAAAAGCTGGGCGGCGGGCGAGTGGCCGCGCGGGAGATCCTGCTCTCCACGCCGGCCATGTCGAACCTGATCCGCGAGGGGAAGACGTTCCAGATCCCCTCGATCATTCAGACGTCGAAGCAGCTCGGCATGCTCACATTGAACGACGCGCTGATCGATCTGGTCGAAAAGAAAGAGATCAGTCCCGACGAGGCCTACATGAAGTCGGTCGAGAAGACCGCGCTCGCGGCATCGCTCAAAGCGAAAGGCCATAAAATCACCCTGACTGCCTAAAGACGTCGTCAATCAGATCTCGTCACTGGTTCCGCTACTTGTCTCCCCACCGCCGCTGCAACGTCGCGTACCCGTTCCATCAACTCGCTGAAAGCGCCGAGTGTGAGTGACTGATCCCCGTCCGAGCGGGCGTGGTCGGGGTCGGGATGGACTTCGATCAGCAGTCCGTCGGCGCCGGCGGCCACGGCCGCGAGCGCCAGCGCCGGCACGAGATCGCGCCGCCCCGCGGCGTGGCTCGGGTCCACCAACACCGGCAGGTGCGTCTCGCGCTTCAGGTACGGGACGGCGCCGATATCGAGCGTGTTGCGCAGCGCCCGCTCGAACGTCCGGATACCGCGCTCGCACAGCATTACCTGCCCGTTGCCGCGGGCCAGCACATATTCGGCGGCGAGCAGCAGATCCTCGAGCGTGGCCGACATGCCGCGCTTCAACAGCACCGGCTTGCCGCTCTCTCCCACTTCCGTGAGCAGCGCGAAGTTTTGCATGTTGCGCGCCCCCACCTGGAGGCAGTCGGCCTTGTCCGCCACCAGGGCCACGTGCCGAGTGTCGAGCACCTCGGTCACGACCGGAAGGCCGGTCGTCTCGCGCACCGCCGCCAGCAGGTCGAGCGCCTCGGCGCCGAGGCCGCGAAACGCGTAAGGAGACGTGCGCGGCTTGAAGGCGCCGCCCCGCAACGCCACGGCACCAGCAGCCTTGACCGCTTCCGCCGTCTCGAGCAGCATGTCCCGCCCCTCGACCGAGCAGGGGCCGGCGATGACGTGCACCGCTCCGTCGCCCACGGCCGCGGCGCCCAGGATCACTTCGGTGTCGCGCGCCACGAACTCCCGCGCCGCGAGCTTGTAGGGCTTTTCGACCGGGAGGATCGTCTCCACGGCGGGGAACGCGAGCACCGGCACCTCGCGCAACCGGTCTTCGTCACCGATGCAGCCGATGATGGTGCGGCTGACCCCGCGCGAAACATGCGGTGTCAGGCCCAGCGCCGTGACCTGGGCGACGATCTGCTCCAGGTCGCGCTCGCTCGCGTTGGGTCGCAGGACGATGATCATGCCACGCTCCGTGGTACGGGAAAAAAGAAACGGCCCCGGAAACCGGGGCCGCGTCAGCTCGTGTCGCTCTGCAGGCTACTGCGTCATCCACTCACCTGCGCACACGCGCCCACCGGCCCCCTGTCGGGACCATACCAGAAAAATCGATAGTAGCGCGCGTGCGTCATGAGGGTAGCCTAGCCCCCTTCCGCCCGGCTGTCAATCGCGTAGAATCCGCGGCGTGCAAGATCTCGCGCAGTCGCGCATTCGCCAGATCGCGATCGTGTGTCAGGACATGACCCGCGCCCGGGCGTTCTACAAGGACACGCTCCGCCTGCCGCACCTGTTCGACGCCGGGCCGTCGCTCGCGTTTTTCGATTGCGGCGGCGTGCGGCTCATGCTCGCCCCGCCGGAGGGAGAGGTCCGCGGCACGCCCGTCATTTATTTCCTCGTGACCGGCATCGAGGAGACGACGGAAGCGCTCACGCGCCGGGGAGTCAGGTTTTTCCAGGGCCCCCACATGATCGCGCGCATGCCCGACCACGAGCTGTGGCTCGCCGAGTTCCGGGACTCGGAGAACAACGTGCTGGCGCTGATGGAGGAAAGAGCCACCGGTCGGATTTGAACCGACGACCGCTCGATTACGAATCGAGAGCTCTACCACTGAGCTACGGTGGCGTGGTCCCCTAACTTAGCGGCGTGCTGCTCCACGCGGTACTCCACGGCCTCGGCCCGGTGGCGCATCAAGTCGGCGGTTCTTCTCCGCGCGCTCGCCTGACCTCCGCTTGCCGCCTGCGGCGCTCCTCGACCAGCCGCGCGGCTTGGTCTTCCTCGACCGTCGCCGCGTGCTGCGTCGAGCTGCTCTTGGACGCGATTCTCCAGGCCGCCGATATCGCAAACCCGATCCACAGTACGTCCCAAAAATCGAACTCCGCGCGAAACAGCTTGGAAAAGCCTACCTCCTTGTTGAGGATCTTCACGACCGCCTTCACTGCCCGATGCACCACGACTTTACGCTCAGTGAGTGGCGCCTCCCTGGCGCTGTCGAGCGCCTCCTGCAGCATGCGCCCGCGCAGCGGGCGCGGCACGGAATCCGACAACAGCGTCGAATCCGACCATACCACCTGGGGGAGAGCCGCCTGGAGCTCCGGCGAGAACGCCCGGCGGTGCGCCATGTCCAGGAAATACGAGACGTTGACCGCCTGCTGATTCCCGAGGATCTCGTCTTCGATCATCGGCTGCAACGCGAACACGTGGATCAGCAGCTTGCCGAAGACGAGGGCGCCCGTGGCGAGTGCCGCGGCGGTGATCCCGAGCGACGGATTGCCTTGACCCGCCGCTTTACGGACCGCGAGCCCGACCAGCGCGCCGAGGCCCACGGCCCCCCAGCCGAACGCGTAGTGCGTGACGTAGGCGATGAGGGCCCATAGCACGCCCGCCCCCATGCCCGCGATGATGCCGGTCAGGACCGGGCTCGAGTCGGGCGATTGCGGGCTGGGCTTGGCGCCGTAGACCTTCGGCGCAGCGAGGGGACGCCTGCCGGGAGCCGTCACTTTTGAAAAGAGGTTGGGCGGCGCAACCCCAAAAGGCGAAACCTGACCTATACTGTCTAGACCGCCCCGTCAGGGTGAATCGGAAGGTCGCGCCCTCGTTGACCTTACCCTCCGCCCAGATCCGCCCGCCGCCACCGCCTCGGGCCGGTGGCGCGCGTGTGGCGTACCTGCAGCGAAACGGCCCGCGACACATGTCTCGAGGCCCGACCGAGCGTGCAAGCGCGCGAACAACTCGCCATCTTCCGATGTAAGACAAATGGCTGCCCGCCGAAACGGCGTGTGCCCGTATAACGGATCGGTACTGACCGCAGGATTCTCGAGCGCGACATAGACCAAGTCGGAATGGATTGACCCAGGAGGAAGTGGTATGATGGCCACACAGGCGCTGGGTTGGGCGCTCGTGCACTCGCTGTGGCAGTGTGCGCTCGCCGCTGCGGGCCTCGCCTGGCTCCTGAGCATCCTTCCGTCAGGGGCGGCGCGCATGCGTTACGCACTCGCTACCGCCACGCTCGTCTTGATGGTCGCTGTGCCGTTGGGCACCGCGCTGTCGCTGCACGAGGCGTCGCCGTGGCATGGCGCGCTTGCGGCGGTCCTCACCCCGGCCCAGACGCTGGCGGGGCCGACCGTCGTGGCGTTGCGGCTCGCGGCACGGGTCCGCACGGCGCTCGAGCCCGCGCTGCCGGAGATCGTCGCGCTGTGGGTCGTCGGAGTGATCGCGTTCTCGCTGCGGCTGGCGTCGGGGTGGATGGCGGCGCGACGTCTGGCCGTGATGGGCACGCACCCCACTCCCCCCGCCTGCGAAATGGCGCTGGAGCGTTTGGCGGCGCGGCTGCGCGTGACCCGGCCGGTGCGCGTCCTCGAGTCGGCCCTGGTGCAAGTACCCGCCGTGGTCGGGTGGCTGCGCCCGGTGATCCTCGTCCCCGCGAGTGCGCTGACGGGGCTCACCCCGCTCCAGCTCGACGCGCTGCTCGCCCACGAGATCGCCCACGTGCGCCGGCACGACTACATCGTCCGCGTCCTCCAGTCCGTGATCGAGACCGTGTTGTTTTACCACCCGGCCGTGTGGTGGGTGTCGAGGCGGGTGGGAGAAGAGCGCGAGCATTGCTGCGATGACCTGGCCGTCGCCGTGTGCGGTGACGCGCACATGTACGCGCAGGCGCTGGTGGGCATGGAGCGTCTCCGAGGCACGGAGCCGGCATTCGTGTTCACGGCGGCGCGGGGCTCCCTCGTACACCGCATCCGGCGTCTCGTCGACCCCGCTCCGGCGGCGTCGTCCCCGCCGTGGATGGCTGGCGTGGTCGTCGCGACACTCCTTCTGGTGCTCGGAGGAGGGTCTCGCCTCGCGCGCGTGACCGCCGCATTCAGGGAGTCGTCGGCCTCGCGATCGCTCGCCGTCGCACCGAACCACGTGCCCACGGCACCGGACACCCTGCTCCGCCATCACGAGTCAGCCAGGCCCCCGACCCCTCCCAATCCGCCGTTTTCGAGTACGGTACTGGCGCCGCTCGACATCCGCCGCTGGTCGCCGCCGGATCTCCAGCCGGTGGCGCCGCGGGCGTTCTCGCGCGAACCCTCAACCGAGCCGCGTGCAGAGGCGCTGGCGGACGCGACCAATCGGGTCGGCACGTCGGGCGGACGCCCCGTGTGGCGCCAGCCTGTATTGCTCGGGTCCCTGGGGGTAATCCTCACCGGATTCGCCGACCGGCAAATCCGGCTCAACGTGCAAGAAGAAGTGCAGGAGGACGACGGAGGGGAACCGCGAGCGCCCGCATCGTCGGTCAGTCATTGGAGCACGCCCGTCGCCCTTGGCATCGGCGCGGGCCTGCTGGCTGCGGGACTCGGCACACACCGCCCCGGCCTCGCGCGCGCGGGGCGCGACGCGCTCGTCGCGGTGGGCGTCGCCTCGCTCCTCGCGACGACGGCGAACATTACCGTCGGTCGCGGGCACCCGGAGGCGAATCGCGGGACGGACTATTTCACGCCCTTCCAGGCGCCGAGCCGGAACAACTCGTTTCCGTCTGGGAACACCTCGCGAGCGTTTGCCCTCGCTGCTGCGCTCGCTGCTCACACGCGGCAGCCGGTGCTGCGCGTCACCGCCTATGGTGTGGCCGCGGCGGTAGGGATCGCCCAAGTGGTCGCCGACCGCCACTTCGCCTCGGATGTCGTGGCCGGAGCCGTGCTCGGGACCTGGGTCGGCCGGGGTGTGGTCCGCCACTTCGCGACCGCGTCCACGTCCCTAGGACTCGCGGTGACGCCGCTTCCTGGACGCGTCGGGATCGCGCTCAATCGGAATTTCTAGCCTCCGTCGACCGCGCCAGTCCTCACCCTCCGGGATGGGGGGCGACCAACGCGTCGCCCCGCAGGATGCGCTGCTTCGCTCCCGGATTCAGTGAAGCACGTGGAACAGATTGGGGCCCGTCATAGGGCTGAAGAAGTCCACGAACCCTTTTGAGGCCGTAACCCCTTCGAAACGACCTGGCTGAGCGTTCGAGATCCGGCAACTGATCGTGAGGGTCCCGGCGCTCCCATCATCATACTCGACCTGCAGGATGGCGAGCCCCGCCGTGCTCCCGGGCATATTCGGCGCCGTTGCCGCTGCCCGCTCCCAGCTCACGAGTCCAGTGACGACGTACGTACCGCTTCCCGTCACGCCGCTCGCATCCCGAGTCTCCCACGTTCCCCCTCCGGTGACAGCGTCGTGGCGGCGATGACGGCCCCCTGGAGCGACGAACGTCCCGCTTCCGGTGACCGTGATTTTCAGCCCGTCGCGCGCCGTGTCCGACGCCGAACCGAAGATCTCCCACCTGATCCTCTCAGCATGTGCCGGTGCGGCGTTGGCTAAGAACTGGTCGGCCTGCGAGGTCGACGGGGCCGCCGTCGGCGCCCCCCTCTCGCACGCCAGGGCGAGGCCCAGCGCGAGCACGCCCAAGAGCCTTGCGTCCCATCCTTTGCCTTCCATGGTGCCTCCTTGCCGATTCCAGGGTGACCTGCGGCTGCACGTGACTGGGGGCAGTCCCGCCCGCCTGCGTCACTGCCGCAGCCGTCGCGGCGGGCGCTTGTAGTCTTCCGGAATCTCCAGCGCGGGGGCGAGCGGCGGCAGGAAGGCGAGCGTCGGGTGCCCGCGATCTCGCCACGATACCGCGAAGCATTCCCCGCGATCCTTGGGCGTCCACGTGGTGCCGTCTGCATAGTCCACACGGCTGGGATACACGGCCCAGCCGATGATTCCGTCGTTGTGGAAATAGTCGATCAATCCCTTGGCGCGGAAGTAGTCGTCCAGCTCAAACGTCTTGTCCTCGTCGCCCCCGATCGCCGTGGCCCACGTCCACTCGTCGGGAAAGCCGTGAATGTTATTGACGGTCAACGCCAAATACTCGGCGCGCAGGCGCAGCGCGGAAATCGCTTTGCCGGGTTGGTTCGACACCCGGACCGTGAACTTGCCGGGCGTGGACCAGAAATCGGGGGACAGCCGCAGCGGGCACGCGCGCGGGCGCTCGTGGATCGTGAACGTCGCCATCATGCCGTTCTCCATGTGCTCGGAGACCTGGCAGTGGAACAGCCAGGTCCCGACGTTGTCCGCGTTCATGTCGACGCTCACCATGCTCGCGGGCAGGAGCTCCACCACGTCGGTGTAGCGGTCGCCACCTCGCACCGTCTGGCCGTGCCAGTGCGCGGTGTGCACGTCATTTTCGTCACCCATGCCCAGCAGGTGCCAGCGGACGCGCTCCCCCTTGATCATCGCGAGACCGGGCACGTTGCCGAAGATGTAGCCGTTGATCGTGTAGAAAAAACCTTCCGGCCTGCCCTGCAGCTCGTCGAAGATCATGAACATGGTGACGAACTCGCGGCCGACGCCCCGCGGGGTGCCATCGGGCTTGGCTTTGCCGCGCGCGGTGACGATGATCGCCCCCATGAGACCCAGGTTCGCTTCGACCGCCTCGTCGACGTGCGAATGGTACACCCAGACGACCGAGCTGGGACCGTTCGGCAGCGGGCCACTCTCCGAGTCGGCGACCCAGCGGTATCGGAACCGTGCCCCGGGCACGATCCGCGCCCCCGTCCCGAATGGCGCATACAGCGCGCCTTCGCTGGCCTTGTCGTACCGCAAGCCGTGCGGGTGTATCCCGTGCGGCTTGGCCGAGCGGTTCAGGAAGTCCACGATGATCGTATCACCCACCTCGGCGCGGATGATCGGTCCGAGCAGCCCCAGCCATGGCGGCTGTTCCTTCGGCGTGGAGAAGGACGTGTCCGCGTACTCCACGTAGCGTGTTTTCTTCCAGATCGTGCCTGCGTGGCGCGGGTCGGGGGGCAACATGTCCGAGTGAATCAGATCCGCCTTGCTCGGCGCATAGTCCCACGTCGTGTCCTCGGCCGCGATGTAGTAGTGCCGCGTGGCGCCCGAGGAAACCGGTGGTGTGGCCTCGAGGAAAATGAGCAGTGGCAGGCAAAGCGGATACATGATCTTCTTCATTGCGAACACTCCTTGACGGGCGGGAATGAGACCCTTGCCGCCCCCGGCCGGGACGTCGCATTATATCGCCTGCATGGAAAACCGCGACACGCTCTTCTCCAGGCTCAACGGCCGGTGGCACAAACGCGCGCTGCAGGCGTTCGTGCTCATCGTCCTCGCCCATTGGGCCGAGCATCTGGTGCAGGCGTATCAGGTGTACGTGCTGAAGTGGCCGATGCACCAGGCGCGTGGCGTTTTGGGCCAGGCGTTCCCGTGGCTGGTGCACTCCGAGGTGCTGCACTACGGCTATGCCCTGATCATGCTGGCCGGCATCTGGGCATTGTTGCCCGGCTTCGTGGGCCGGTCCCGGGCCTGGTGGCTCGCGGCGCTGGTGATCCAGTTCTGGCACCACATCGAGCACGCGCTGCTCCAGGGCCAGGTCATCGCGGGCCGCACCCTGTTCGGGTCCCCGGTCCCCACGAGCATCGTGCAGCTGTGGTTTCCGCGGCTCGAGCTGCATCTGTTTTACAACAGTGTGGTGTTCGTGCCGATGATGGTGGCCATGTACTACCATCTGTTTCCGAGCGCGCCTGACGCCGCCCAGATGCGCTGCAGCTGCGCGCTCCATCCCCACCCGGCGACGAGCTGACCGTCCTCACCCCTTCTGGGGCCTGTCGACGTCGATTGTCGATTTTCAGGGGCGCCGCTCGACGCTTGAGTAAGGAGGCCGGAACCGCCGGCTCCAGACTCGAGCGCAAGGAGAAGGCCCTATGTCGATCTCGACCAAGCAGCGCGGGGCGCTACTGTGGCTGATTCAGGGGCTCTTGGCCGCCCTGTTCCTGTTCGCGGGCGGGTTCAAGCTCGCCCTCCCTCTCGCCGCGTTGGCGAAGGTGAGCCCGCTCCCCGCCCCATTCCTCAAGTTCATCGGCGCCTGCGAGGTGACCGGCGCGCTCGGCCTGATTCTCCCGGGCCTCCTGCGCATCCGGACCGGCCTGACGCCGCTGGCCGCCGCCGGCTTGGTGATCATCATGACGGGCGCCGTCGTCATGACGCTCGCGACGCAAGGCGTGGCGCCGGCCGTGCTGCCGTTCGTGGTAGGGACGCTCGCCGCCGCCGTCGCGCTTGGTCGGGGTCGATTCCGGAGCCCGTCATTCGACACGTCGTACCAGCCCGAAACCGCGAGGAACTAAGGACCATGCGATTCATGATGCTGGTGATCCCCAAGGGATACGATAAGGCGGCGGCGGACTTCGCCCCCCCGGCCGAGCTCGTCGCCAAGATGACCAAGTACAACGAGTCCCTCACCAAGGCCGGCGTGCTGCTCGGGCTCGACGGGCTACAGCCGCCCGCCAAGGGCGCCCGCGTCAGCTTCGCGGGCGGCAAGGCCGCCAAGGTGACCGACGGGCCGTTCACCGAGGCGAAGGAAGTGCTCGGCGGCTACTGGATGATTCAGGTGAAATCCAGAGCGGAAGCGATCGAGTGGGCCAAGCGCGCACCCATGCTGGACGGCGACATCATCGAAGTGCGCCAGG
>Ga0209156_10003759_pt1 | contig 11277 bp, 10 predicted proteins | sample GraSoiAngelo_124_FD_185881 | JGI IMG/M metagenome (GOLD analysis project Ga0209156, IMG submission 185881) | Grasslands soil microbial communities from the Angelo Coastal Reserve, California, USA - 14_0927_05_20cm (SPAdes) (version 2) | ecosystem: Environmental > Terrestrial > Soil > Grasslands...
CCGTGCGCCCACGCCCAGTTACCCTGCCACACCCAGTAGCCGCCCACCCACACCGAGTATGGGAAGGGCGCGGGCGGGGGGACCTCGACGAGCATCGGAGGCGGCGCCCAGCCGATCGCGATCGGCGCGGGCTCGGCCAGCGGGGGCTCCTCGTAGACGCTCACGACCGCGGGCGCGGGCGCCGGCGCCGGCTCGACTACCGCCGGCTGCATCACCTCACGCGGTGGGGCTTCGATGACGCAGCCCGCGACGAGCAGCGCCAGACAAAACAAGCTGATACGCATGGACCGACTCCTCCCACAAAGCGATCCAACAAGCGATCGGACCGCGTCTTTACATATCCCTGACCCTAGCGATCAAGGATGACAGGAATCGGCGGGCGATTCCGTGGACTGACTCAGGAAAATGCGAGCCGTATGCGCGCTTGGCCCATTAATGTCCGCGTTCGCGCTGCTCGCGCTCGGCGGCCGGGTGTTGGGCTTCCGGGTGTTGGGCTCCCGGGTGCTGGGCTCCCGGGTGCTGGGCTCCCGGGTGCTGGGCTCCCGGTGGCGGAGCGGCCTGGGGCGCGCGCCCACCGCCGGCATGCATCGCGGGTCCGCCCTCGCCCGGCGCAGCAGCGTTGCCGCGGTACTGGCCGTTGTCGCGGTACTGCGGATTCATCGGGGGCCGGGCAGCCTGGCGGACAGGCGGCCTGGGGGCGGCGGGCCGCAGTGCCTGAGGAGGCCGATCGACGCGCGGGCCGCCACTGTGCTCGGCGAGCGCCGGCCGCTGCGTCTGCCGCGGCCGATCCGTCCTCTGGCCCGCCGGGCTCGCGCCGCGCGCCGCGATCACGCCGTGTCCGGAAAACACCGCCGGCCGTGGAGTAGCGGCGATGGCGGGCCGCCCGCCGTTCACCGCGGCGCGCAGCGACTTGTCGGAGCGCGCCATCTGCTCGTGCTGCCGCTGCAGCGCAGTGACGCCGATGGGCGCGGAGCGAGCTGTCGGAGCGCGCCATCTGCTCGTGCTGCCGCTGCATCGCAGTGACGCCGATATGACGCTCGTGCTCGACCGCCATCTCCGCCGCGGTCGGACGCACCGCCACGCCGCCCGCGCCGCCGTGGAAGCTGACGCGATTCACCCCCGGCTCGTTGACGACCGTGTGGTTGTAGACGTTCGTAATGTTGGTGACGTTGACGTTGGTGACGGAGCGGTTGTAGTAGAACTCGTTTCCGCGCCAGTAGCCGCCCTCAAAGCCGCGGCCGAAATAGCCGAAGCCGTAGTTGATGCCGCCGTAGAAACCGACGTGCGGACCCCAATAGCCCGCGTGCCAGAGATAGAAACCGTCGCCCCAGCCCCAGTATCCCGGCGTCCAGAGGAACCCCACCGCCGGCGCCAACTCCCAGGTTCCGGGCACCCAGTAGTACTCCTCGTCGTCCCACGCCCAGTACCCGGGGATCCAGATGTAGCCGGGCGCCGGACAGGGCGGCTGCACATACACCGGGAGCGCGGGAGGTGCGATGCCGACCGATACGCCGACGAAGACGGCGGCGTTGGACGCCACCGGGAGCGCTGCGAGCGAGAGCGCTGCGATGAGACCGCGGACAGGAAAGCGCATTGGGGGGTCTCCTTGCTCCGAAAACCTTGGCCGACGAATACTGAACCGCGGCTGAATCGAGGGCACTGGCGGGCCGAAATCGGTCCGCCGCGCCGGGTCCCATCTGATGCAACGCGCCCACGCCGTGAGCGTTGACGGTAAGCGGTCAGTGGGCCAGCACGCCGGAGAACCTCTTCCCCTGGGTTACTTTCGCGGCGGGGAACTTCGCGTGGATCAGCTGTGCGAGCTGCCTTCCGAGCTCTTTCGTCTGCCGTGACGGTTGCGTCGGTCCGCCCGGGCCGAACTCTCGCAGATCCACGAACAGCATGCTCCGCGCCGCATCCGTCGTGATCCAGATTTCGCGCGTCGGACCGGCGGCTGCGTCGTTGAGAACCGCGGCGCATTGATCCGGGCGTTGCAGCAGGCCGTGCCACCTCGGCTCGAGATGGCTCAGCGCGGCGACTTCGCCCGCGAATTCGACACACAGCGTGTCGGGCGGCGGCGCACCGAGCTGCACGTCGTAGAACACCCCGGGAGCCTCGCGCTCGACGAACGCCGAGCACGCCGCCGCCAGGCACCCGATGAGCCACGCGAACCGGACCCCACGACTCCCGATGCCGGACACTCTCCTCGCTCCAGATCAAAACCAACTGTAGTTGAAGCTGATGCTGACCCGCTCGGCGGCGAGCGGGTGGGGCGCAACCTCGTGGCGCAGCCAGCTCTCGAACAGCACCAGCTCTCCCGCGCGCGCCCGCAGCGTCACCCACGGCCGCTGCCCGCGCCCCGCCGCGCCGCCGCGCGGCGGCGAGGCCATGAAGCGCTCGAGCCGCGGATCCTCGAATTTCAGTCCCGGCGCTCCCTGCGGCACCGCGACGTAGTAAGTCCCGCTGATCGTCGACAGCGGATGCAGGTGCAGCCCGTGCACGGCGCCGCGTCCCATGACGTTCACCCAGCAGTCGGTCATGCCGAGGGGGCGCGCGGTGAGATCGAGCTGCAGCGCCCGCGCGAGCTTCGCGACGTGCCGGTCGAGCTCGCGCGCAAGCGTCGCGAAGGTCGGCGACCGGCGGTGCATGCGATGGGCCGAGTTGTAGGAGGTGTAGCCGCCCGGGTAGTTGCGCTGCGACCAGCGCCGCCCGGCGGCATCGTCGGCGCGCAGCTGGCGGCATTCGCGCAGCAGCGGTGCGTTCAGGCGCCGCCACCCGGGCAGGCGCGCCTGATAGACCAGTGTCGGAAACAGAAGCTGCACCGCCATGCGTGCGGTGAGTATGCGGGCGGGCGCTCAAGTGGTCTATGATCGAGAATCGCATTCCTCCTCATCGCACGGGTGCGCCCATGGCAGTCTCCACGCTTCCTCCGCGCGGCACCTCCGCAGCCCCGGTCGCCGCGCCCTCCGAGCTCGTGCAACACTGGATCGGCGGCCGGATCGCCGGCGGCGCCGGCACGCGGGCGCTGCCGGTATTCAATCCGGCCACGGGCGCCGTGACGCGCCAGGTCGCCCTCGCCGGCGCCGAGGACGTGCGCGCCGCGGTCGCGAGCGCGCAGGCCGCCTGGCCCGCGTGGGCGGATACCCCGCCGGTGCGACGGGCGCGGATCCTGGCGCGCTTCCTCGAGCTGCTGAACGAGGAGCGCGACGCGCTCGCCGCGCTCATCACGAGTGAGCACGGCAAGGTGTTCTCGGACGCGCAGGGCGAGGTGGCGCGCGGCATCGAGATCCTCGAGTTCGCCTGCGGCATCCCGCAGCTGCTGAAAGGCGATTTCACCGAGCAGGTCTCGGGCGGCATCGACAACTGGACGCTGCGCCAGCCGCTCGGTGTGGTCGCGGGCATCACGCCGTTCAACTTCCCGTGCATGGTGCCCTGCTGGATGTTTCCGCTCGCCATCGCCTGCGGCAACGCCTTCGTGCTCAAGCCGAGTGAGCGCGACCCGTCGGCGTCTCTCGTCATGGCGCGGTTGCTGGCCGAGGCCGGCCTGCCGCCGGGCGTGTTCAGCGTGGTGCAGGGCGACAAGGTGGCGGTGGACGCTTTGCTCAGCGCACCCGAGGTGCGCGCCGTGAGCTTCGTCGGCTCGAGCCCCGTCGCGCACTACATCTACCAGCGCGGCGCCGAAGCCGGCAAGCGTGTGCAGGCGCTCGGCGGCGCCAAGAACCACATGGTGGTCATGCCGGACGCCGATCTCGAACAGGCGCTCGATGCGCTGATCGGAGCCGCCTATGGCTCCGCGGGCGAGCGCTGCATGGCGATCTCGGTGGCGGTGCTGGTGGGCGATACCGCCGATCGCATCATGCCGAAGCTCGCCGAGCGGGCGCGGCGGCTGCGGATCGGCAACGGCATGCAGCCGGAGGTCGAGATGGGGCCGGTGATCACGCGGGCGGCGCTCGAGCGCATTCGCGGCTACATCGAGGACGGCGTCGAGAGCGGTGCGCAGCTCCTGGTCGACGGCCGCCGCCAGCCCCACGGCGATACGCCCTTCAGCGTCTCAGGTCACGAGAACGGCTTCTGGCTCGGAGCGACGCTCTTCGATCATGTCACCGCGGGGATGCGCATCTACCGCGAGGAGATCTTTGGCCCGGTGCTCTCGTGCGTGCGCGTGCCCGACTTAGCCTCGGCGGTCGAGCTCGTGAATGCGCACCCGCTCGGCAACGGCGTCGCCTGCTACACGCGCGACGGCAACGTGGCGCGCGAGTTCGGGCGGCGCATCCAGATCGGGATGGTCGGCATAAACGTCCCGATCCCGGTGCCGATGGCATGGCACGGCTTCGGCGGCTGGAAAGGAAGCCTCTTCGGCGACACGCACGCCTACGGTGAGGAGGGCGTGCGCTTCTACACCAGGCAGAAATCCATCATGCAGCGCTGGCCGGAGAGCACGCCCAAGGGGGCGGAGTTCGCCATGCCGACGGCGAAGTAGCCGGGAGCGCCTTGCCGCGACGGTGCAGCCCGCGCGCGCGAGTCGCTACGACACCCTCTTCCCGAGCCGCTGCCCGGAGGGCTCCGGCGCCGCTGCGAACTGCTGCTCCTCGGTGCTGCCGGTGAGCGCCGTGATCGAGGAGTTGCCCCCCGTCACCGTCTGCGTGACCGCGTCGAAATAGCCGGCGCCCACCTCGCGCTGATGCCGCGTGGCGGTGTAGCCGGAGGACTCGGCCGCGAACTCCGCCTGCTGGAGCTTCACGTAGGCGCTCATGTGCTGAGCCTTGTAGCCGCGCGCCAGCTCGAACATCGAGAAGTTGAGCGCGTGGAAGCCGGCGAGCGTGATGAACTGGAAGCGGTAGCCCATGGCGGCGAGCTCGCGCTGGAACTTCGCGATCACTCCATCATCGAGATGGCGCTTCCAGTTGAACGACGGCGAGCAGTTGTAGGCGAGGAACTTGTCGGGGAACTGCGCGTGGATCGCTTGCGCGAATTCCCGCGCCTCCGCGAGATCGGGCTTGGCGGTCTCGCACCACAGGAGATCCACGTACGGCGCGTAGGCCAGGCCGCGCGCGATCGCCGCCCCGAGCCCTGACCTCACCGTGAAAGGCCAGGCCGCGCGCGATCGCCGCCCCGAGCCCTGACCTCACCGTGAAGAAGCCCTCCGCGGTGCGCCCCCGGGAGGCGTCGATGAAGGGCCGATCGCGCTCGTCGACATCCGAGGTGAGCAGCGTCGCTCCTTCGGCGTCGGTGCGCGCGATCAGCACGGTGGGCACGTTGCACACGTCCGCCGCGAGGCGCGCGGCGCTGAGCTTGTTGATCGCCTCCTGGGTGGGCACGAGAACCTTCCCGCCCATGTGCCCGCACTTCTTCGCCGAGGCCAGCTGATCCTCGAAGTGAACCCCCGCAGCGCCCGCATCGATCATCTGCTTCATGAGCTCGAAGGCGTTCAGCACGCCGCCGAAGCCCGCCTCCGCGTCGGCCACGATCGGCTTCAGCCAGTCGATGGAGTCGTCGCCTTCGGCGTGGTGGATCTCGTCGGCGCGGCGCAGGGTGTTGTTGATGCGCCGCACGACCGCCGGCACCGAGTCCGCCGGGTAAAGCGACTGGTCCGGGTACATCTCGCCCGCGAGATTCGCGTCTCCCGCCACCTGCCAGCCGGAGAGGTAGATGGCGTCGAGCCCGGCCTTTATCTGCTGCATGGCCTGGTTGCCGGTGAGCGCCCCGAGAGCGCTCACGAGCGGCCGCTCGTTGAGGTAGCGCCACAGCTTCTCCGCGGTGAGCCGCGCGATCGAGTGCTCGACGGGGATCGTGCCGCGCAGGCGCACCACGTCGCCCGCGTCGTAGGCGCGGCGCACGCCCTGCCATCGCGGGCTGTCGCGCCACGCGCGACGCAGGTCTTCCGCCGTGGGCAGCGATCTCGGGGCGCTCGTCACGAGCGTGGCGGTCATCGAAGTCATGTCTCCTCCATCTCGTTCGGGTGCGCCCTTCAGGCGCGCGGGCTCGGCTCCTCAGCTCAGCAGCTCGTACGCCGGGAGCGTCAGGAATTCGTCGAAGCTCTCGCTCTTGGTCATCTGCTCGATGAGCCGCGCCGCGGTCGGGAACACGCCGTGGGTGAGGCGCGCCGCGCCGACCTCATGGTGAATGCGGTCGAGCTCGGCGGCGAGCAGCCGGTCGAAGCGCTCGACCGTCACCGGTTGCCCGTCGCTGGTGCGCGCGCCATGATGGAGGCACTGCCACAGCTGCGCCCGGCAGATCTCCGCGGTGGCCGCGTCCTCCATCAGGTGATAGAGCGGCACGCAGCCGTTGCCGCGCAGCCAGGCCTCGAGGTACTGCACGCCCACGCGGATGCAGTTTCGCAGGCCTGCTTCCGTGATCTCGCCCTCGGGCACGCTGAGCAGATCCTGCGCCGTGACGTTGACCTCCGCGCGCAGCACCGGGAGCTGATTCGGCCCGGTCATCACGGCATCGAAGGCCTCGCGAGCGATCCCCGCAAGCCCCGGATGCGCGATCCAGGTGCCGTCGTGCCCGGCGCGCGCCTCGCGCAGCTTGTCGGCCCGCACGCGCGCCATGGCCGCCTCGTTCGCGGCCGGGTCGTCGCGGATCGGGATCTGGGCGGCCATGCCGCCGATCGCGTGCGCCCCGCGCCGGTGACAGGTCTTGATGAGCAGCTCCACGTAGGACTTGAGGAAGTGGCGCTCCATGGTCACGGTGGCGCGGTCGGGCAGCAGGAACTCGCGCCGGTTCCGGAACTTCTTGATGAAGCTGAAGATGTAGTCCCAGCGGCCGCAGTTGAGCCCGGCCGAATGCTCGCGCAGCTCGTAGAGAATCTCGTCCATCTCGAAGGCCGCGGGCAGCGTCTCGATGAGCACCGTGGCCTTCACCGTCCCGCGCGCGATCCCGAGCGCCTCCTCGGCCGCGACGAACACGTCGTTCCACAGGCGCGCCTCGAGATGACTCTCGATCTTCGGTAAATAGAAGTACGGCCCCGTGCCGCGCGCGGCGAGCGCTTCGTAGTTATTCGCGATGAAGAGCGCGAAGTCGCACAGCGCCCCCGACAGGGTATCGCCGTTGACCGCCAGGTGCTTCTCGGGCAGGTGCCAGCCCCGCGGCCGCACGATGAGGGTCGCGGTGCGCTCGGCGAGGCGGTAGACGCGCCCGGTGGCCTCGTCCTCGTGAGTGATGGTGCGGCGCACCGCGTCCTTCAGGTTCGCCTGACCGCGGATCACGTTCGCCCAGGTCGGCGAGCAGGCATCCTCGAAGTCCGCCATGAACGCCTGCACCGGCGCGTTCAGCGCGTTGATGATCATCTTGCGGTCTACGGGACCGGTAATCTCCACGCGCCGGTCCTCGAGATCCTTCGGCACCGGCGAGACGCGCCAGTTGCCGGCGCGCACCGCCTCGGTCGCGCGCAGGAAGTCCGGCAGTGCCCCGTCGTCGAACTCGGCCTGGCGCTTGGCGCGCGCGGCGAGGAGCTCCAGCCGCCGCGGGTTGAAGCGGCGGTGCAGGCTCGCGAGCAGCTGCAGCGCGAGCGGCGTCAGCACTTCCTCCGAGCGCTCGAGCTTCGGTCCCAGGACCTCGAGCTTCGGTCCGCTCGGCTCGCGCGAGTAGAGGCGCGCCTGGCTCTCGGCGTTCATGGGCTCGAAGGATATACGCGGTTTGGGCGAGAATTTGACGATGGAAACTTCACACTGTTAATTTTACACGGCCAGTCATCCGCCGCCGAGGCCAAGCCAAGCCGTGCCGCAGCTGTTACGCAAGGGTCATTTTCTCGGCACGAAGCTGCGCTCGGTGCGCAAGCGCAACGGACTGACGCTGGAGGAGCTCTCCGCGCGCTGCATCCAGCTCAGTCCGCCCCTGGCTCCCTCGGTGTCGTACTTGAGCATGATCGAGAGCGGCAAGCGCATCCCGTCCGCGGAGCTGCTCGCGCTCCTCGCCGCGGTGTTCCAGCGCCCGCCCGCCTGGTTCATGGACGAGAGCGCGGACCTGAAGCATACGCGGTTTGGCCGAGAATTTGACGATGGAAACTTTACACTGTTAATTTCACATACATAGCCCAGTCAGTCATCCACCGCCGAGGCCAAGCCGTGCCGCAGCTGTTACGCAGGGGTCATTTTCTCGGCACGAAGCTGCGCTCGGTGCGCAAGCGCAACGGACTGACGCTGGAGGAGCTCTCCGCGCGCTGCATCCAGCGCAGTCCGCGCCTGGCTCCCTCGGTCTCGTACTTGAGCATGATCGAGAGCGGCAAGCGCATCCCGTCCGCGGAGCTGCTCGAGCTCCTCGCCGCGGTGTTCCAGCGCCCGCCCGCCTGGTTCATGGACGAGAGCGCGGACCTGGAGCTCCCGCCGCCCGGTCCCGGGGGCGGCGCCGCTCCTGTTCCGCTCGAGCCCGCGTTCCTGTTCTCCCGGAGCCTGCTCCAGGTGGCGATCCCGGAGCTCCTCGCCCAGACCGGGACCAGCGGGCGGCAGTTCGCGAATCTCCTCATCCGCTCTCACCAGGAGATCTCGCACAACGATTTCCCGGATCTCGAGCGCGCCGCCGACGAGGTCAGCGAGCGGCGCTTCCCGCTTTCGGTCGAAGACCTGGCGCGCCTCTGCCGGCGCCATGGGCTCGAGATCCGCTGGTTCGACCGCAAGCCGGTGCTGGCGCGCGACAAGGATCGGGAGCTGCGCAGCATGGTGCGCTCGTTCTTCGAGGCGCCGCGCGTGGTGTATGCGAACCGCGCGCTGCAAGCGGATCCGGCGCGGCTCAAGTTCGACCTCGCCGCGCATATCGCCCACAAGGTGCTGCACGGCGGCGACGGGCTGAAGTCCGCGCACGCCACGGGCGGGGAGATGGGCGGCAGCCCCGAGAGCGGCTCGAGCGGCGCGGGCCTCAACGCCCAGGACGTGCTGCATGCGTGGCGCGACTTCGAGTGCAGCTTCTTCGCCGGCGCGCTGCTCGCCCCGCGCGTGCCCTTCCGCCGCTTTCTCGCGCGCGAGCGCTACCGGGTCGAGGCCGGCGAGAAGCTCGAGCTCACCCCGGCGGTCGTCATGCGCCGCATGACCAAGGTGTCGCCCTACCCCTACTGGCACTTCTTCGACGCCTACCCTCCCGGCTACCTGCGCGCGGTGTACCGCGGCAACGGCATTCCGCTGCCGTGGGGGAACCTGGCTCAGGTGAGCGACCCCTGCCCGCACTGGGCGGTGTTCCGCATGATCGACGACGAGCATGGGTTGAGCGGCTCGCAGATCTCGGTGCTGCGCGACGGCGAACGGTCGCTCCTCTATTGCTGTCATTCGAGGCGGGTCCGCGACATGGCGGGCAATCCGCACGTGCTCTCGGTGGGCGTCGACCTGGCGCCGGCGCTCGCCTCGAACGGGGTGCCGAGCGCGGCGCTGATCGATTCGATCTTCCGCGAGTGCCTGCACCGGCGCGGCGAGGCGCGCGTTCCCAAGGCCGCGGCCCAGGGGCTCGAGCGGGTCGCCAACGTGCTCAACATCGCCTGGATCGCGGACGCGTTGGCCGGACCTGCGCGCATCATCTGCCCGCGCAGCAACCGCTGCCCGCGCCCCGAACGGTGCGAGGGAGCCCGGCCCTCGCGCGCGCGGGAGATCGCCGACGTGCGCGAGGAGATTCTCGGGCGCGAGGGTTGACATAGAATGCGCGGGCGGACGGCCTTCCGCACGGGGAAGCATCATGAGCGATACGGAGAGAGGATCCGGCGCCACCGCGGCGCGCAGGGCGAGGCCGTTCGCCGCCTCGGCGCTCGCGCTGGCGCTCGCCGTGGCACTCGCCCCTGCGACGGCGGAGCGCGCCACCGGCACGCAGCCGGCCGTGGATGGGGAAGCCGAGCGAGCCAGCATCGAGACATGGCGGGCCGAGCGCATCCGCCGCCTCACCAGCGACACCGGCTGGCTCACCCTCACCGGACTCTTCTGGCTCAAGGAGGGCGAGAACAGCTTCGGCCGCAGCTCATCGAACGCACTGGTCCTCGACAACCCGTCGCTCGCCGACACCGCAGGTTCCTTCGTGCTGCACGATCATCGGGTCCGTTTCGTCGCCCGCCCGGGCGGCGGCGTGACGCACGACGGCCACGCGGTGGGCTCGCTCGATCTGGTCGCCGACACCCAGGGCGAGCCCACGGTGCTCGCGAGCGGGGCGTTGCGCTGCTTCATCATCGAGCGCGCCGGCAATCTCGGCGTGCGGGTGCGCGATCTCGACAATCCGCACCGTCGCGACTTCCGCGGCTTCAGCTACTTCCCGGTGAGCACCGACTGGGTGTTCGACGCGCGCTTCGAGCCCTACGAGCCGGCGCGTCGCCTCAAGATCGTGAACATCCTCGGCATGGAGGAGGATGCCGTCTCGCCGGGCGCGGTGCTGTTCACGAGAGACGGCCGCGAGTGGCGGCTCGACACGGTGCTCGAGTCCCCCGGCGACCAGGAGCTCTTCATCATGTTCGCGGACGAGACGAGCGGACGCGAGACCTACGGGGCCGGGCGCTTCCTTTACATTCCGCTGCCGGAGGGCGGTCGCGCCCCGCTCGATTTCAACAAGGCCTACAACCCGCCCTGCGCGCTCAACGACTTCGCGACCTGCCCGCTGCCGCCGCCGCAGAACCGCCTCAAGCTCCGGGTCGAAGCCGGAGAGAAGAAGTACGACGCCGGTCCCGGGCACCACACCTGAGGCGCGCCGCGGAGCCTCGACCGGGCCTTGACGCGGCGCGGCGCGGCGCGCGGCTCGAGCGACTGGACGCGGGCAGCCGGACGGACCAATATCCGCCCGCCAAGGGGTGCCTGACCGACCCGGTCAGAGGAGAATCATCATGCGTGCATCTGTTCTGCCGATCCACTTGACTTGGGGCGCCGTTGTCGCGGCCTGGTGCTGCGCGGCGCTGGCCGCGGACGCGCCGGCGAAGCCGGCCGCCGCCAAGCCGGGGCCGACCGACGCGCAGCTCATCGCGAGCGCCGAGTCCGCGGCTCCTCCCAGCGTGGGCAAGCACGCCACGATCGTCGCCATGGAGGAAGGCGGCAAGATGCGCACCGTGCGCAAGGGGACCAACAACTTCGCCTGCATGCCCGACAATCCCGCGACCCCGGGTCCGGATCCGATGTGCATGGATCCGGCGGCCATGGAGTGGGTGCACGCCTACGTCTCTCACCAGACCCCGCCGCCCGGGAAGGTGGGGTTCATGTACATGCTCGCGGGCGGCACGGACGCGAGCAATACCGACCCGTACGCCGCGAAACCAACGGCCAGCAACCACTGGATCAGCACCGGGCCGCACGTGATGGTCGTCGGAGCCGATGCCTCCTTCTACGA
>Ga0209156_10003760_pt1 | contig 11275 bp, 10 predicted proteins | sample GraSoiAngelo_124_FD_185881 | JGI IMG/M metagenome (GOLD analysis project Ga0209156, IMG submission 185881) | Grasslands soil microbial communities from the Angelo Coastal Reserve, California, USA - 14_0927_05_20cm (SPAdes) (version 2) | ecosystem: Environmental > Terrestrial > Soil > Grasslands...
GGCACGATCGCGGGCTATGCGATGGGGCGCTCAAAAACCTTCGATCGGTATGCCGACCCGTGGCTGGTCGTGCTCCTTAACATGCCGGCGCTGGTGATCATCCTTTTCGCCTACATCTGGATCGGCCTCGACGAAACCGCGGCGATCCTGGCTGTGGCCGTCAATAAGTTGCCGAACGTGGTCGTCGTTATGCGCGAGGGGGCCCGCGCGCTCGACCCCGAGCTCGACGAAATGGCGAAGGCCTATCAATTCGCACGGTTCTCGAGGATTCGTAACCTCGTGCTACCGCAGCTCGCCCCTTACCTGGCGGCCAGTTCACGTTCCGGTCTCTCGATTGTCTGGAAGATCGTGCTGGTGGTCGAGTTGATCGGACGCCCCAATGGCGTAGGATTCGTGCTGGGGTCGGCATTTTCGTTGTTCGACATGGCCAAGATACTGAGCTATGCGATCTGCTTCATCGTGCTTATGCTTGTGATCGAAAGCCTTGTGGTGCAACCGCTTGAACGACGCGCAAACCGCTGGAGACGCCGCCCCGCTTGAGCTTCGCATCGCTGCGAAGAGCTTTCTGTCGGCGGACGGCGCGCGCGTGGACGTCGTTCGTGACCTGCAGCTGCGGCTCGAGGCCGGATCGTTCGGAGCGCTGATAGGCCCTTCCGGCTGCGGCAAGACCACGATCCTCAAGATCGCCGCTGGGCTGGACCCGGATTTCCGCGGCCAGCTCCGCACCCCCGGTTCCGGGCGTCTCGGGATTGTCTTTCAGGAGCCTCGCCTGCTGCCCTGGCGCACCGTCGAGGACAACGTCCGCCTCGCGCTTCCCGCCGATCACGCCAATGTCGAACTCGGAGATCTCTTCGAGATACTCGGTCTCGGCTCCCATCTCACCCGGTATCCCGCAGAATTGTCGCTGGGACTTGCGCGCCGCACGGCGATCGCCCGCGCATTTGCGGTCGGACCGGATTTTCTGCTGCTCGATGAGCCTTTTGTGTCGCTCGATGAGGCGATCGCCAACCGGCTGCGCGAAGAACTGCTGGCGCTGACGGCGCGAGCCAAGGTGACAACGCTATTGGTGACCCACGATCTGACTGAAGCCGTCGAAATGGCGGATCGGCTGTTTTTTCTATCCGACCGGCCCACGCATATCATCCTTGAGAAGGCGCTGCCGCCGCCGCGGGGAGGCCGCAGCAGCGACGTCGTTGCGTCTATCAGTGATGAAATGCGCGCGCTGGTGGCGCAAGCGGCGATCGCGCACGCAAAGCGCTGACCTCGGTCTCACACCAGCCGGGTCTCGATCGCGAAGCGAACGAGTTCGGAAGCCGAGCGCAGTCCGAGTTTCTGGCGAATGATGGACGAGGTATTGGCAATCGTCTTGTAGGATGAATGGACCAACCAGGCGATTTCGGAAAGACTTTTGCCGGAGCTGAGCAGGCGCAATATTTCGATCTCGCGGGACGTCAGCTTCGACAGCGGGTTCTGTGCGAACGCGGGTCCCGCGAAGGCAACGCTTTGCGCCATCGCCGCCGGCAAATAGACGCCCCCGTTGCCGACTTCCCGAATCGCCGCAACGAGGTCGCACGGATCTCCCGACTTCGAGACGTAACCTTTGGCGCCGATCTCGATCGCGCGTGCGGCGAATACCGGATCGTCATTCATGCTGAACATGATGATTCGTGCCGATGAGTCACGCGCCAGAATGCGCCGGGCTAGTTCAAATCCGGAGACGGTCGGCAGGTTGATGTCGAGAACGCAAACATCGGGGTGCTCGGCGGTAAAGGCTTGCTCGCCACTCTCGGCATCGGCGGCTTCCAGTATTACGATATCGGCGTCATCGGCGAACAGCGCACGGCAACCGGAAGCCACGATCGGATGATCGTCCACGATCAGAACACGCATCGGCGTTGCTCCAAATCCTGTGTCGACCCCGCTCGCTGCACGCATCGGACCGAACGACACCAACCTCCGCAGCCTCGCTGCCCCCAGTGCCGGATTGTGCATCTGGGGCGCAAGTGCTGTACGGTTTGATTAGATAACCGCGCTTTTTGCCTGTCAACGCTCCCATGACGAGGAATTTGTGCGGGGTTTTCGGATACGGACGAATGCGATGTGGCAAAAACTATCCTTGCGCGCCCGGCTTAACATGCTGCTGGCGCTCCTTCTCACGCTCGGCCTGGCTATCAATATCGCGCGGCTCGTGCTTGAGGCCGGCCCCCGTGTTCAGGCTGAAGATCAAAGCGTCATACGCCTGGCCCGCGAATTCGTCGGGACCCTGGTCGAGAGCCTGAATGAAACAGCGGATCCCGACGCGCGGCTAAGCCAGATCATTGCGGACCTCAACCAATTGCGCCACGTCAGCATTACCCGCGAGGCCGGCGCGGCCGCGGCCAAACAAGCCCCAGCCGATAATTCCGGCGGCAACGGTAAACCGTCTTCGGTTCCCGCGTGGTTCGTGGCACTGGTTCACCCGGAAATGACCGCAGTGAATGTTCCGATTTCGATTCATGGCAGGCCGGAATCGCTCATTGTTACCTCGCATCCAAATGATGAGATCAACGAGATTTGGGATGGGATCGTCACCCAGCTTCAGGTTGGTTCTGCGATTGCGGTTGCTCTTTTCCTGATCACGATGATGGTGGTGAAGCGCGCGCTCGCGCCGATTCAGTCGCTTTCACTCGCGATGACGAATATCGCAGGGGGGAGCTACGACACGCGGGTGAAGCCGGAAGGCCCGCCCGAATTGGCGGCGATTTGCACCAAGCTGAACCATCTTGCGGCAACCCTGGGAGACGCCGTGGAAGAGCGACGGCGGCTAGCCGAGCGCTCCGTGTCGCTACAGGACGCCGAGCGCAAGGAAATCGCCCGCGAGCTGCACGACGAATTTGGGCCGTATCTTTTCGCGCTACGGGCCCATGTCAGCTCGCTGATGCGCGTTGCGGACATGCGCGAGCCGAATACGGAGGGGCTGCGAAAGCATGGCGACGCCATCCTGGAACAGGTCAATGCCTTGCAGCAGTTCAACCGGCGAGTCCTCGAAAGGCTGCGGCCGGTCGGACTTGCGGAGCTTGGGCTTCGCGAAGCGATCGGTGCTCTGGTGCGGCTGTGGGGCGAGTCCCATCCCGGAGTGGTGATCGAGACCGCGATTTCGCAGTCGCTCGGTGAGACCGGAGAGACGGCCGATCTGACGATTTACCGCACCGTTCAGGAGGCGCTGACCAACGTTTTCCGCCACGCCAGCGCGACGTCGGTCGACGTAACGATCGAACCTGCGAAGCAGCCTTCGAGCACGGGCCGTGATAGCCGCCACTGTGCTCTTGTACGTGTGCGGGACAATGGCAGCGGACTGAGGCCGGACACCCGGCTGGGCCTCGGCCTGACTGGAATGCGCGAACGGATTGCGGCATTGGGCGGCACGCTGACTGTCGGCTCCAGCGATGGCGGTGTGGTGGTGGAGGCGCTCGTCCCCACCGGCCAGCGTGTCTAGACGGTTCGGGAATTTTTCCCGAAAACTCCGGGAAGAAGCGGCCCGCGCGGTGCTGATCTTTTGCGCTGGCTCAGCTTCGTGAACGCATCGATAATGTCTCGCACCGAGCCGAGAGACCTGAACAGCCGGGCGAAGCGGGACGAGACGATGAGCGCCCGATGTCTGCTTATTGTACCGATGTCGTTGTGCCTGCTTGCCCGCAATGCACCGGCTTACGCACAAGAGGCCCACCCCGCTGTTCAGGCCTTGCCACCCATCGTGGTGACCGGAACCAAGCCGGGCGTCAAACGTGGCCGCAGCGAGACAGCGAGGCGCGTCGCGCGAGTCTTACCTCGGTCCTTGCCGAAACTCGTGGTGTATCCGACGGCGCCGTTACCCGGCGCCGGCATCGACCCGGACAAGGTGCCCGCCAGCGTCAATATTGTCGGTGCCGAGCAAATCAAGCAAACCGGATCTCTGAACATCAGCGACGCCCTTGTGAAATATGTGCCGGGTATTGTCGTCAACGAGGTCGCGGGCAACCCGTTTCAGCCGAACGTGCAATTCCGCGGATTCGTTGCGTCTCCCGTACCGGGTACGCCGCAAGGTCTCGCAGTGTACCAGAACGGCGTCCGCGTCAACGAGGCGTTCGGCGACATCGTCAACTGGGATCTGATTCCAACCGCCGCGATCAAATCGGTCGCGGTCGTGACCAACAACCCTGCGTTCGGCCTGAACGCGCTGGGAGGGGCGGTCGACGTGCAGATGAAGGACGGCTTCGGCTATCACGGCACTGAGATCGATACGATGGGTGGCTCGTTTGGGCGTATCCAGAGCTCGGCGCAATGGGGCAAGCAGGTCGACAATGTTGCCGTCTACGGCGCGCTTGAAGGATTGCACGATAACGGATTTCGCAATTTCTCGGCATCGGACGTTCGGCGCTTCTATGGCGACGTCGGCACCAAGAACGATCAGGCCGAATTCCATGTAAATATGGGCGCGGCCGACAATAAATTCGGCGCGACCGCAACGGCGCCCGTCGAGCTGCTTCAGCAATATTGGGGCGCGACCTACACCTCGCCGCAAATCACGGAAAACCGCGTCGGCTATGTCAATCTGACAGGCAAAATCGAGGCCACGCCGAGCTGGACCATCGAAGGATCGGCCCATGTGCGGGTTTTTGATCAGAACATGCTGGATGCCAATCCGACCGGGACCCAGCCGTGCACCGCCGACACGATGCTGCTTTGTTTTGGCGACGGGAGCACGCCGGCGAATGGCTTGAATGGGGTCCAGCTCGCCAATCCCTTCAGCTCGGGCGCGGTGTTGGGAGAGCTCGACCGAACCACCACGCATTCGACCACGACGGGCGTGTCGTTGCAGGCCACCAATACCGATCAGCTCTTCGGCCACAACAATCATTTCGCGGTCGGAGCCAGTTTCGATTCGAGCGTGACGCGATTCACGGCCAGCGCCGAGCTGGGCACGATCGGTCCAAACTTCGTCGTCAGCGGCTCAGGAATATTTCTCGGCCAATCCGGCAGTCCGGTTTCGATCGGCCCGGTCGCGCTTCGTGCCACCAACCAATATAGCGGGCTTTATGCGCTCGATACCTTCGACGTCACGAGTGCGTTCTCGATCACCGGGGGTGGCCGCTTCAATGTCGCCAATATCAATTTGCAGGATCAGATCGGAACTGCGCTGAACGGCAGCGACACCTATACGCGCTTCAACCCGATCATCGGTGGCACCTACAAGATCACGTCCGAATTGACGGCCTATGCCGGCTATTCCGAAGCAAACCGCGCGCCGACCCCGCTGGAGCTTGGATGTGCCGATCCCGCGCATCCTTGCATCATCGCCGCTTTCCTCGTCTCCGATCCACCGTTGAAACAGGTCGTATCCCATACGGTGGAAGCCGGTCTGCGCGGCACCAAAGCGCTCAACATCGGCACGCTCGGATGGAAGCTTGGTGGTTTTCGCGCGGATAATTCCGACGATATTCTCGCCATTCCCAGCCCCGTCCTGCAGGGATTTGGCTATTTCCAGAACGTCGGTTCGACCAGGCGCCAGGGCATCGAGGCCGAAGTCAACCTGAAGTCCGCCACGCTGCAACTCTACGCCAGCTATGCACTGGTCGACGCGCGATTTCTCAACGCGCTGGAGGTCGGCTCCAATAGTCCCTTTGCTGTCAACGGCAACGTCCAGATCGTTCCCGGCAATCGGATTCCCGCCATCCCCAGGAACCGGATCAAGGCTGGTATCGACTATGCTGTCACCGACGCGTTCAAGGTCGGGGGCGATGCGCTGTTTATCAGCAGTCAGTATTTCGTCGGCGACGAATCCAATCAGGCGCAAAAGCTGCCGTCCTATGCCGTGTTCAACCTGCATGCGTCCTATCAGATCAACAAGACGTTCCAGGTCTACGCGCGCGCCGACAACGTCTTCGACAATCGCTATGCGACGTACGGGACGTTCTTCGATACCGGCGCGATTCCCAATTTCGCCAATGGCGGCGCGCCGTTTACGGATCCGCGCTCAGTCAGTCCGGCGCGCCCGCGCGCCTTTTACGCCGGTCTGAAGGCCACTTTCTAACCGCCGTTGCGGCGAGCCAGGAAGCCGCGCGCCGGATCGTAGGCCAAAATCGCACCGAACAGAAACGCGGCGGTGCAGCCGAGAACGACAGTGAGCGAAATCCAGGCCACCTGTCCATAGAGGGCAAAGCGAATGAGCTCGGTCGCATGGGTGAAGGGGTTGAGCTCGCACACATAGTAGAGCAGGGGGCTCGATTCCTTGACCCGCCACAGCGGGTAGAGCGCTGAAGACGCAAAGAACATCGGAAAGATGACGAAGTTCATCACCCCGGCGAAATTCTCAAGCTGCTTGATCAACGACGAAATCAGCATCCCCAGCGCCCCCAGCATGAATCCGCTGAGCAGCAGCGCCGGTGCCACTGCCAGATAGCCGATGGCTGGCGCTCCGATATCCCAGAACCAGGCGATCAGCAGGAAGACATAGGCTTGCAGGATGGAGACCAGCGTGCCCGCCAGAAGTTTCGATGTCAGCAGCCACCAACGAGGGAAGGGGCTGACGAGCAAGGTGCGCATTCCCCCGGTTTCGCGGTCGTAGACCATCGTGAGGGAAGATTGCATGCCGTTGAAAAGCTGGATCATCGCGACCAATCCGGGCGCAATATAGACCTCGTAAAGCACATAGGTCTCGTAGGGCGGGATGATCGAGACGCCGAGGACCTGGCGGAACCCGGCGGCAAAAATGAAAAGCCAGACCAGCGGACGCACTAGCGCGGAGATGAAACGTTCGCGCTGATGGATAAAGCGCAAGGCTTCGCGCCAGACGATGCCGGTAAGGCAGATAAGGTATTGCGCCAGCGAAAAGCCGTGCCGCTCCGTGGTGTCGCTGATGGCCGTCATCTCACTGCTTCCAGTTCATCCTGGTCGGCGACCCCCGTCAGGCGGTTGAATGCGTCGCGCAGATCGCCGCCCCCGGATTTGACGATCACGTCGCCGACGGTGCCGTGCGCAAGCACGCTGCCCTTGTGAAGGACCGCCACATCGTCGCCCGCGCCGGCTTCGTCGATCAGATGCGTCGCCCATAGCACGCCGATGCCCTCCATCTCTGACAACCGGCGAACGTGGTCGAGGATGTCCGCGCGCGCCTTAATGTCAAGGCCGACGGTTGGCTCATCCAGCAGAAGCAGGCGCGGCTGATGCAGCAAAGCACGCGCAATCTCGATCCGCCGCATCTGCCCGATCGAGAGATTGCCGACGCGATCCCGGCTGCGATCGGTCATCGCGACCCGGTCCAGAACCTGTGCGATCAGTTCGTTGGCCCGCTTGCTGGCGATGCCGTGCAGCGCGGCGTGATACATCAGGTTCTGCCGCACCGATATGTCGATATCGAGCGCGCGGGACTGGAAGACCACGCCGAGCTTGCTCAACGCAGCCCCGGGCTCTTTCGCGACATCGTGGCCGAAAATGCGAATTTTCCCCGAGCTAATCGCATAGAGGCGCGTGATCAGCGAAAACAATGTCGACTTCCCGGCGCCGTTCAACCCCAAAAGGACAGTGAATGACGACTGGCGGACGGTCAGACTGACATCTCTCAACGCGACCCGCGCGCCATACCGATGACCGACGCGATCGATCTCAAGCGCCGGAATTTGAGCAGGGGCGGATGGCTTCATGACCATTCCCGAAAAAACGACGCGCAGACCGTCATGTTCGTTTTTGGCCGTTTAGCCTACCGCGTTTCGTGCGGCAAGGTCCGTGACAAGTGTGTGTCGCGTGTTGCGCTGCTACGATAGGCCAGCTTCGTCGTATGCTGCGCTTGACCGGCCTGAGCTTGACCTCGTTTGTTGATCCTGACAAAGTTCTTGCATTGGCGCTGCGCTAGTTCGGCAATGCAATAACCAAATTACGGATGGGCCAGTGACAAATCGACGAGTTTACGTTTTCGCTGCCATTGCGTTGGTACGATCGGTATTATTGGGTTCGGTATTGTTGGGCTCGCTCAGCACGGCAAGCGCTCAGGATGTGGCGCTCGGTGAGAAGGTGTTCTTCAAGTGCAAAGCCTGTCATCAAATCGGTGAGGGCGCCAAGAATGCCGTTGGGCCGGTGCTTAACGGCATCGTAGGTCGCAAGGCCGGTACCTATCCGGACTATTCCTACAGCGATGCCAACAAGAATTCAGGGCTTACCTGGGATGAGGCCACGCTGAAGGAATATCTCAAGAACCCTCGCGCCAAGGTTTCCGGAACCAAGATGATTTTCCCCGGTTTGCCCAAGGATGAGGACATCGACAATGTCATCGCCTACCTCAAGCAGTTTGGGGCCGACGGCAAGAAGTCCTGAAACGGCGCGGCCTGGACCAGCGTTGACGATGGCCCGCGTGCGCACCCTGGTTCTGTCGAGCGTCGTTTTGGCGATTGCGGCGTTCGTTGCCGCACCTAACGCAAGCGCTGAGGATCTAAATGATTACCCGACGTCGGCGCGCGCCGACTATGTCTTCGGGTGCCTGAAGGCCAATGGAGAAACGCGGGAAATTCTACAAAAATGCTCGTGCTCGATCGATGTCATCGCATCGATCATTCCCTACGATCATTACGTGACCACCGAGACAATTCTCTCGATGTCCCAGGTCACAGGGCCGGTCGGTTCCGAATTTCGGCAGACTGAGCAGGCAAAGCTCGCGGTGCAGGAATTCCGGCGGGCCCAGGCGGAAGCGGAAATCCGCTGTTTTTGACGGCGCTTTCTGGCGCCGCTGCCGTCACAGCATCGATTTTTCGAACATCCATTCGTCCTTGAACAGATGCTTGTCCGTGTCGAGCGCTTCGGCACGAAAATTGGCAGCGCCGTTGGACTTGTAGTTGAAGCGTACATTCGGATCGTCCGAGATTGCGATTCCGCCGTCCATCGCCATGACGAGATCGTCGCCCTGCCAGATCTTGAGGTTCTCGATAAAGAACGGCGGAATGTACAGCCGCGTCAACTGGTCCATCTGCAAACCGGAGTTTTGGGGATGACGCATCATGAACTGGGCTTCAGGCTGCCCGCCTGCATCGGCGTGGAAGGAGCGGAATTTCATCTGTCCGAGTGCCGATTTGCTCGCGTCGGCATTCGATGCGGCAGGTGCGGAGCACCCCCCCGATGCCTTGACGAAGGTCTTGACGCCATAGAGCTTGCCGTCGCTGAGTTCGGCAACGAGGCGAACATAGGAATAGCTGTTGACCCGGACGCGGGTGGAGATCGAGGTCACGCCTGAACGGGGCCCGATCGTAAACGTTCCGGCGACCGGCGCGGGATTTTCGTCGATGACGAGCGTTAGCGATTGCAGCGTGCGCTGGTCGTCAGCTGCGAAATTGACGCGCATGCCGATCGGCACGAGGGCGGAATCCTCCGCGCGCCGCGGCGCGTCGAGGACCACAAGGCCCGCGCCATCGAGAATGGGGCGATCCTTGAAGATGTCGCCCTTGATGCTGTTCCAGGTTTCTTCGGAAGGTTGATCGACGCCTGCAGGCGCGCTCTGGGCAAACGCGGCCGGGACGCCGGCAAAATGCATTGTCGCAATATGCAATGCCACAAAAGAGAATGCCGCAATGAGGGCAGGAACGACCATTCTGGAAAAAATCGACATGGTCGAATTCCATTCCACGATGAAGCAGTTGCGAAAATTATACGAAAAACCCGCAATCGGCAAGCCGCGCTGCAGGTGCGGTCTGTCACTCCCATTCAAGTTCGCCGAACGTCGCGATGACATTGCGCGAACCATATTCGTCGAACAATTTCCATCGCGACTGCTCGCTTCGCCCGGCCTCCCTTGCTGCCTGGGTGAGGGGCGTCCCCCGGGCAATCAGGCCGCGCACCTCGCCGGCGAGGTTCTGGAAATAGCGGCGCTCGTCGTCCACAGCGCCGCGCCAGTCGCCGACGATCGGGCCATGGCCGGGAACAGCGCGCTCGGCCGGAATCTTTGGTAACTGCGACAGATCGGCAAGAAAGCCGCGGATGCTGCCATCGATGACGGGCAGATGCTCGACAAACAGCAGATCGCCGGTAAAGAGCGTTGCGCTCGCATTGTCGAAGACCGTCAGGTCGTTGTCGGTATGTCCAGGCGGCCATGCTTTCAAGGTCAATACACGGCTGCCGAGATCGATCTGTATTTCGTCGTCGACAAGCAGCGTTGGCGGTACGATTTTTATGTCGTCGATGAGCGTGTCGCCAAGGACGGTACGAAATGCCTTCAGGTAATACTCGCCCCGTGCCGTTAGCGCACGCGGCAAGTTCCGGTGTCCGACAAAGACGGTGTCGTCTTGCGCGAAAGCCGCATTGCCGAAGAGATGGTCGGGATGAACGTGCGTGTTAATGACGTAACGAACCGGCTTCGGCGTTACCTTGCGGAGCGCAGCGAGGAGACGCGTGCCCTCGCGCGTGCTGCCGCCGGTGTCGACCACGGCGACCGCGTCGTTGCCGACAATAAACCCAATATTGGCGGTGTCGCCCTGATTGGCCGCGCTCATCATGTCGATATTGCCGATGTGAACATAAACGCCTGGCGCGACCTGTGAGATTGGCAACGGCGTGATCGCTGCCTGCTGTTGCGCGTGGCCGTCGTGCAGAGGCAGGCTGAAAAAAATCGTCCCAAAAATCGTCCCAAGGATGGTGCCCACAAGGCGAAACGCCGCTCCCTTGCGGCTCTCAAAGTGGGCACGGCAAAGCGTTGCGGCAAATAATGCGATTGGGGTGATCGCCAATTTCTTGGGCCGCCGCATAATTCGCTCCGGGCCTAAAGGTTCCCGCTTGGTCAGAATTTTTTGCTCGTATTGCAGTGCAAGAGACCACACCCGACTGAGCATCGGGCCAAACATCGAACTGCTGCAAATCATAACTTGCTTATGATTGAGGAGTTACCTAAAGTTTTTTTGCTTCAGTCTTGGCGAGCAACGGTGAATAGGGAGCCCGTTGTTCGAAGACTCCAGCGGGCACCGTTTGCTGCACTCTGAATTCACGTGTTGTGACTTGCTTCACGGGCTGTGACACGGGGCCGAAGAATTCATCCAAAGAGGGCGAAAGACGTCCCGTGGAGAATGTCTGCATTGTCCAAGGAGCGTCCGCTACCCTCTAGGAAAAAACCAGGGAGGAAGCGAATGAACAAACTTCTAGTCGCAACGACGTCGATCTTCGGCCTATTGGCCGTGCAGGGCTTCGCCGCGCGTGCGGACGAGGCCCTGGACAAGCTGGCCCAGGATCCCAAGCAATGGGTGATGCAGCAGGGGGACAACGCCAATACCCGGTATTCGAAGCTCAA
>Ga0209156_10003761_pt1 | contig 11275 bp, 11 predicted proteins | sample GraSoiAngelo_124_FD_185881 | JGI IMG/M metagenome (GOLD analysis project Ga0209156, IMG submission 185881) | Grasslands soil microbial communities from the Angelo Coastal Reserve, California, USA - 14_0927_05_20cm (SPAdes) (version 2) | ecosystem: Environmental > Terrestrial > Soil > Grasslands...
CGCGTGCGCACGCGGGGGAGCCGCGCGCGGGCGGCCCATCCGGGGCGACGCGTCGCTCCCATTCCACCCGGCCCAGGTCGGTGTCGATCGCCACCACGCGATCAGGCGGCGCGCCCACAAAGCCTAGGGCGCGGAATCCCCGGTACCCGATCAAGAGATCGAGCAGCACGGGCGGTGTCAGTCCGCGCGCCGCGCCCGCCTCATCCGCGAGCCCGAGTTTCCAGAGCAGCTCGAAGCCGGGCTTCCGTAAGCTCGCCGCGGAGATCTTCCCCGGTGCCCTGACCCACGACGAGCGCTGCGCGTCATACCCGGCCGTGGTCCAATCTTGGGCACGGGCGGGGTTGCCGGCCGTCGCAACCGCCGCCACCGCGACTACGGCCGCCGCCCTCATGGACCGATACCGAAGCAGTACAACGTGCCGTCGAACGTGCCGAGGTAGATGCGGCCGTTCGCGACCGACAAGCCGGCCCAATGGTTCCAGGACGTGATCTGCGTGCCGCTGGACCACAGCTCGTCGCCGGTCTGGGCGTCGAGCGCGTAAAGAACCGCGTGCGTGGAATTCCTGATGCGAACCTCGGCCTGGTTGGCGCGCAGGCCCAAATCCGGTGTGGCCTGGGTGGTGTTCTCGCCGCTCCCATATCCGAAGACCACTCCGTTGGCGACGACGGGCGGCTCGGCACGGTTCATGTCGCGGGAGATCCATGCCGGCGTGAGTTGGAGGCCGCCGTCCCGCTCTTCCACTTTGAACGCGGCGATGGCGCCCTCCTTGACCTCGCCGTGCTCGAGCGGCGCTTTGAACCGCGAGTGCTTGGGTCCCCAGAACGGCGCCAACACCCAGCGCGTGCCGTTCCCGTCCACCCAACTGGACATCGCTCCCCAGACGCCCGCTGAGGCGAAATTGACGCCTTCGTTGCATAAGAGCGGCGTGCGGTACAACGGCGTGCGATGGTCGTCGCCGCCGATGGACTCGGTGTCCATCAGGTAGACCCGGCACTCCTTGCCGGCCGAGACCATCAGCTCCCGCCCGTGGTACTCGAAGATCGCGGGCGTCACCTGCATGTCCAGATCGCGCTTGAACAGCCACTCGGCGTTGGACGGCGCGAAGTAGTCCACCAGCTCGAGTGCCTTGGTGGTCGGATTTTGCTGCACGCCGATGATGCCGTTTCCGAAGATCCCGCGCTCGGGATCCCACGGCCCGTCGCCGGTGCCGGTGTACATGACGCCCTTCGAGCTGATGGCGGGTCCCGTGCGGCCCCACATGCCGCCGCCCGCGGGCCCCCAGCTGCCGACTTTGCCGCTGGCCAGGTCGTACGCGTAGGCCATGTTCGGATGGCCGCCGCACCCTTGAGCGCTGTGTGTATAGATCACGTTCTTCCAGAGGTTCAATGCATACGGCTTCCCGTTCGGGGGCATGAACTTCGCGGGTGGTGCCACCTCCTCACCGTCGGCGACGTTCACCTGGTGGAGTGTCCCGTCCCAGGACACGCCGTAGATCGTATAACGGCCCGGTACCGCGGTGGGACCGATCACCGGCGTCGCGGTGATGCCGCCCGGGCACATGAGACCCCGAGGCATGGTGTCGCTCACCGACGAGTGGTCGAAGCGCTTCTTCCAGAGCAGCACGCCGCGCCCGGCGTCGATCGCGTACAGGTTGTCGGACACCCCCGTCACCACCACGACCTGTGTGGGTCCCTGACGCGTGTCCACGCGACCCACCACGAGGGCCGGCAAGAGCGAATGCATTTCTCGCGGCGCGTTGTCGAGCGCGAGCTTCCACAACAGCCGGATGTCTTTGGCGCTGCGGGTCGTGAGTACGGTCTCGTCGCGCTGCCAGGCGGTACGCTGGGGGTTGCCGCCGTCGGTAAGCCAGTCCGCGTGTGCCGTGGTCGTGACGGAATCGGCACCCTGCAGGCGGATGTTCCGGAACTCGATCTTCATGGGTGCGCCGGCGTGCAGCTGCAGGCCGAGCAAGCCGTCTCTGGCCCGCCGCTCGTCGTCGTCCACGAGCACGCTGGTCACGTGGCCGTTCACGATCTCGAAGAGGACGTTGCCGCGGGCCACGACCTGCAGCTCGTTCCAATCCCCCTTCTTCATGAACGACCGTACCACATTGGGCTGGGCCAGCGACCCGAGCACCTGCACCTGGCCCTCCGCGGCGACGCGCGCGGCTTGGCCCGGTCTCGCGAGAAACCCGCGGCCCCGCTCTTCGTAGATCTGTCCCGTGTAGACGTCCGCCGCGTCGATATCCGCCTGATATCCCTTCATCACCCAGCGCCCGGCGTCCGGGACGAGTGAGCTCCGGACCTGGACGCCGCTGTTGCCGGCCGGGTTGCGGGTGTCCATCCGGTATTCGAGCGTCAGGACGAAGTCGCGGGTCGTGCCGCCCTGCCAAACAAGGAACGTATTCGCCGTGAGCGGCCGGTCGGCGCGTGTTTCGCCGACGATCGCGCCATGCTCGACGCGCCAAAACGCGGGGTCGCCGTCCCAGCCGGCGAGCGTGGTGCCGTCGAAGATCTGCTGCGCCGCGGCCGACTGAGGCGCGAGCGCGCACAGCCCTGCCGCGAGCAACGCGATCAGTGAGTTTCCGTTTGGGGTCATGGTTGCAATGCGGCGATCAAGCCCTGCGCCTTGTCCAAGGTTTCCCGATACTCCTGCTCGGGATCGGAATCGGCCACGATGCCGCCGCCGACCTGAAAATACACGTCGCTCCCCCGCGCCAGATAGGTTCGGATCACGATGCTGGTGTCCAGCGCGCCGCTCGTGCTCAGATAACCGATCGCGCCGCAGTACACGCCGCGCGCCGTCGGCTCGAGCTCGGCGATGACCTGCATCGCCCGAACCTTCGGGGCCCCGGTGATCGACCCGCCGGGAAACGCCGCGCGCAGCAGATCCACGGCATCGTGCCCGGGCGCGAGGTCGCCCACGACCGTCGACACGAGGTGGTGCACCGTCGCATAGTGCTCGAGCGCGAACAGCACGGGGACCCGGACCGAGCCGGGCCGGCACACCCGCGACAGATCGTTCCGCAGCAGGTCGACGATCATCACGTTCTCCGCCCGGTCCTTTTCGCTTTCGGCGAGGGCGAGGGCGAGGGCGGCGTCGTGCTCCGGGCCCACGCCGCGAGGTCTGGTGCCTTTGATGGGGCGCGTCTCCACCCGGCCGTCCGGCTCGATCCGCAGAAAGCGCTCGGGGGACGAGCTCGCCACCACCAGGTCGCCGAAATCCAAGTACGCGGAGAAGGGCGCCGGGTTGCGCTGCCGCAGCCGGTCGTACAGCGCGAGCGGGGTGTCCCCGAGGGGTGCCTCGAGCCGCTGCGACAGGTTCGCCTGGAAAATGTCGCCGGCGCGAATGTACTCGATGACGCGGGCGACGGCGTCGAAGTAGCCCGCGCGCGTGAAATTGGAGCGGACGCCGGGGATGTCCGGGACGGGATAGGATGGAGCGGCCGGGATGCGGGATACGGGAGACGGGATGCGCACCGACGCATCTCGCATCTCGCATCCCGCATCCCGCGTCAGTCGCTCCCTCACAAACGCCAGCCGGCTGGCCGCGCGCCGGTCCTGTGCCGCCCCCTTCTCGGGGATCCCCGTCGAGATCAGCCACGCCCGTCCCGCCTGGTGATCCCAGGCGATGACCCAGTCGTACACACCGAGCAGCAGGTCGGGCACCGCCAGATCGTCGTAGCGCGGGCGGGGGACCCGCTCGAGCGCGGCACCCCAGTCGTAGCCCAGGTATCCGGCCGCGCCGCCCTGGAACGGAGGGACGTCCGCTACGGGCGGCCGGCCGTGCGGGGCGAGCAGTGCCCGCACGCGCGCGAGCGGATCGGCGTCGATCCGGATCCAGTCTCCGTCCACGAGCTGTTGCGTGAGCAGACCCTTGGCCCGCACGGCCGTGAACGGATCGGCGGTGAGGAACGAGTGGCGCCCGAGATGATCGGGGTCGCTCGCGCTGTCCAGGAACACGACATAGGGCAGGCCGGCGAGGCGCGCGCAGCAGTCGAGGGGATCGGGAGCGGGGGCGAGCGCTGCGACCAGCGGTGCCGCGTCGCTCACCGGCGGCTTTTGGTCCGGGGCGCGCCCCGGCGGCGCGAGCGTGTCGAGCGTTGCGTCAGCTTCACGTGGTCGGGGCCTCGCTCGTCCGGGGGCGTGAGGTACCCCCATTGCAACGCTCCCTCCTGGCGATACGTCTTCCCGAGGGTGACGGCCAACTTCGCCTTCGCGAGCTCACGACCCAGGTAAAACGCATGCGTCGGCTCGTCCACGTCGAGCTGCGCGAAGATGTCGTGGATGTCCGTGCCGCGCACGAACTTTTCGCTGTTGAAGACGGTGATCGTATCACGATCGGTGAAGATACGGAAGTTCGGGTCCGTGACGGCGCGCTGCAGTTCGCGCAGCTCGGCTTCCGTATACGCAAGCACGGCCGGGTCCTTGACGGTGACGAGCCGGTCGTCCACGCCTTTGGGAAGCGTGTGCTGCGTGACGGCGTGGTACATCAAGCGCCGGGCGATGTCGATCTCCCGCACGGCGCCGCGGGCCCAGGGAATGACCTCCGTCGTGAGCACCGCGCGCACGCCCAGCTCCTGACACATCGCCAGCAGCAGGGCGTTCACGCCGGTCGTGTCGGCGGCGGTGAGCTCGGTGATGTTCCCGATCCCCATGAACAACGGCGCCTGGGGGTAGCGGCGCCGCGCCTCCGCGTAGCGTTCCAGCGAGCGCATGAACCCGAACCCGATCGGCTCGACGATGGGGTCGATCAGGTAGGACACGCCCCAGCGATCGAGCGCCGCAATACTCGGCTCGAGGCTCTCGGGTCCCTGACCGGCGTCGGGGATCACCACCACCCGCGTTTTCGTGCCGGCGAAGTCGCGCGCCACGTCCAGATTGGACCCGTTCACACTCAGTACCAGCTCGGCCCCGGCCCGCACCGCGGTGCCGATCTCGCCGGCGTCGAGCGAGTCGATGCTCACCCGCATCCCCGCCGCGACCAGCTCGCCGACCACGGCGGCCAGGTCGGGAAAGGCACGCCCGGGCGTGCAGCCGATGTCGATCAGGTCGGCGCCGCTCTCGTGGTAATGCTCCGCTTCGAGGCGGATCGCGTCCCGCGCGAGCCGCGGCGCGTTGTTCACCTCGGCTACGATCTCGATGTCGTACGCGCCGTAGTCGCGTGCCGCCGCGGTCCGCCCGAAGTACTCGGGAATCTGGCGCAGGTCCTTGGGGCCCTTCTCCACCGGCACGCCCACCTTCTGCGCGACCACCGCCGGATCGCCCTCGCACAGGCCGGGGATCAGGACGAGGTCCGTGTCGGGCGAAGGGGGAACCTCGAGAGAGCGCGCGATCCAGGGCGTCGTCATGAGGGCGGCGACGGTGATCCGCAAAACCGCCACGTCCCATGCGAATGCCGGCGCCATCCCGGCGACCACGCGGCGCAGCGCGGGCTCCGCGAGCTTCCCGGTGACGAACAGGACGCGGCGCGGGGTGCCCGGCGCCGCCGTCACCGTGGATCGCCCGCGCGCACGAACTTGTTCGGTGTCCCTTCCAGTGCGCCGCCCTTGGGGCGCCACAGCACCGTCTCTTCGATCTTCTTCGCCAGCTCGAAGTCCTTGTCGGTGATGCCGCCCGCCGCGTGGTTCTGCAGCTTCACGATCACGCGTCCCCAGGTGACCGACAGATCGGGGTGATGGTAAGCCGCCTCGGCGACGTACCCGATGGCGTTGACGAGCATCAGCGTCGTGGGCCAGCCGTCGGTCTTGTAATTGCGGCGGATCCAGCCGTCCTCGTACCACCAGCCGGGAAAGTCCTTGAGCTTCGCTTCGATCTGGGCTTCGGTATAGGTGGGCTCTTTCGCAGCCATGGGGGCTCCTTGGTCCGGGGCTAGACGACGCTCCCGCCGTTGATCGACAGCATCTGGCCGGTGACGTAGCGCGCCGCGTCGGACGCGAGGTACACGGCCGCGTGGGCGATGTCCTCCGGCGTTCCCCAGCGGCCCAGCGGGATCGACTTGCTGATGCGCTGCTTGACGCCCTCATCGAGCGCGCTGCCGTATGCGGTCTCGATCCAGCCGGGGCCCAGCACGTTGACGCGGATGTGCGGCGCAGTCGCGTGCGCGAGCGCGCGGCTGAACGAGTACACGCCGCCCTTCGCGGCGCAGAACACCTGGGCGTACTCGCCCTTCATGCCGCCGGCCACGACGTGGTCCCACGACATGTTCAGGATGACGCCGCCGGGCGGCTGCGCGCGCATCAACTCGACCGCCTTCCACGAGGCGAGCACCGTGCCGCGCAGGTCGACCGCGAGCAGCCGGTCGAGCTTCTCCGTCCAGGAGAGGCGCGACGCGGCGCCGGTGAGAATATCGGCGCCCGCGTTGTTCACCCACACGTCCACGCGGCCGAACGCCCGGCGCACCGCCTCCCCCAGGGCGTCGATGTCGCGACCCTCCGCGAGGTCCGCCTGGAGCGGCTCCGCCCGGCGGCCGGCCGCGCGCGCCTGCTCCGCCGTCTCCTCGGCCCCGCTCCGGTTGCCGTGGAAGGTGAGCGCCACATCGGCGCCCGCCGCGGCGTACGCGAGGGCGATGGCGCGGCCGATGCCGCTCGACGCGCCCGTGACCAGGGCCACGCGCCCGCTGAGCGAGAAGGTCGGGACGTCCGCGTCCTGGCCGGCCGGCGCCGCCTGCAATACGTCACTCGATTGTCGTTTTGACATCGCGTCTCCGGAAGCCTAACCTACCGGCGGTTTCACGATAGCCACAAGGGAGCGCGGAAATGCGCCTGTTGGTGAGCGTCCGGGGGTCCGTCGAAGCGCGCGCCGCCCTCGCGGGTGGTGCGGACGTGATCGACGCGAAAGACCCGGCGCGAGGGGCGCTGGGTCCCGTGCAGCGGGACCGGCTCGCTGCGATCCGCCGCGCGGTGGGTGCCGCGCGCCCCGTGAGCGCCGCCCTGGGCGACGCCCGCGATGATGCGATGGTGGCGGCCGGGGCGGCCGCCGCCGCGGGCGTGGCCTTCGTGAAGCTCGGCTTCGGCGGCGTGACGAGCGAGGCGCGGGCGCGCTCCCTGGCGCGCGCCGCCCGGCGCGGCGCCGCGTCGGCGACCGCGGTGGTCCTCGTCGCCTACGCCGACTGGCGCCGGGCCACGAGCCTCGCGCCGGACCGCCTGGTGGCGGTGGCCGTGGACGCGGGCGCGGCGGGCCTGCTGCTCGACACGGCCGGGAAGGACGCCCCCCTCTTCGCCATCGAGTCGCCCGATGCCGTGGCGGCGTGGGTCGCCGCCGTGCAGGCGGCGGGGCTGTTCGCGGCGCTGGCCGGAAGTCTTTCGGGACGGGACTTCGCGACCGCGCGTGCCCTCGGCGCGGAGCTCGTCGGGGTGCGCGGTGCCGCGTGCGTCGGCGGCCGGACGGGACCGGTGTCCCGGGCGCGGGTCGCGGCCCTACGGCGCCTGGTCCGCCCGGCGCCAGCGCTCCCGCTCGGGGTCCTCCCGTAGCGCGACGTCGAGCTGCCCAAGATCATCCGCGGTCACGATGAGGTGCTCCACGCCCGACGGGAGCGTGCGGACGAAATGCGAGTCGACGAGCTTCTTGTGCTCTCCGTCCGCCGGCTTGATCAGCACCACGCGCCGTGCGCCCAGCGCGCCGGCGAACCAGGCGGCGATGCTGTCGCTCGTGACGTCCCACGAGTGGGGCAGCGGATCGGCGCCGCGGAGCCAGCGGTACGGCGCGAGCACCGGCAGGCGGCCGCCTTGCAGCGCCGCGGCGATGCCCCCCGCGGCGTCCACCAAAGCGGCGTCGGGGATGCGCGCGGCGAGAGCGTGCGCGTATTGATCCATCCCCAGCACCGCCATCCAGTGCGCCGCATCCTCGCCGATCTTCGCGCGCTTGAACATCTCGCGCACGGCATCGGCGAACGGCCCGCCGCCGGGGACGATCACCAGGCGGCGCCCGGGGCGGAAAGCGGTGACCGCCTCGATGGTGAGCTCGAACGCGCCCGCCTTGCCGAGCAGTCCCCCGCCGATCTTGAGGACGGTGTGCACCGCCGACCCGGTACCCTTCACGCGGGAAACATCAGCGCCACGGCCGCCGCGGGGGCGTGGCGCGCCGCGGGCCCCAGGCGGTCCGACAAATGGATCACCTGAAGCCCGGCGCGGCACGCCGCCTCGGCCGCGAGAAACGCTCCCAGCCCGGTGACGACCGCGCGTGCCAGCGCGGGCCAGCGGGCCCGTGCCCGCAGCACGGCGTCCCGCAGCCGCGTCGCCTGGGCGTCCCACAGAGCATCCGCGATGGCGTCGACCCCCGCGTCATCGAGCATCTCGCGGTCGGCGCACACCACCCGCGCGAGCCGCTCGCCGGCAAACGCGCGCGTGGCGGGACGACCATCGGGCGTGGGAACGGAGTAGTCCTCCGGAGTCAGGTCCCCGCGCCACAGGTGGACATCCCCCGCGAGCGCGAAGCCTTCCGCCGAGACGCCGGTGGGCCGGCCGCACACCGGTACGGTCGCGGCGATCGCCTCGGTCGGCGTACGCAGCGCTCCCGTGTAGACCAGCTCGCCTTCCCGCAGGCGTTCCGTATCGTTTCTGCCCGCCGCCCGCGGCACGCCCCCCGCGATCGGAACGATGTCGGTGGTGGTCGAGCCCACGTCGATCAGCACGCAATCGGGATCGAGGTGCGCGACCCAGTGCGCGGTGGCGGCCCAGTTCGCGGCCGCGACCGCCTGGGGCTCGCACCGCGCTTGAGCCGGCGTGAGCCAGCGCGCGTCCACCGTCCACACGCGCACACAGGCGTGCGGAAAGGCCTCCGTCACGGCGTCGAGCACGAACCCGACGCCTTCCCGCTTGGTGCGGAACAGCTGCGACAGCTCGGCCGTCATCGTGACGGCGTGTGCGTCACCCGGCGCGGCGCCGACGTCGCACGCCAGGCGGGAGAGCAGCGGCGCGAGCGCCGCGGGATCGCGTTGCAGCTCGTAGGGCGCGGCCCGCGCCGCGACCACGCGGCCCTGCGCCACCCGCGCGCCCTTGGTGTTCACCCCGCCGATGTCCCAGCCGAGGACCCCCGTCATTGCGCGTGATACCCGTGCTCGACCTGCGCGCCGGGCGCGCCGTGTCGGCGCGCGCGGGCCGGCGTGACAGCTATCCGCCCGTCCGATCGGTGCTCGCCGATGCGGAGGCCGAAGCGGGCGACGCGGTCGCGCTGGCAGGGGCCTATCGCGACGTCCTCGGGCTCGAGGACTGCTATGTCGCCGATCTCGACGCCATCGCGGGCGGCCCGGTGCAGAGCGCCTTGCTGCGGCGGCTCGCGATCCTCGGCAGCAGCCTGCTGGTGGACGCCGGCGTCGCGGACCCCGCGCGGGCGCGCGACATCCGCGCGGCGGGCGCCGCGCAGGTCGTCGTCGGCCTGGAAACGCTGCCGTCGTTCGAGGCCCTCTCCGCCGTGACCCGCGCCGTCGGCGCGGAGCACGTCGTGTTCTCGCTCGACCTGCGGGACGGCGCGCCCATCATCCGCCCGGGGGCGGCGCACGAGGGCAGCGTCGTCGAGCTGGCGCGGGCGGCCGTGAACGCCGGAGCGACGAGCCTGCTGGTCCTCGACGTCGCGCGTGTGGGAAGCGGGCGGGGGGTGGACTCCGGTCTGGTGGAAACCTTGCGACGCGAACACCCGACGGTGGCGCTCCTCGTGGGCGGTGGGGTGGCGCGTGGGCCCGAGATCGAACAGCTCGCGCACCTCGGGGTCGACGGCGTGCTGGTCGCGACGGCGCTGCACGATGGTCGCCTGGGGCGGGCCGACATCGATGCCGCTCGGCGTGCTCACCCGAGTGACTCCCGGTAGGTCGCCGCCTGCCCGATGGTCTCCTCGACTTCCACCTCCACGGCCGTGAGGTCCACGCCCTCCGACGCGACGAGCTCCTGACGCACCCTGCCGGCCAGGTACTGCGCCAGCATTTCCACGGTCGTGTTGGGCACGGGGAGGAGCGCGCAATCGTCGCGAGGGAACACGTAGCGCGGTCGTCCCATCACGGCCACGCTCACGGTGTCGCCCTCCTCGCGTACCTGGATCTTCGGGTTCTCGAGCGGGAGCAACACCTTGTGATCGATCTCGTCGGTGAGCCGCTTCATGAGCTGCTTCAGCTCGGCGAAGTCGACTACGTAGTGTGCTTCGCGGTTGAGCCCGCCCTCCACCACGACGCGCGTGCGGTAGTTGTGGCCATGCAGCCGCTCGCAGCGGTGCCCGGGGAATGTGATGAAATGGGCCGAGGCGAAGACGAGGTTGTCCTTCGTGACGGCGACCTTGAAGTTCTTATGCGCGGGCACGCCAGCCCCCTTCCAGCAGCACCACATAGACGCCGGAGCCGGTCAAATCCGCCGTGGCGCCGGGATTCAACGTATTGGCTTCATCCCGCAGCTCGCGGTCGAGCGCGGCGAGCGCTTCCCGCCCGGCGGCAGTGCGCACGCCGCCGGCCTCCAGCGCTGCTCGTCCCCGCTGCTGCACCGTGACCGCCGCTGGAAGACCGAGCTTGCGCGCGATGTGAGTGTCGGGCGCGGCGGCGAGCAGCGTCAGGTACGTCTCGACGACCGCGTCCCGCCAGGGGAGGCGATCGGCCAGCGCGCGCCGCAGGGCCGGGGCCCCCAGCTCGAACGTGCTGCCAAAGTCGCTCGCGTATTCGCGGGCGATGGCGTCGCGCTCGACGGCCAGCGCCATGACGTCGCGCAGTGTCGCGGTGGGCGTGCCGCCCACGTCCTGGTCCGGCGCCCGGCCCAATCCCCCCGGCGCGGCCAGGCGGATCGCGGCATAGGTGTCGCGGGCGTCCGCCACGGTGGTGGCGGCGAGTGTGGCGGCGAGCCGGGCGCGCAGCGATGCGCCGGCGGGGCCGTCGGGCGTAAGTGCCGCCCGGGCGAGCGGGGCGAGCAGCAGGACGAGACCCAAATTCGTGTTGGACGGCGCCCAGCGGGCGGTGGCCTCGACGGCGGCGCGGATGGTGGCGCCCAGCGGCCGTGCGCCGGCGGCGGCGAAGGCGGGGCCGATGGCCGCGGCGCTCGCGAGGAAATCCTCGTAGCTCGCGTCCCGGAACCCCGCGACCGGCGAGACGTTGCCGGGTTTGGGGGCGCTCGCCTCGAGCAGGCAAGCGAGCTGAGCGGCGGCGGCCACCTGCGCCGCCTCCGGCGTGCCGCTCACTGCCGCGCCACGCGCCCGATGAGCAACTCGACGATCGCTGCGGCGACGTCGAGCGACGTCGCCTCCTGCAGGCCGCGCCATCCGGGAATCCCGTTCACCTCCACGACGTACACGGTGCCGTCGCGCGC